>P_1C_Sed_1_UnCtyDRAFT_1000085_pt1 | contig 15354 bp, 11 predicted proteins | sample Pon1CUnioCityCA_6_FD_11282 | JGI IMG/M metagenome (IMG submission 11282) | reverse complement strand
CAGCGAGTTTGTGCTTGACCGGTATCATCTCTACAGGAACGCCAGACAGGCATATGGGTTCACAGCACAAACTGGCAACTGGATCCATCAAATCACCCAGGAGGGCATTGAGGCTGCGTTGCCAGAAATGCTGCATGCCTTGCCTAAAGATCCTCCGGTTAAAGCAAAAAGGATGCATCAATTTGTTCAGTATCTTGTCAAAAACCGGGATGGCCTCTTGGATCCAGACTACCGGGCACACCTGCAACCAAGTATCCACCGGCTGGGAGCGATTGAAGGGAATGTGGATAAATTAGTTGTGAGACGGCTCAAGGGCCGAGGAAGGAGCTGGAGCTTGGATGGGGCTAAAGCTATGTTAGCCGTTTGCCGTCATAAGGCCAAATTGAAACAAGGTGCCTTCAAACCTTTTGAAAAGTCTCCCAAAAAAAGCATAGGAAAGACAAGAAAGCAAAGGATGATAAGGGTGAATGTTTGCAAGCTGGCGTCCCATCGCCCCATTCTTCGCACCAAAATCTGCCATGGGGAAGAATATTGCGAGATAGAATACATCCGTCAGGAATTCTCTGATTTATGTAAATATGCCATTCCTTGACAGAAACTTGGGCATAGGCGTATTCAAAGACTTAATGAAATTTTTAAATTGGTTCACTCGCATTAAGAGATTTAATTAGATCCGAACCAAGCATTTGGAAAAAATTTTTGCCATCTCAAGGCTTGAATGCCCCATCATTGCTTGAAGTTGAATCAGGTTTATTCTGGCACAAAGCCTAGATTCACGTGTGTAGCGACAATGATACTAACGTGATTTGAGCAAATAGAGATTGTAAAGTTTTGATTTTGCAAACTTTTACTAAGGAATTTATTTTGAGTATTGTCAATTAATGCAAACCGATGCCAAAAGAAGGTTTTTAGGGGTAATTGAATAGTGAGGCATAATGCAATAAATCTTAGCAACGAATGANGACTTTGCGAGCCAACTTCCCTTTTACCCTGGCTAACCGGGTGTTTGGCGTAATTATCTATTGACAAGTGTTTTCTACATTATTATATTAAGATATACACAATTTATGGAGGATAAGATGTTATCAAGTTCAGATAATTTAAGTGACCTACAAAAACAGATTAATAAACTGCAAGATGAGGTAGTTCGTCTGGAGCAACAAATTAAAGCGCTCTCCCTCGAGTTGATGGTAAAACAAGACGACTTACAACAATTAAGTAATCTTTCAAATTCAGAAGAACGGATGAAGAAGCTGCAAGATGAGATAGCTCAATTGGAGCGAGGTATTCAAGCGCTATCCAACCAGGTGAAAGCAAAGGAAGAAGAGTTAAAAAAGTTAAGAACTCTCCTGAAAAAATAAGGCGGTAATTTTAATAAATTTATGACCAAACTAATTGGTTTAAAGAAAGCAATCTTCTACAAATGATAAGAAGACATTTAGATGTAGATGCATCATAATGAACGATTCAATGAAATTAATAAATGCAACGCAATATAAAATCAGCATTGATAAAAAACGATATTGGTTTACTTGTCCTTTAATCTTTAATGAAAAACCGTGTAACAAAATTGTATCTACCTCCAAGAGGTCAATATTTAGGATGCCGGCATTGTTATGACTTGGTTCATCTAAGCAGCAGGGACAGCCTTAAATGGGATAGCATGTGGAAAAGGCAAAGGATTGAATCAAGGATAGGATAACTGCCTGAGAAAAAGAGCGCAAAATTCATCTGCAACTTTTTATATTTCAGTTTATAATATTACAGCTGGATACCAACCTTTATCCATCTGTAGTATGGGGAATTCCAGAACATTGGAAAAATGTTCGAATTATTCCTACTCTAAGTTAGAATACCAATTATCTCTAACAAAATTTGTCTTGCGATTAATTAATAATTTGCTTGGGAAGTAAAAGACTTGTAATATTGTTTTTAAATAAGGTCTGGAAACACTTAGTAAAAAATAATTCTGACCTTACGGAGCTCTTCCTTGGCGATGTCTTTTTCTTTTGTGGTTAGCCGATATGGTGCTATTGCTTTATCAAAATTTGATTTTAATTGTTTTGTAAAAGCAGGGTCTTTTTGGGCTTTTGATACGATATCCTTAATTTTATCGATTTTCTCAATCTTTCTTTGTCATAGATGGATGCAATTCTATTCAATTATAAACACATATAAAAGTTGTGTCGATCAAACCGTACGATTGTACGAAGATGTTGGTTTATTATTACTTAGATTATAAAAATCGAATTGTAACACCCTTTCATGAGCAATGATAATATCCCATCATTTCTTGAAGTTGAATCAGGTTCATGACAGCATTGTTACAGCTTGGTTTATCTTGGTGGCAAAGAAGGCTATAAATGAGATAGCAGGTTTTGGCTTCCTAATAGGGAAATAGGAATGCAAAGATGATAAAAATGACAACAGCACCCACAAGTGTTGACCCAAAGACTAAGAAAGCAAGTCCCTCTTTTTTTGATGATATCGGTGATTCCGGTTACAAAGGCTGAAACACCTGAGGCAACCCCAAGAAGTCCTGAAAATAAAAACACGGGTCTGAAGACTATATTGGTATATAGAATGTTTTCAGCAAGTATTGATTCATGTAAAAATGTGAGAAACGATTGTAAGAGGAACAATACAATCTTTGCAGGAATAAGCCAAATGGACCACATGCCTAATTTTGTTTTTGGCATAAAACCTCCGAAGTCATCTTTTCTTTATATAGGGATACACTTGCTGTAATAGTTCTGGAACCTATAAATCAGCAGGAACCTTCAGCATATTCTTAATCTTGCTTAAATCGTTTTTAATTTCATACCTGAATTTATCTATTCTTCTCTTGTTTTTAATACTCATTATTTGTTTCCAATCATGAGATTAGAATATTCAAATCCAATCCAATTTTGGTTAGGTGGAAATAATTCTATAAATCTAGAACCACCAAACACTAAATACCTACATTGCACCATTCATTTATGAAAAATTTCTTGTAATGATTCGAAATTGTGATTATTTCTCTCTTTTTGTTTGAGAAATACTTCAAAAAATTCGTCTCGATTTAATCCTGGTGGATGACGTCTCTGCATTTCAAAATCTAATTTTTCTATTTTGTCAATACCGAATTTAACAAAAAAGTTTCCCTCTTTTATTTCCGCATTTTGATAGGATACCGATTTGCAGAATTCAAATTTATCTGGTTGTTGAGGTGCTCTACAAAGAATAATTCTTCTATCGGTTAATGCAACATAGTAATATTTCTCAAGTTTATAACCCCATGCCTGAAAAAAAGGCAATAACCTAGGTATGATGAAAGGAACATGAGGATAGCACACTCCATAAGTAATGATTTTCTCATCCTTTTCCAATAAAGTTTTCAAACCAATCCAAGGATATTTATTTTCTCTCATATATTCTGACATTTAATCCCTCCATATGTGCAGTTTTCCCCTAATCAATTATGTATTAAATAATTGGGTTGATTATTCTTATCTTATTACATTATAACAAATTATCAACAGGTCCATGGGCTTTATGTGCTTCAACCAAATCCTCGTCTATCATTTGGATATATTTTCTTGTCATCTCAAGACTAGAATGTTCCATCATCGCTTGAAGCTGTATTAGATTCATGCCAGCACGAAGAGATAATGTAGCAAAGGTTCTTCTTAAAGTATGTCGGGTGATATGTATTCCAGCACGCTTTCCAATCCGTAATAAGACTGACCTAAGCCTATTTGCTGATAGCCGACTCCCACTTGAGATTTGAAATATTGGATGGTTATCACCATGTTTGATATCTCTGCGATAAGCTATTAAAGCTCGACGTGTTTTTATCCCTGTAACAACAGAACGGGCTTTACCACCTTTACCCTTAGCAACTCTAACAATGCCTGATGAAATATCAATATCTCCCCAATTCAGGGCACATATCTCCACTCTTCTCAATCCAGTGTCCACCAGAAGCATCACAATCGCTTTATCTCTTAGAGTTGTACATTTATCAATCGCTTGTTTGACCTGTTCTGCTGTGAGAACGGGTAAGCGTTTCTTAGCGATTGTTGGCATCTTGAAGGTTGGGACCTCAGTGATATATTTTTCACTTTTCCAAAACCTGACTAAAGTCTTTATTGCCCTTGCATGTCCATTTATATAAAAATCCCTCAAATTCTTTGAAGCTAGATTTGTTAAGTATGCTCTAATATATCTGGCAGAAACCCCATCGGGTTCGGTTACACCATTGTCCTCAAGATATTTCACAAACCTGCCGGCTGTGAAATGATAGAACCTTATTGTCTTCGGACTACATAACATAGCTTGCCAGGATAGTATGAAATCCGTATAAGCATCCTGTAATTCATACGAAGCTACTGCCTATCTCTGTTGCAAATCAGTTTTTTGAGACATCAAAAAACCACCTTTCTGCAGAAGATTAGGTGGTTTTACGGTTAAAATTGCCTTGATTATGCCTTCTCAAAGCGGGCGACGAGATTCGAACTCGCGAATGGTAGCTTGGGAAGCTACTGCCTTACCACTTGGCTACGCCCGCATGAATTTAGTCTATTATTTTACCGCGATTGAGTGGTTTTGCAAGGATAAAAACAGTATATTGCTCGCGAGTAGAAATGTCATAGCAAATTGGTAAATGAAATTATCTACCAAGTGGTGTTGTGTTGCTCTGCTTCATTATAGATTTTTTCCTCTGAAGCCTTCCTGGTGCTTCTAAGGGTCTTCTACAAGAATCATTGGATATTACGCGAGATTGTTTCGTAGTACCCATAAAGAAAAAAATTTTTATTCTGAAAGGCTAATTGAGAAATAGTAGAAGACCTGAAAAATTTTTAGTCAAAGTAGATCTTATGTGACAAATTTTATTCTGAATTGTTATGATTGGGAAGTATACAGATTTGAGGTAAAGATTTTTGTAAATTAATTTGTATCGATTTCTTCAAAGATAGCAGTAATTTCCATGTCAGAATTGGGGAAAATTTTAATATTTTCATTTTTAGCGATAAATGAGTTTACACCTTCCCAATGAGAAAATCGATATCCAGGTTTGGGTAAAGCAGTTAGGGTTATCGGAATATTTTTAAAATAAATTCCTGTCCAATTCGATGGATTTTCAACGCCGGGAGTATCTCTTTTAATCTCAATTGTATTTATTTTTACATGGCCAAGATTGGGATCAACCTTTATGTTTAATGCCATAGTCCCGTTAAGATTGAATTCTTCTATGATATGTGCCCGAACGAAATCAGGTCTTTTTTGAGCAAACTGACGTAAAAATTCCACATTTGCATGCCATTTATCAATGTCATTTCTCATGGTGCCCCAACGATTAATGTGCTTCTCCATATCCGGCTCAATGGTCCCTTCCATATTGTCAATTTCAGTAATAACCCGAGAGGGTAGGAATGCTGTATTTAAAAGATCGGCAAACCTATTAATGAATTGAATTCTATAATCAGGATTTTTGATCAGGGTATGGATTACCAGTGTATATTCCCTTTCCAAAGCGGTCAGGGAGATCATGTTTCTTTCGTAATTTATGAAACTTGAATCCAGGTCAACCAGCATCCAGCGCCATTTGCCATCCTGTCCATATGGTGCATTGGGATCAGGAGTATTGGTATCCATTTTCCAAAATTTAACATTGTTTTCAAGCCAATCACCATTGGCACCGTAGAAATAAGTGATTTGATTATCAAAGAAATTTGCGATATCAATTTGTTCTTCTATCTTCCCATAAATCTCATCCTCGTCATCGTCCGTTGTTCTTATATACTTGAGCAAAGATAAATATTCATTTTCATCAGGATTTTGATCGTAGAAATCTTTATAATTGCTCACCTCGTTGATGACTATATCTTCAACAGGTCAATATTNTANTGATTTTNAATATAATATTCATCCATTCTCTCTCGAATATTCATNATGCCCCAGTATTTTCCATTCAAAAACACGTTCACAGGTNGATATTCCTGGATATCAAGGGTTGTGTGTTCCATTAATCTTTGAATGAGGGCATCCCTAAAAAATGTCATTGCCCAATCGTTGCCTGAATTTCGAAGTATTAGAGTATTGAATTGATCAACAGGCTCTCCTGTACCCGTTCCAACAAGACCTGGGAAGAATGGATAATTCAGCGTTTCAAAATGATCATAATTATTCTGGCCGTAAAGCCTTAATGATTTTTGTGCTAAGTTTCTTGATGTTTGTCCGTGGATTCTGAAGAGAAGTTCGTCAGTAAATCTCTCTCCAATATTCGGTTCAAAAAATGTTAAGTGAATTGGTCTCTCCCATTTTTTTCCTCTTCGCCCATAATTTCTTCTGATATAGATACCTGTATCTGGATCATACAAATTTCCTGGATCTGTAACCAGGGAAATTACAGGCAAACTAAATGCAGACTTACTATTCTCTCCAACAAAAAATGTTTTTGTGATGGTTGGACTGGTTGTCAGTCCATCTTCCTCAATTACCCGTGCTCTGATAATAGTCGCTTTCCTGGATGATGTATCAATAAATTCTTGACTTTCAATCGTTATCGGACGCTCATATCTACTAGAATCTTGCGTTGGAATGGATCCATCCAAAGTGTAAAAGATAATGAATTTCTTTGGGTCATATTTGGTTGTCAGAGTCAACAGAAATGAATCTACATAAAATCCTGATTTCTCTGAAAATTCAGGGGGATCAAGCACTGAGCCGTTNATCGTTAATGGATATTTCGTATGGATATTTTCCCAATAGGGATTGANTTCTTGCAGTTTTTCAGGTTTCTCGGGGATTTTATTTTCGTAGATATCTAAATAAGCCTCTATCCCTTCATCTGGATTATCCTGAAGAGCGCTTTGCGACATTAAATGAACAAGTGTCGATACATCTTTAATACCGCAATTTCGTATGTTCAAGCGCTGTAATTTTGTCAGATTTTTCAGGACTTCAATTTGATCTTCTACAGGAACGTTTCGTAGAATTAGCGTTTCAAGATTTATCAAACTGCTCAGTGCCGAGATATTTTGCAGGGTTGGGTTAGAGTGCAGATTTAAATATTCCAAAGCTGATAAACTTTTAATGGCAGAAATATCCTGAAGCTGGTTTTGACGGAGATTTAATTCCTTTAGAGATGTAAGTTTTTCAAGTTCGTTTAAAACAATAATTTTATTTTCTGAGAGGTCGAGGAATTCCAGTTTAGTTAATTTTTTCAGAGGGGATAAATCTGTAATTGTGTTATCGACCAGACTCAACCTCTGCAGTTTTGTTAACTGATTTAGAATTGTCAGATCAGAAAGGCGAATTTCGGTTCCATTATCCAACTCTATTGAATTATGATCCAGGTAGAGATTGGTGAGATTGAGTTTATCTAATTTGTGAAAATTTGATGTCTCGAGATTAACGATGTTGTTGTATCCCAAATCTAATGTCTGCAATTTTGAAAGGGATTTCAATGGTTCAACATCTGATATCTTATTCTCGCGCAAATTCAAAACTTCTAAATTTCTGAAATGTTCAATCCCGGTAAGATTGTGAATTTCTTTTGTTCCTAAGTCCAATATAACAAATTCAAGCAGTTGACTTTTGAAAATAGGTTTAGAATAATGATTTAATTCCTCTCTTACTGCTGTTTCGAGGTTGGGATCATCAAATTCAACTGGTTGATCGGAAAGATTGAATGCAAAAAGCAAACTACTCAGGATGAATATAAATAAGGTAAATAATATGAACTTGACGGATTTCCTTCTTAGTTCCATATCAGATTCGATTCCAACTCGGATAAATCAGGTCCGGACAGCTGGCATGTATTCCGTTCACAAATTTGCTGTTTGCAACAAGTTTTAATTTATGGTTTTTGATTATTTGATTTAACCAATTGGGAATTGTCTCCTGGTATTTTATTTCTAATACAACCATTTGATCGTAATGTAAGTGCCAAAAAATATTTTCCGGAAACAAATCTTTTGCTGATGTGCTTCTGATCCTGTGATCGAAGGTGATCCGGATATTGTTCCCGTCAATGGTATGAAAGCCTTCCCGCTCATACTCAACTAAAGTTTTAGGGATTAAGTTAAACTTATGAACCTGTCGCTCAAATTCAATCAAAATGGGATCATTCTTATTGTCCCAATTTCTGGAATTAATGAAAGAACAGCAATTGCTCAAGTTAATGTAGGCGCCGTACTTTGTTGTTAGATTAGCTTGTCTTACTTTTATCTCAACACGAATATCAGGTTCATTTTTAGGGGAATTGCTGTAAGTTCGAATTCGGAATTTTATCCGATTGGAATTGCCATTAATTTTTTCCTGAAAAAGTCTGTAATCAAATGTGTCAAAATATAAACTTCTAACGAGATACTTATTATCAGGTGTACGTTTTGTAAAATGATCGTTTTTTAGAAAGGGGTAAAGAGAACTTCTAATTGCGAGATATTGATTGAGCGGACAGCGATATTTCCGTTCAAAGCGGGAGGATTCAAAAGCGCGATCATCAGAATTCATAAGGAAATCAGGTAAATTTATGCGGGTAATGCTAATTGTGGCGCGAGTAAAGAGATATTATTGATTGATTCAATTTCATTGAGGGCTATCATCAAATCATCCACCAGCGCTTTATTATCAGAAAGCTGAAGTTCATAAACAACTTCCCAGCCATTTTGATTGCGTGATTGTGACCGCATTTTGGCATCTATTGTGTGATTCTTTATTGTTTTTGAAATTTGATCTTGTTGGAACACTGCAGGGCCATTAAGGACCAGTATATAATCATTACTTTGTGATCTACCATACTTAATAAAATACAAAACGGCGACGAGAATAACAACAATTATAGAAGATATGATAACTATGCCCCAATGGTAAGTTCCTGCACCTAAACCAATGGCAATCGCCCAAAATAAATAAACCATATCCCTTGTATCTTTGATTGGTGTTCGAAAGCGGATGATTGATATTGAGCCAACTAAACCCAAGGAAAGAACAAGATTGCCCTGGATAAAAAACATCACAATTGCCACAATTGGAGCAAGCATAACCAGGGAGGTCATGAATGTCGATTCAAAATTAACACCATGATGCGTGATTCTATACGTCTGAGAAATGATAATTCCGATGACAATAGCTACCGTCAGAGAAAAAATCAGATTGAAGAGATCATCACTTGTTAATGCTATGCTTGAAAATGCATTTTGAATGATTTTAATTATTTCATCCCACATAATATATCCTTACTTTTTTCTAATCAAGCTTAACATAAAATTTTAGACTTTATTTACTATNGTCTGTTTTGTTTTTNTCAACCAGTGATTTATTGATAGCATTCTCTTCTCAATTATATTTTTGTTGTTTGCCTAATCCCAAGGTTAACTCTCTTTTGAAAATCATTCCAAGATATTAAAATTGAGAAGTATAGAAGAACTCTATGAGAGTAAGGATTTTAACATGTTTTGTTCATATTAACAAGCTGTGAATTTCTAACTTAATTATTTGATTCGAGTTGGTAAGTGTTTTTTTCGGTGTAGGCTTTTGAATGTAAAAATTATTATTAATTGTGGACAATAAGTTACTCATTTATTTTGAAATAAATTTTTTTCTTTCTCTGAACTGCGATTCTCGTTCATCCTCTCGTCGATCATCAACAATGCATTTTGGGATTCCTGTATACGATAAGTTTGGTGAAAAATAAGGATCATCGGATGAAAGGATTGATTCCATCTTATCATAACTTCTGATGATATCCTCCCTTGGGGTTGAATACCCCCTTGATTGTCCTTCATAGTGAAAAAGGCTTGCATGAGGAGAATAGACCACTCGATAACCTTTTTGTCTGACCCTGAGGCACAGATCAACATCACCAAAAGCAAGCTGATAACCTTCGTCAAAACCATCGACTTCATCGAAAACTTTCCGGCGGATCATTTGGCATGCGCCGGTCACTGCCATATAATCTCGATACCAATCAACCGATCCAAAAAGCCCTTGATAATGTTCAGGCGCGTTCAAATAAATATGCCCTGTAAAACCATTTAATCCCATGATGATGCCAGCATGTTGAATGATGTGGTTTGACCGTATTAATTTGGCACCAATAACTCCAATTTCAGGCCGCTCAGCCCACTGCACAAGCTCATCCAGCCAATTGGGATCATAAACTTCTATATCATCGTTTAGGAATAACAACAGTTTGGATTCCGATTGAGCCGCTCCGAGATTATTTGCTTGGGAATAATTGAATTCTGCGCGATAAGGATGGATTTTGATGCGGGACTCAGAGCTTTTGAGTTCTTGGTAATAGTTGAGTGTTTCTGGATCGTCACTGTTATTGTCAACAATGTGGATCGTAAAGTTTTGATAATCTGTCTTTTTAATCAGAGAACTTAAGCAAATTGATAATAATCTTTTGTTATTTTTTGTAGGGATGACAACGGCGATATCGGGATCAGTAGTTTTCCATCTGAACCAAATCCCATTCGGCCTTGATTGGGTTGAAATATCCTTTAAACCACTAGTGGAAAGGTGCTTCGTAATAATCTTTTGAAGATGATCTGTGATTGGTTTAACAAGACTTTTTTGCCTGACAAGGACCTTGGGAATATGTTCTACAATCGCATTATTTTCGTATAGTTTTAATGCAAGGCTGTATTCCAAGCCTAAGGGATTTTTATTACCGCCCTCTGACTCCCAATGATTTTTTAGAAATAATGCTCGAATAAAACCGCGCGAAAGATAATTATGTGAGATAAGCAATGTCGGTGAGAGGGTTGGCGGTTTGAAAAGGGGGGTCACAGTCCCCTTTTGATCGTCCCTGTACTCACAATCAAAATAATACCAATCCACCTCGTCTTTTTCTGAATGGCAGGCAAAAAAATGATGTAGAATATCCCGGTCAAATTGATCGCCTGCCTGGCAGAATACGACAAATTTTCCAGTCAGAATCAAAATAATACCAATCCCCCTCGTCTTTTTCTGAATGGCAGGCAAAAAAATGATGTAGAATATCCCGGTCAAATTGATCGCCCGCCTGGCAGAGTACGACAAATTTTCCAGTCAGATCTTTAGAGAAAAAATCCTTAACAGAATTAATTATTCTGAAGTGAGTATCCTGATCTACGCCATCAGGTAATTGCTTTTGGATGTCCTCATGTTCAGAATATAAAAATGCTTCCCAATTTTCTCCTTCAATTGTGTTCAGAGATTGAAGGGTATTCACGATATCTTCATTCGAACGCCCATCCCATGAAACAATGAAAGTGATCTTCGGCGTGTTTTTGGTGTCTTTTAATTCTCTTAAGGGTTTTTGCTTCTGTTTTGATCGCCAAGCTATATAAGATCGCCTTGCCATCCAATCACTTATTAAGAATGCAATTCTGGTTTTATTAATTCGGTGGTACTGTGTACGCAGCCACAATTCCAGTCTGGAGTTTGGCGAAAGAAATAGTGAGCGGAGTTTGAAAATAGTCTTTGATCTCATCAACAACAGTTCAGATTTTCCAGGATATTAATGTAAGTTCGAAATTTAAGAAGATTATTTACACCTAGATTGGATTTTACCATATGGAAGTAGCCCCATTTTTTCCGTTGACAATATTAATTCTATCAATTGAGACTGGGTTATATTATCAAAATTTCCTGTTGATACCTTTATTGTCTGGTAAAATTATCCATGGTTTTGAAAAGCAGTAATATGGAATCGATGAGGTATATCCAATGAATAATGATTTTTATGTTCATCCAACTTCTGATGTTTCCTCAGAAGCAAAGATTGGTTCTGGTACAAAAATTTGGCAGCATTGCCAGGTACGTGAAAACACCCAAATCGGGTCAAATTGCATTTTAAGTAAAGGTGTATATATTGACGCTGGCGTCAAAATTGGGAATAATGTAAAAATCCAAAATGGCATTTCAGTTTACCATGGAGTCACACTTGAGGATGGCGTATTTTGTGGTCCTCATTGTGTCTTTACAAATGATAAGCGTCCCCGTTCGATAAATCCAGATGGCTCATTAAAAAGCGGTGATGATTGGGTTGTCAGTGAGACCCTGGTAAAAATGGGGGCGTCAATTGGTGCTCATGCAACCATCATTTGCGGCACAACTCTTGGACAGTGGTCAATGGTTGGAGCTGGCGCAGTTGTAACAAAAAACATACCTGATTACGGTTTGGTGATTGGTAATCCTGCGCGGTTGATCGGTTTTGTCTGTCCCTGTGGGGAAAAACTTGAGCTGTCGGATGAGAGTTCAAAGCAAATACAAGAACATCAGAACATAGAAGAGGTCAAAATGACCTGCCCCAATTGCCATCGAACCATCCTTGTCGATCGTAATGATTACGAAAAATTGGTATAGTAAATTCAATTTAAATAGGAGTAAAAATAGATGATCTCAATTGCCAAGCCCTATATTGGAGAGGAAGAAAAAAACCTTGTCATGGAAGTGCTGGAATCCGGGATGCTGGCACAGGGTCCGAAGGTAGCAGCTTTAGAAGAAGCTTTTGCACAACTATGTAATGTCAAACATGCTATTGCAACGACTTCTGGGACAACCGCGCTGCATACAGCTCTTTTAGCCCATGATATTGGCCCTGGTGATGAAGTCATAACGACACCATTTACATTTATCGCTTCCGCAAACAGCATCCTTTTTACTGGTGCTACACCGGTCTTTGTCGATATTGATCCGGAGACATTCAATATTGATCCTGCTTTGATTGAAGATGCCATTACACCAAACACAAAAGCAATCCTTCCTGTTCATCTATATGGATATGTATGCGATATGGATGCGATTATGGATATTGCAGAGGAGCATAACTTGGTGGTAATTGAAGATGCATGCCAGGCGGTTGGTGCAAAATTCAAAGGTAAAACAGCTGGTAGTTTTGGGACGGGGACTTTCTCGCTGTATGCGACCAAGAATGTTATGTCCGGTGAAGGTGGTATGATCACCACAGACGACGATGAGATTGCTGAGAAATGCAGATTGATCCGCAGTCATGGTATGAAGGTCCGTTATTATCATGATATGCTTGGATATAACTACCGGATGAGCGACCTTCATGCAGCTATCGGGTTGGCGCAAATGAATAGGCTGGAAGAATTCAAATCAATCAGGCAGCAAAATGCAGCATATTTGAGTGAACATATTCATTCTGTGATTACGCCTAAAGTCAAACCGGATTACGAACACGTTTGGCACCAATACACCATACGGGTCGACGGCGACAGAGATCGCGATGCTGCTGTTAAATATCTGAATGAAGCAGGGATTGGCACTGGCATTTTCTATCCGGTCCCTGTCCATGAACAGGACTATATGCGCAAAATTGTTGGTGATTATAATTTGCCGGTTTCGGAGAGCTTTGCCAAGCAGGTTATTTCTCTTCCGATACATCCACAGGTTAGTCAAGAAGATTTAGAAAAGATAGTAGCTGAGGTAAATAAACTATGACATTGAGGGCAGCAGTAATTGGCGTTGGATCGATGGGGAAAAACCATGCCCGAATCTATTGGGAACTCCCTAATGTTGATTTGGTTGGTGTAGCAGATTTCGACCATGACACCGCTGATAATATTGCAAATAAATATGGCACAAAAGCATTTTATGATTACAGAAATCTCTTAGAAGAAACCAAACCTGATGCAGTAACGTTGGCAGTTCCTACGATATATCATCGTGATATTGCATTGGACATCATTGACCATGGTATCCCGTTGTTAATTGAAAAACCAATAGCCTTTACGATTGAGGAAGGCCAATCGATCATTGATGCAGCAGAACAAAATCAAGTGAAGTTAATGATCGGACATATTGAGCGGTTTAATCCTGCCATCATCACCCTCAAGGAACATATTAATGCAGGAAAGTTAGGACGGATTTTTCAGATGGACGCTCATCGGCAGGGACCTTTTCCAGCGAGAATTGCTGATGTGGGCGTTGTAGTGGACCTTGCTGTTCATGATCTGGATGTAATGCGGTTTGTTTCTCAAAAGGAAATTATCAGGGTTTATGCCGAAACAGAAAAACATATCCACAGCAAATATGAGGACTTATTGACGGGTTTGGTTAGGTTCTCTGATGGTATCATTGGCACCTTGGCAATTAACTGGTTAACACCCACAAAAATTAGAGAATTTATCGTTACTGGAGAACGTGGTTTGTATCGTTGTGATTACTTAACCCAGGACTTATATTTCTTTGAAAATCCTGTCTCCTCAGGTAGCGAGTGGGATAACCTTCGTGTGTTGCGAGGTGTTAGAGAAGGGCAGATGGTACGTCACATTATTGCCAAAAAGGAACCCTTAAGATCCGAACAAGAGGCTTTCCTCAATTCTATTGAAAACGATGGGCCTGTTCCTGTTAGTGGTGAAGACGGTTTGAAAGCGCTTGAACTCGCAAAGACAATTGTGAAATCTGGAACCGAACACCGAATTATTACTCCCTGAGATAATTAAAATTTTGATTATGAAACAACTCGAATCACTAAATGAAAAAATCCAGGCAAAGACAGCAAAAGTTGCTGTCATTGGGTTGGGGTATGTTGGTTTGCCTGTTGCTGCAATGCTGGCAGATGTCGGTTTTCAAGTTATCGGGGTTGACCTGAAGGAAGATCGGATCAAACTGATCAATGAAGGAATTTCACCGATAGAGGGAAAAGAGCCTGGGTTATCAGAACTATTATCATCTGTCGTGCAAAAGGGGAACTTGACTGCAACAAAAGATTACCAGGATATAAGTGACGCTGACATAATATTGATTGATGTGGAAACACCAATTGATGAAAATCANGNNCCNCGNTATGTTTCATTACGTTCAGCATGTAAAAGCCTGGCTGAACAATTAAAACCGGGTGCCCTTGTAATTGTTGAATCAACGATTGCACCTGGTACCATGGAAAAAATCGTTCGACCAATCATTGAGGAAAGAAGCGGGAGAAAATCAGGAATTGATTTCTTTCTCGGCGCTTGTCCGGAAAGGGTTATGCCAGGAAAATTATTGGCAAATCTCAAGCAAATGAGCCGAGTTTGCGGTGGTGAAACGCCTGATGTTGCCAAAACGATGGCGAAATTTTACAGTACCATTGTGCAATCGGATTTGGATACAGCCAATTTGATTTCAGCTGAGGTAACGAAAACAGCAGAAAATGCATTCAGAGATGTCAATATTGCCTTTGCCAACGAGTTAGCATTGATTTGCCAAGCAGTGGGTGCTGATTTTCTTGAAGTTAGAAAATTGGTCAATAAATCACCGGGTCGTAATGTTCTTCTGGCGGGTGCCGGTGTTGGTGGCCACTGCATCCCCAAAGATCCCTGGCTTCTGGCGTATGGTGCATGGGATGAAGTCGATATTAAGCTTATC
>P_1C_Sed_1_UnCtyDRAFT_1000083_pt1 | contig 15411 bp, 10 predicted proteins | sample Pon1CUnioCityCA_6_FD_11282 | JGI IMG/M metagenome (IMG submission 11282) | reverse complement strand
GGCCTGTTTCATTTCGAGCCGAACCAACTGCCTTCGGATGATACCATAACCGCCTCTATCAACCTTGAGAATATCATCCTGGAGGGCAGTCGCCGCGTTAAGGAGTGGGAGCAACTTCAGGATGAAGTTCCGGATTTGGGTGTGGCGCTGAGATTCACCGATCGGCCTCAGGCGCAGTTGCGGAATATCAACCTGAGTGTCGATGAATGGCGAGTCATCTCATATATCAATCCCCGGAACTCTATTAAACAGATTGCCCAACGCATAGGTATGGACGACTTTCAGATCCGCAAGATCATCTATGGGCTCTTGCAGGCCGGGCTTGTTGAGGTGCTGGAGCGTGAAGGGGCGCCTGTGGCGCGGAGACCCTCAACAGCTATGGAGACCGTGATCGGACGCCCCCCAGCGGTCAAACGGTCGGTCATACGGAAGCTGATCGATAGGATCAAGCGACTATAGTGTTGTTGTGTCGATACGGGGTGGTGATCCAACGATCCTGACCAGAACCGCAATATCAACTTGGGCAGAACAGGCAAAGCGATAAATGCAGACAGTCAAGATGGTCGTTACCGGGCCGTTCAATGCAGGTAAGACCGCCTTTATCAGCAGTGTCAGCGAGATCGATGTCGTATCCACCGAACGCGAGATCACCGATGAGACATCGCGTGTGAAGAAGCAGACCACCGTTGCGATGGATTTTGGGCGTATTACCGTAGATGATGCGCTTGTGCTCTATCTGTTCGGCACGCCAGGACAGAAGCGTTTTGACTTTATGTGGGAGATCTTGTCGGAAGGTATGCTAGGGTTCGTCGTCCTTGTGGATAGCGTTCGGCCCGAGACCTTTCGCGAGGCACGCCGGATACTGGACATCTTTCGCAACTATGCCACCACGCCATATGTGGTGGCGGCCAACAAGCAAGATATGGAGGACGCCTGGTCGCCCGAGGACCTGAGGATCGCACTCAGAGTGCACCCTGATGTCAAGTTGCTGCCTTGCGTCGCCACCGATAAAGAGAGCGTAAAGAGCGTACTGGTCGAGCTGCTCTACACCATTCTGTCTAGGGTGTCTGGGTAGGTTATAGTGCAGCAGTTGGGGCGACCCAGTTGGCTGCAAGGAGGAAACTGGAACTATGGCACCGTCACGCACGGAACAGATGGTTTCGCGCCTGAAAGACCTGCAGGTCAGCACACCGGATATTGAAGCGTCGGCTCTCGTGAGCGTTGATGGCCTGATCATCGCTTCAGCATTGCCCACAGACGTCGAAGAAGACCGCGTATCGGCCATGAGTGCGGCGATGCTCAGCCTTGGGGAGCGGATTGCAGGTGAGCTGGGCAGGGGACTGCTGGATCAGGTATACGTTCGTGGCGCGAATGGGTACGTGATCCTGTCCGCAGTCGGTGAGGAAGCAGTGCTCACCGTACTGGCTCGCAAAGATGCCAAGCTGGGACTGGTCTTCCTGGACATGCGCCGGGCGGCTGAAGACCTGGGACGGCTGCTCTAGTACATAACAGCCAGGCAAGGCGCAGGGTTGAGGAGACAGTTTGAGTTCGATCGTCACAGAGCAGGGCGTCGTGCACTATGAGGTGTACGGTCGTGGCTCGCCGGTGATCCTGCTGCATGGTTGGCTTGGATCCTGGGGATGCTGGCTGGGCACCATGGAGGCGTTGGCATCCAGCCACCGCACCTATGCGCTCGACTTCTGGGGTCATGGGGATACGGACAAGCGTCGCGAGAGCTATGCCATCTCCGACTTTGTGGCCCTGGTTGACCAATTCATGGAGAGGTTGGGCATCGATCGTGCTCCGGTCATGGGGCATTCCATGGGGGGGACTGTCGCCCTTAGTCTGGCGCTAAGCCATCCCGATCGAGTGAGGAAAGTGGCTGTCGTAGGCTCCCCAATAGATGGCCGCTCTCTGAATATACTCCTCAAGCTGGCTGGCTATCCCTGGATCGCGCTCCTGGTGTGGAATTCACCATCGCTGCTGCGTCTAGGTATCAGGCTCTTTGCCCCGTGGATCGCAGCGAGTTGGAGCCAGTGGTATGATATGCTCATGCGGGACTTGTCCAAGATGAACCTGGAGTCGTTCCTGTGGAGCATCAATTCCCTGCATCACACAGACCTCAGGCCCAAGTTGCATACGCTTCAGATGCCTGTGCTGGGTGTGTATGGGCGGGGTGACAAGATCGTGGATCCGCGACAGGCAGAACTTCTCGAGGTGGTTGCCGATGCACACCTGAAGCTCATGGATGGGGCACGGCACTTTCCCATGTTGGATGAACCAGAGGAATTTTATTCGACAGCGACAGGCTTTCTGGCTGATTGATGATATAGGTTCGGATTCCTACCCGGTTATTCAGGAGCAGATGCGGATGACGACTGAGGAACAGATAGCTGAAGCATCCAGACCTCAATACTACTGGCCCAACAAGATGGGGCGGATGATGCTCCTCGCCCTTGAGGATGTGATGGGCAAGAATGGCGTAAATGCTGTACTCAATCTTGCCAAGCTGCGTCACCTCATCAACAATTATCCGCCCAATAACCTGGACCTGGGGTGGAGCTTTGAAGAGATGGCAGCACTGAATCAGGCCCTGGAGGACATGTATGGCCCTCGTGGAGGAAAGGGACTGGCGATCCGAGCGGGCCGGGCGGGCCTGTACTATGCCCTGAAAGACTTTGGTGCGGTGCTGGGTGTCAGTGACCTTGCCTTCAGGCTCCTGCCCCTGGGTATCAAGATCAAGATCGGGCTCAACGCCATGGCGGAGACCTTTAATAAGACCAGCGACCAGGTGGTGCGGCTCGAAGAGGAACTGGATCATTTCCTGTATCATATTGATCGGTGTCCTGTATGCTGGGGCCGCACAGCTGATGAGCCAATATGCCACGCCGGGCTGGGGCTGCTGCAGGAGGGGCTGCATTGGGTCACCGGTGGGAAGAATATCAGGGTTGAGGAGATACGCTGCATAGCCATGGGAGATCCGAGCTGTACATATATCATCGAGAAGAGGCCATTGGACTAGCCCACCGCTATGAGAAAAGTCATCGTTCGGGACAAACGAAAGATTCCCCCTTTCAATGAACCGGCGCGCGAGCTGCGTGTGCTAAACAAGCCACTCTGGCTCCACCAGAAGGACATTCTTGACTCATACTGCGACTCTGAAATAGAAGTAGATTTCCTCGACCAGATTCCAGACGCCGAGTACGAGGAGACACTGGTCTACAGAGATAACCTCTTCTTTGACGAGGCCTTTGTCGAGGCGTTTCTTGGACAGGCGCGTGCTATGGGCAAGGCATGCCGGGTTGCCTTTGCACTGGATGATGAGGTGATCACCAGACACGCCTTGCCTCTCCAGAGCGGAATCAGGAGAGAGGGGAATGTCTACGTAGCCCAGATGTGGTACTATCCACGGGGTATGGAGGAGATGACTCGCCCATTGGTGATAGATTGTGGTGCCTATGAGTTTGGGTCCTACCGGGTCCCTACCCACATGTCTACACAGAAGGGAGAACTCGTCTTCCAGATCCCGCTACGCGCATTCCTCTGCATAGAGAATTGGGTTCACGTCTATGTAGCCAATTGCCTTTTTGGAGTTCTGGCCAAAGGGGCACGCATGGAACGAAGCCTGAATGATCTGAGTACGCTGGTACAGATCATGTGGCGGTCGCTGTTGGAGCGCAAACAGATTTTGTCGTGCTCACACTTGGTCAAGGTAGGACGTAACTCTCAGATCGACCCCACAGCTGTGATCCAGGGGCCGACCGTCATCGGCGATAATGTGTATATTGGTGCGGGTGTGGTCATCTCGAATTGCATCATAGGCAATCATGCCAGCATTCTTCATGGCAATGAGTTGTTGATCAGTGTCATAGGCGACCGCTGCTATCTGCCTTTTCGCGCGTCTCTATTCATGTCAACTGTGATGGAAGATACTATCGTCGCGCAGAATGCCTGCTTGCAGTTCTGTGTAGTAGGTCGGGATTCATTTATTGGGGCCGGCACTACCTTCACTGACTTTAATCTCATCCCAAAGCCGCTGAGAACGATGCATGGTGGGGAGCTGCAGGAGGTTGGGATGACGGTCTTGGGAGGCTGCGTTGGGCACCACTGCCGCATCGGTGCTGACCTGACTATCTATCCGGCGAGGACCATCGAGTCAGACGTGGTGTTGGCGCGATCGGATGAGCGTGCGGTTATCGCGCACAACGTCTCGTACGAGGAGAGCGATCATCTGAATTGGCCAGACGCAGGCTTTCATCCGCGTCTCTATCCGCGCTAGGGGCGGCAGGGCATCAGAATATGCAGTTTCATCTAGGGAGCGAGTGCCAGCATCAGAGGGGGACCCGAGCCGACAGAAGGTAGATGTGCGGCGGGGTCGTTTGCTGCGTGCTGGAGGAGGTCACGAATGAGCAAAGGGTTGCTACTCATTGTTGAAGATGATTCCGACATTGCCACGATGTTGGAGATCTACTTCGAAGCGCAAGGATATGACACAGTTTCCGTTACGCGTGGTGAAGAAGCCCTGGAGATATGCCGGCGGGAGCTTCCCAACCTTGTGATCTTGGACATACTACTACCTGATATTGATGGCTATGAGGTGTGCCGCAGGCTGCGGGGCAACCTGCGGACCAGCCACATCCCTATCATATTCTTGACTCAGAAGGACGAACGGAGCGATCAGGTCGCTGGCTTGGAACTAGGAGCGGACGACTATATTACCAAGCCGTTTGATCTACAGCTTCTCATGCTGCGTGTGGAGGGGGCGCTGCGGCGTGCGGGATGGCTGAGTTTGACTAGCCCGGTGACAGGCCTGCCTAGCAGCAAACTCATCGAGGAGCAGTTGCGGCAACTCATCCGCCGTGATGGCTGGGCCGTGCTCTATGTCGGAGTCAACCACCTGGACGAGTTCAATGATGTCTACGGCTTTGTTGCTGGCGATGACGTGCTGCGCTTCGCAGCCATGCTAATCTCGGAGACTGTGGACAAAGTGGGGGCAGGCTCTGAATTCATAGGGCATTCCGGAGGGGACGACTTTATCATTATCAGCACGCCAGATGCAGCACAGAGGATCAAGACAGAACTCGCGGAGCGCTTTACCGCAGAGGTGGGGTCTTTCTACAATTTCAAGGATCGAGAGCGTGGCTACATTGAGATCGGCGGCGGGGAAGGTGGCCAGCGCCAAACAGAGCTGATGACGCTGGCGATCGGACTGGTTCATCACGATAGCGCGCCGTTTGCGGATATCCGTGAGATCACTGAGGTGGCGGCAGAGGCAAGGCGGAGCGCCTAGATGTGGATGGGCGGCCGTTCTGTGGCACTCTGTGTGAGAATAGATGCTGCCTGCTGCGTGGCTCGCGGATAGCGAGTATAGGGAATGAGTGTTTCGAGCTTCTCTGAGATGCCAGACAATCGCATAGAGCAGGTCCTGGTCTGGTTCTACAGGCTGGCGTTGCTGTTTCTACCGCTCGAGGCGGTGATACGCGGCGAGTATGCGCTGGCGCTCTTGCTGGTGCTGATAGCGGCTGGACACGCCGTGCTTTATCTGGCAGCCCCCCGGCTGCTGTCGCAAGAGAGCAGAGGTTGGGCCTTGAGCCTGACGGATGTGGCACTTGCCGGACTTGCGTTCTTTGCGGGTTCCGAGTCCATTGCCGGGACCTTTCTGCTGGGTGCATGCACCATGGCCGTCGTTGCCTCCCGGCTTCAGCTTTGGTGGGCGATGGCTGTCAACGCGGGCGTGACGCTGCTCTTCACGGGTCCTTTCCTGTTGGGATGGCTGTGGGCAGATCAACCATTTTCGCCTCGAATTGTGGGCAATCTTGTCATCTGGCTGAGCCTGACTTGGGGAATCAACTACCTCGTCTCCACGAGTGCCCGGCAGAGTCGTTTTGTGGATGACGCTACACTCCGGCTGAAACAGCTTTCTACCATCAATGAGGTTGGCCGTGCCATCGCCTCGGAACAAAATCTGGTAGACTTGCAGCAACTCGTTCTCGCCAAGGCGACGGAGATCCTCGATGCTCAGGGAGCCTCGTTGGCCTTGGTGGATGAGAGGACGGGAGGTCTCATCTACCGTGCTGTGAGGGGCCAAGTCCCAGAGTCCCTTGTGGGGAGATCGCTGTCCGCAGGCGCAGGTGTCGCGAGCACTGTGGTCGAGTCGGCAGAGGGCCAGATTATCAACGAGGTCCAACCCAACGAGTGGTGGGATGCTGCTGCGGGAGAGAGCACCGATCCTGGACTGCAGTCGATGCTATGTGTTCCGCTGCTGATCGGTGGGCGAACGTTTGGGGTGCTAGAGGCTATCGGCGGGCCTGACGGTAAGCGGTTTGATCAAGAGGATCTGGAATTGCTCTCGAATTTCGCCGTGCAGGCTGCCGTAGCCATTGAGAATGCCCGGTTGCAGGAACAGACGGATGAGGCTCTGAGTCACCGTGTGAACGCGTTGGCAACCATTGAGGAAGTGAGTCGCGAGCTTTCATCGAGCCTCGATCTAGAGCGCACGCTAGACTTGATTCTGCAGCGAGTCAAGGACCTGGTTGATTACAACAGCGCCGAGATCTGCCTGTGGGACGATGTGCGCAAGGTGATGGTAACGCGGAGCGCGGCAGGTGATCCGCGCCTGACAACCGAGGCTGGCGGGTTGTATAATCTGGATGAAGGATATACCGGCTGGATCGCACGCCACAAGCAGCGCCTATTCATACCTGATACCGCGGAGCGCCCGGACCTGAAGCCAAAGGTGGCAGATACTGATGTACCGATCCGGTCCTATGTTGGACTGCCGCTGGTGACGAGCGAGGCTTTTGTCGGGACGCTTGAGTTGGTGAGCGACCGGACGGGCGCTTATGGTGCGAAGGATCTGGAAATCCTGGAGATCTTTGCCAACCAGGCAGCGGTGGCCATCCAGAACGCACGTCTCCATGCTGAGACCGAGCGTCGACTGTGGGAGTTTTCGGGCCTCTATCAGATTTCTCAGGCCATTGGCTCTCTGTCAGACCTGGGGCAGATCTATGCCCAGATCAGCGAGCGAATCGCACGACTGATGCATGCAGAGATGTGCGGAATCTTGCTTTACGACCGGGACGCGGAGGCACTGGTCAGCCAACCGCCCTTCTATGGTATCGCGGACGACGTGGTGGAGCGCTACCGGTTGCCTGTGATAGCAGGAAGTCTGGCGAGCGAGTTGTGGCAGGAACGGGAATTCCTGGTACTAAATGACATCGGGAACGAGCCTCTGATCGATGAATTGGGTTTGAGGGGCATGTCACGTGCCGGGGGGCTCCATGATACTGTATTTGCCCCCATGATCGTGGGGCAGCGGCGTCTTGGTGTCATCCAGGTGGGAAATCGGGTGGATGGCACACCCTTTAGCGAGGATGAGGCCCGGCTGCTGTGCATTTTCGCCAACCAGGCAGCAGCCGTCATTGATAACGCGAGGCTCTACGAGCAGACAGACGAACGCTTGAGGGCGCGGCTCGAGGAACTCGAGGCTCTCCAGCGTACGATGCAGGAGCTGAATGCGACCCTGGAGCTAGACCACATCCTTTGCATCGTGATGGAGGCGGCACTGCAGACAACTGGGGCCACGCACGGCAATATCATGTTGCTGGATGTGGACAGTGAAGGCTTCACGCTGGGTGTGGCCCAGGGCTACTCTGAGGCAGAAGAGGCTGCACTCGGGGACTTGGTACTGCGACTTGCCGAGGAGGACCTGGCTTTCCAGGTAGCACAGAGCGGTCAGTCCAGGCTTGTCGACGATACTCAGCAAGAGGTATGTGCGGTATGCATCCGTGAGGACACCCGTTCAGCCCTGGTTGTGCCTGTGTCCTACCAAGATGCGGTCGTGGGGCTGATCAACTTGAGACAGGTGGAGGCTGGTTCCTTTGATCAGGATGACCTGGTCTTTGTACAGGCACTGGCCGAGCAGGCAGCGATCGCGATTGGCAATGCCTTGCGCTACGAGGAGCAAGTCCGCGTAAACAACATTCTGCGACAGCGGTCGGAACAGATGGATGGCCTGCTGGCGGTGAGCCAGAAGCTGCGGACGGACACTCCGCTCGAAGAGATCCTGGAAGAGGTGGCGTACGCCATACAGGAATCGGTCGGCTATAACCTGGTGCTCATCAGCGTGGTCGAGGAGCAGCCGAGTGCTACGCCCATGCTTCGCCGAGTGGCAGCAGCCGGCCTGCCGCTGGACGTATTTGAAGAAGCAAGGCTGGTGCTACACCCTCTAGACCGGTATGAGAGTCTCCTGCGCGAGGAGTACCGGCAGGGACTGTGCTACTTCCTGCCTTTCCAGGAGCAAGAGGAATGGGGCACTGGGGTTCAAACCATTGTGCCCATGCCAGAGATCGAGGAGTGGCATGAGGGTGAGTGGCATCCACAGGACATGCTCTTGCACCTATGACAGGGGCTGGCGGGCGCCTGGTGGGTCATATCTCTGTCGATGGGCCAAGGGATGGGCTTCGTCCGAACCTGCGTACGTTGGAGATCCTGGCTATCTTTGCTAATCAGGCGGCCATTGCCGTGGAGAATGCGCATCTCTATGCTGATGCCCGGCGGAGGGCAGAGGACCTGGCGCTCATCAATGAGGTAGGCCAGTCGCTCACCCAATTGGTGGAGCCCGAGCAGGTTTTGAACACGGTGGTCAAGGCCATTGGGCTGCTGCTGCAATGCGAGATGGGTGTCATATACCAGCCCGACCGCTTTGACGGAAAGTTCGGACCGGTGGCGGCCTACGGTGTACCTCTGGAGTCGATGCTCGACTATCGCTTTGCCCCTGGAGAGGGCCTGGTGGGTCAAGTGGCCGAGGAGGGCGCTGCGCTTGTGATCCCTGATGCCCAGGCCGTAGAGGGCTTGGCAGCGGACTCGGTGCAGATCGGCTCCTTGATGATGGTGCCGATCAAGACCGGGCAGCAGTGCACTGGCGTACTCTTGGCAACGAGTCCGCGACCGTTTGCCCTGGGTGAGGCCGATAAGGTGGTGTTGGCCACGCTGGCAGACCAAGCGGCGGTGGCTCTAGAGAGTACTCGTTTGCTGAGTACGACGCAGCAGGCTGCTCTGCGACTGGCGTCGCTGAATGAGATCGGGCGTAGAGTTGCGGCACAGCTTGAGCTGCAGGACATGCTGGAAACTACAGTAACCTCGCTGGAGGAATATCTGGCTTTCCACCGGGTGGGTGTCTTTTTGCTCGATGAATCCACCGCGCTGCTGCACGTTGCCCTGGCCAATGAGGCGTTCCGAGCAGTCATTCCCTCTGACTACCGATTGCCCATCGGTGAGGGATCTATTGGCAGGGCAGCAGCGACTGGCGAGACGGTCCTGATCAACGACGCCTTTTCCGGGGAGCGAGATGAGGGGGAGAGCGCCTGGAGCTCTCCATCCAGTGTGTCTGTCCCGATCAAGGTGATTGAGCGGGTGATTGGCGTGCTGGAAGTAGAGGGAGCGCGGCGCGGTGCTTTCAGCGACCAGGATGCTGCAGCGCTTGAGATTGCGGCGGATCAGCTGGCTGTGGCCATTGAGAATGCCCGGCTATTTGATCAGACCCAACGGCGAGTGGCTGAGCTAGCCACGGTGAACGAAATCGGCCGTGCCATCAGTAGCGCTTTGGATGCGAACCAATTGGCGGAGCTGATCTATGATCAGGTGAGCAGCTTGCTCAACACCCGCAGTTTTCACCTCGTTGTCTACGACCCGGATGCCCAGCGCGTGACCATGGAGTTCATCATTGAGCGTGGTCTTCGCGAGCCTGGAGGGGATTCCAAGTTGGGTGAGGGCCTCGTGGGCCATGTAATACGCAGCGGCAAACCTGTCCTGTTGACCAGTGGAACCGAGCAGTATGCTGAGGACTACGGGCTCGTGTTGGAACGGGCGGCGCCCAAGTCGTGGCTGGGTGTGCCAATGATCGCCGGCGATCGAGTCATTGGCGCAATTGCAGTGCAGAATCATGACCAGACTGAAGCATTTGACCGGGCGCATCTCGAACTGCTGACCACCGTTGCCGGACAGGCAGCTGTTGCCTATCACAACGCATCTCTCTTTCAGGAGCGTCTGAGGCGGATCGAGCAGCTAAATGTGCTGAACGAGATGGCACAGGCACTCAGCTCCACGCTGGAGCTGGACGAGTTGTTGGAGGTGGTCCACAAGCAGGTAGCCCGCATTGTGGATGCTACCAACTTTTATATTGCGCTCTATGACGAGGAGTCGGAGGGGATCAGTTTCCCGTACGTGGTGGATCCCGAGGATCGTGAGGACTGGAGTCCTGTCAAGTTGGGCGAAGGGTTGACAGGCAGGATCATCTCTACGGGGCGACCGCTCCTGCTGCCGAGTGGCGCTGTGGGACTCTCCAGCATCGGGGGGCATGAAATTGACGCAGGGCTCTGTCGCTCATGGCTGGGCGTCCCGATGATCGCCAAGGACAAGGTGCTGGGGGTCATCGCTGTTCAGGACTATGATCGCGAGCAGGTCTACAACGAGGAGGATCTGGGCCTGCTGTCGACGGTAGCCTCACAGGCGGCGGTTGCTCTGCGGAATGCACAGTTGTATCAGCAGATTGTGAGTTTCAGCAGTGATCTGGAGTTGATGGTTGAGGCTCGGACGCATGAACTGGAGAGAGCGCTGGATGAGCTAACCGTGGAGCGCGACCGGGTAGAAGCCCTCTACGAGATCACGAGCGAACTCGGCGCTACTCTGGAGTTGGAGCGTGTCCTGCAGAGGGCGCTGCAACTCTTTGGGAATGCGCTGGATCTCTCGTATGGCACGATCCTGCTCGTAGACCAGGAGACAGGCGCCATGAACCTGCGAGCTACGCTTGATCCTGACCTGCGGTTGCCTCGGAAGGGAAAACCGATCTCGCTTGAACCGGGTGAGGGGTTGGTGGGATGGGTGCTTGAGCACCGCGAGCCGCTGTTGGCAGAAGATGCGCGCGCCGACACACGTTGGGTGCCGAGCGCGGATCAGGACATGGCGCACTCGCGTTCGGTGGTCGCGGCTCCCCTGTCATTGGGTGGTGGTGACATCCTGGGGGTCATTGTACTGGGCCATCCGGAGGCGGGACATTTCACGACGGATCACCTGCAATTGGTTACTGCAGCCGCCGCTCAGATTGCCATGTCGGTGAACAACTCTGACCTGTACGAGTTCATCACGGATCAAGCTGATCAGTTGGGAGCAGCGCTTCAGGCCCAACAGGAGGAAGCTGCGAAGAACCGTGCGGTGTTGGAGTCGATCGCCGATGGTGTCTTGGTGCTGGACCACAACGGTCGTGTACTGTTGGTTAACCCCGCCGCGGAAGAGCTGCTCGGCTTTGCAGGGATGGCGCTAGAGGGGGAGCATTTCCGGCATATGCTTGGTCTGGGCGAGACGCAGATCCATCGCGACCTTGCGCAGGCACTGTATTCCGAGTTGCGCCAACAGCTCGATTCCGGGGAAGAAGTGGCCCCATCGCCGGCGAGTGGTGTGCGACTGCAGGCTGGAGCAAAGGTTCTGGCAGTGACCATGTCACCCTTGATCGTGTCTCCTGGTGGCACGCCGGGACTGGTTGCCGCGTTGCGAGACATCAGCCGGGAGGCAGAAGTAGAGAGACTCAAGAACGAATTCATCTCGACTGTTTCACACGAGCTGCGGACGCCGATGACTTCGATCAAGGGCTATACCGATCTGCTGTTCCTAGGTATGGCTGGTGGTTTGACAGATGAACAGCGTAGTTTTCTCAAGATTATCAAGTCCAATGCGGACCGATTGACGGCACTTGTGAATGACATTCTAGACATATCCCGGATTGAGACGGGCCGGATGCGGTTGACAATCACCTCGCTTGATGTAGGGCAGATCATCAGCCAGGCGGTAACGTCCTTCCTTGGGCAATATAGGGAGAAGGGCTTGAATCTGCTTTGGAGGGAGCGTGGCGGATTGCCAGAGGTGCGCGGCGATTCGGCTCGCGTGGCGCAGGTCCTCAGCAACTTGCTGGCAAATGCCTGGCAGTATACCCCGCCAGGTGGAACTGTCACCGTATCCCTACATGAGCTGGATGGTTTCCTGCAGACGGACGTCAGCGACACGGGGATCGGTATCTCACCGGACGACCTCGGCCGGATTTTCGATCGCTTCTACCGAGCTGACCACCCGGTGGTCCAAGAAGCTGAAGGCACTGGGCTGGGGCTCTCTATTGTCAAGATGTTCGTGGAGATGCTCGGCGGAGAGATATGGGTCGAGAGCAAGCCGGGCGAAGGTTCTACCTTCAGCTTTACTCTCCCACTTACCTCGACCGAGGTGCCAGAATCTGCCCCAGACCTGTTGCGTACCGAGCTTTCGACAGGGGTGGCGCGCCGGCAAAAGATACTCGTGGTGGAAGATGACCGTGATCTGGCCCTGCTTCTTCGGAGGCAGCTCGAGTCGGAAGGGTTTCAGGTACTGCTGGCAGGCACCGGGGAGGATGCACTGTGGCTGGCCAAGGAGACACAACCGCACCTCATCACACTGGATATCATGCTACCCGATGTGGATGGATTTGTGGTATTGGAACAGCTCAAGTCAAGTCCAATGACGTCGGCGATTCCGGTGGTGATCGTGTCGGTTCTCGCGGAGACTGAGAAGGGCTTTGCTCTGGGCGCCGTGGACTATGTGGTCAAACCGTTCATGGAGCAGGAACTGCTGGACGTAGTGCGTGGTGCACTGTCCTCGGTTGATGCCAGCCGGCCGCAGAAGCTAGTTGTGGCCGACGATGATTGGGATGCGCTGCAGCAGATGGAGCGGGCCCTTACGCTCCAGGGCTACGAGGTCTGGACAGCCACGGATGGCCTGCAGGCTCTGGACTGGGTGCAAAAGGTGCGGCCTGATCTGGTCTTGCTCGATGTGGACATGCCCATGATGGATGGCTACGAAGTTGTCCGCCACATCAAGAAGAACGCTGAGATGCGGAAGACACCAGTCATCTTGACCACGGACAGGTCAGTGGATAAGGAGCGCGAAAAGGTGCGTGTGTTGGGGGTAGACATTACAAAGTATCTGACCAAGCCGCTCTCCATCGAGGTACTGATCCGCGAGATCAAGAAGGCGATCGCCGCGCGGTCACGGGTGAGGTGAGGTTTATTGCAAAGGGTCAGAGATAGGAGGGAGCGAACTACCTGTGTCTGATGTGCGTCGCGTGTCGATAAACAACGATCTAGATATCGTGGCTGCCAGGGCCGAGGGCAGAAAGCTGGCTCAGGAGATGGGTTTTGACATCATTGATCAGGCGCGCATCGCCACGGTGGTCTCGGAGCTCGCTCGCAATGTGGTTCTGCATGCTCTGTGCGGCCAAGTGCACATGGAGAAGATCAAGGATGGCGAGAGAGTCGGGATTCAGATTGTGTGCGAGGATCAGGGTCCTGGTATTGGCGATCCCGAGGAAATCCTGGATGTAGAAGAGCCTCAGGGCGAGGCGACTAACGTAGGTTTGACTGGGACCAAGCGCCTGATGGACGACGTGGTGATCGAGTCGCAAGATGGTTTGGGCACCACGGTCAAAGTGCGGAGATGGCTGTCCTAGCCATGGATGATGGTGATTAGGATGGGGATGCCCAAGGGAAAGAAGATCCTCATTGCAGAGGATGACACGGATATCCGGTGTCTTGTTGCCTATAGCCTCGAGTACGTGGGCTATGATGTCGTTCAAGCCCTGAATGGGGACGAGGCCGTTGAGCTCGCTGAAAGCGAGCAGCCAGATCTGATCCTCCTGGATGTGCGCATGCCGAGGATGAATGGCTACGAAGCCTGCGCGGTGCTGCGCTCTCGGGAATCGACCCGTGACATCCCCGTCGTTTTTCTGTCGGCGCGTGGTCAAGAGGCGGAGATCAGGCGCGGGCTGGACATGGGTGCCGAGGAGTATATTCTCAAGCCGTTTGCCCCCGATGACTTGTACCAGCGGGTGGGCAGTATTCTGGACAGGCTGGAGCGCGAGTAGCAGCTGGTGGCGCAGTCGGTGCTGTGGCTGCTTGTGGGTGATTGATGAGCGTAGTCCTGATCAATGAGGGCCGACTACACTACGAGAGTTTCGGCAGAGGACAGCCGATTGTCTTTGTGCATGGCTGGCTTGGCTCCTGGCGCTATTGGGTCCCGGTCATGCAGGACATGTCGGTAGAGTATCGTACCTATGCCCTGGACCTGTGGGGCTTTGGCGACTCGTCTAAAGAACCAAAGCTGTTCGCTGTTGACAAGTATGTTGAGATGGTAATTGCCTTTATGGACCAGCTGGGTATCATGAAGGCCCCACTGGTCGGGCATACACTTGGAGGGGCAGTCGCGGCCGAGTTGACTGCAAGGCATCCCGATCGTGTATCCCATGTGCTGGCAGTAGGTCTGCCGCTGAAGGTGGACGGCATCAATTCGCGGCTTCTCAGCGCTGGCTCCAACGAAGCATTGTCGCGTGTCTTCTGGCACAGGCAACCGGTGCACGAGGAGGTGGCGATGGGTTTGTCCAAGACTGCGAGGAATGCGATTGCGCTCACAGTTCAGTCGGTAGCCGGGCTGCGGTTGATGGAAACACTGGACAGGATCAACGTGCCGGTGCTCTCAGTGTATGGGGCCCAGGACAATGTGATCGATCCTGAACAATCTGCTGATCTTGAGACGAATCACTATGCCGCAAGAGCACTGGTGCTTGAGGGTAGCTACCATTTTCCCATGCTCGACCAGTCCGCCAAGTTCTCCCGCCTGCTCCGGGATTTTGTGGACGTGGAGGATCCGGGCGAGTTGCAGGATCTGGCTATCAAGCAGGAGTGGCGCAGACGCACTCGCTAGGTAGGGCCTCTACGAGTCAGAAACAGACGCTGCGCTGCAGATAGTCGACCTTGGCAAATCTGCATTCTTGACGGATAGGGCAAAACAAGGTATGCTAGTGCGTACTTGGGGGTGGTTGAGTCCCGGTGGGCTCCACGGTCTTCAAAACCGTCCGAAGGGTGCTGCAGAGGCAGCCTTGGTGGGTTCGACTCCCATCCACTCCCGCCTTTTTGTATCTCAAATGCTGCATTGCCTCGGAGGGGTACTTGGAGGCTGTCAGCTGCATTCAATGGAGGGGTGCGCTAAGGCGTGAATCGTTCTGTCTTGAGCTTGCAGCGGATCTTTGTTGAGAGCGACCGCCGGTTTGTGTTTGCCGCGGTCGTTGCTCTTGCCCTGGCGGCAGGAATAGTCGTGGGGGCCTATGTGGCTGTGTTGTCGCCGATCCTGGCTGCAGCGGGGGTCTTGGCGGTCGTCGCTGGGCTTTTGATGCTGCGCGACACGCAGTGGGGCCTGATTGCTGTCATTGGTTTGATCTGCCTGCTGCCTTTTGGGGCTCTCCCTTTCAAGGTTGGTTTCACTCCGACCTTTCTCGATCTGGCTCTCATTGCCGTCTACCTTGTGTGGGTCGTGCGCATTGCTGTGGGCAAGGCGGGCGTC
>P_1C_Sed_1_UnCtyDRAFT_1000081_pt1 | contig 15464 bp, 12 predicted proteins | sample Pon1CUnioCityCA_6_FD_11282 | JGI IMG/M metagenome (IMG submission 11282) | reverse complement strand
CGGCAGCGAGTTCCGGCTGGCTGTGGCGGTACTGGGACCTGAGGGGAACCGCCTGGGGGTCGAGGTCCTGGAGGCTGCAGACTATCCTGCCTACGCCATGGAAGGGAGTAGCTGGCTGCGCGCGGCAGCCTTTGAGTGGGTTGATGGTCAAGTGCGGCTTGTCGATGAATCCGCCACGCTTCAGTTTGCGTCCCTTGCGGAGTTTGGGGGCAAGCTGGCGCTGGCAGGGTATGATCTGGAGCCTGAAAAACCAGTGCCGGGAGACGAGCTTGCCGTCTGGTTGAGCTGGCACAGGCAAGGACCGGCGTTGGCCCGCGACTACACAGTCTTTGTTCACCTGCTGGACGGAGCGGGCGAGCGAGTGGCCCAAGGCGACGGCGTGCCGGGGTATCTCGGGCCTGTACCCACCAGGCTATGGTTGCCGGGAGTCTCTGTGCTTGATCGCCACGTGGTGCTCCTGCCAGCGGATCTGCCAGCTGGCCAGTACTCGTTGCTGATCGGGTGGTATGATCCCGAGACCGGCGAGCGACTGCACCTCGCATCGGGCGACGACAATCTGAATCTGGCACAGCTTACGGTTCGGTGACAGTCTGAGTACCTCTGGTGCGGGAGCTGGCCGAGCGGATAGTCGAAACAGGAGAGGAGGCAATTACGCTCTTGCGATTCGTGACATTTGAAGGTGAAGGTTCCCCTCGACTTGGCCTGGTGGCAGGCGATCAGGTGGTGGATTTGAACCGGGCGGACCATAGTATCCCGTCGGACATGCTGGCGTTCCTGGCAGCAGGACCGAATGCGCTGAATGCTGCAGTGCATGTGCACGGACTCTGGAAAGCAGGGGCATTGGCTTCGGATGCGATCCGTCCCCGATCAGGCCTGCGATTACTGGCGCCGGTTCGAAACCCATCCAAGATTGTGGCGGTCGGTGTGAATTACTTGGACCACTGTCGTGAAGCGGGCATCGAGCCCCCCGAGGAGCCATTGCTGTTTGCCAAGTTCCCCAGTTCTATCGTTGGTCCCGGCGACTTGATCGAGTGGGAGCCGGCCCTGACTGCGGCTGTGGACTATGAGGCAGAGCTGGCCGTCGTCATCGGGCGTGAGTCACGCAACGTGTCGCTCGCTGATGCCTATGACGTTGTCTTTGGCTACACGTGCGCAAACGACATCACAGCCCGTGATCTCCAGAGACGGGATGGCCAGTGGGTACGGGGGAAATCGCTGGATACCTTCTGCCCCCTCGGTCCCGAGATAGTGAGTAAGGATGAAGTCCTGACACCAGGGGACTTGGGCATCTTCTGCAGAGTGAATGGCGACGTGCTGCAGTCATCAAACACCAAGGGAATGATCTTTGATATTCCAGCACTGATCGCATTTATCACACGCGCCTTCACGCTGTTGCCGGGCGATCTGATTCTCACCGGCACACCGCATGGGACCGGGGCGTTTCGCCACCCGCCCATCCTTCTGCGCGACGGTGATGTGGTCGATGTAGAGATCGAGAGAGTGGGGACATTGAGCAACCAGTGTCGGGAGATTGGACCTGAGCACAGTGGAACGAAAGGATGAGACATGGCGAATGATGCATATGATCTGGTGATCATCGGCGGCGGACCTGGAGGCTACGTTGCCGCCATACGTGCTGCCCAACTGGGCCTCAGTGTGGCTCTGGTGGAGAAAGAGCACCTGGGAGGCGTATGCGTGAACTGGGGCTGCATTCCCACCAAGGCGCTCTTGCGAAATGCCGAAGTCATACGCTTGCTTGGTGAAGGCAGGACCTTTGGCTTCAAGCTGGAGGGGTTCGAGGCTGACTATGGTGCAGCGGTGAAGAGAAGCCGCAGGGTCTCCGATCGGTTGGCGCGGGGCGTTGCAGCATTGATGCGCGAAAACGGGATCCATGTGGTGGAGGGTGTGGGCCGCATCTCCGCGCCGGATCAAGTCACCGTTGAGCCAGAGAGCGGCGAAACCCTCACCCTGCGGGCCAAGGCGATCATCGTCGCCAGTGGGGCGCGAGCGCGAGCTATCCCGGGGGTGGCGGTTGATGGCCAACTGATTATCACTGCTCGCCATGCTCTCGAGATGCGAGAGCTGCCCGGGTCGGTCGTGATTGTGGGTGCGGGTCCAATCGGCATGGAGTTCGCACATCTATGGGCCACGTACGGCACGCAGGTCACCATTGTGGAGATGCTGCCCCGTGTCCTGCCTCAGGAGGATGAGGAGGTCAGCCAGGAGATAGAGCGCGCTTACAAGCGCCGCAAGATCCGAATCCTCACCTCTAGCCTAGTCAAGGGAGTAGAAACCACTGCGGACAGTCTAGAGATAGAGGTAAAGGGACAGGACGATGTGACAGAGCAGCTCGAGGCTGAGAAGGTCCTCGTCGCCATCGGTGTGCAACCCAACAGCGAGGNTCTGGGCCTTGAGGCTCTTGGCGTGGCTCTGGACCGTGGTTGGGTTAGCGTGGACGGGCAGATGCGAACATCGGCGCCCGGAATCTGGGCCATCGGCGATGTGACTGGCAAGATACCGCTAGCCCACGTTGCCTCAGCGCAGGGCATAGTGGCGGCTGAGGATGTCGCTGGCCTCAACCCTGATCCGCTGGACTATCGTGCTATGCCCGGCTGTACCTACTGCCAACCGCAGGCAGCCAGTTTTGGTCTCACCGAGGCCGAGGCACGCGAACAGGGAACTGCCATACAAGTGGGCAGGTTCCCCTTTCGGGTCAATGGCAAGGCGCTGGCTCTTGGCGACTATGATGGTTTTGTCAAGCTCGTCGTAGAGAAAGAGTCGGGCTTGCTCCTGGGTGCGCACATGGTGGGTCCAGAAGTCACGGAGCTACTGCCAGAGCTCGTGCTGGCTCGCACAGCGCAACTCGAGCCGGAGCGGATTGCACGCTCGGTGCACGCTCATCCGACGCTGAGCGAGGTCTTGATGGAGGCTGCGCACGACGTTTTCGGCAAGCCGATTCATATCTAGGCTGTTCTTATTGCGGCTCCCGGACAAGCACCATCAACGTCATGTCGTCATATGGAAGGCTGTCGCCCATAAACTGTCGCATTTCTGCCAGCAGTGTTTCCTGGATGGTCAGGGCCACATTCCGGTGGGCAACCTGGCGCGTTACGCTCGTCTGCAGGAACTTGTGTAATCGCTCCCGGCTATAGAATCGCCCCTCGCTGTCCTGTGCATCTGTGAAGCCGTCGGTGTACACGATCAGCACATCCTGGGGTTCAAGGCGGATCTTTTTGCGTTCCCAGGAAGTGTCATCGACCGCGCCAAGCGCCATCCCTGTCTTGTTCAGAGTATACAAGGTCTCAGCGTTTCCAGAAGGCAGCAGGATAGGGGGATTGTGTCCCGCATTGGCATAGACCAGGTCGCCAGTCGCTGGGTCAAGAATTCCGTAGAAAGCAGTGACGAACAGCCCCGCGCGCGAGTCAGCCAGGATGCGATGGTTGGTGGCGCTCAATACGAGGTCGGGCCGCGTTATGTATTCGGCAGCGTATGTGCGGATGAGGGTGCGGCTGAGCGCCATGTACAGAGCGGCACCTACGCCCTTGTCTGCCACGTCAGCCATTACGATTCCCATATGCTGGTTGGGCAGTGGGATGAAATCGTAAAAGTCGCCAGCTGTCTCGCGGGCAGGCTCCAATACGGCCCCAAGCTGCCAGCCGGGGAGTTCGGGCAGCTCGTTAGGCATAAAGCTGGCTTGAATCTGCCCTGCCATGGCCAACTCGCGCGTGATCTTTCGATGGGCCTGAGTCTGAGCGTGGGTCTCTGCCGCTTGTAGAGAGGCGGCGATCTGCGCGGAAAGGGATTTGACCGTCGGCAGTAGATCAGCCATGGCTCCTGGGTTCTTTCGCAGGGTGAGCACAACGCTGCCAAAGGGCGCCAGGCCATCAGCAGTGGTGAGTGGGCTAGTGATCATCCCCACATCCTCAGGTTGTACACCGCCCCATGGCAATCTGGCGCCAGGAAGGAAGCAATGGCTGTCCGTAGCAGATCCCAGCCAATCCTGGACTGTACTCTCCAGAGGCGAGCTGTCCTCAGGGTGGCGCAGCAGCGTCTGGTCAGGGAAGAGAAGGATCTGCACCTGGCAGTGAGGGAACATGGGCGGCACGTGCGCTTGGAGTAGTTCAGGAAGCAGGGAGGCATCGGGCGGAGCGTCCAGCAGGGCTCGAGCCAGCTGCTCTAACTCTCCGGCCTGGAGTAACACCTGGGTGACCTCGGGGGCAAAGGTTGGACGGCCAGCCTGGGCTGCTCTGATGGCGTCGGCAAGCTCGTCGGCCGAAACATGCTTTAGCAGGTAGCCGATGGCCCCGGCCTCCATGGCCGCCTGGACCAGCTCTTTCTCTTTGAAGCTGGTCAGGACGATGACCTGAACCTCGGGAAATTGCTCATGGAGCGCGCGGGTGGCGGCAGCGCCGTCCATCTCGGGCATCACCAGGTCCATCAAGACGACATCAGGTTGCACTTGCTCACAGACCTGAAGTGCTTCCTGTCCATTGCTCGCTTCACCAACCAGTTGAAGGCCTGGTCTGACTCGAAGGATAGATGCCAGTCCCCGCCTGACCATGCTGTGGTCGTCCACGATCATCACTCGGATCGGATCTTCGTGTCTGTTCATCGCGAAACCCTTCTCCCCACAACAGCGGCCGGTGTCGGGCTGTATCGGGATACTTCTCCGCATAGCCGGCCCCGCTGGGCGCCTTATTGACGGACTAGGTTACTGCGTGCACAACTGCGGACAAGCACTCTGCAAATGCTCAGCGTCACTTTACTGGGATACACCGGCTCCATGAGTGCCATTCTCCACCAGAGAACCCCCTTCTGCAGGCACAGTCGTCTGCCCATTGTAACACACCAAGTATACCCGATCAACCACCCTGATGCATCGTCCATCAGGGGAATCTGGGATTGGCCAGATGGCTGATTTCCGGATCTGCATCGTGCCATTTAGCGACTGCGGGCGGCCCAGACTCCGCCGCCGGCGATGAGCGAGCCGCCAACAAGGTGGTATAGCCCGAGTGGCTCGTGCAAGAACACGATGCCCAGCAGAGCTCCGTAGAGGGGTAGTGTATTGTAGAATACCATCGCACCGCTTGCGCCCAGACGTCGCACCCCGGCGTTCCAGGATAGGAAACCGATGACTGTGGGAAAGATGCCGATGTATAGCAGCGCAAGGAGCACGCCAGGCCCCAGGTGGACCGGGATATGCTGTACCTCCCAGATTGCTGCCAGCGACAGAAAGGGCAAGCCCATGAAGGCGGAAAAGGCCGTTGCAGAGAGTGCCGAGCGTCGATTCATGACGCGGCGTCCCAGTACGGAGTAGAGGCCCCACAGCGCCACTGCTCCAACCACAACCAGGTCGCCCACATTCAGGTGGAGACCTCCCGAGACGGCCGTTGGGTTGCCAACCAGCAGAATGGCTATTCCGGCTATTCCGGCCAGGGCCCCTCCAATCTGGCGGCGGTTCATGGGCTCACCAATGAGCATGGTTGCCAGCAGTCCGGTGATCAAGGGCCCAAAGCCGTTGATCATCGTGGAATTGACTACAGTCGTATAGCGCAGTCCGAGGTAGAGCAGGGGGGCAAAGATCGCCACACCACTGATTGCCATGCCCAGTAGGAGCCATCGGTCGCTGCCCAATCGCCGTTCCTCGGCGGGACGGCGCTGAAGCAAAATAGCAAAGATCGCCGATGCGATGATAAAGCGGATAGTCGCCATGGTGAGGGGGCCGATGTCACCCCGCAGCCAGCGTCCCAGGACCATGTTGGTGGCCCAGGTGAAGGTCGCCAGATTCACTAGGGCAATGCCTGTGAGTGACGAGTGCTCAGAGGGCTCCCGTGTCATATCTGCCACTCCCTCCGGTGATCTGCTCGGCTATGCCACGAGTTCTCGACGTAGAATGCCAGTCAGGCAACCGATGCCGCCAGCTGCTTTGACGAGTTCATCGATCTGGACGGTATGGCACGTGATGCCGGCTTGCTTGTAGAAGGATTGTGTCGCTGGGTTTCCAGCAGGCATCAGGATCTGCCTCGGGGCCACTGTCACAAAGTTGAGGGCCATTCCGTATCTGGCTTCATCCTCGTCCGGTAGAAACAAGACCGAGCAGCCGCGTGCGCGCAATGCTTCGACGGCAGCGTGGGGAACGCGTCCAGGCCAGGCGATAGCCAGATCGCGGTCAGCAAACCGCAGTTGTCCCATCAGGTGCATTGTGCCGTATGGCAGCCCGACCCGAATGACTGTGACGCCCATCTCGTGCAGTGATGCCTCGACCTGCGCCGCACCTTCGGCGTTGGTGCGCAGCCCGGTCGCCAGCAGCACCGTCCGCGGATTGATCCAGGCTGCGTCGGCACCTTCGAATGTGCCTGTGCCGCGCACGCTGCGCAAGACCGGAATACCCAGCACAGTGAGGCACTCGGCGACGAGGCGCTCTTCACCGGCGCGTACAGTGGAGGCTGGTCTGCCCAGTATCACGCCCTCTGGAGTCATGAACAACAGGTCAGCGACGAACATGAGATTGGGCGGTGGCGTCTGTGGCGGTTCAAGGTGGTGCACAGCAATCCCGAGTTCCCGGTATGTCAGGGCCAGGGCATCGTGCTGTTGGCGCGCCTGGTCGACGTTGAGGACGTCGAGCATGTGCGCCCTGTCGGGCTCGGCAATCGCTGCTAGCTCTGGGCCGGGCTGATACAGCAGGACCTCTTTCAGTGGTGACCATTCGCGGTCCACGCCACATGCCCGCCATATTGTGCCAACTTCCTGTCTGAGTGAAGTCGTCCGGGGCGACCAACCAGTTCCACCGTATGCAGCGGCGGTGTGGAGATCTCTCAATTTGCCTGTCCTCCAATGCCCAGCACGTGGCTAGCCAGGCCAACGCCTATGGGCCCTGTCCAAGCTCTTCGCCAGGCCGGTACTCTTGTTCGAGGTGAGCACGGATCTCAGCCTCACTCAGCCAGACAGGCTTTAGCTGTCGCTGGACAAACAGTGGGGCCTGATCCGCATAGTGCGGCGAGTCAACGTCGAGCGTTGCGCTGCCATACTGGTGTATGCTGCGGGAGTGAACATCCCCATTCCTGTCCCAGGTGACCAAGATCACGAGGGAATCGCCCTGCTTGCCCTGCAGATGCCCGTCGTCTAGCTGTTCCCCATAGACAGCATGCAACAGGTCGGGCCCGCCGCCAATGCCCAGATCCAGGTTGCCTCGTCGCAGCCGGTTGACCTCAGACCAGGGAACGTCGACGCTGCCGTAGGATGCCCTAAATGTCTCCACTGTGTCCACGAAGGCTTGCGCCAGGCCAGCCGGCTCGATCTCCTCTGGTTCTGCAAAGTCCAGGGACTGCAGTGTCCACACGATGAGGGCTGTGCCCCTGGTGTCCGGAGTAGCCTGCATGTCCCATGACCGGACAAGCTCCAGGGCCTCCTGGACATCGGCATTATCGGGAAGAGGCGCGGAGAGGATCATGTTGACATACTGCGGCATGTCTGCATCGCTGGAATAGGTCATGTCGTACTTGTAGGTGGTGAACTCCTGCTCGGTGATTGACGGGTCGGAGCCGAGTAGCTCGAGCGCACGCCTGGCCCGGTTGGTCAGCCACGTTTCGATACCCAGGGTGGGCGAATAGTCCTCGGGAAGCGGGTTCTCCAGCCCCAGGGTTGTCTCGTAGGGGGTGGAGTTGCAGTTCTGGATAAAGCCCGATGCGGGATTCAGCACCTGCGGCAATTGCTCGAAGGGAAGGTATTCTGTCCAGAGCGTCTCAGAGGTGTTGCCTGGCAGGTACTCTGACCAGTCGTAGCCCTCGGCCCGCACGGGGATCAGTCCGTTGTAGAGGTAGTAGATGTTGCCCTCGCGGTCGGCATACCCCACGTTGAACATCGGCAACCCTGGCATGCTAATGGCCGCTTGCCACTCCTCGAGATCGGCCGCCTTGTTCATGTGGTAGAGCTGTTCGTAGATGCCGGCCTGGCCCTGTCCGGCATAACGCAAGGCATACGTGCCGTGCGGCATCTGCAAAACAGGACCATAGACTGACCAGGCGACCTCCTCCTTGACGGTCCACTTGAGCCGGCCCAAGATCTTGACGGTGATCGGCGCTGTGCGGATTTCCAACTCCAGCCAGTTGCCATCAAATCTATACTGATTGGGATTGTCAGGGTTGGTCTCCAGGACGTAGACATCCACCAGATCGGGCTTGTTCACGGTAAAGGCCCAACCCAGATTTTGGTTGTGGCCGTGGGTCACGACAGGCATACCGGGGAACAAGCCACCCGTGGCATCCCAGCCTTCCTCGCTGTGGAGATGTACCTCGTACCAGGTCACGGGGCCCTCCCAAGGCTGGTGCGAGTTCACAGCCAGGAAGGTCTCTCCGTTCGCCGAACGTGCAGGCGAGACCGCTAGCGTGTTGCTGCCGGTCGAAGCCGACCGTGTTGAGATGGGCCTGGGCCGCTCCTCGCCAAAGAGTTCACCAAGCACACCGTCCAGGCCGAAGAACAGTGGCGACTTGTGGACCGAGCCGGCGACAACGTCCTGGCCTGTGGCGGGAAAGAGCCGGGGGAAGGCCTCCTCTGGATGCAATGCTGCGTATTGATTGAGTCCATCGGCATAGGCCTCGCAGATAGCGCGCACCTCGGGGCTGAGGTCTCTGGTATACGCTGTCTCCACTACATCCCAGATGCGGAGAAGGTGCACCATGTAGTCGTTGGGGGCAGCATCCATGCCGTACACGGTGGCCAGGTCGCCGCGGGCAGCTAGCAGCGTCTGCTGGATGGTCAGAAAGTCGTCCTCTGCGTGTGCATAGGCCAGTCCGTAAGCGACATCCGCATCGGTCTGCCCGAACACGTGGGGCACACCCCACTCGTCGCGCAGGATGCGCACGTCGTAACCTGGTCCAGCGTCGACGAGATCATCGAGGTTCGCCGACTCTGGCCAGAAGATGTAGGCACTCGCGGCTAGCAGGATTAGCAGGATGACAGCGGCAACGCGTTTCCACATGGGCTTAACCTCCTTGGGAAGGCATTATACTCCAGAACCACACTCGCGCCAAACGGGAATACCCAAGCTATAGTTATGGTCTGGGCGGCGTATGCGCGCCGTCAAAGGGGTGATTGATGTCCGCTGGGGGTCAGCCTGGCCCTCGGTCGAGCAGGATGGCCACCGATCTGGCTTCTTCGATCGCTGATCGGCCAAGTGTGAAGCTCTGCAAGGTCCATTTTGCCTGCAATGAGTCCTGCGCTGTGCGCTAGAATGAGGTGGTGCACATTGGCTTGCGTGCAACGGCAAAGATGCGGCTCAGCGTGTCGACATAAGCAGCGTCTGAGATTTCGGCCAGTCCGTAGCGGAAGAGACTGCAAAAGTCGACGGTCCCTGCCAGCAGTGAGGAGAACTCGGCAATGTCGAGGCGGACTCGGACGTCGTGTTCTCCTCCGTCGAGGCGTTGCACATGCCCGCTCTCAAAGCGAAGCAGGGTGCTGCCGTGATTCTCCGGCAAAAAGCTGTCCACGATAGCGAGTTCCATGGTGCAGCTTTGACCTCCGAAGTCATGTTCGCGCAGCAGCTCAAAGATGCGAGGTACGTCGACTATCCGGTACATCAGACCCACGCCCTGGGCGTTGGTCTCATGATATACATCCGGAATGAGGCGTTGGGAACCGTTGCGGGGGTCGTCCGGGAGGAAGTGGAAGTACTCGTCCTGGGTGTTCACGATGATCAGGCGGATCTGATCGGCCTGGCTGTGAAGGAATGTCAAAAGCTCTGTCAGCGCGTCAACGTTCTCGTAGACCATCTCTTTGATCTCCAAGTCGTTGACAATAAAGCTTTCTCCCTCTTGAAAGACAAAGACCATGTAGCCCAGGATCTTGCCATCTTGTTCGTACCCAACAATTCGGTGTCTGGGTGCGGAAAACAGCCGGGCTACCTCGCGCTCGGACTTGTCCATCATGCCGTGGGTTCGGTCTGCGAAGCGCTGGTAGCAAGCGACGAGTTCCTGGCGATCCTCATCGGTCAGATAGCGGACGTGGTTCTTGCTGGGCCCTTTGGGCAGCGCTGAAGGCTTGATCCGGTACTGGTTGATCTTGGTGCCATAGCCGAAGCCCATCTTCCGGTAAAAGTCCGGGCGGAAAGGGTATAGGGCCACCAGCGGTGTTCCCCGGTCCCGGTAGTGCCGAAGGAAGTAGAGTATCATCTCTTTGGCTACATGTTCTTTCTTGTGCGGAAGGGCTACAGCAACCTGCCCCACGCCACCGGCCGGGATGCGGGACTGGAGAAAGTTCGTGGAAAAGTCAAAGAAGCACATGATGCCCTGCAACTTGCCGTCCCTGAACAGCCCATGGAACTCGGCTGTGGGCTCTTCTTGGTGCAACTTGAGTGCCCGTTCAGCGAGCCGAGCGCGGTCTTTTTCGCTCACAATCTTCAGTCCCGGATAGGCGTCGCCGAATATGCGCGCCAGCGCACAAAAGTCCTCGGGTGTCAGTATCCGAACCTCGCTCATAATCTGTCCTCTATCCTCGAGCTGCGCTCAGGTTGTTCGGCATCGCCGCTGCCAGGTCTGCAGCGAGCGCGTCCGGCGGTGCGATCAAGTCTCCAGTGGCTATATCGCGCCAGCCAGTCACGGTAACAGCGTGCGCGATCTTGGCGTCGTCAGCGGGGCGGGTGATGAGGCAATGCCAAATGGGACTGCTGACTCGTACGTCGGAGAACCATGTGGTCGCTTTCAGAGCATCCTCAAGCAGCGCAGGCTGCCGGTACTCGATGCGATGGCTTCCGATAGTCAGGGCCAGGCCCTGGGCCTCCAAGCGGGACTGGGGCCAGCCGCAGGTGGAGAGTGCCTGTCGAACGCACTCCTCGACATAGGCAAGGTATACGGTGTTGTTGACGTGCCCGGCGGGATCGATGTCCCGCCATTCGGCTCGGCGGCTCTGCCCGAAAGCATCTGGCGGTGGTGCAACTTCGGGGAACCGTTCTCTTGGCGGGGCAGGGGGCGGTGGTCCCTCGGGGAAGAAAGCCGCTTTCATCTCGGGCGATATCTTTACCGGCCTGCCGGTTGATAGCTCCAGGTGCACCCAATCAGTGGAAGCCCGGGCCACCAACTCACCCGTCGCCTCGTGATAGAACTCGTAAGCCCGCAGAGAGCGCACCCGCCGAAAGTCGACCACCCACGTCTTTACCTGTATCCTGTCTCCGTAGCGCAAGGGATGCAAGTACTCGATCTCCGTCTCCCTCGCAAGCCACAAGCGATCGATCTCCTCGTATCGATCCATACCATATCCTGCTGCTGCAGAAGCATCGAAGGCAGCTTCCTGGGCATAGCGCATATAGACTTCGGGACGGACATTGCCGTAGGCGTCGCATTCGTGATGGCGCACGCGAAACGCACGGACGTGGGTGAGCGGCACGGCTATCTCCTACGTGTGGGTTTCAGCCTGTGTCTGGCTCTATTTGTTGGCGACATTGGCAGCGACCAAGATTGGGTCCCATACCGGAGCAAAGGGCGGGGCATAGCTCAGATCGAGTTTGCCCAGCTCGGCGATTGTCATGCGGTTGTAGAGAGCTGTGGCTAGCACATCGACGCGCTTGGCCACGCCGCGCTTGCCTGCGATCTGCCCGCCGAGCAGCATCCTGCTATCTGCATCGACGACAAGCCTTACGTGGATATCCTCCGCACCCGGAAAGTAGTGGGAGACGTCCTTGGCCTGGATCGTTGTCTCCTGGACCTCGAACCCAAGTCCTCGGGCGCAGTCGGCGGTAAGTCCTGTGGCTGCAACTGCCAGGTCAAAGCAGCGTACAACGATAGTGCCAACGATCCCCCCAAAGACGGCGTTGCCACCGGCGGCGTTCTCGCCTGCAACTCGACCCTGTTTGTTGGCTGTGCTGCCCAGCGGGACGTAGGCCGGTTGGCCGGTGACCAGGTGCAGTGCCTCGGCACAGTCGCCTGCGGCAAAGACGTCCGGCAAATTGGTGCGCATCGAGGCATCAGTGGCGATGGCGCCGGTCGCGCCGAGGTGCACACCAGCGGCACGGGCAAGCTCCACGTTCGGGGCAGCGCCCACGCCTACCATCACGATCCCGCACGGATAGCGGTTGCCCTCAGTTACGACTGCTTCCACTTTTCCCTCGCCATCAAAGGAGACGGGCGCATCCTTGACCAGCTTCACGTCATGCCGTTCAAGCTCGGCGTGCACCACCTTGCGCACGTCCTCATCGATCGTTGTGCGCAAAGCTATACCTGATCGGATGAGCATAGTCGTGTCGATCCCCAGGCGGCGGAAGGTTTCTGCCATCTCGATGCCGATGTACCCCCCGCCGATGATTACGGCTGCCTTGGGCTTGTTCTCGGCAAGAAACCGGTGGACTGCCAGGCCCGACTCCAGGGAGCGCAATCCAAATACGCCATCGAGTCCACAGCCCCGCAGTGGCGGACATTCGGCACGGGCGCCAGTGGCGATGACCAATTTGTCATAATCCAGCTGCAGCTCGCGTCCGCGCTCATAATCGTGCACCGTGACTGTTCGCGCCTCGGCATCGATGGCCGTTACCTCATGCCGTATGCGCACATGCACGCCCTGCGCGATCATCTGCTCGGGCGTGCGGACGATGAGTTCACGATGGTCGGTGATATCGCCAGCGAGAAAGTAGGGCATGCCGCATGCAGCGTAGGAGATGAAAGAGCCTCTCTCAAAGACCACGACCTCCAAGTCTCGCTGCGTGCGTCGGGCTTTGGCGGCGGCACTCATGCCAGCGGCTACGCCGCCGATGACGATCAGGCGTTCTGCCATGGTTCCCTCCAATGATCAGTAGTCTCAGGTTCTCCGGTGCCAGTCTGCCGTCGCTAACAGGTCAGATGCAGGGCAGCGGCAACGACCTTCTTCTCAATTAGCGCGTTGTAGGTCTCGCAGGCGCGCTCCGTCGGTTCGGCTATCAGATCGATTCCCGCCTGTTCGAGCGACTGGCGCGCCTCTTCCGTGATTCTCATGCGACCCTGCGCGCCCTGGCCAACAACCAGCAGATCGGGTCGGGCCGCCAGGACCTCTTCCAGGTCTTCGGGTAGCAGGGCGTGACCCTGCTTGCGCCACCAGTTGGCGATGATCTTGCCTAGGAGGATAATCACGTCCTTGCTGTAGGCCTGCCCGTCAACGACGAGATGACCAAAGCGATAGCTGTCTATACGGGGTGTGTTCATCGTTGGTATTGTTCTCCCCATCGTGTACTGGGCAAAGTGTATAGCCTGGTCGGTATTGTACTCTAAAAGCGAGGAGAGGCCAAGCGGCTGCCCGTGGGGGCCTCTGCTGTGCGTGCGAGAAATGTCCATGGTGCCGAGCAGGGATCGCTCACGCCATGGTGGACGCTACGTTCATGCCACCGTCTACCACAAAGACTGATCCGGTGACATAATCCGACGCAGAGGAGGCCAGGTAGAGAGCCAGGCCGGATACGTCCTCCGGCTCGCCGAACCGGCTCATGGGTAGGCGACTCAGAATCGGCTCGGCGATCTGCGGCATCTGCCACAGAATCGTGCTGAATCGTGTCTTGATCACACCTGGCGCGATGGCATTGACCTGTATATTGTCCGCGCCCAGCTCCTGGGCCAATACCTGGGTGAGCATGATGATGGATGCCTTGCTGATTCCATAGATACCCATGTTTGGCGCCGGTCGCAGGCCCGCGATGGAGGCCATGTTGATGATCTTGCCCCCGCCGCCAGCCATCATGTGGGGGACTGCGGCCTTGCAGACGCGGAAATACCCCTTAACGTTTGTATCCAGAATTTTGTCCCACTGGCCCTCATCGGCGTCGAGCAGGGGGCCAAAGTGGGGGTTGGTGGCAGCGTTGTTGACGGCGATATCGAGGCCGCCAAAGGTGTCGATTGCATGCTGGATCAGCGCCGTCACCTCCTCGGCGCGGCCTACGTGGGCTTGAATCGCCGAGGCCTGGCCTCCGGATTTGACAATCTCTTGGGCGACTGCGCGCACGCTTTCGAGACTGCGGCTGCTGACCACTACGCGGGCCCCGGCATCGGCAAATCGCAGGGCAATGGCTCGTCCGATGCCCCGCGAGGCACCGGTGACAATGGCTACCTTTCCCTCGAGTGAGAACTGTGACATGGCTCCATCTCCTTCTGTGAAATCCTGAGGACTGAACGGCAATGCTGCCTGCTGGTGCGTTCGTTTGGGCACCGCCCACGGATATTCTATCGCAAGTGCCATCTGTGGGCAACTGAGGGCTGTATGTATTCGCCGCTGGTATTTTCGGCGTCGAGTTGACCTGGTGGAGGTTTCAGTTTATAATCCGGTCACTTCGACATCGCTCGCAACTCTTTTCGGACAGATCGCAAAGATCCAGGGGCGTGGGATGCATACGGCCGAAGCTGAGATCCAAGCCATGATCGACCGTGAGACGGCTGCCTGGGATGCCCAGAATGCTGAAGCATTGGTGAATATCTTTCATCCCGATATGGTCTGGCCATGGCCCCCAAATCGAGATGCTCACGACCCTGCCACCTGGGTCTTCCCGTATGGAAGGTACGACCGCGATCGCTGGCGTGCCAAGTGGCAGGCGCTGTTCGATACGCATGTCCTTGTCCATAACCGGCGCTCGACCGTCAGGATCACCGTGTCGGAGGAAGGAGACGGTGCCTTCGCCGTGGTCGATGTAGATACACTATGGCAGGACCAGGAGGGCGTTGAGTTTCACTGGCTGGGACGAGCGGGCAAGGGCTATACCAAAGTGGATGGCCAATGGAAGCTGATCATGCACACTGGCCTGCTGCTGTACCTGGACTGACCTGAGACGGGTCCGGGGAAGAAGGTACCATGTTGGCTGATATGCTCAAACCAAAGAGGCTAGAGCCAGGCGACAAGGTCGCAGCCATTTCCATGTCCTGGGGAGGGCCTGGGACCTTTCCCCATCGCTATGAGGCGGGAAAGCGTCAGTTGCAGGAAGCGTTCGGGCTCAAGGTGGTGGAAACACGCCATGCCCTCCGCTCTGCCGAGTGGCTCGAACGCAATCCGCGAGCTCGGGCCGACGACCTGATGGAGGCTTTTGCCGATCCATCGATCAAGGCGATCATCTCAACCATCGGCGGTGACGATTCGATACGCTTGTTGCCTTATCTGGACCTGGAGGTCATGCGCGCGAATCCCAAGATCGTCATGGGGTATTCGGATACGACCGTGACACATCTGGCGTGCCTTGCCGCGGGGTTGGTCTCGTTCTACGGCCCAGCTATAATGGCTGGCTTTGGAGAAAACGGCGGACTCTTTCCATACATGGTCAAGTCGGTGCGCAGGACTCTGTTCTCGTCACAGCCAGTTGGGATCGTTGAACCGAATTCCGAAGGGTGGACCGTCGAGTTTCTCGACTGGGCAGAACCTGAGAATCAGTTGCGCAAGCGCAAGCTCAATCCTGCGCAAGGATGGAACTACTTGCAGGGTGAGGGCGCAAGGCGCGGTCATCTGATCGGCGGGTGCCTGGAGGTACTGGACTG
>P_1C_Sed_1_UnCtyDRAFT_1000080_pt1 | contig 15533 bp, 14 predicted proteins | sample Pon1CUnioCityCA_6_FD_11282 | JGI IMG/M metagenome (IMG submission 11282) | reverse complement strand
CCTGTCCGGTTCGGTCTATGGCTCAGCGCTGTGGCCCTTCACTGCCCGCTTTGACGACCGCATCGGCGGCTCGATGACCATCGCCGAGCCGAGCATCATGACCCAGGCCTGGAACCCGATCGCTGGCTCCAACTGGGTCTATGACATGATGCCGACCCGCGGCGCCTCCGAGTCCGCAGTCTATAATGACCCCTTCACCGGCCTGAACCTGCCCAACAGGGCCGAGAAGGCCGAGGTCACCATTAAGGAGGGTCTGCCGGTGGGCGTGACCCTGGACTGGGTGACCCTGGACTTTGCCCCCGAGATCGAGGTCCCGGCCGATGCCTGGGCTGACTGGGACGCNGAGACCCAGACCTGGATCACGGCTGGCGAAAGGTTCACNGAGACGCAGTATGTGAACCGCAAGAGCGTGGTCTACTATCCGGCGGACATGTTCGACATCGTCACCTGGCACGATGGCAGCGCGTTTAGCGTTGGTGACTTTGTGATGTACATGATCCTCACCTTCGACCGGGCCAAGGAAGCCAGTCCCTACTACGACGAGGGGTACGTGCCCGGCTTCAATGCCTTCATGTCTACCTTCAAGGGCGTGAAGATCTTGTCGGAGAACCCGCTGGTGATCGAGACCTACGATGACTACTGGCTGCTGGACGCCGAGGAGATAGTGGACACCTGGTGGCCGTACTACGCCCAAGGCCAGGCCGCGTGGCATGCCCTGGTCCCCGGACTAGAGGCTGATGCTAACCTGGAGGCCGCCTGGTCCGATGACAAGGCTGTGGCGAACGAGATCGATCAGATCAGCTACATCGCCGGGCCGACCCTCGAGATCCTGAACAGCAAGCTGATCTCGGCGACGGAAGAGGCATTCATCCCCTTCGCGCCGACCATGAGCAACTACGTCACAACCGAGGAAGCCGCGGCTCGCTATGCCAATCTCACTGAGTGGTTCCGCCGGCGCGGGCACTTCTGGGTCGGCACCGGGCCCTTCTACCTGGAGCGTGCCTTCCCGGTTGAGGGAACGCTGATCTTGCAGCGGTTCGATGCCTATCCCGACCCGTCAGACAAGTGGTCGGGCTTTGCCGAGCCGCCATTGCCTGTGGTCGAGATAGACGGTGAGGATATGGTGACCATCGGCGAGGAGGCAGTCTATGATGTCTTTGCCACCTTCCAGGATGAACCATACCCTGTCGCTGACATGAAGATGGTCAAGTTCCTGGTCTTTGACGCCACCGGCAACCTTGCCTATGTCGGCGAGGCTGAGGGTGTCGAAGATGGCTACTGGCAGGCCACCCTCGGCTCGGATGTGACAGGCGCCCTGGAGGCTGGAGCGAACCAGTTGGTAATCGTGTCCGTATCCAACCGTGCCGTCATCCCGGTGACCGAGACCTTTGAGTTTGTGACCCAGTAGTCCGAGTCTTTGGCTGAACGTCCCGGAGAGAGCGTCATATGTATCTCTCCGGGGCGGAATGCGCAATCACGAATGTCACAATGGGGGCGAGGGTATACTCGCCCCCATTGAAACAACTACACGAGTAGAAGGGGAGGCATCATGAGCGATGCATCTTTGGCCATCGATGCGCAGGGGGAGGTGCAAGAGGAGGAAAAGGGCCGGCCCAGTACCTTGTCGCGGCTGGCCCGGTATTCGATCACCAGGCTGCTGCTGCTCTTTTTCACCGTTGTCATCGGCGTATACCTGACCATCCTGATCGCCAATATGGGCGGGTATGTGGATGAGATCAGGCGGGGCACGATCCGCGAGGAAGTGGGGATCGAGGTCATGGCGGACCAGCAGTTGAAACAACTGCCCACAGAGGAGCGGAACGCGATCATCGCCGAGCGGATCGCGATCGAGGAGCAGAGGATGGGCCTGGACCAGCCGTTCATCCTGCGCAGTTTCGGCTTCCTGAAGGATGCCTTGACCCTCAACCTGGGATTTGCCGAGGAGATGTACAGCGATACTGGCTCAAGGCAGGTGAAACTGATCCTGCTGGAGCGTCTCCCATCCACCCTGGTGCTCTGGGGCCTCGCGAATCTGATTTCATTCTTTATTACCCTTTTCGCTGCCCTCTTTTTGTCCCGGCGGTACGGCAGCGTGGTGGACAAGATCGTCATTGCCCTGGCGCCGACCTCCTCTGCCCCGGCCTGGTTCTATGGCATCTTTTTGATCCTGATCTTTGCCGCGTTGCTGCAGGTCCTGCCCTTCGGCGCGATGGTTGATGCNCCCCCGCCTGAGGGCATTGGTTATTACCTCAGCGTCGCCAAGCACCTGATCCTGCCTACGACGGCGATTATCATCAGTTCCTTCTTTTTGACTACCTATAACTGGCGGACCTTTTTCCTGATCTACTCCAGCGAGGATTACGTGGAGATGGCCAAGGCCAAAGGTCTGTCCGACAGGGATATCGAGAGGCGCTACGTCCTCAGGCCGACCCTGCCGACGATCATAACCAATTTTGCCCTGTTGCTTATCACTCTTTGGAGTGGGGCCATCATCCTGGAGACAGTCTTTAACTGGCCTGGCCTGGGTCGGGCCCTGTATCAGGCCATCGGCCTCTACGATACGCCGGTGATCGTGGGCTCGACGGTGATCTATGCCTATCTTCTGGCGATCACTGTCTTTTTGCTGGACTTTGTGTATGCTGTGGTCGACCCCCGGGTTAGAATTGGAAGTGAGGGCACCCGCTCATGAACAGGATCTGGAGCACGCTAAAAGACCTGAGGAACTATCCGTCGGCGATAATCGGCCTGGTGATCGTGCTTGCTTTGATCGCCATTTCGATCTATACCTTGATTGCCCTGCCCTACGACGAAGCAATTCGGCTGTGGCGTGGATCGGAGGCGGACTGGTACAACGTCCCCAAGCTCGCCAGCCCCGCGTGGTTCAACCTGTTTACCGCGCACGATCAGCCCGAGACGATCATCGTCAACAGTCAAGATGAGGGGGTGGATAAGACTGTCACGGTCAAGGAGGAGACGACAGAGATTTCGATCCCGCTTACCTTTGACTATCCGTACGAGGGGTTTCCGCAGGAGATTACCGTCTATTTCAACGTCCAATACGAGGAAAAGGCGCCCTACATTTCCGTCAGATGGTTCACGCCCACGGGTGAGGAACTCAGGGTCGGGACGGTCTCTGTAGAGGGATCATACATGCCGTATCGCGTGTCGCAAGACAGCAAGTTGCAGCGCAGGTTGGGCGATGAGCCTCCCGAGATCGGTCTGCTAGCTGACCCGAATTCGGAGGAGCCGGTTGCCCTCCCGGGGACCTATACGATGCAGGTCAGCGCTGTCGCCTTTGAGCCTGGATCCGATGTGGACGCCGAGCTAATACTCTACGGCCAGGTCCACGGGTTGGCCGGAACCGACCACCGCCGCCGAGATCTGATGATCGCCCTGCTGTGGGGGACGCCTATTGCCCTATCCTTTGGGTTGCTGGCCGCTGTCTTTACCACCCTCATAACTTTGGCTATCTCAGGCATCGGCACCTGGTTTGGGGGATGGGTGGATGAGATCATCCAGCGGGTGACCGAGATCAACATGGTCTTGCCCTTTCTCCCCATCCTGATCATGGTCGGCACCTTTTACAACAGGAGCCTCTGGCTCATGCTGACGGTAGTAGTCCTGCTGAGTATCTTTACCGGAGCGATCAAAACCTACCGGGCCATGTTCATACAGGTACGGGAGTCTGCCTATGTCGAGGCTGCCCAGGCGTACGGAGCCAGCAACAGCCGCCTCATCTTTAACTACCTGATCCCGCGACTGATCCCCATGGTCATCCCTGCGCTTGTGGTGGGCATCCCTGGCTTTGTCTTTCTGGAGGCGGCGCTTGCGGTCCTGGGGTTGGGCGATCCCGTTCTGCCCACCTGGGGCAAGATCATTAATGAAGCCCGATCCAACGGGGCGCTATATCAGGGGCTGTACTACTGGGTGTTGGAACCCTCTGTCCTGCTGATAGTCACCGGCCTGTCTTTTTCGTTGCTGGGGTTCTCCCTGGATCGTATCTTCAATCCAAGACTTCGAGGGCTGTAAATGATGTCAGAATCGCAACAACTGCTGCGCGTCAGAGACCTCAAGCTGTATTTTCGCACCTCTATGGGTCCCGTCCAGGCGGTAGATGGAGTGGATCTAGATCTCGATTATACCCAGGCCATGGTTATCCTTGGAGAATCTGGCTGCGGTAAGACATCCCTGGCCAAGGCTATCCTGCGATTGCTCCCCCGGAACGTGGATTCGTATACGGGTGAGGTGTATCTGGACGGTACGGAGCTGATGGGCATGGATGACGAAGAGTTCCGGCACAACGTCCGCTGGGCCCAGATGTCGCTGGTGCCCCAGGCGGCCATGAATGCCCTGAACCCGGTACTCAAGGTGGGGGATCAGGTGGCGGAGCCGATGATGGTCCATGCCGGGGTCAAAAAGGCTACGGCTTTGCTCCAGGCGCGGGACATGTTCCGCCGAGTGGGTGTGCCGGTGGATTTCATGAGCCGCTATGCTTTTGAGTTGAGCGGTGGCATGCGCCAGCGCGTGGCCATTGCCATGTCGCTGGTGACAGCGCCGAGCCTAATCGTCCTGGACGAGCCGACATCGGCGCTGGATGTGCTGACGCAGGCGAATATCTTTAACGTACTCAAACGCCTCAAGCAGGAGCTGGAGGTTAGCTTTATCCTGATCACGCACGATATCGCCACTTCCAGCGAGCTGGCGGACCGGGTGGCTGTGATGTATGCGGGCCAGATCGTGGAGGTGAGCGATGCCTCCCGGTTCTTTGAAGAGCCCCTTCACCCCTACTCAAAGATGCTCATGGCCAGCGTGCCGAGGCTGCGAGCCACGCAGGAGCCCGAGTTCATCACCGGCCAACCGCCGAGCCTGCTGAATCCGCCGATGGGATGCAGGTTTGCCGATCGATGCCCTTCGCGCTTTGATAAGTGCTCGGAAGAGCCGCCGACGGCGGGACAGCACAGGGTTCAAGTGAAGTGCTGGCTGTATGAGTGAGGCCAGGAGCATACTATGTCTGCGATCATAAACGAGAACGTCGGGGAGGAGAAGCTGCCAGCAATGGAGACTACACCAGATACGTCAAAGAACGGGGCACTGCTGTCGATCCGGGACCTGCGCGTGTGGTTTGAGCTGAGGAAGTGGGGCTTTGGACACGCTGGATACGTGCGGGCTGTGGATGGTGTATCCTTTGATCTGGGCTTCGGCGAGGCAATCGGCGTCGTTGGCGAGAGTGGTTGTGGGAAGACGACGTTGATGAAGACGATCCTGGGGCTCTATCAGCCGACCAAGGGGGACGTTATCTTTGATGGCACCAACCTCGCCGAGCTGGTGCCGCGCCAGATGCGTGCGTATCGCTCCAATGTGGGTTATGTGCAGCAGGACCCTTATGGCGCGCTACCGCCATTTATGAATGTCCAGCGCATCCTGGAAGAGCCGATGATCGTCAATGGGGTGAAGAGCAAGGAGGCGCGAGATCAGCGCCTGCGCACGGTTATGTCAGAGGTCAAGATGACCCCCATCGACGACTTTGTGAGCAAGTTCCCCCATATGCTCAGCGGAGGCCAGCAGCAGCGTGTGGTTATTGCCAGGTCGATGATGCTGGAGCCCAAGCTGATCGTCGCCGACGAGCCCGTCTCCATGCTCGATGCCTCTGTGCGGGTGGAGATCCTGCGGCTGCTGCGAGGGCTGCAGACATCTCACAACCTGGCGGTTATCTATATCACCCATGACCTGTCGACCGTGCGTTACTTCTCCGAGCGGATCTTTGTGATGTATGCGGCCCGCATCGTCGAGAAGGCGCCGGTGGATGATCTATTGCGCAACCCGCTCCATCCCTATACGCACGCACTGCTGGCGGCCACTTCGGACCCGGACTATCGAAACGCCCTGACCTTCAAAGAGGTGCCGCCCGGCGAGCCGCCGAGCCTGATTGACCCTCCGCCAGGATGCAGGTTCCACCCGCGCTGCCCGCACTTTATGGAGGGGCTGTGCGATGTGAAGGAGCCCCCGGAATTCGAGCCGGAGCCGAAGCACCTCGCTGCGTGCTGGCTTCTTCGATGAGCAGACTTCAGCTCTGGCAGATCCTTGCACTGGGCTTTGTCCTGGTGTTGATAGGCTTTGCTCTTCCGTTCCTGATGGTGGTTCGGATCATTCCGTCGAGCCTCATCTTGAGCTTCATATCTTACGCGGCTTCGGTGATCGGCCTTTTCCTGGGACTCATCGGGGCTGCGCTGTACGTGCGTACATATAGGAAGCGATAAGCGCCCCGGCCTTACGTGAGTGTGTGTGACCCCTGTCGCCCAGTGTGGCGATAGGGGTCACGTGCATTTGAATCCCTGCTGCCGGTTGTCCGTCGTGGCGGCGCTGGCAGCAAACCTGAACAGTTCGCACGGAACCGGCGTTATTCTCAAGGGACAGATCCACTTTATGGGCCATAGCAGCGCAGGGCGCGCCGACACAGCCGGGAGCTATAAGCGGGAGACGGCCATTTGCGACGGGCAGCTACGTGAAGGAGTGATATGACTGCAACAGACCTTCCTCTTCAGCCAAGCGAAGAAGCCGTGAAGGAAAGCGCCCACCCCAGCGCCCTTGCCAGAATTGCCAAGTATACGATCGTCAGGGCGACTGTTCTGGCTCTGACGGTTGTCGTAGCAGTCTGGGTGACTATCTTTATCGCCAACTTGGGTGGCTACGTCGATGTGATCATTGAGAGCCGGATCGACCAGATGCTCATGAGCATGGCCATGGGTGGATGGCTACGGGATGTGCCCACTGAGGAAAAGTTCGAGATCATTGACCAGACGAAAGCCGCAATGATGGATGCGGAGGGCTTGAATGAACCGTTCCTGCTCCGCACTGTTCGCTGGCTCGAGGATGGCCTGACACTCAACTGGGGCGAGTCGAGGTACGCACAGACTAGGTCCTGGGGCAGAAGCACGAGCGAGGTGAAGGACCTGATCAAGGAATCGCTGCCGCGGACCTTGATCGTGTTTGGCGCAGCGAACGTCCTGCTTTTTTTCGTTAGCCTCTTTCTCTCTCTTGGACTTGCGCGAAGGCGTGGCGGTTGGCTGGACAGGTTGGTCGTCACCCTTTCGCCCATGGGGGCGGTTCCAGCCTGGGCGTTTGGCATCGTGCTCAACGTCATCTTTCTCAGGCTGCAAGTGGGGATCACGTCGGGCGGGACGTTTGATGCCTGGCCCAGGGAGTTCACCATTGCCTATATCCCGATGGTGCTCAAGCACATGTTCTTGCCCTTTCTCTCAATCTTTGTGAGCGGCTTCTTCTTTAGCCTATACACTTGGCGCTCGTTGTTTCTGGTCTACTCACAAGAGGATTACGTGGATATGGCCAAGGCCAAGGGCCTGTCACACCGGATGTTGGAGCGGCGCTATATTCTAAGGCCGGGGCTGCCCGCGGTGCTCACCAGTTTTGCGCTGATGCTCGTAGTCATGTGGCAAGAGATCATCGCGCTGGAAAAGTTCTTCAATGTATCGGGGATCGGCAGGCTCTTTTACGGGGCCATTAGAACCATCGATATGCCACTCATGCTAGGTCTGGTGGTTAGCTTTGCTTATCTGCTGGCCATCACGATGTTTGCACTGGACATCCTCTACGCGGTTGTGGATCCGAGGGTCAGAGTCACCAGTGAGGGCAGGACGCTGCGGGCGGCAGCGGTGAGCAGGAGGCAGGCGCTGCTGCAACGGTTCAGGCTGGGCGTTGGTCGATCCAAGAGGCAGGACCGCATTGCAGGTAGTGCCTGGGGCCGCGAGGAAGCACGTACCTACACATTCTCTGAAAGGGTGCGCTCGTTTGGCACTGGTATATCCAGATGGCTGGGCAACAGCGCGCGCATTTTGGGGCGCACTCTCAAGGAGGTTGCGCAATATCCCTCGGCGGTCATTGGCCTGGCCATTATCATCGCTATGATCTGTACTTCCATTGTGACGGTGATCCTCATCCCCTATGACGAGGCGGTTGGGGTGTGGCGCAGCGAGCACGATATATGGTATCAAAATCCACTCAAGGCTTCGCCCGAATGGGTGAATCTCTTCAGGGTGAATGATCTGCCCGAGACAATCGTGCTGGATTCGCGGTCTGTGTCCGGGGAAGTGGTACAGGGGGGGGATGCTGCTGCATCAGAAGGCGCTACAGTGACCAGGACTGCCGAGCAGGTGACTGAGGAGATGAGGGAGATCGTCCTGACCTACACCTTTGACTATCCGTACAAGGGATTTCCTCAGGACTTGAGGCTGTATGTCACAGCTCAATATGAAAGAAAACGGCCCCATCTTTTGCTCACGTGGCTGACGCCTGATGAGCGGGAGATAGAGATGGGCAGTTTTGCTATAGACGAGAGCCAGCTCTACATCTTGTCGCGAGATGATCGGCTCCAGCGAGAACTGGACGGCGAGCGGCCTCAAGAGGCGCTCTTTGCAGACCCTGAGGATCCGGAGGTCGCGCTAAAGGGCACCTACCAACTGCAGGCGAGTCTGCTGGTCTTTGAGGAAGAGGCTGACGCACAGGGTGAGTTGGTGCTGTACGGGCAGGTGTACGGTTTGGCGGGTACCGATCACGAGCGACGTGACCTGTTGGTGGCGCTGCTGTGGGGGATGCCTGTGGCGCTGGCCTTTGGGCTCCTGGCGGCGGTGGGGACGTCCGTCTCGACGGTGATCATCGCAGGGGTTGGGGTGTGGTACGGCGGGTGGCTGGACAGCCTGGTGCAGCGGATCACAGAGGTCAACCTGGTCCTGCCCTTCCTGCCGGTCAGTATCCTGATCTACACAGTCTATTCCAAAAGCTTCTGGGCGATCCTTGGAGTTACAGTTGCTTTGAGCATCTTTGGCTCGGGAATCAAGAACTACCGGGCGATTTTCTTGCAGTTGAAGGAGGCGCCCTATATCGAGGGAGCCCAGGCATACGGCGCCAGGAACCGGCGGATCATATTTCGCTACCTGATCCCGCGGATTGGGGCAGTAATGATCCCGCAGTTGGTGATCCTGATCCCGAGCTATGTATTTTTGGAGGCGACGCTGGCTTTCCTGGAGGTTAGCGATCCAATCCTGCCGACATGGGGCAAGCTGATTGTAGATGCTCTTCAATATGGCACGCATTCAGGTGATATTCACATGTTGTTGATCCCTGCAGGGCTGCTGATGATGATGGGGGTGGCCTTTGCGATGGTGGGTCTCTCTTTGGAGCGTGTACTGGATCCAAGGTTGCGGGAGAGATAACTCGATGGAGCCCGCTATTCCCTCTGGCATCTTGGTATGTGAAGGGGTTAGGGCTGTTGCAAAGTCGTCATTGCGAAGGAGCGAAGCGACTGCCTCTCGCTGGGCGAGAGGCGCAATCTCCAACTCCATAGAAGGGGATTACGCCGCTGCGCTTGTGGCCAAAGTCGGGCGCAATGACACTGGGCAGGATGTCTACCGATCTTGCGACAGCCCTGGTAAAGGGGCCCTTGGGTGTTGACAGCCAAGGCTGCTTTCCGCTCCCTACTGGTGGTGGGGCTGATACCGTTCGTCTTGCTCGGACTGCTGGTGTCGGTTGGCAAGGCCTACGGCCTGATGCGCTACGATCCGGCCTACTTTACCGAGACGTACCAGGAACGCTACGATACACCTGGCGCGGTTGCCAAAGCGCTGGAATCCGCATTGCAGACGGGCGACAGGGCGCTGTTGGCTGAACTGCAGGGGCTGCGCAGGCCTGCGTCGTTTGAAAGCGGCCCGGCGATCACCTGGGTGCAGTTGTGGGAGCGGACTGACCGATACGTAACCTACCTCTACTATGATGTCAGTGCCAATAGGCCTTACCTCTATCACCTGGAGGAGGCGAGGGACCGCTGGGTGGTATCTCCGTCCGACACCTACCACTTTGTCGAGTCGGGGGCCTACAAGAGGTGGTTTCTGATCTTTTCACTGGTCTGGTGGGCATCGGGGATCGTGATGATGGGCTTGGTGTATCTCTCGCTTGCCTCAGAGAGGCACGGGTCCGTATAGCGCAATGCCCCGTATGGTAAGCACACAAGCGCCGGGAAGTAACACAGCCCGGCGCTTTACCTTTGGCTGCGTATATGCTATAATCCCAACCGGAGGGGCATGTTGATCATCGACTTTCACACGCATATTACCGCGCCCGAGATCATTGACCGGCGTGATGAATATCTGGTCCGCGATGCCTGGTTCCGCGACCTCTATGCCAATCCCAAGGCACGCTTGAGTTCAGCCGAGGATCTACTCGCAGCCATGGACCGTGACTCGGTTGAGCAGGCGGTGGTGTTTGGCTTTGGCTGGCGCGATATGGAAATGTGCCGCCGGGATAATGATTATGTCATCGAGTCGGTGGCTCGATATCCGGACCGGCTCATCGGTTTCGCTATTGTCAACCCCCAATGCGGTTCCGAGGCAGTGCGCGAGATCGAACGGTGCGCAGCGTCAGGTTTGGTCGGCATAGGCGAGCTGATGCCCGATGGCCAGGGATATCGGCTGGATGACCAAAAGATCATGGCTCCCATCGTCGAGGTAGCGATGGAGCACGACATGGTACTGCTAACGCACAGTAGCGAGCCGGTCGGTCATCTGTATCCAGGCAAAGGTACGGTGACGCCCGATGAGATCATCCGCTTTGCCCGGCTCTTTCCAGATGCCAAGTTGGTGTGTGCCCATTGGGGAGGAGGAACCATCTTTTACGAGCTGATGCCCGAGGTTTCGCGAATCATGTGCAATGTCTACTATGACACTGCGGCATCGCTCTTTCTCTATCAGGATGATATCTTTACCCTGGCGGCGCGCTGGGCACCGGGTAAGGTGCTGTTTGGGACTGACTTTCCGCTGATCGGGCCGGGCACCTTTATTCGTCGTCTGGAGGCGGCGCGGATGCCGACGGCTACTCGCAGGCGCATGTTGGGCGGCAACGCCTGGCGCATACTAAAGCTGGGGGAGAGATCAAAGCCACAGGTCGAGCAAATGTCTGGGGAGGCGCGGGCGTGAGGCGTAGTCAGCCGCCCTCTGTATTGCCGTGCTGGGAGGGTGTGCTGTGACTACCCTGCGTACCTTTGTCGCTATTGAGTTGGGCGAGGGACTCTGCGACCATTTGGCGAGCCTGCAGGACCGTCTGGATGGGCAATTGTCGTCGCGCAGCGTGCGCTGGGTCCGACCTGGGGGCATACATCTTACGCTCAAGTTCCTGGGCGACACCCGGCTGGAACAGGTTGAGGCGGTCAAAGTAGCACTGGATAGGGCCGTCTCCCCAATCCCTCCCTTTACCGTGTCAGTTGGAGGATTGGGCTGCTTTCCAAACTCCCGGCGCCCGCGGATTGTATGGGTGGGCCTGTACGAGCCTACAGGTACCCTTGCCTCGCTACGAGATGCAGTTGAAACTCACATAGCGCCCCTGGGTTTTCCCACCGAGAAGCGTCCATTTCGGCCGCACTTGACCCTGGGCCGCGTGCACCGCCGGGCTTCCAAGTCGGAGGTGCGTGAGATAGGCGAGGTTGTTCAGGCCAGTGTGATAGGCGAGCTTGACGAGATGTCCGTGAAGGAGGTATCGTACATCAAGAGCGAGCTGAAGCCGAGCGGCGCGGTGTATACGATCCTTCACGAAGCCCAACTACGGCTAGCATGATCGCATTGGCATATCGCCCCGGACATCCTGCGGAGGTGGCGTTTTGTTCCTGGCAGTGATCGGTGCGGCGAGTTGCAGCCCGGAGGTAGCTGCAGTAGCGGAGCAGGTAGGCCGGTTGATTGCTCTCCGAGGGGCAGTGCTGGTGTGCGGAGGCCGCGGTGGGGTGATGGAAGCAGCCTGCCGTGGGGCAAAGGCTGCGGGTGGCAGTACTGTTGGCATCCTGCCCGGTCCCGATCGACGCGAAGCGAACGACTATGTGGATATTGCCATCGCCACCGGATTGGGGGAGGCGCGCAATGCCATCATAGCCCGCACAGTTGACGCTGTGATTGCGATCAACGGCGGATTTGGCACCCTGTCGGAGATTGGGTTGGCACTCAAGATGGGGCGTCCAGTGGTAGGGTTGGGCACGTGGGAGCTATGCCCACCAGGACAGGTAGGGGAGGGCATACTCCAGGTCAACACGCCGGAACAGACGGTTGAGCAGGCTCTTGCGGCGGCCAGGGCCCAGGCCATGGCTGGCAGTGAGGGTAGGCAGGGGGAGAGGGATGGATAAAGAGAGACGCCGATTCGGTGAACTGCGGCTCATCAGCGGAAATGCCAATCCGGTTCTATCTGAGAGGGTAGCGCAGGAGTTGGGCCAGCCTCTCGAGAATGCCCAGGTGGGACGCTTTGACGATGGCGAAGTCAAGGTTGATCTCGATTGTGTGGTGCGGGGCACCGATGTGTTCATCATCCAACCGATCTGCCAGTCACATAATAGCCCGGTGACGAGGCCCTGTCTGTCGTGTGGCGCTCCCGGAGGCGATGGGCCGGAGATCTGCCGGTATCAATCCATCAACGATAATCTGGTGGAGCTGCTGGTGATGATCGACGCGGCGCGCCGTGCCTCTGCCGGGCGGATTACGGCTGTAGTGCCCTATATGGCCTACGCCAAGCAGGAGAAGAAAAAGCGAGGGCATGAACCGATCACGGCCAAGTTGGTGGCCAATCTGATCACTGTGGCCGGGGTCGATCGCTTGCTGACAGTGGACCTCCACGAGCCGGCTATCGAGGGCTTTTTTGACATCCCGGTGGATCATATGCGTATGGCGTACTTGATGGGGTCGCTTTTCCGGGATAGATTGGACCGGGAGAATGCGGTTGTTGTCTCGCCTGATGCGGGTGGGGTTGCCAGGGCGACTGAGTTTCGGGACCATCTGAAGGGCGGGCTCGAGCGCGTCATAGCGCGGGATGAGATGGCCATTGCCTTCAAGCGGCGCACGCCACGCGGACATCCCACGGTCATTGATATGGTGGGCGATGTAGAGGGACGGCCGGCGATCATTTACGATGACATGATCCAGTCGGGTGGGACGCTGTTGCAGGTGGTTCACCGCCTGCTCGAACGCGGTGCATCGGAAGTGCACGCTGCTGCAGTGCACGCTGATTTCACACCGGGGGCCCTGGAGCTGGTGCGGGAGTCACCCTTGAAGACGCTGGTTCTTTCTGACACAACGGCTACCTCTCTGGAGGCAGCTGGAGAGAATATAGAGATTGTGACAGCCTCGCGCATCCTGGCACAGGCCATCTGGCGGATACATATGCAGGATAGTGTGGGCTGGATCTTTGATACACTTAGGCGCGAGGGCAAGCTGCCACCCGTGAGCCACGGGTCGGCGCCGGCACTCAGAGGTGGGCTGTAAAGACGCTACGGACCGGATCCTTGCGCCTCCAGCTCGGCGCTTTGGTCTTCCTGTTTGGGAGCGGGGATGGTGTGCCAGAGCCAGAGCAGTACCTTTAAAATCAGGAATAGGGCGCCGACAAGCGCGGCTGTCAGCCCAGCGATGGCGGCAAGACCGACCAACTGGGCGCTGATCTGGCCCGGCCAATCGGGGGCGAAACCGCTGGCAGGCACGAAACCAGTGACTCCCTGGCCAACAACACCCAGATAGGTCTCGGGTCCGATGCCATTCCAGCCCTGACCTACGAGACCATCGGCAAAGAATCCGACCGCCAGCACGCCGAGCAGTCCACCCGTCAGGCCAACCGGCACCGCGCCCGTGGGCTCTTTGATGCGCAGGACGTATTGTACCAGGAAGGTGACAAGGGGTACGACAAGTCCTGCCGCCGTACCCATGAGCAGGGCAGCCCAGGGCGGGATGAAGGCGCTTGCTGCTGCCACACTCAGTACACCGGCAGCGGCGCCTCGGGCCGCCATCAATGAGTCGGCGCTGCCCGTTGCGAACCAGGTGTACAGGCAAGGTAGGATCGCGCCGCCAGCCACAGCTAGCGCCAGGTTTACGACAACGCGAGGTGCGAACAGGCCTGCTTCAGTGTGGATGGGGTTGGCTCCGGCAAGGCTCGCACCACCGATGGCAAACAGAACTGCACCCAGAACTGCCAATACTGGCAAGTGGACGGGTGGGAGGGCAGGCAACTCGCCCTCCGGCAGCGGCGGCAGCCGGCGACCGAAAATGAGGATACCCAATAAGGATGCCAGCCCACCGACGACGGCTGCTGTACTGAGGCCGGTCGGATCGACGTAGCCGTGACCCAGGTCCAGCGTGCGCCCAATGTGCATCAGCCAGCCGCCACCAGTGAACCAGTTGGCGGCTACGGGATAGACTAGTCCGGCGATCATCAGGCCGCTCAGGGCAGCCATCCAACCAGGCATGCGCTCGCGCAGCGACAGCAGCGGGAGGATGGTGGCAACAGCAAGGGGTGGAAGGTAAGCCAGGTAGAGGGATAGAGCGACTGGAGTAGAGGCCTCGTCCAGCAGCAAGAAGCCTCGGAGCCCCATCACACCCCAGTCCAGGTTGAAGGGAGATGCCCATTCCCAGACAAGACCCTCCAGGCCGGGTAGATCCGAGTTCAGGCCGGCACCGCCGAGTTGGAAGGCAAAGCCAAAGGCCCAAAAGCTGATGGCGGCAAGCGCAAGTCCACCGATACCGGCGACGGCCGATTTTGCCGGGCGGCGGCCCGCCAGCGCTCCTCCGGCGATCAAGATCAAGCCGGCAGGGAGTAGTAAGGAAAAGATGGCGAGTAGTGCGTTGAGAGTCGAGAATTGATCATTCATGAGATTTGTCGCCGATGCTATGGTTGGCACATTGGCCAAGTGGTTGCGTATCCTTGGATACGATACCCACTTTGCTCCTGAGTTGGACGACCATCAGTTGGTGCGCCTAGCCCGTGCTGAGGGCCGTGTGCTGCTTACACGAGACCGGGAGCTGGCAGAGCGGCCCGGTCTGAAATCGGTGCTCTTGACCAGCGAGGATCTCGAGACCCAAATCGGTCAAGTGCTTGCGGATCTGCGTTTGGAGCCCGATCGCTCCTTCTCACGCTGCCCGGTCTGCAATGGGCAGCTGACAGCAATCACTCGCGAGGAGGCTCGCGAGCGGGTCCCGGCCTATGTGGCCCGGACCCATGAATCGTTCATGGCCTGCCCTGTGTGCCTGCGAGTGTATTGGCGCGGCACGCACTGGAAGCAAATGGATGAGCAACTGGGCCATATCCTGAAGGGTGACATCCCTTCGGAGACCGGACAGATGCCCGAAACAAATTCAAGTTGATGGAGGTTGCACCCTGGAACCAATCGAATTCGCTCACGTAATTGTAGATGCCATCGCCGAACGGATGGGCTCGGACATTGTGCTGCTGGACATGGATGGAGTCTCTCTGCTGGCTGACTATTTTGTTCTGTGCAACGCCGAGAGCAAGCCCCAATTCCGCGCTATCCTTGAAGAAGTGGAGAAACAGGCTAAAGCGGCTGGTGGTCGCCGCTTGCATGTGGAAGGAGAAGCCGAGTCGGGCTGGGTTTTGCTTGACTATAGCGCTGTAGTCGTCCACATCTTTGATCCTGAACTCCGTGCCTACTACAACCTGGAACAGCTNTGGAAGNAGGCACGGCTAGTCGTCCGCATCCAGTAGGCTCAGAA
>P_1C_Sed_1_UnCtyDRAFT_1000076_pt1 | contig 15833 bp, 12 predicted proteins | sample Pon1CUnioCityCA_6_FD_11282 | JGI IMG/M metagenome (IMG submission 11282) | reverse complement strand
CGCAGAAGCCGAGGCCAGGGGAGAGTCGATCACCTTTCCCACCGACCTGTGGCAGGCGATGCTGGTGGGCAGGATTGGGGCTTAGGATGGACAACCCGTTCCCTCGCTCTCGTGGTGCGTCGCCGATCAGGTTTGACAGGCGGCTCCTGCGCCGGGCGCAGACAGCGAAGAGCCCCCTGGCGCTGGCCATAGCGCTTGGAGCAGGGGGCGGGGCCATCGTCGTCGTGCAGGCCTATCTTCTAAGCCTGGTGGTGAGCCAGGTATTTCTGGATGGCAGGGAACTCGGTGATGTCCTGTCCCTGCTGGTTGGATTCCTGGCGCTGAGCATCGCGCGGGCAGGAATGGTTTGGGGTGCGGAGCTGGCTGCAGACCGCGTTGCCAGCCGCGTCAAGCATGACCTGCGCGCCCGTCTCATGGCCCACCTGATGGTGCTGGGTCCAGCCTACACCCGCGGCGAGCGCAGCGGCGAGCTGGCCAATACCGCTGTCGAGGGCATCGAGGCGCTGGATGCCTACTTCAGACAATACCTGCCCCAGTTGGCGCTGGCGGCCTTGGTGCCCCTGACCGTACTGCTCTTTGTGTTTCCGCTCGATTGGGTTTCCGGGCTGGTCATGCTCCTCACCGCGCCGCTCATCCCGGTCTTTATGATCCTCATCGGCAGCCTGGCGGAGAGCCTGACCCGGCGGCAATGGACGTCGCTCAGCCGCATGAGCGCTCACTTCCTGGATGTGCTCCAGGGTTTGGCCACCCTCAAGCTCTTTGGCCGCAGCCGGGAGCAGTTTCGCGTCATCGCCCAGATCAGCGACGAGTTCCGCGGAGCCACCATGGGCGTGCTGCGGGCGACCTTTCTCTCCGCCTTGGTGCTGGAGCTGGTAGCCACCATCAGCACGGCGGTCGTGGCGGTCCAGATCGGGCTGCGCCTGCTATACGGGCAACTCGCTTTCCAACAGGGGTTCTTTGTCCTGCTACTGGCCCCCGAATTCTACCTGCCGTTGCGGTTGCTTGGTACGCGGTTCCACGCTGGAATGCAAGGCGTCGCTGCTGCCCAGCGGATCTTTGAGGTGCTGGAGACCCCAGCAGCAGAGCACTCTGCCTGCTCGTCCGGGCGTCCAGCCGCTTCCCCGAAGCGCCTCGACATCCGCTTCAGCGGCGTGCACTATGCCTACGAAGAGGGGAAGCGGCCTGCCCTCAACGGCCTGTCCTTTGAGCTGCAGCAGGGCAGATCGCTGGCCCTCGTTGGTCCGAGCGGGGCAGGCAAGAGCACGGTGGCCTACCTAATGCTGCGCTTCATCGAGCCCGACCGGGGTGCCATCACTGTGGGAGGGCAGCCGCTACAAGCGCTATCCCCTGCTGCCTGGCGCGAGCAGGTAGCCTGGGTCCCGCAGAACCCCTACCTGTTCCACGGTACAGTTGCAGAGAATATCTGCCTCGCTCGGCCCGGTGCCAGCCTCGACCAGGTGGAGAGCGCTGCGAGCCAGGCCAGCGCCAGCAGATTCATTGAAGCCCTGCCAAAGGGCTATGATACCGTCATTGGCGAGCGCGGGGCCAGGCTCAGCGGCGGCGAAGCACAGCGCATCGCCCTGGCACGTGCTTTCCTCAAGGATGCACCACTGCTGATTTTGGACGAGGCGACGGCCAATCTCGATCCCGAGATCGAGGCCATGGTGCAGGAGGCGATGGCGCGCCTGCTGCCCGGTCGCACGGCCCTCATCATTGCCCACCGTCTCAGCACGGTGTACCGTGCCGATCGGATCGTGGTGCTGGACCGGGGCCAGCTCGCACAGGAAGGCAGCCATACCGACCTGATGCAGCAGAGTGGGCTCTACCGGCGGTTGGTCGGGGCCTATGCCGCGGGAGGCCAAGCGTGAACGAGCGTTCGCCTGTGGCGTCCTCTGGAGCACAGACCGGACGACCTTCCACCCGCCATGGTCGCCAGGGAAAGATCTTCTGGCGCCTGCTTGGCCTCGGCGCTCCCTTTGCCGGTCGGATGGCCCTGGCTGCACTGCTGGGATTTGCCACCATCGGCAGCAGTATCGGGCTGATGAGCACCTCGGGATATTTGATTGCCAGGGCAGCGCTCCGTCCCTCCATCGCCGAGCTGCAGATCGCCATCGTCGGAGTCCGCTTCTTTGGCATCGCCCGCGGGGTTTTTCGCTACTTGGATCGTCTTGTCTCGCATGACGTCACCTTTCGCCTGCTGGCCCGCCTGCGGGTCTGGTTCTACCGTGCGTTGGAACCGCTGGCCCCCGCGCGCCTGACACAGCTTCGCAGTGGTGACCTGCTGGCGCGCATCGTAGCTGATATCGAGACCCTCGAGAACCTCTACCTGCGGGTGCTGGCTCCTCCGCTGGTAGCCCTCTTGGTGGCATTCGTTGCGGCACTCCTGATGGGCGCTTTCGATCCCGGTCTGGCCCTCACCCTCCTGGTGTTCCTGGTCTTTGCCGGTGTCGGGCTGCCCCTGCTGACGCAGCGACTGGCCCGGAGCATAGGGCCAAGCATGGTGAGCGTCCGCGCCGAGTTGAATGCCCTACTCGTAGATGGTATCCAGGGAGTGGCCGATCTGCTGGCTTCTGGGGCGGAGGGAGGTCATCTGCGCCAGGTAGAACGGCTGAGCCACGAACTGGGACGCCTGCAGCGGGGAATGGCCCGTATCGAGGGACTGCATGGAGCAGTTGGCGGCCTGCTGATGAACCTGGCTACGCTGGCTGTGCTGATGGTCGCCATCCCGCTGGTAAGCAGCACAGAACTCGACGGTGTCTACCTGGCGATGCTCATCTTGATTGTCATATCGAGTTTCGAGGCCGTACTGCCCCTGCCGCAGGCTTTCCAATACCTAGAGTCCAGCCTGGAAGCGGGCCGGCGCCTCTTTGAGATCTTGGATGCCAAGCCTGCGATCGCCGATCCCGCCCATCCTGCCCCGGTGCCTGCCCGGTTTGGACTCCAGGTGCGGGACCTGTGCTTCTCCTATACGCCGGACCAACCTCCGGCCCTGGACAAGATCAGCTTTGACCTGCCGGAGGGCGGTTTTGTCGCCGTGGTTGGACCTAGCGGCGCCGGCAAGTCCACCCTGGCCCGCCTGCTGTTGCGTTTCTGGGAGTACGGGGATGGGCACATACTGCTGGACGGTCAGGAGCTACGGGCCTACAGCGAGGAGGCTGCGCGCTCGATGATGGCTGTGGTCACGCAGAACACACATCTGTTCAACGCTTCAATCCGCGATAATCTGCTGCTATCCCGACCCGGCGCAATCGAGGATGAGGTAATCGCAGCTGCACAGCAGGCACAGGTGCACGATTTCATCCAGTCCCTTCCCCAGAAATACGACACCTGGATCGGCGAGCAGGGACTGCGCCTGAGCGGAGGGCAGCGCCAGCGGCTGGCGATTGCCCGCGCCATCTTGAAGGATGCACCGCTCCTGATCCTGGACGAGCCCACAGCCAACCTGGACGCCCTGACTGAGCGGGAAGTGGCGGCGTCGCTGCGTGCCGTGGCGGCAGAGCGCACGACGTTACTGATCACGCACCGGCTGGTGGGATTGGAGGCGGTCGACGAGATCCTGGTGCTGCGCGCCGGGCGCGTCGCCGAACGGGGACGGCACCAGGATCTGTTTCAGATGGGTGGCCTTTACCGGCGGATGTGGGATCTGCAGAACCAGATCCTCTTGGAAGGCGTTGGCGCCCCCCGGAAACAGGGCTAAGAACTGTGGAACGCTACAGTTAGCTCGCGATCTCATCAAAGAGGTCGCGCAGCTCCCGATACTGGGCGCCTGACAGTTTCGTATTGTCGTCGCCGCGCTGCTTGCGGAGCGTCTTTTTCAGGGCTTTGGGGATGATGATCGGACGCGGCGGATCCGATACGTCCAGTTGGGCGCGAGGATTGAAGAACACCACTATACTCTGGATCTCGACGTCCTCGCCTGCCTGGTGCTCGTCCAGAAGCTTTTTCATGACGCGGACCTGCGAGTCAGCCTCGGCAAAGGGCTTGCCCAGACCCTCCTCACCCATGAAACGCAGCAGGCGGATCGCACTGAAAGCACGGCGAAACTTTTCGCCATCGTAACGGATCGTGCCATCCTGCCCCATGGGGGTGAGGACAAATAGGCCCACCGGGCTCAGCAGTACCTGTGGCGCCGGCAGCAAGTAGCTATACAGCCGGAAGCGATCGTCAAACCCTTTCAGACCTTGAGCCAGTGCCTGATCCGCCCGGGGCTCGCGCACCCAGCGGTTCATGTTCAAGGTGCCCACGCTGGACACGAGGATGCCCAACAGCAAGCAGGCGAACGAGATCCAGATAAGGCCCAGACTCTGCATCGTGAGCGAGGCAATGAGCCCCAGTGTCAAGAATCCCAGGCCGCCGAATGTACCGATCTTGCCCAGGCGGACACCCCTGTCGATCTGCTTTTGGTTGACGATGTGCTGCATGGCATACCCCCGACGTGTGATCCTGATCTACTTGCGGTGTGACGGGCGCGGACAGATAGCTGCCCCGGCCCCTGCAGCCAGAGTATAGCATAGCACCGTGGGCGGGGCAAACCCCTGGCACGGGTTCCCGATGCAGAAGGTGAGTGGCACATGCCAGGACAAACCGCTCGCCACCCTGCGATCCTGAATGGGCGTGGCTGAGCCTGAGCAGACGATGCCCACAGATGCTTGTTGCCGGGCGCGAGATGTGGTAAGATTGGTCCACAAGGAGAGAAATCGGCTAAACGGTGAGGGCAGATGGCCGCGCAACTGCTGACGACAAAGCTCTATAAGCCGCCGATCCGAACCGAGGTGGTGCCGCGACCGCGCCTGCTCGATCGACTGAATGATGGGCTTGGTCGAAAACTGACGTTAGTGTCCGCCCCAGCTGGCTACGGCAAGTCCACGCTGATCAGCGCGTGGTTGCACACCGCTGACGTGCCGTTTGCCTGGCTCTACCTGGACAAAGGAGACAATGATCCGGTCCGGTTCTTCACCTATCTGATCGCGGCCCTTCAGGGTATCGACGCCAAGATTGGATCCTCTGTACAGGGTTGGCTAGAGGCGCCCCATCCCCCCTCTTTTGAGTCGCTGGCAGCTACACTGATCAATGACATAGCCGAGTTCTCCAGACACTTTTTGCTGGTGCTGGACGATCACCATACCATCACCGAGCGCGCCATACACGAATTGCTCGAGTTCCTCGTGGATCGACAGCCTCCGCAGATGCACTTCGTCATCGCTACCCGCCACGACCCCCCTCTGCCCCTCGCCCGGTTGCGCGCTCGCGGCGAGCTGGTCGAGGTACGCCAGCGCGACCTGCGCTTCACCGTCGAGGAGACGGCTGCATTCCTCAACCAATCCTTCGGCCTGCACCTGTCGGCGGCTGATGTGGCCCTTCTGGGCGAGCGCACTGAGGGTTGGATCACCGGGCTACAGCTTGCCGGACTATCGATGCAGGGCCGCGATGCGACGAGCATGGCTCACTTCATCGACGAGTTCTCGGGCCGGCACCACTTTATCCTGGATTATCTGACCGACGAGGTTCTCAGACGCCAACCCGAGCGCATCCAGGAGTTCCTGCTCCAAACCTCCATCCTGGATCGGATGTGCGGACCCCTTTGTGACGCAGTCGTGGATCAGAGTGCTGGTTCGGATGGTATCGATCAGCGGGATGAACAAGCGACGCTGGAAGTGCTCCAGCGGGCAAACTTGTTTGTTGTGCCGCTGGACGACGAGCGACAGTGGTATCGCTACCACCATCTCTTTGCCGAGCTACTGCGCGCACGGTTGGCAGAAACGCAACCTGATCTCATAGCAGAGCTGCACCAGCGCGCTGCGACCTGGCATGAGCAGAACGGCCTGGGCTTTGGCGCCGCGCAGCACGCCCTGGCAACGGGAGACTATGCGCTGGCAGCCGACGTGATCCAGCGCACCATTCTCAAGCTTGATGTCCTTTCCCGCACCGAGGTCACCACGGTGTTGGGGTGGATGGAGGCGCTGCCCGGTGAGGTCATGCGCACCAGGCCATGGCTGCGACTGTTCATGGCGCGCGCGCTCTATGTCTCGGGGCAGTGGAACACGGCCGAGCAGATGCTCCAGGACCTGGAGGATTGGCTATACGACCATCAGGAAGCGTCTGAGGCCAAACGCCTGCTAGCGCTGGTAGTGGCTGACAGGGCCGGTTATGCTCTCGTCCAGGGTCAGGTGCGATTGGGCAAAGAACTGGTTCGGCGGATGCTGGCGCGAGCGCCCCAAGATGAAATGCTGGCCAGTGTGCGTGGGCCAGCCATGCTGGGCATGGCCCACATGCGTGCTGGAGAACCGGTGGAGGCCCAGCGCGCCTTCTCCCAGGCCATCAACTCTGCACCGGAGGGTATGGGCTATGCCATGGCGCCGATCATCTGCAACCTTGCCGAAACTCAGTACATCCAGGGACAGTTGCGCCAGTGCTGGCAGACCTGCGAACGTGCGATTAAGGCAGGCACCGTGGACGGGCAGCGGCACGCGTCAACCGGATTCGCCGGGCTGCTACAGGGCAAGCTCCTCTACGAATGGAACGATCTGGAAGCCGCGGCACGATCTCTACAACAGGGCTTGGACCTCTTGCGGCATGGCGGGATAGGCGCGCATTTTGGCAACTTGGATGCTGTACTTGCCCAGACCAAACAAGCTCTTGGCGATCACGAGGGCGCGCGGGCGATAATCCAGCGGGCCGTTCAGAGAGCGCAGAGCGCCAATATCGCCCGGCTTGTCCTGCAGGCACGGGCGTACGAGGCGCGCATCTGGCTGGCCCAAGGGGAGCTAGAGCTCGCCCGCGGCTGGGCGCGCGACTATCGCCAGCTCGGTGCCACTGAATACGTACGCGACTTTGAGGATTGTACGCTGGCACGGATCCTGCTAGCCGGCGATCAACCAGATGAGGCACTAACCCTGCTCGACGGAATGGTGCCCTCGGCACAGGCCAGCGGGCGTACGGGCAATTTGATCGAGATTCTGGCGCTGCGCGCTTGGGCGCAACGAGCACTTGGTGAGGAGAACGCGGCGGTGCATGATCTGGCACGGGCACTCGGCGAAGCCGAGCCGGAGGGCTATATTCGCACCTTTGTGGATATGGGGCAACCGATGGCTGCGCTATTGAAGCAAGCAGCGAGGCGCGGTGTCACGCCGGCGTACGTGAGCAAGTTGCTGGCAGCTTTGGGCGACACGCAGGCATCGGGGCTCGCGTCTACCCCTTCCCCGACGCAACCTCTGGTCGAACCGCTCACCGAGCGCGAGTTGGAGGTCCTCCAGTTGCTGGCTGAGGGACTCTCCAATCGCAAGATCGGCCAGCGGCTTTATATCTCGTTGCCCACCGTCAAGTCGCACACACGCAATATCTACGGAAAGCTTGGCGTCCACAGCCGCGAGCAGGCCGTGGTTCAGGGGAGGGCGCTCGGGATTCTGCCTTCCCTCTGACAAGCCCTCACGCTCAACCTGGCACGAGCGACCGGCACGGGAAGGTCTCTGCGCCGGCTTTTTGCGTCTTTCATCCCCTATCTGCATTTCCAAATCATACTCAAGATCATACCGTCGGGATGATGCGCCTCATACCGGTTGTGTGCTACAGTATCACCAACACGGATGGATGAGGGGGCAAGCATGGGCAGCGGATGGGAATATCAAGTCCGGGTGGAGGGCAAGATCGGCCCGCGGTGGCTGGCCTGGTTTGGCGGGCTTACAATTTCCGTCGCGGATGAGGCGCATACCGGGAGACCAGGCGAAAGTTCCCCCACCACGACGCTGACCGGCGTACTGCCCGATCAAGCCGCCCTGGCAGGCTTGCTGCAAAAGCTCTACACCCTGGGCCTGCCGCTGTTGGAGGTCCGTCGAAAGGAGCCAGGATGCGTAGAAAACTCGACTTGCGATTGGGGGATGAGCAAACTCGGGATATCAACTCGGAAGGCTGACGACGAGTGCAGAAAAGGAGGATAAAAAGAAAATGTCTGACAATATGGTCCTGATGACACAGGGACTGAGCAAGTCCTACGGAAAAGTGCGGGCGCTGCGAGGCGTGGATCTGGAGGTCTACCGCGGCGAGATCTTTGGCTTTCTCGGGCCGAATGGCGCTGGCAAGACGACGACGATCCGTTGTCTGCTGGACCTGATCCGCCCCGACGGCGGGGACGTACGTGTCCTGGGGATCGATCCCCAGGCAGACCCGGTGGCAGTGCAAGGACGCACAGGCTACCTGCCGGGCGAGCTGGCACTCAACGACAACCTCACTGCCGAGCGCCAGCTCCGCTTCTTCGCCGATATGCGGGGTGGCAAAGCGGACTGGACGTTCGTCCGGCAGCTCGCAGAACGACTCGATCTCGATCTAAAGAGACCGATCAAGAACCTGTCAAAGGGCAACAAGCAGAAGGTGGGCGTCATCCAGGCTCTGATGCATCAGCCAGAGCTACTCATGCTGGACGAGCCGAACAGCGGCTTGGATCCCCTCATGCAGCAGGAGGTGCTGGGCCTGCTCCGCGAGGCCAAGTCCGACGGGGCAACCGTCTTTTTCAGCTCCCATATCATGAGCGAGGTCGAAGCAGTAGCTGAGCGGGTAGCCATCATCCGACGGGGCAAGATCGCCGAAGTGGCAGAGACTGCGTCACTAGTTGATCGCGGGTTGCGACGCGCGACGGTGCGATTCAAAGAACCTGTCGACAGCGGCCTGCTGGCCCGTTTGCCGGGTGTGCAGGTGCTCTCGCGCGACGATGGTCTCAGCGTTGTGTTGCAGGTTGAGGGTGAGATGGACGAGTTTATCAAGGTGCTGGGCAGCCTCCCCGTGAGCTACCTGGACACAGCCCGGCCATCTCTGGAAGAGGTGTTCCTGGCCTACTATGAGGCGGGACACGATCACAAGGAGGAAATCTGACATGTTGACTACATTGCGTTACGCGCTGGCCCAGTTTCGCGGGCAGATCCTCGGCTGGGGCCTGGGGGTCGCAGCCCTGGGACTGATACTGGTCCCTTTCTATGATGTGTTCATGGAGCAGCAGGCTGACTTTATGCAGATGCTGGAGAGCTACCCGCCCGAGTTCCTGGCCTTCTTTGGTGGGGATGCAGCATCTATGGCCACCCCATCCGGTTATCTCGGCATGTATGGCTTTTCCATGCTGCCGGTCATCGTCGGCATCTTTGCCGTGATAGCGGGCAGTGGCCTCCTGGCCAGCGACGAGGAGAGTGGTCGGCTGGATCTCATCGTCGCCCATCCGGTGAGCCGCGCAGCCCTTTTCTGGGGCCGGCTGGCGGGGTTTATGGTGAGCGCCGTGGCGATCCTGATCCTGGGCTGGCTGGGGTTCTCGGTACTGCTCGGCGGGTCTTCGCTAGATGTGAGCTGGGGGGAGATGGCGCTGCCCTTCCTGCCTGTGCTGGCGCAGGCGCTGTGCTATGGGGCACTGGCCTTGCTATTCAGCATGTTCCTCCCCGCCCGGCGGCTGGCGGCGACGGCAGCAGGCCTGGTCATGGTGGCAAGCTACTTCCTGTCCTCAATGGCAACGCTGAACGAGAATCTGGCGACGGTGGCCCGATTCCTGCCCTACCACTACTTTCAGGGTAGCGATGCGATGAACGGCCTGAACTTTGCATGGTTCCTGGGCCTCGTGGCTGCCAGTACTGTACTGGCCTTGCTGGCCTGGTGGCGATTCCAACGCCGCGACATCCGCGTCGGTGGGGAGGGCGGCTGGCGGTTGCCCTCGCTCACACGGGGCCTGCGGCGTAGAGCAGAGGCCCAATAGGACGTCCCGCGCTCCGACTACACTCCCCGGCATGAATCGCCGGGGAGTCTCTGCGTCAGGGAGTAGGGTCAGAACTGCTTGACCCAGGGCTCAGAGAGATCGCAGTCGGGGGAGATTGCCGAATCGTACAACGCGTTCGCGGCGGGGCTGAATCCACTCACAAAGGCCATGGCTGCCCCCATCCGTTTGACGCGGTGCAGTCCCTCGGTGAGAATCGCCCTCGCCAGACCTCGCCGCTGGTGTTCGGGCACCGTGCCCACCGGCTCGAGCATCGCCGAGCGAGTCACATCATCGTACCAGATGGTGCAGAACGCGGCGATCTCACCGTCAGGGGCTACAGCGACGATATCCAGATCGCGGCGGTACAGCGGCTGCCGCTGAATGCCATGATACCATTCCCACCCCTCGTAGGCTTCGTCCGGCTCGTCGGGATGGAAAGCCCGCCAGGATGCCCAGCTTCGGGAGGGCAGTTCACTGACCTCCCCCAGGGAGCGCACGGTGTATCCTGGCGCTATCTGCACCTCTGGGATGGGGCCGTCAAGCCAGCGGCGATGCTGGTGTTCCACCACCTGGGGTCGCGTGACTTTGGTGAATCCACGACGGGTCAGGATCTCCTGGCGCAGATCGTCGTCGGAGTGGGCCGAGACCCACAGCCTCCGTCTCTTGGGGTGAACCAAATGCTCTTCGGCAACATCCAGCATCTCCTCTTCCAATGCTTGCGTGCGCAGGCGAGGGTCCAAGTGGAGGAAAGCTTCCCCATGCCCTTCGGGGTTCAGGACGGCTGCGATCTCGCCGTCCTCGGTCTCCCAGATAAAGATCACCGACTCGATTGGACCACAGCCCCCGCAGTTTGCCACGCCGTGCCAGCGCCAGTAATCCAGGCGGCCGACGGGCCAGCTGTACTGCCGGTGGTCATTGAGCAAGAACACGTGCCGGAGAAAGCTCCGGATCCGCCAGTAGTCCTCTTCGTTTCGATACCTTCGCATGGTTAGCTTCTCAGTCTGTGTCCCCATGAGGCAATACTCCCCTGCACTGTAGGGTCTTGAACTTGGGAGCCTGATTGCAGCCGGCTAGTGAGCTCCGGGGCATCTGAAGCGGCTTGAATTCGCAGCCTTGTCTGGCACCCTGTTAGCCCATCCGGCTGGCTGGCTCGAACAGAGTTCCACAGTTGGGACATTCGACCTCCGCGTCCAGCGCTTCCAGCGACAGTGCGAGCAAAGTGTGCCCAGAGAAGGCAGCGAGGGACAGGAAAAGATAGCGTAGGTCAGACTCGGAAGGCTGCCGCGCTGAAAGGATCTCCGCTACTAGGGGGATCGCCGCCCGGGCAGCTGCGTGCCACCCCTCCCCATGGGGCGGGCACTGGCTGGGTATCCGGCAGTTGAGCGAATGCGTAGCAGCAGCCGGCAAGGATCAACAAGTGCTTTCGCTGCTCCTGCCTGTCCTGTGCCAGGGCTAGCAGATGGGGCAAGGATGCTGTGATGCCCGCATTATACCGTTGTAGGAGCCTGCACGTCAAGCCAGGTGACAGCCGCTCGAGGCAGATACCCGCTCACTCCCCTGTAGGCTTTTGCCCGACAAAGAGCCCGTATCCGAAATACTCGTCGAGACCTTCCGGGGTCATGCCCTGTTGCCGTACCTGCTTCACAAAGCGCCGGTACGCCGGGTTCCTCAAGTATAGGGCGAGCGTCCTGCGCCAGATACCCAGCATCCCGGCACATCCGTAGCGCTGAAATATCCCCCTGGCCTCATCTCGCACGTCGACAGAGCGAACGCTTACCTTTACCTCGCCCAGGCCGGCGTTCTCCAAAAGCCCCGTCCACTCGGCAGAGGTCAGCGGTTCGACCGTGGCACCGATATCCTGGGACACCCAGGCGACCATCTCCGGCGGGGGCGGCACCTTCAGCCAGGTCGACTCGTTGAGCCCGACATAGCCGCCCGGTCTGGTCACGCGCGTGTACTCGTTGACTGCCTTTTGCTTGTCCGCAGGGAAGGCAGTAACGGACTCGGTAATGACTGCGTCGAAAAGGTCATCCTCAAATGGCAGGTCTTGGGCATCGGCTACCCTGAACTCAACCCGGTCAGCGACTCCCTCTCGCTCTGCTCTTTGCCTCGACTTCTCAATCATGCCTTCCAGGATATCCACGCCGGCGACTCTACATCCGTACTTTTGTGCCAGAAAGCAGGGAGTCACCCCGGCGCCGCAGCCAACATCCAGGACATAGCTGCCCGGGCCGATGTGGCACAACTCAGCCAGTTCTTCCGTGGCGTGGACACTGCCGATGTGCTTGGTGAGACCTACCTCAGCCGCGAAATCAAAGAATTTCTCTGCGCTTTCTATGCGACCACCTCCGATTTCCGAAGAGTCTACTGCCACCCCACAGCTGGCCATATGACGCTCAGCCGCTGTAACCACCCTTTGCCAACTCTGGGAGTAGAATGGACCAACAAGCCGCGCATAACATTATAAACGAAAATGCCCCCAGATGCATCGGCCATCCGGGGGATTCTGAGCGTAGCCACCCGGCCAATCTTCAGCGCAGCCCTTTTTCAGATCTCTCTACCTGAGGGCCAAGACCGTGACGCCCCCATGGCTCGCAGCCGCGACAGATCACCAACCGCCTCCAGTCCAGCGTGACGGCCGGTACCCTCGAACAGCAGCTGCGAAGCGTCACCGTCAACTTGGTACAGCGCGACCTCTACCTCTGCACTGAGCGTCTCAGCGATGCGCCGGCCCATGTCCACTGGAGTCGGAGCGTGCAGCAGGCCGCCAGCTGACTGCATCGCACGCATCTCCAGGCGATAGCGCCTATCTCGCAAAGCCCAAATGACCTGCTCGTCATCGATATCAAGCCGTTCGATACGCGCGCCAGTGTACGTGGCGAATCGATACAGGACGCCGCCGCGCCATAGGCCGACGATAAAGCCAGGGAAGGAGCTACGCACCCAGGGGATAATGGCCACCGAGGCAGTGAGACTGATACCAGGTTGCTCAAAGTGATTGGTCTGAAACCAGATCCACGCCGACGGGAAGGACTTGCCCCAATCCTTCTCAATGTAGCCGCGACCGCCGCCAAAGTCGAGGGTCTGGCCGTTCAGCACCAGCTCGCCCTGAATCTCATGATCCAGACTCACCACGCCGTGATAGCACTCCATCCCCGGGACCCAGGCATACCAGCCCATGATTCCGGGGGAGGCCAATGTCACCGGCCAGGGTGTGGGTGTGCTGAAGTGTAGTTCGCCGTTGAGCATCAGCTCAGGTGAGCGGATATCCAGGAAAAGGCCCTCGGCCGTAAACCGGTTGTTCCCAATGCGCAAATCCAAGGTCCCCTCGGCGGCCCAGAACTCCTCGGGCGGAAAGCGGTGATACGTCACCTGTCCGGTCCGCCCATCAAGAATCTGCACAAATGCGTGGTGCTCAGCTGGATCGTCACTCAAAAAGACGCCGGGGATGACTGCATAGCGCATCTGTTCACTGGCGTCCACCAACTTGTAGTACCATCCCTCAAAGAACGGTGGTCGCTTGTTGTGCCCATGATAGGAAGCCGGTTTGAGGACCGAGCGCAGGGATCGGATCATGGGGCCCCTTCCCTGGCCTGCCTGTAGGCGTTCAGCACTCGCTCCCGGGCCCAGGCATGGTCCACTATGGGTGCAGGGTAATCCTGCCCTATGATACAATCAGCTTCCCGCTGCGCGTCGACGGGCATCTTGGACGGTTCGTGGATGTACTTGTCGGGTACTCCCGCCAGNTCGGGCAGCCAGCGGCGCACGTAAACGCCGTCGGGATCGTGCCTTTTGCCCTGTAGCGTGGGGTTGAAGACGCGGAAGTAGGGGGCGGCGTCGGTGCCGGTACCAGCTGTCCATTGCCATCCGCCATTGTTGGCTGCCGGATCGCCGTCGACCAAATGCTGCATGAAGAACCGCTCGCCCCAACGCCAATCGATCAGCAGGTCTTTGACCAGGAACGAGGCGACGATCATCCGCGCACGGTTGTGCATCCAGCCGGTCTCGACCAGTTGGCGCATGGCGGCATCTACCACGGGATAGCCGGTGCGCCCCTGGCACCAGGCGGCAAAAGCATCCTCGTCATTCTCCCAGAGGATGCCCTGCAAGTTGGCGCGGAAACTCTGCCCCAGCACATGCGGAAAGTGAGCCAGGATGGCCATATAGAACTCGCGCCAGATCAGCTCGTTGAGCCAGGTCTCTGCCCCGTCTCGGGACTTGGCGTCGGATGCCGCCTCTCGAGCACGGAGGGCGGAGATCACGGCCTGGCGAGCAGATAGCATCCCAAAGCGCAGATAGGACGAAAGCTTGGATGTGCCATCCAGGTCCATGTGATCCCTACCCTCGGCGTACTGGTAGATGCTACCGGCGCTCTCCCCATCCGTAAAGGCATGCAAACGGTGCTGGGCCTCGGCCTCACCCGGTGGAAACGGCACACTGGCTGGGAGGACCGGTTCCTTAGGGACCTCCAGGCTGGACAGTTCGGGAAGGGAGGGCATAGAATCAGGGGCAGGCAGCAGCGTAGCCGGATCCGGAGGCGGAAGCGCCTTCCACGCCCGGCTATATGGTGTAAAGACAACATACGGCGTGCCGTCCGCCTTGAGCACTATACCCGGTGGGTGTACAGTCAAGCCGCCCACCAGATGCAGAGGCAGGCTTTCGGCTATTCGCCCATCCCGCTGCCGGCCATAGGGCCAGTAGTCCTCCTCGGCAAAGATGGCCTCCGCGCCCGTCTCCCGCACCAAGGTTGCCAATTCCGCAGCAGGGTCGCCCCGGCGCACGATCAACCCGCTGCCCCTGGATTGCAGGCCGGCATCGAGCTGGCGCAGCCCACCCAGCATAAAGGCCACGCGCTTGTCTCCCGCGTCCGGCGCGGACATGAGCGTGGGATCCAGTACAAAGACCGGGATGACCTGCTCCGCCTGCGCCAGCGCGGCAGCAAGGGCTTGGTTGTCAGCCAATCGCTGGTCGCGACGAACCCACCAGATCGAGGTTTTCACAGTTGCTCGGCTCCCATATCTTACGTTTCATCCAGCGCATCGATGGCATCACACACCACCTGGGCGCTGGCTCGTAGCTTGGCCTGCTCTTCGGGGCTGAGCGGTAGCGGGAAACTGGCTACCACGCCCTCCGAGCCCAGCAGATGCGGCAGCGCGATAGTTACGTCGCAGACGCCGAAAATCTCGGCAACCGGCGTGCAGACCGTCAGGATCGCCCGCTGGTCCCTCAAGATCGCGTCGCTGATGCGTGCCAGTGCTGCGCCGATGCCGTAATACGTCGCGCCCTTGCCGTCCACGATGGCGTAGGCAGCATCGCGGACACGGTGGTCGATCTCCTGGCGCACCTCCGCGTCGAGGGCTACCCCGTGCTGGCGCGCGAACTCGGCAAGTGGCATGCCTCCTACGGTGACCAGCGACCAGGTCAGCACCTCCGAATCGCCGTGCTCGCCGACCACGTATCCGTGGATGTGCTGCGGATCCACTCCCAGATGGCGCCCTAGAAGCACGCGGAACCGCGCCGTGTCGAGTGTGGTGCCCGAGCCGATGACGCGACCGGCAGGCACACCATGCTCCCCAGCATAGCGGGCAGCCAGGGGGGTCATGATATCCACCGGGTTGGTGGCGACCAGCAGGATGGCATCAGGCGCGTGGCGGAGCACCTTGGGCACCACGTCAGCAAAGATGTCCGCGTTTCGGCCCAACAACTGCAAGCGGCTCTCGCCTGGCTTTGTGGAGACACCGGCTGCCAACACAACGATACGGCTACCAGCCAGATCGACATAATCCCCAGCCCGCACCTCGAGCGAATGGGCAAAGGGGACGGCGTGAAAGATGTCATCTGCCTCAGCCCGGGCGCGCTTCTTGTCGATGTCCACCAGCACGATCTCGCGGCCCACACCACGCAATACCATAGCATAGGCGGCGGTAGATCCGACCATCCCTGTTCCTACAACACCGATTTTCATGGTCTCCTCCACGCATTCATGCCAGGCCGTCACCCCGGTGTGCTGCCGCAATCAGCTCCTCACGCCGCCGCCGGTATTCGACGATGGGACGGTCCCCCTGGATCATCTTTTCACCAATCCTGAGACCGGACGGCTGTGGCTGGG
>P_1C_Sed_1_UnCtyDRAFT_1000075_pt1 | contig 15836 bp, 12 predicted proteins | sample Pon1CUnioCityCA_6_FD_11282 | JGI IMG/M metagenome (IMG submission 11282) | reverse complement strand
CTACCCGATCAATCCTGAGGCTGGCACGCTCCTTGGGCTCGAGTGCTATCCTGGCGTGTTGGCAGTACCCGGCCCCATCGACCTGGCGATCATAGTGATTCCCAGCCAGTACGTGGCAGAGGCGCTGGTCGAGTGTGGCGAAAAGGGGATTCGGGGCGCCGTCATCATATCGGCGGGTTTTAGAGAGGAGGGGCACCGGGGCCGGACGCAAGAGCGCGAGTTGGTAGCTATTGCCCATCGCTTTGGCATGCGCCTCGTCGGNCCTAACAGTCTCGGGATCATTGATACCATCGCCAGNCTGAATGCCTCATTCGCGGTGGGCATGCCCGGCAGTGGCAGCATTGCGTTCATGTCCCAGTCGGGTGCGCTCTGTACTTCGATACTCGACATGGCCCTCAGCGAGCAGGTTGGATTCTCGCGGTTTGTAAGTCTGGGCAACAAGGCTGATGTCGATGAGATTACGCTCATGGAAGCCTGGAAAACGGATCCGCACACCAGGGTCATCATGGCCTATCTGGAGGGGATCGAGGAAGGTGAGGAGTTCATACGGATCGCCATGGAGGTGGGTCGCGATAAGCCTATCATTGCCATCAAGCCCGGAAGCCTATCATTGCCATCAAGCCCGGATGCACAGACGCAGGTTCACGGGCGGTGTCGTCTCACACAGGGACCCTGGTGGGGTTGGAGAAAGCCTACGAAGCAGCCTTCCTCCAGAGTGGGGTCATCAGGGCGCGCTCGGTACAAGATCTGTTTGACTACTCGATCGCCTTTGCGCGCCAGCCTTTGCTCCTTAGCGATGGAATTGCCATTATCACCAACGCCGGAGGCCCTGGGATAATGGCTGCGGACGCATGTGAGCTCGCTGGCCTGCGATTGGCCTCGCTCGAGTACGAGTCTGGACGCATTCTCCGAGAGGCGCTTCCGCCAGCAGTTAGTATCTTGAATCCTGTAGATCTGCTTGGCGACGCGCTAGCCGATCGCTATGAACTGGCGTTGCGCACGGTGTTGGATGACCCCAATGTCGGGGGCGTGATTGTGATTGTCACTCCGCAGTCGATGACCGAGGTTGATGAGACTGCCCAGCTCATTGGTATGCAGTCCAGGAGATGTGAGAAACCGGTCTTTGGCTGTTTCATGGGTGCTGGCGCGGTGGCACCGGGCATTCAGATCCTCAATAGCTATCAAGTACCCAACTATCCCGTACCAGAGCGCGCTGTCGCGGCGATGGCTGCAATGATGAGGTACCGGCGCTGGCGCGAGCTGCCGCCAATAGAGCCCGAGAGCTTCAGTGTGGACCGGGACCGGGTGCGCTCTCTCATTGAGGCTATCCGGGCTGAAGGGCGGCTATCCGTCAGCGAGGTCGAGGCCCGGGAGATCATGGAGGCGTATGGGATCTCCACGCCCCGCGCCTTGCTAGCTCGCGACGCAGCAGAGGCAGCGCGAGCTGCAGAGACGATGGGTTTCCCTGTGGCGGTCAAGATCGCCTCTCCGGACATCTTGCACAAGACTGAGGTGGGCGGGATTCAGCTCCATCTCACAAGCTCGAGTGCTGTGCGGGAAGCCTTTGATCTTATAGTCTATAGGGCAAGCCGCTACATGGCTGGCGCCGACATCTGGGGATGTCTCGTCCAGGAGATGGTGGAGGAAGGCAAGGAGGTTCGGATCGGCATGAGCCGCGACCCTCACTTTGGTCCCATCATGAGTTTTGGATTGGGAGGCATTTGTATTGAGGCACTGAAGGATGTCGCCAGTCGTGTGGCTCCTCTGGATCGCCGTACCGCCGCCGAGATGATGGCCGGGATCCGGGGTTACAGCCTCCTGCGTGGCGTTCATGACGAGCAGGTTCCTGACCTGGAGGCGTTACTCGATGCCCTGCTGCGGTTGTCCCAACTGGTCGTGGATTTTCCCGAGTTTGTGGAATTGGATATAAACCCACTCGTCGTATTCGAGGAGGGACGGGGCGTCAGTGGTATCGATGTGCGGTTGGTCCTGGGATAGAGCGCGGGGCGCTGCTTGATCGGCGCATCCCAAAGTTGAGCGGAGGTGACAGTGGCTACTCTATACGTTACATCGACAGAGACCTTTTCGGGCAAGAGCGCCCTCTGTGTGGGCATCGCCGGGCGGTTGCGGCGCGATGGGTTTGCCATCGGCTATATGAAGCCGTTGAGCACCGGCTCACGGCTCGCGGCTGGACTGGTAGACGAGGATGCTGAATTCTTCAAGAGGACCTTCGAGTTACCTGATGCCCTCGAGGATATGGTCCCCGTCGGAGTCGGGCCGCGCCAGGTAGAATCCATCCTAAGCGGCAATTCCCAGACTGACTTTGTTGGCGAGCTCAGGAAAGCGTACCAGCGGGTCTCTGAAGATCGTGATGTCATCGTTTTGGAGGGAGGCTCCAACCTGCGGGAGGGATACTTGGTCGGACTGCCAACGCCCGAAGTAGCCCAGATGCTGGGGGCATCCGCGCTCGTGGTCGTCAAGTACCACGATGACCTGCAGCTCCTGGATGATGCCCTGACAGCTCGAACGCGCCTGGGTGATCGGCTTGTCGGAGTAGTGCTGAACGCCATTCCGCGCCAGCGCATGCCCTTTGTGCAGGAGACTGTCAAGCCAGCCCTGGAAGCCCGTGGAGTTCCGGTCCTGGCTGTTCTTCCTCAAGAGCGTCTGCTACTGGCCGTGAGCGTCGACGACCTGAGAGAATTCCTGTCAGGTACCGTTCTCTGCTGCCAGGACAAGATGGACGAGTTGGTCGAGCACCTGATGGTAGGTGCCATGAGCGTGGATTCGGCGCTGTCGTACTTTCGTCGCAAGCCCAACAAGGCTGTGATCACCGGTGGCGACCGTCCCGATATCCAGTTGGCAGCGCTCGAGACCAGCACAAAGTGCGTGATTCTTACTGGAAACCTCCAACCCAGTCCGATCATATTGGGCAGGGCTGAAGAGGTAGGCGTGCCGATGATCCTGGTCCGACAGGATACGCTGACTGCCGTGGAGGTCATTGAGCGTTTCTTTGGAAAGACCCGGTTTCACCTGGAGAAAAAGGTTCGCCGCTTTGAGGAGATGTTGGAGGACCGCTTCGAGTTCGAGCAGTTGTACGAGGCTCTGGGATTGGCAGCGAGTTGAGAGGTAGGGGAGCTGGCGGGCCGGCGGTAAGGCCGCTGCTTGCTTCCGGGCGCGAGGCACATTCATAGGACCAAAACCTTCAGGAGGTGGGATATGTCATTCATTGAGGAAGTTGTTGCAAGGGAGATTCTGGACTCGAGGGGCAACCCGACTGTAGAAGTGGAAGTCCTGCTGGCAAATGGCGCAGTAGGGCGGGCGGCAGTGCCATCGGGTGCGTCTACCGGCGTCCACGAAGCTGTCGAGTTGCGCGATGGTGATGAGGAACGCTATGGTGGCAAGGGCGTGCTCCAGGCCGTGGACAATGTGAACGATCTCATTGCCGATGAGCTGTGGGGCTTTGATGCCTTGGACCAGGTCGGGTTGGACGAGTACCTCATCGAACTGGATGGAACGCCAAACAAGGGCAAGCTGGGTGCCAACGCCATTCTGGGCGTCAGCCTGGCTACGGCCAAGGCTGCTGCTGTATCCTCCGATCTGCCGTTCTACCGCTACATTGGAGGGGTATCGGCCCAGACACTGCCGGTGCCCATGATGAATATCCTCAACGGCGGGAAGCACGCCACTGATGGCCCGGATCTACAGGAGTTCATGGCCATGCCGGTAGGCGCACCTTCCTTTGCAGAGGCGCTGCGGTGGGGTGCCGAAACCTACCACGCGCTGAAGAAGGTGCTCAAGGCCAAGGGCTATAATACGGGCGTAGGTGACGAGGGTGGCTTTGCTCCCGCACTAAAGTCCAACGAAGAGGCGGTCGAACTGATCGTCGAGGCCGTGCAGCGAGCGGGCTACGAGCCTGGCAAGGACATCTTTGTGGCCCTGGACCCTGCTGCCAGCGAGGTCTATGAGGATGGCAAGTACGTGCTCAAGAAGGAGGGCCGTACCCTGACTGGCGAGCAGATGGTGGATTTCTACGAGGATTGGGTCGAAAAGTACCCGATCATCTCTATCGAAGACGGGTTGCACGAGGATGACTGGGATACATGGGTCTTGATGCAGGATCGTCTCGGTCACCGGCTCCAGATTGTGGGCGATGACCTGCTGGTGACCAATGTCGAGCGCCTCGAGCGGGGCATCGAGCTAGGGGCGGCAAACAGTATCCTTATCAAGCTGAACCAGATAGGGACGCTGACCGAGACCCTGGCGGCGATCGAGATGGCCAAACGCGCTGGATGGACCGCCGTCGTATCGCACCGCTCTGGGGAGACGGAGGACACTACCATCGCTGACCTCGTCGTCGCCACCAATGCTGGGCAGATCAAGACCGGCGCGCCCTGCCGCAGTGACCGCGTCGCCAAGTTCAACCAGTTGCTCCGCATCGAGGAGGCGCTGGGCAGCATGGCCGTATACGCTGGTCCGAGTGCTTTCTACAACATCCATCGTTTCTAGGGCAGTGTGCTGGAGATTCACCGAACCTTAACCGCGAGAAACCATCCTGACCTTGAAGGGGGTGGTTTCTCGCGCCCTTTGCCGGGAAGATCCGAGCTATCATTGATAGCTTGGCCCGGACTTGCCTGGCTGAAGGATGATCATCCAGCGCCCGGTTGGTTCTTCAACAAGGCCCAGCGGGGAGAGGGCCTATGCTATCGCTCACCCCTGGGCGGCGGGGCTCTTTTCCTGTCCGTTGCGGGGTACCAGGAATATCGCCAGCCCGACTGCCAGCGCAAGCACGCCCGCTGTAAGCAGGAACGGCGCCCGTAACCCGACTGCGGCTGCGATGCTCGCACCGAGCATCGGTCCCACCGCGTTGGCTCCTGAAACGATGCTGGCATCCATGCCATAGACGGCGCCCTGGCGTCCCTCAGGGGCCAAGTTGGCGAGCAGGGCGCTGATGGAGGCCAAGACCCCGCTCATCACCAGACCCACGCCCCCCTGCAGGATAAGCAGTTGCCACGGCGTGGTCACAAAGAACTGGGGCACATATAAGATGGCTGACCCGGCGGCACAGGCGAGCAGTACCCGCCGGTAGCCGATTCGGTCGCTGGCGCGGCCCAGCGTCACCGCGCCTATGGCACTCGCTCCCGCCTGCACGCCGGAGATCAGGCCAGTGATGGTCGCCAGGCGGGCCGTCGGCAGCACGAGGCTCTGCACAAACAGGGGAAGTACCGGTCCGATCAATCGTACCCCCAGGCGTACCATGAAGCGAACGCCAAACAGCGAGAGCAGTGGGCGCTGGTGGATGACCAGCCTCACACCGTCCCAAAAGCCTCCACCTGAGCTGTCCTTGTCGCGGCTGGGGGGCTGAAAGTCCTCCTCCACGAAGCGCCAGACAGTCAGGCCAGCGATAAATAGGAGCACACCAGTAACCCAAAAGGCGGCGCGATACCCCCAGGTGTCGGCTACCACGCCGCCCAGGAGTGGGCCGACTGAGGCACCGGTCCAAACTGCCATCTGCAGCAGCCCAAGTGCATAACCCGATCGCTCGCGAGGAGTGGAGCTTGCTACCAGGGTCGTCGCCGCAGAGACGGTGCCGGTGAGCATGCCCTGGATGGCCCTCAGGGCGGCCAATTGCCAAACATTCTGGACAAAGCCCATGGCGGTCAGGGTCACTGCTCCGCCGAACATGGCCCGCTGGACCATCAGCTTCCGGCCGTGCCGGTCGGCAAGAGATCCCCAGATTGGGGCAAAGATGGCCATGGTCACTGCCTGTGTGGCAAAGAGTACGCCTGACCACAGCTCCACTTGGTGAAGCTCGGTTACGCCCAGTTCCTGCACATAGTAAGGTAGGAAGGGAAAGACGACGGCAAAGCCGGAGACAGCCACTAGCTGGGAGACCCAGATGATATACAGGTTGCGTTGCCAGGCTTTCACACTCAGCCTCGACATTCAGTTCCGGCCGGCGCCGACTTGGCGACGGCCGGAGTCTTGTGGTGCATAACCAGCCCATTATAGCACGGCTCCTGCTGCCATCAAACTGGCAGCTTGCCGCTCACGCGCGGTTGTGCTATACTGTCATCCGTAGCCCAAGTCCCGGGTTTGTCTTTACCCTCTCATCAGTGAGGCTGGTCCTATTGTGAATCCAAAGCTGCGCGAGATCGAGATCCACCCCATCCAGCACCAGGGTCAGGAGATGCTGCTTCTGCGCGATCCGCTGCATCTGAGTGACAAGCAGATTGCAGTTCCCCGTCCCCTTGGATTGTTGTTGGCCCTGATGGATGGGACCCGCGACAGCGACGCCCTCGAGGCGGCGCTGAGGGTTCGCGCTGGCGTGCGGCTCGCGGCGGGGTTGCTGGAGAAGCTCCTAGAGGACATGGACGCAGCGCTACTGCTGGAAAACGAGCGATTCCAGGAGGCACGCAGTGCGGCCCTGAGGAGCTACCGGCAAGCTCCGTACCGCCCACTCACTCTCGATGTGGGTGGACTTCCACCCACCCCAAAGCTCGCACGGGCTGAGCTGCAGGGATATCTGGACGCGCTGCCCTCCCCGGACAGCCTCGGGTTTCCCTTGGTCCGCGGGCTGATCAGTCCGCACATTGACTATCAGCGGGGGGGAGCGGTATATGCCGAGGTATGGCGCGCCGGTACCAAAGCTGCATGTGAGGCTGAACTGGTGATCATGCTGGGCACCGATCATCAGGGCAGTGCGGGCACGCTAACCCTTACTGAGCAGTCGTATGCGACCCCTTGGGGAGTGCTGCCCACGGACCTGGACATAGTGCGTGCCCTTGCTGCAGATCTGGGCGAAGAGTCATCCTTCGCTGAGGAACTGCACCATCGTGGCGAGCATTCTATTGAGCTGGCGGCATCCTGGCTTCACTTTGTGCGAGGCGGCGAGCCGGTGCCCATGGTGCCGATTCTGTGCGGGCATTTTGGCGCTTTTGTCGAGGGACATGCCGATCCGGCAGAACACGAGCCCTTGGCTGTTGCTGTCCGGGCGCTGCGCGAGGTCATGGACTCCCGAAGGACCCTCGTCGTAGCAGCCGCGGACCTGGCGCACGTTGGGCCCGCCTTCGGTGATTCCTATGGTCTGGACCTTATTGGGAAGGCTCAACTTCGCAGCGCTGATGAGCGTCTGCTGGAAACCATCTACGCTGGCGATGCCCGGGCGTTTTTCGAGCTGCTGCGTGCCGAAGGCGACCGGCGACACGTCTGTGGCCTGCCGCCTATCTACCTGACGCTTCGGCTGCTGGGCGAGGTCCGGGGCAGGCCGGCTGGCTATGCCCTATGTGCCGCCGATACAAGCGGGACGTCGGCCGTCACCATTGCAGGTGTCACCCTTCATTAGGGCACTTTCAAGAAGCACAAGCGGGATCTGATGGTTTTGTCTGTCCCCTCTGCTGCTCGGCTATAGTCTGCTAGATCGCTGCCTCAGCAAGGATACCCAGCAGTGCCTCGCGCTTTTCGGCGTATTGGGCCTCGTCAAAGAGCGGCGTGCAAGCCTCAACCTTTGCCTCTCCTACCGTTACCTTGCTGGCAAAGGCAAAGCAACTGGGGTACCCGCACAGCTTGCAGTTCGTTTGGGGCAAGAGCTGGTAGATTTCCATAGCCACCAACCGCTTGCGGGCCGCGTGGAGGGGCGTCAGGTTCTCGCGGTCCATCCAGATATTGTTGATCTCGGCGATAACCCTCTCCATCTCGACAGTTGCTGTGTCCCGATCGGGAAGGTTGCTGATCGTGATCTCGTGCGATTTCAGGGCGACGGCCCGGCCTTCTGTCTGATAGGTAATCTGGTTGGCGCCGGGGCTATAGATCGCGTTCTTCCAGGCAGCGTTCAGGTAAGGGAATACTTCGCTGATATCGTTTTCGAAACGGGCGGTGGCGTTCCAGTATTCGGCACCCGGCTCGCAACCCGGGGCTTCGAGCGCTAGATCATAGTCTTTCGCGATGAACATGGCTTCCATCTCCTCTGTGGTATCGAATCTCTCGCATGGTCTGCAAGTGTACCATGCACTGGGATCAGTGTCAAAGCAAGAGCGAGCCCAAGTCCCGCAGCCACCCGTCGGATCCCTGGTCTATCCCTTCTTCTCACGCAGGGTGACCAGGAACAGGCAGAAAGGATCGCCCTTGCCCTGGCGCATGGGGTACTGGACATCCCACGCTCCTTGTGGCATCAACGTTTCGAGCCAGGCGTGCCACAGCGTCTCGCATGCGATACACGCTTGGTCTTTGCGTGGAAGCGCTGCCCGTTTGGCTCCTTCGTAGGCTGCACAGCGACGCACTACCACTTTGGCGTGGTGATCATCCTCGATCGTGAATTCGGCGCGGAGACGGTCCTGCATGAAGACTTTTGAGTACGTCCCCAGCAAGCTCACCGCATCGGCAAGATCGTCGGCTGCCGGCTTGCCCACTGCCTTGAGCAGGCTGCGCATCTCGATCCGCCCAAAGGATGTCCGCACCCGGGCGTTGAGGTCGATCGCAGCCTCAAGCCCAAATGCGTCAACCGTCTTCAGAAACCACTGTCCATCCCAGAAGAGCATCAGCTTGCCCAGCATCCGGGCTTGCTGCGCGTCGGACAGGGGATAGAGCGCCGGCTGCTCGCCTACAGGTGAGAGGTGGGTCAGCGGAACCCATCCCTGCTCGCCGTCTGCCTTGGCCCCGAAGACCCATCCGCTCTCGGAGAAGATCGCAGTCACCAGCTCGCCCTCCGCGACAGATAGCTCGTGTGCGGTATAGTCGCGCTGGAGCACGCAGGTCCCCTCATCCAGGCTTAGCCAGCTCTCTGGCACCCATCCACGCCTGCCCGATGGATCCCGGCACCACAGCCAACCGTCCCACTCGGACTCTTTGCGTTCGAATCTCAGCTCTGTGCCTGCCTTTGCGACCAGTGGATCGGGGAAAGAAGTCTGGNAAGGCTTGGCGACTCGATAGGTCTTTTCCATGTGTGGTCTTCCTCTATGCTCCGACTGGGCCTATGCCGTCTGCCTGCAGCCTGGTGAAGCAGGCACCTGCCTGCTCGAGACCTGCCGCGAACACAGATGGCTCCTGCCCTATGCCGACCCGTAGGTGGTGCTCGAACCCAAACGCAGAGCCGGGAGCCATCATGACGCTGTACTCCTCGGCCAGTTTGTTGGCCAGATCGAGAGAGGCAATATCCAGATTGTAGCGCAACAGTGCCAGCAGGCCTCCCCGTGGTGCCATCCACGACAGAACGCTAGAGTGTTCGGCAATCCATTGATTGGCGGTGGACAAGTTCTGGCTGATGATCTCCCAGTTGCGCTGAAAAATCCTGTCCCGGTGCTCGAATGCCAGGGCTGCCAGGGCGTCATTGAGCTTGCCGGGGCTCAGCGAGACATAGTCCCGCATGGCCCAGCACGCAGCCGCTACCTTGGTCGGAGCTGCCAGCCAGCCTGTGCGCAGTCCTGGCAGGCCAAAGGGCTTGGAGAAGGTGCCCACACTGATACCGGCTGGACCCAGGTTGAACATGGGCGGAGGCGATTCGTTGCCGCCGGGAACCTCTAGCCAGCGGTAAGCCTCATCGCTCAGGATCATGGCGCCTACAGACTGGGCCAGATTGTATACGTGCTCAAGCTCGCCAGCATCCAGCATTGCGCCCGTGGGATTGTGCGGGCTGTTGATGACGATGAGGCGCGTGTCGGGCCTGACGAGCTGCTCCAGATCGTCAAGATCGAAGCGAAAGCCGTCGTCGCTCCGAACCCGCCATAGGGATACATCACAGCCCAGGGCGCGCGGGACGCTATAGAGCTGTTGGTAGGCCGGATAGGGCGCAACGACATGATCGCCAGCATTCAGCAGCACGTTGAACAGCAGGAAATTGGCCTCGATGGCGCCGGTGGTGACGACGATATTCTCCGGTCCGCAACCCTCGTACGATTGGGCCAACAGGCTGCGCAGCTTCAGGGTGCCTCTTGCCTCCGAGTAGCCGAGTCGCATTTCCAGCAGCTCTTGCAGCGTGCTGGCGCGTGTGCTCTCGGGAAGGAGGTCCAGTAGCTCGCCTGCGGTCAGGGGATAGATGCCGCTCTCTCCGATGTCGTACTCTACGTTCAACTCGTGGGCAGTGAGCCACCTCTCTAGGGCAAACGGTTCGATCTTCACAGTTGGATCCTCCTTGATGTCCCTTTCATAATTGCTTTCGCCTGTGGTCTCTTGTCGCGGTCTGTGTCCGGTCGCAACGGCTGTGACGGCTGCTCACTGCCCAGGGTGCACCACTACTCGGAACTGTTGGGCCAGAGAACGTCTAGATTCGGGCGACGGGCTGTCGCAGCACGGTTCGCAGCTTCTCAGGGGCTACCCTGCGCGCATCGCTCAGGTAGATCTCGTGATGCTTCCCGGCGAGCCGGAAGTTGTTCTGCGGGATGAACTGGTGGTGCATCCTGTGCAGCACTGGTCCCTCATCGTCGTAGGAACCGATGTGCAGGATCTGGACCGATAACTTTTCGTGGTACTCAACCAACCGGAGGTTCGGCAGGGCCTGGAGGTTCTTCGCACTGTCCACGTGCGCAATGGCACCAGCAACCATCTCGCCGGTGATCCACTCGGGCTGCATGATCATCATCGTCCAATCCCAGGCTGACTTGTCCCGGTTGGTCGTAAAGGCATCCATGTCCTCCGCCCACCACAGGCCCTCGAGCGGGGGCAAGACATAATCCCGGTCCAGCTCCCTCTTGCTGGCAAACTTTACCCGGTACGCAACCGCGTACAGCGCCTCGATGGCATCCTTGTACTCTTGCGCGGTGTTGGGATCGCCGTGACCATCTACCATGAGGAACTGCATCCGTGGCACCTCGACCACAGTGAATTCCTTCGCCATGGGCTTGTACAGGTGTCTCAGCTTCTTCTTGAAATCAGTTTTGGTCATCTTTGGCCCCTCCTCGCGCTGAACTCTGCCGGCCCATTCCCTTTGGACTGAGTGTGTATGATGCTCAAGCAGGATCTCGGAACTCGGAGCTCAGCCACCGCTTCGGTCTGTTGTCATCCGCATCTTCCAACCATAGTACAATAGCTCCTCGAAACTGTCGACTTTGGCCAGCATTGGTGCGCGCCTGAGGAGCAACGTGCCGATTTGCTGCCTGCCGAGTTGTATGCTATGATATCCAGAGTGTCAGGGTGAGCGGAAAGCACCTTGGACCCTGGCACCATCTGAAACCCGTGGTGAGTTCATGAATACACGAGACGCAGGGAGCATGCAGGCTACGGCCGATCGCTCAAGCCTTGTCACGACCGTACTCCTGCTTGCGCTTGTCTTTCTGGCGTTGGGCCTGCGGCTGTACCGTCTGGATAATCAGAGCCTGTGGTATGATGAGGGGTTCAGCGTCTACCTGGCAGGCATGGGGCTCGAACAGATTACCGCCCGCACTGCTGCTGACATCCAGCCGCCATTGTACTACTACCTGCTCCATGGCTGGATCCTGCTCTTTGGCGACTCGGAGTGGGCCCTGCGCGCACTGTCCGTCCTCTTTGGGGTGCTCACGGTGCCCTTACTCTATGGCGTAGCCCGGCTGCTGTTTCGTAGCCGCGCTGCCGGCTTGCTGGCGGCCCTTTTGATTGCCGTCTCGCCATTGCATGTCTGGTATGGGCAAGAAGCGCGCATGTACACCCTCCTCACTTTCCTGTGTCTCCTATCCAGCTACACCTTGCTCCTTGCCATCGATGCCAGGCGTACCTGGACGATGGCGCTCCTGTGGGTAGCCTACTCTGCCACCACTGTCGCGGCTCTCTACACGCATTACTTTGCCATCTTTGTCCTTGCCTTCCAGGTAGTCTACCTCTTGGCAATCCTCGCTGTGCAAGGATTCCGTCCACTGCGGCTCTTATTGGGGAGCCTGGCCTCTGGTCTTGCCATCCTGTTGCTTTACCTGCCCTGGTTGCCCCATCTGTACACGCGCTATGGGACCGATGTCAGCTATTGGCCCGGTCAGCTCAAGATCCATGAGATCTTGGTGGACATTGGCATCGCCTTCGCCGGTGGCGAGTCTGTTATCGAGTCGATTGGCATTGTGCTGGCTATCACCCTTGGGTTGATTCTCCTTTTTTGCCTTGTTACTCTCTACTCGAAGGCCTCGCGTGCGGCGCCCCAGACGACAGACGCCGAGTCCGGGTTACTCGCTCCTTCCTACTTCCCATTGCTCTTCCTGCTACTGTACCTGTTGCTCCCGGTAGCCCTGATCCTCGCCGTCTCCTATGGCTCGCCCAAGTTCAANGCACGGTATGCNATGGTGTCTCACCCCGCGATATTGTTGANACTGGCAGGAGGGCTGGCGGCACTCTGGCANAGACGGACGGGCTACCTGNGCAACGTATTGCGTGGCNCNCTGGCTGCNTTGGCNTTGATNATGCTCNTGGGNACAGCAGCNTACGCTGACTATAACCTATATGCAGATCCAGCCTTCGCCCGAGCTGACTTTCGCACCGTTGCGAACCATGTCCGCCAGCATATTGAACCCGGAGAGACAATCATCCTGACCTCAGGGCATATGTTCCCGGTGTGGGACTACTATGCGTCTGATCTGGAGCGGCATCTCTTGCCCGATAGCCCCACTCTGGATACCAGCGTCACCCTGGACTACTCCATCGCGGGCCTTCTCAACCCTTGGCTGGAGGGCAAAAGTGGGGTATGGGTGGTGCTGTGGCAGGATGAAGTCGTGGATCCCACCGGCTACCTGACTGCCATGCTAGCCGACGCAGGCGAGGAACAGCCCGTGGAGCAGGGTTTCCCACAGATTGAGCTTCGCCACTACCGGCTGCCTGCCAATGCGTTTGTCTCGGAACAGCCCACCATCGCTCACCCTGTCGAGATCAGCTTTGGCAACCAGCTCCGGCTTCTTGGGTACACCCAGACGGGCGATCGTGAGGTAGTGCTGTTCTGGGAGGCACTCCAACCTTTGGACAAGGACTACCGTGTATCGATCACGCTGCGCGACACGGAGGGGCAGGTCTGGGGGCAATACGATGGACGCCCCGCAGCTTATCTTTACCCAACCGATCGCTGGCGTGTGGGGCAGATCGTCTTTGGTCGCTACAAGTTGGTGCCCATCGCTGGGACTCCGCCCGGCGACTATGGTTTGGAGGTGGGTGTCTACACGGAAGAGGAGCTTGAAGGCCTTGATGTCCTTGATGTTGCGGGCGCGCCCCAGGGCAAGCGCGCCATGTTGGGGGCGGTCAGGCTATCGGTGCCCGCCGTTGACGCGAGTGAGATCGAGCTGCCCAATCCGACCCAGATCGACATGGGGGGAGGGCTGGTCCTGCTGGGCTGGGATGTGGACCGGACCGAGGCGCAGCCAGGTGACCGGATCTTGCTCACCCTGATGTGGTCAGTTGAGTCTGTGCCAGCCGGTGATTATCGTCTGCGAATCCTTATCATCGACGAGATGGGACAGACACTGGACGCAGGCACCTTCCCGCCTACCAACCTGTGGCATCCCACTTCTATCTGGCTGCCTGGCCAGGCCTGGCGCGGGCAGAACAGCTTCCGGCTGCCTATCCAGATGCAGCCTGGAGTGGCACGACTTGCTGTGCAGCTCTTGGATGCCGGTGGTATTGCTCTTGGTCCTGTAGCCGAGTTGGCGCCGATCACGGTCCTGCCCACTGACCGGGTCTTTACACCTCCCAGTCCTCAGTCGCCTCGACAGGCGAACTTTGAGGAAAAGGTGGTTCTCTTGGGGGCTGATCTTGCGCCCGACCCAGTCTCGCCCGGCGACATTCTGCAGGTGACACTGTACTGGCAGGCACTCAGCGATATGGACATCGGGTACACGGTATTTGTGCACTTGCTGAATGCCAATGGCGAGATGGTGGCGGGGCAAGATAGCGAACCTGTGTCTGCCACGCGCCCGACAACCGGCTGGGTCCCCGGTGAATTCGTCACGGACCGGCATGACATAATCGTTCCAGCCGAGCTGCCAGTGGGCGAGTATGTCGTCGAGGTTGGCATGTACGACGCTGGCGCGGCGCGCCTTCCCCGGCTGCCGGTTTTGGCAGGGGATGGGCAGATCGCTACAGACCGGGTGATCTTTGGCCCGGTACAGGTGCGCTGATCTCCCTTTGCCCTCCTGCTCGATGTAAGCGACGGGTGTTTGGTTCCATGGCAGTCGCCTCAACCTTTCTGCCCTGCATGCATACGAGACCTTGCGCTATTACCTTGGACATCCTCGGTCTTGGCCTGTCAGGCCGTTCTGTGTATAATATGGGCCGCAGCGGGAGCAAGTAGCGGAGGATTTGAGAATGCCAATTTACTTGTACGAATGCGATTCGTGCGGCGTGCGCTTTGAACGGCTTCAGCGCATGTCGGCCGAGCCGCTGACCCACTGCCCTGAATGTGACGGAGAGGTCCACCGCGTCATTCAGCCTGTGGGAATCATATTCAAGGGGTCTGGCTTCTATATCACCGACAATCGCCAGGTCTCTTCGCCTACCCTGACGCCGCCCAAGGAACTGGACAAGCCAAAGGAGAAGAAGGAGCTGGAATCAGGGGAGACCAAGAAGGAGCTGGAATCAGGGGAGACTAAGAAGGAGCTTGCGCCGTCCAAGGATACCGGGAAAAAGACGGAGGCAAGCGAGTAGCAGTTGCTAATCGTTCAGATCGTGCCATTTCAGCGGGCCCTGAAGCATACGGGGCCCGCTCTTGCTTCTCTGGCTGGCTTTCTTGGGGATTACTGATGGCTGGGGAATGGTTGTCCCCCTTGCCATGTCTACATCTGGAAGCGTCCAGAGGCTGGAATCACCTTGTACTGGAAATTGGTTACGTACTCCAGAAGCTGGCCCTTGAGCTCGCCCCATTCAGAGCTGTCGAGGATATCGCGCATCTCGTCCGCACTGTCGGTAATGCCTGCGGTCAGGATCTGCGGGCCATCTCCGTACAGCGTGTACCAGGCTTCCGTGGGCTGCCAGCCCAGCTTCATCATTGCAGGCGCAAAGGTCTGCATCGCAAACTCAAAGTAGGTTTGCTCTTGCCCGGGACGGATGTCCCAACTCATGAGTAATTTGATAGCCACAGTGTTCGACTCCTCCATCTTCTGATAGCATCCCAGTCAAGGGCTAGAAGTGAACGGCCCTGCGAAAGCGACCGCCATTCTGCGAAAAGGGCCCTACGACCGCAAGGTTCAGCCTCTCCGTCTGAAAGATACCGCTTGCCAGCCGCTGGATATCCTCCGGTTGCACGGCCTCCAGACGGGATATGGCCTCTTCTGGCTCCAGTACCTCTGGACTAAGGAGCTGTTGGCGCGCGTACCAGGCGGCAATCGCAAAAGAGTCCTCCAGCGAGAGCGCCAGGCGACCCTTTACAAACTCCACCGCTCTGATCAGTTCATCGCGCTCGATCGGCTCCTGTCGGAGCCGGTCCAATTCGTCAATAATCGCACGGATGGCTTCCTCCGCGCGACCCGGTCCCACACCCGCGTACAGGCCCACTGCGCCCGTATCCTGCAGGCTGGTGATATACGAGCCCACGCTGTAGGCCAGGCCCAACCGCTCTCGTACTTGCTGAAACAGGCGCGAACGCATGCCTTCGCCCAAGAGCACATTGAGTAGCTGCAGCACATATCGGTCCGGATCGCCGCGTGACAGGCCGGCGAAACTGAAGGTGAGTTGCGCTTGTTCAGTCTCCCTGTGCTTGATCTCCACCATGGGCCCCTGGCGGCTGGGAGGGGCCGGTTCCCAGGCGGCGGGGGGTTTTGCTTCCCATCCGCTCATCTTTGACTCGGCCCAGGTCACAATCTCCTCGTGCTGGACATCCCCCGCGATCCCCAGGATCGCTCGGCCAGGCCGGTAATGTTCCGCCATGAATTCCAGCAGTGTGTCGCGGGGGAGTGCCGATACGCTCTGGC
>P_1C_Sed_1_UnCtyDRAFT_1000072_pt1 | contig 15920 bp, 13 predicted proteins | sample Pon1CUnioCityCA_6_FD_11282 | JGI IMG/M metagenome (IMG submission 11282) | reverse complement strand
CAGTATTGGCAAGCCTGCAAGGCTTAATTGGGCAATAAGCTGCCCGGTGGAGATGATCGGATAGCGGTGAGAGAATCCCCTTAACCCATCAAAACTCAGAGAATCTGCCCGAATTTCTATTAAACTCAATGTATAACCCCACAGCCAGAACCCGATTGCCCTGGCTGGAAAAAGCATCAGCAGCATCATCAAACCATCCTGATCCGCTAAACCAATAGCAAAGAGTAAAAACCCTGTTTCCGTCAGACTTGCAAAGCCAAAAGCCCGTTTGATATTATCCTGGTAGGCGGTCCACATTCCGCCAAGCACAATCATCAAGGCGCCGACGATTCTCAGGGTTTCATATAAACTTTGGGATGTTCTCAGAAATGTATAACGCTCAAGAAAATTCAAACTGAATAAAGAGATGGCTGTTGGGAAAATGAATAAAAGAAAACTAAGGGGGATCGGGTTTGACTTTTCACTGACCATTGGAACCCAACTGTGGAATGGGAAAACCGCCAACCACAAACCTAAGCCAAGCCCTAAGACCAACATCGTTTGACCTATCATTGGGCTGTCTGGAGGGAGGGTTTCCACACCACTTAACATCCAGCCAGCCAGGAGAATAAAGGGCATTGCCAGGGTTTGTAGGCTAAGAAATCGGAGGATCCCAGGATGGGTTTTCTCTTGTAGTGGTGAAAGCATTGGAACTGCAAACAAAATGGCAGCCTCAATAAATAATGCCGCATACAAAAAGGGCTGCACGCCCAAAGCTGCAGTCAATAACGCTGTAATAATGAGGCATATCGATCGGAAGGAGTCGGGTACGCCGGACACCAAACTTGCAACTGCCCACAGCCCTGTTGAAAAATAAAGAAAGGCTATGAATGGCAATAATTGATAAGAAACAATAATTTGCCTGCCTAAAATTCCCAAACTCTCAACAAAAGTCAAGGTGAGAGGACCGACAGAGATTAGCAGGTCTTCTGGGAAAAAGAAGGCTAAAGCTCCCAAGCCGAATCCAGTCGTAGCTGTTATTATTGTGCACAAAATTTGGCGACGATAAAATACGGCTGTGATTGCGGCTATGAAAATGGGCAGAAAAACCCAAATAATGGGTGTATTGATTGTCATGTTTTTGGCACTTCCGATTGATTTTCACTGCCTTCATTTGCTTTCATAATGAAGTAGACGCCAACCAGGGCTAGACCCAGGTTAATGCTTGCCATTAGACCGGTTAACAATGTTGATCGTTCAAGCCCTGCATGGATAATCTCAAAGCCCAATAAAAGGCTCAATAAACTCATAATTGTGAGATAGGGCCTTGCAGTTGTTCCCATTTGCATAAGCGCTAATCCAATCAGCATCAGGCCACTGCGTAAAACAACGAGGGGTATATTTTGGAAAAGAGACTCCTGCAATGGTGAAGAGACAACAAAGACCACCAATATAACCATTAAACCGGATAAGCCTCGAAAGAAAAGGCTGGATCCTGACTCTACACTTTCATCGGAATCCATCTGACGCATACAGGTCAAGCCGATTGCCGCCGTCGCCATCCAACCAACAATCAATTTAACTACCGACAGGCTCACCGGCCATGACAGCGTTACGAGGAAAAAGCCTGCAAGATACTGCAGCGCAAGCGCGCCGGCGTTGATCCGCCAATCACGAAAGACCAGAATGATCATGGATGTCAAGACCACAACTGAAAAAGCAAGTGTTGAAAGGTCTGGCATCTAATTTCCTCCATTACCTGTCAGTAAAGAAATCAATAAAACAAGCAGTAAAATCGTCCAAAGAATACCGCCTTCACCTTCAAGGATGACAGTAAAGGATTTTAGAACTTTGCTGAAAAGATTGAAAATGCGCCAAACAATTTGATAAACCCATTCAAGACGAAAAACAGGTTCTATACGTGGCATTACCCAATTTATTACATTTGACAGAGGACTGCTGCTGGGGAGTTTCATGTTTACGGTGCCATAGCCAGCACGCCGAACCACAAAAAATGCAAGCACGATTATTAAAACACTGATAATGGGCAGCCACCAAACGCCTAAAGTCAAGGATCCAGGCCAACCGATCAAACCCAAAGCCAGGATCGACTGAACAATGATGATTATGCCAAGAGGATACACTAACCTGGCCCAGGATTCCAAAATATTGGTTTCTCCCCCCAGTTCTAAAGAAAGTTTCAGGTATCCTAGAACGATAATGGCATGGGCAATAACATAGAAAAATGTCCATACATTAAGTCCATTGGCAATAAACCCGCTCCAACCGCTGGCAGCAGGTGTAAAAGGCAAGCCAATCAGTCCAATTAAACCAAAATGGAGCAAAAAATTCATCCTTTGGATCCGTGGATAATAGAGAAATAACAGACTGCCAGGCAGCACCAGGGCTAATCCCCATGCTATGCTGGCTTTGGATGCGCCATTTATTACCGACGCTGTTGCCAGGGCAGCCCAGGTGACAATCCAGTATGGACGCCCTTCTATGGCATCAACCGCTGTCAACCAGCGTACAGCTGCATAAAGGGCAGCAATTGAGAGCAAACCATGAAACAGGGGCATCCAGCGAAGAAGGTTCCCAGTGATAATGCCATTTGGAAGCCGGGCTAAAAGGCTCAGGCTGGCTGTTACAGGCGCTAACCTGATAATATTTCCAACCCCACGCCGTAAAGAGGGTTCTTCCAGAAAGGGCAAATTAAAGGGAAAAACGCCCAGCCTGAATCCGGCTGCGAGTAAGAATAAAAAACCAGCCTCTGGTGTAATTTGAGTTAATTCTGTTGTCCCCACCAGTTGCCAGTTTCTTGCTGTGGCTAAAGTGAGAGTCAGGATTGACGCAATTCTCACTGCGAATGATAAAACAATTTTCCTTGAAAACCCCGTTGTTTCTTCTGTTCCCAGCAGGTATATCAATTCTAATAGATCAACCAGGACCCAGAAGATCAATAATGTCATGCCGGTCCCTGATTGGATTGCAACCAACCCCAGGGCTGTTATGGCAAGACTGGCTGACCATGATTTTGGAGTACTGTCAAATCGGGTCCGTGCAGCGTCTGTCAAAATGACCGCAAGGGTGATCGTCGCCAGGGCCAATGTGTAAGGCCAGGAGTCATAATCTAAAAGCAGGGAGAAGTCTCCTAACAAGGCATCTGAAGATCTCTCCCAGGAGAGCAAACCCAAGGTTGTTGGCAGCTGCAAGCGCAGATAGAAAATCGTCAACCAGGTCAGGGTGGCGGTAACAGCGGCAATTAACCAGCTTGAGCCGTAGTTTGGTCGGATCTTAAAAAGCAGATAGACTGCCATTGATGCTGCAAGCAGCAACCCAATTGGGATAAGAAGAAGCATTGGTTTAATATACCGATTAGCTCAGGACGATACCTTCATGGCGGTTTAAAAACTTACCCATTCCTGGTTTGCCCATCCAATCCTCACCATCTACAATTTTATTGCCCCGCAGGAAGACCATTACAGGGAAGCCCCTGAGCTGCCAGCCTTCATAAAGATTGTAATCTGTACGATGTTGTGCAACATCAACGCCATAACGTATCTCTTTATTTGGATCCCATATCGCGATATCTGCATCTGATCCAGCTGCCAGGGTTCCTTTTTGAGGATAAAGTCCAAAAATCTTCGCCGGGTTTGTGCAGTGTTGGGCGACAAATTGATTCGGTGTAAGATGCCCATTGACAACACCTTGGGTCCATAATATCGGCATTCGGTCGCCAACACCAGGAAGGCCATTGGGGATTTTGGTAAAATCTTCTGATCCGAGTTCCTTGCCTGGAATTGCGACCATCTCTCCTTCATATTCGATAGGTGTGGTGCCATCGAAGAAGAAAGGACAGTGGTCGGTAGCTACGACCTGGATCGTATTATTTGACAAACCTTCCCACAATCTGTCATTGTCCATTTCCTTGCGCATTGGTGGTGAACAAACCCATTTTGCGCCGTCTTCTCGGCGGAGATCATCTTCTGTAAAGAATAAGTATTGTGGGCAGGTTTCTCCCATCATCCTGACGCCATATTCACGGGCATAGGAGAGTTGATTAACCTCTCCTGCTGTGTTCATGTGGACCAAATAAAGTGGGGTATCCCCTGCTTGGGCTGCCAAGGCTGCAGCACGCAAGGATGCTTCAACAGCGCCCCAAGCAGGGCGAGTCTTGGCGTGAAATATTGGATCTTTGTTGCCCGCAGTCAGGGCTTCTTCAACAAGAATGTCAATCACGTCGCCATTTTCAGCATGGACCATTGTGAGCATTCCGGCTGAGTTTGCCACCCGCATTACCCTAAAAATTTCACCATCCGAGAGGCGAAGACGTCCATTGTACGCTGTAAAAACTTTAAGGCTGGTGATCCCAAGATCTGGTAAGGTGAAGATCTCTTTGGCGACATCCTGGTTGAAGCGGGTGATGTTCATGTGAAAGCTAAAATCGACAGAGGCTTTAGGATCTGCTTTGGCATGCCAGCGATCGATGTTTTCTTTGAGACTGCCTTCATCCTGGGGGACAAAATCAATGACTGTTGTTGTCCCACCAAAAGCAGCTGCTTTCCCACCAGTGTAATGATCATCAGATGAGACGGTATCAAACATGGGAAGATCAAGATGGACATGTGGATCTACACCCCCGGGTAAAACATTCTTACCTTCAGCATCAATTATTTCAGCATCTGGATGGGTGAGATCCTTGCCTATCATGGAAATCTTTTCACCTTCAATTAAAATGTCCGCTTGATAGGTATCGCTAGCGGTTATCAATGTGCCGTTTTTTATTAGTATTGCCATTAGGTACCTCTCAAATTCTTTTTGTGCTCATTATTTTATATGATGATTCTAGCAGATTACAAGCAAATTAGTGAATTACTTTGAACAAGCCATTGATGTTTTAATTTTTGAAAGACGCTGTAAGAAATTGGAAGGTTTGTATTACTAGAAACTAAAAGAGGTTTCATCTTCATCCTTCACATTTATTTCTAAAGTAAAAAATAATTCTAATTAATAGGTAGGGATCAGCATTCCGATTACCTAATTCCCAAAAAAGATCATTTCACAATATTATTCAATATCCTCAAGTTTGTTGACTTAATTTCCTCAGATGGTATGATTACTTAATGAAGTGGAGTCAGTTTTGGTAAGGTATCAACCGTCCAGACTTGCGGAGACTGGATGGTTTTTTTGTCTCTACCAGAAGATGACACACAAATTAACAAATTTTTAGTAACAAACAAAGGAAATACTTAGAATGGCAGAAAAAGAAATTGGAACCGTCAAATGGTTCAATGATGCAAAAGGTTATGGTTTTATCGCTCGTGAGCAAGGTGACGACGTATTTGTACATCACACCGCAATCCTGGGTTCAGGCTTCAAATCACTGCGAGAAGATCAGCAAGTAGAGTTCTCCGTGGAACAAGGTCCAAAGGGCTTGCAAGCAACGGACGTTCAACCCCTGTAGACCTCAATAAATTCAAAAAAGATACCGACCAGGTTTCCGCAAACTGGTCGGTTTTATTTTAACCAATTCTCAAAACCTGTTAAAGCGTTCCGAATTCACCCAATAATGCTAAAATCGCTGGATCAATAATGGATTCTGGTAAGCTGGTTGCCTGGTATTCGTTAGCTTTCAATGCGCGTTCTCTGAGGGTGTGCCACAATAATTCCCTCTCATCCTGAGACTTAATAACAAGGTCATTTATTGTGTCTGCTGTTTGGAATTGTTCACCTGTTGTATAAAAAAATGTGACCCGTTTCCAGTCACTTGCAGGGATGGGGTCAGCAAGCCGTTGAATGGGTCCAATTTGAATTTTGAAGTATTCCTCATGTGCACGAGGGTGGTTTGGTTCGTCACGGAGCAGATCTTTTCTCCTGGTTAGTTCATGCCCGAGGATCTCGGCAACATAGGCAATCTGCCAGCGTTCAGCCTCACCAAAGGCTTTGGTTTGGTAAAAGGCCAAGTAATCTACGGAAATAACTTTGGGAGCGCTTTTGAGCGGAATACGGTACCAGCCAAAAAGACGGGCAATGTCAAAATCACGCTGGTTAGGCAGGATTGCAACAAGGATCAGGGCGGTTTCAGGCAGTGTCGTGTTCATTGAGACCCCTTTAGGCATCTTGGTTTTAGTGGATTTTATCATGGAATCCAGATGGGTTGGCGATTTCTTAACTTGGATAATTTTGACTTGGCATTAAGTTTAAGAAAATTTTTGATTGAGCTAAATAGGGTATTTATTGAAAGTTTTATTTTCATAAGGTGGTGCAGACGCATTTATGCCTGATCAACAAAAAAATTTTTGTCATCGCGAGGAGGAGCGAAGCGACGATGTGGTGATCTCAATAAAAAAACATCATCTGTTTTGAATTATTAAGAAATTACTTTAAGACCCCTCGAATATGATCTTCACGGTGGGGTCTGGTGATGCCATACTTGGCCGAAAAGTTATTATTTTTGGGCGATATATTATTTGGGAAACAAATTTATTACTGTCATGTTTTAAAAAATGGAATTTTATCATTTTATTTTTCCCCCCGCATTTCATAAAGTAGGGGCTCGGCATGCCGAGCCCCTACAATTAAATTATCAACGCTTATCTAAACCTGAAGACTTTTTTAGAGCAAACCGACCCGATCGTTGAACTCTTTGATCTTCTCATCAATTTCTGGGATCTGTTCCTGAAGCTCAGTCCAGTAATCCCGATCATACCACTGCGCCTGGATCTCTTCATAGGTCTTGCCCTGCTGTTCCACCCAGGTGTAATACTTAAGGTTGTGGATCCGCTTCTGACCCATGTAGGTCAGGTCTTCGAGGTGATCGGTTTTAATACCCTTAAGCCAGCGAGCGTCATCCACAGCTGCCTGCTTTTCGGTATACTCACCCATGCTCTCGTGCATTTCACGCAAGCGGCTCTGGTAGAGTTCCATGGAGTCTGTCAGCATGGTAACCACAACATCATTTTCTGAAAGTTCATAGTATTTTGCAGCTTTGATGGCAGACAACACATTTGAAATACCGGAGAACCCCAAGAGATCTAATTTCTCAACAATTTCTTCCGGCACACCAGACTTTACGAGGTGCGCTTTTCCCTCAGTTTCGTTAAATAATCGTGCCAGGTTGACAACAGCATTGTCATCAATGGCGACCACGGTATCTGTATTCCGGGCGTTATGGATCCAGGGGACGTGTTTATCGCCGATACCCTCGATGCGATGCGCGCCAAAACCGTTATACAAAAGGGTTGGACATTGAACGGCTTCTGAAGCGACAACATGGCTTCCAGGGAATACCTTCTTCAAGTAATCGCCTGCTGCAATGGTACCGGCAGAACCGGTGGCAGAGACAAGACCCCAATAGCTGTCCTTTGAGCCAGCGATCTCTTTGAACATTCTTTCCAATGCTTTACCAGTAAGGTAATAATGCCAGAGGTGGTTGCCAAATTCGTCAAACTGGTTGAAGATCATCAAATCTTCACCGGTTGCTCGAAGTTCCCAGCATTTGTCGAAAATCTCTTTCACATTGGATTCTGAGCCCGGTGTTTTGATCACTTCACCAGCGATGCTGGCAAGCCAATCGAACCGTTCCTGGCTCATTTCCTCGGGCAAAATTGCAATGGATTCGCAAGCGAGCAGTGCTGAATCATACGCGCCGCCGCGGCAGTAATTGCCGGTCGAAGGCCATACAGCTTTTTGTTGGGTGGGGTCGAATTGGCCTGTTACCAACCTTGGAACCAAACATCCGAAGGCAGCACCGACTTTGTGAGCACCGGTGGGAAACCATTTGCCTTCAAGGGCTAAGATTCGAGCAGGTGTTCCCGTTAGGCTTTGCGGAAATTCAATATAGTTCAGACCGCCAAAAAGTCCGCCGTGGGGTTTGGGTTCATTATGCCAGGTGATGCGAAACAGGTTGCGGGGATGGAGGTCCCATAATCCAATATCTTTAAGTTCCTCTTTGATTTTTGCAGGGACTTTGCTGGGATCCAACTGCTCTTCAAAAGTGGGAATGATGATATTGCGCTCCCGAGCGCGTTTGACAGCTCGCTCAAGACGATCAGGATATACCTTTAAGTCAATTTTGGTCATGAAGTTCTCCTTGTTTATTTGTCAGACAATAATGTGTTTTATTATATCCAGTTTTGATGTATTTAAGGCGGTTATTGATGATCATTCTTCGGTCTTTTTATTTTTTGGTGCCTCCGCCACAATGTAAAGCGGTCTGCCTTTGGCTTCATCATAGATCCTGCCGATATATTCACCGATGATCCCCAGGCTGATCAACTGCACCCCGCCCAGGAAAAGCACGATGATCAGTGTGGTTGCCTGCCCTAACAGGGCTGTTCCAGTGGTCAGGCGGAGGACGGCAACAATTGGGATCCCAATTACGCTTAACCCTGCCGCGATAAACCCAATGTAAGTTGCCACTTGAAGGGGAAAATAGGAGAAACTCGTGATCGCGTTCAGCGCCAGTTTGAGCATTTTATTGAATGGGTACTTGGTCTCACCAGCATAACGCGGTTTGCGTTTGTATTTCACACCGATTTGCTTGAAGCCCACCCAGGCAGACATACCGCGCAAGAAGCGGTGTTTTTCCCGCATTTGCTTCATCACTTCCACAATTTTTTTGTCAATCAGGCGGAAATCGCCTGTGTCCAAAGGGATATCCACATCGGTGATTTTATAGATCAGCCGGTAGAAAAGGGAGGCAGTGGTCTTTTTAAACCAGGATTCCCCTTCCCGTTCTTCCCGCACGGCATAAACGACTTCATAGCCCTCACGCCATTTTTCGATTAAGTCCAGGATCACTTCTGGTGGATCCTGCAGATCAGCATCGATGATGACCACAGCATCACCCTGGCTGTAATCAATCCCAGCTGTGACCGCAATCTGGTGGCCGAAGTTNCGGGCAAAGATCACCGGTTGCACCCGGGGATCATTATCAGCCAGGGTGCGTATCACCTCTGTTGAGCCATCCGTTGAACCGTCATCCACCAGGATTAGTTCCCAGGGTTCCCCTGTTTGGTCCATCACATCACGCACACGGGGATAAAGCTCAGGGATGCTCTCGAGCTCATTATATATGGGTGCAATGATTGTAAAAGTTGGTTTTTTCATCAGATAACCTTCTTAACAGCTTCAAGGCTGGGTTCGATTATCGGTGCGGCTGTGACAGCCTGCATGGCAGCCTTGACATCCTTCAATCCGCTGCCTGTGCTCAGCACAAGGACAGGATCATCAGGTTTGACGAGGGCTTCATCAAGGGCTTTAACCAGGCCGGCGTATGCAGTGGCAGCAGCAGGCTCAGCAAATATCCCAACTCGACCCAGGTCAGCGATTGCTTCAAGGATTTTTGCATCAGGCACTGTAACATAAGTACCCCCTGTTTCCTTTGCAGCCCGCACAGCACGAATGCCGTCACGGGGCAGGTCGACAGAAATACTGTCAGCCAGGGTGCTTGCTGAAACAGGTTTTATTTCCTCATTACCCTGGTGGAAGGCATTGGCTATTGCTGCGGATCCTTCTGATTGGACGCCGATGATCCGAGGCATCTTATGCAACCATCCCAACGCTTGTAAATCTTTAAAACCTTTATGGACGCCGGAGATGATGTTTCCGTCACCAACAGGGATGAAAACCGTCAATGGTTTTTCACCCTCAGGCATCTGCCTGATGACCTGTTCCCAGATTTCAAAGGCAGCAGTCTTTTTTCCTTCTGCTGTGAAGGGATTGAAACCTGTGTTCCGGTTGTACCAGCCAAAATTCTGTGTTGCTTCTATACTCAGGTCGAAAGCTTGGTCGTAGTTGCCGTCAACCAGCAGTACCTGGGCACCAAAGACGATCAACTGCGCAATCTTTGCAGGCGGGGCAGTCTTTGGTGCAAAAATGACAGCTTTGGCACCGATTGCTGCCGCCATACCTGCCAGTGCTGCACCGGCATTTCCTGTGGAGGCCGCCACAATCACCTCTGCATTGATTTCCTGTGCCCTGGCAACAACGATGGCGCTGGCGCGGTCTTTGAAAGATGCAGTCGGATTTGGGCTTTCATCCTTCACCCATAAATGCTTCAAACCCAGCTTTTCTGCCAATCGTTTTGGCTGGTAAATTGGTGTCCATCCAGCCCGATGGAGGGGGGTGCCGTGACCGCCTGGGTCATCCACAGGTAACAGGTTGAGGTAGCGCCAGAGGGAGGCTTCTGGAAGTTTCATAAACTTTTCTGGCGTGAAGGATTTTTTCAAACCCTCATAGTCAAGGATCACGTTCAGATTGCCGCCATCCTTTGGACAAGTGTATGTCACTTCCTCGGGGCTGTAGTCAGACCCGCAGATTGAACAGGTGTAGTGAGAAAATTTCTGATTCATAAGACTTCCCGAAATTTGATGATGACTTGATATTAGAATGGGCTGCTATGGGTGTAATTAAAGCAGCCCATGTGATTATTTTACGATTTACGGAACGATCCAGGTGCCTGTTTTGCCTTCAAGGGCCTCACCGATATGTTCGGGGTCGGTGATCAAGGCTTTCTTACCGCCATTTTCCAGGTATTGAATAATTGCCTGGATCTTGGGCAGCATGCTTCCGGGGGCAAAATGGCCTTCTTCAATATATTTCTTTGCCTCGGCAACAGTCATTTTATCAAGCAAAACCTCATCCGCTGTGTTGAAATTGAGGGCAACTTTTTCGACTGCGGTGCTGATGACGAATAAATCCGCATCAATCATCTTCGCCAGAAGCGCTGAACCGAAATCTTTGTCGATGACCGCTTCTACGCCCTGTAAATTTCCATCTTCATCTTCGATGACAGGGATACCGCCGCCGCCAACGCCAACAGCACTGATCCCTGCATTCAACAGGGTATGAATGGCTTCTGCTTCCACGATCTTGATCGGCCTGGGCGAGGGCACCACACGGCGCCAGCCGCGGCCTGCATCCTCAACGACCACCCAGTCGTCTTTTTCCGCTCGCATTTTTGCGTCTTCTTCATCCATAAAGGAGCCGATGGGTTTGGTGGGGTTCTGAAAGGCGGGGTCGTTGTTGTCGACCAGGGTCTGGGTCACAACAGTGGCCGCAACCTTGTCAATGCCCCGACGTTTGAACTCATTACGGAGCGCTCTTTGGAACATGTAACCAATTGCGCCCTGGGTGTCTGCACCGCAGTAATCGAGGGGGACNTCATGTAATTCATCCTTTGAAAGTTCAGAACGGCGAAGGATGAAGCCAACCTGGGGGCCATTGCCATGGGAGATGGCTACGTCCCAGCCCTTCTCGATCATGTCCACAATATGGGACATGGTGTCTTTGGCGCATTCATACTGATCCTGGACTGTTTGATGTGCTTTACTTTTAATTAATGCGTTGCCGCCAACGGCAACGACTGCGATTCCTTGTTTTGCCATACTTGAAATTCTCCTAATAAATATTTGATTGTTTTTATCACATTGTCAATGCCATGACGGCTTTTTGTGCATGAAGGCGGTTCTCAGCTTCATCAAAGACGACGGAATGGGGTCCATCGATGACGCCGTCAGTTACTTCAATATTCCGATCGGCTGGTAGGGGGTGCATATAGAGGGCGTCTTCTTTTGCCAGTGCCATCTTCTTCTCATCAGTGATCCAGCTCTCGTATTTCTGGGTGACTTTCTTGATCTCATCCGCCCCTTGTGTGGTTACCAGGGGTCCCCAGGATTTGGCATAAACGATATCGGCGTCTTTGAAGCCTTCTTCCATGCTGTCCACAACCTCGAAGCCTGTTTTATACTTGCGAGCCTGCTCCCGAGCCTGGTCCATGATTTCAGGCATCAATTCAAACTCAGGTGGGTGCGCGAGGGTGACATCAAGACCGAATCGGGGCATTTGAAGGATCAGGGATTGGGGAACGGAAATGGGTTTTGCATAGGATGCAGCATAAGCCCAGGACACCACGATCTTCTTGCCGCGTAGATCTCTGCCCTTTTTCTCCCAGATGGTCATCAGGTCAGCCAGGCATTGGTGTGGGTGATAAGTGTCGCACTGCATATTCAATATGGGCACGCGGGAAGCGCTGGCAACCAGGTTAAGATAACGGTTGCCGATGCCCCAGTCACAATGGCGGATGGCAATGCCGTCAAAATAACGCCCAAGGATCTCGCCGATTTCCTTTTCGGTATCGCCGTGGGAGATTTGGGTGGATTTGGATTCAATGAAAGCTGCATGACCGCCCAACTGGGCCATCCCAGCCTCAAAGCTGCAGCGGGTGCGGGTGCTCGAGAAGAAGAAAAGCATGCCCAGGGTCTTATCCCTTAAGTAAGCATGCGGCTGCCCAAGGGCTCGCTTCATTTTCAGATCGAAAGCGACGTCCAGGACGGTTTCAACTTCTTCTTTGCTGAAGTCCAGGTCACTGATCAGGTCGCGTCCTTTTAAACCGGTAATCATAGGTACTCTCCTTTTTTATTGCCAGTCGCTGCCCAAATTAAATTGATCAGGCAGCGACTGGTGATTGAAATTTTAACTTACTCCGTTGCGCCCAACACCAGGGCCAGGAGTGCCATGCGCATCACAACACCGTTGAAGGCTTCCTGCCAATAGCGGGACCACTTGGTGATGTCCACATCTGGAGGAATCTCGTCCATTCGGGGGAGGGAGTGCAGCAGGATGGCATCGGATTTTGCTTTGTTGACNAGCAAGTCACGGGTNATCTTGTAATTTGCCGGGGTCATGCCAACATCGCCTTCGCGCTCATCACGGGATTTGGTGTAATCGGGTTGAACCACAGGTTCCACGAGAATCACATCTGCGTCGGCAATGGCTTCTTCAACATGACCAACCTCTTTATAGTCCAGGCTGTATTGATCCAATTCCTTTTTCATTTCATCGGTCAGGGACATTTCAGGTGGAGACACAAAGGTGATCGGGCAGTCAAACTGGGTTAAACCGTAGGCAAGGGAGTGCATCGTGCGCATTCGCATATCGCCAACAGCCAGCCAGCGCAGGCCGTCGATCCGACCCTTTTCCCGAAGAACGGTGTAGAGGTCAGTCAGGATCTGGGTGGGATGCTCGCCCCAACCGTCACCACCGTTGATCACAGGGATGCTTGCCCATTTGGCTGCTTCATGGGGTGCACCCTGCTGGAAGTGGCGCATCACGATCACATCGCCGTAGAATTCCAGCATTTTGACGGTGTCTTTGATGGACTCCTGGTAGAAGTCGCCGGCGCGGGTCATTTTTGCGTCAGCAAATCCGGTTACCTGACCGCCCAGGCGGATCATCCCAGCCTCGTGCGCCAGGCGGGTGCGGGTGCTGGGTTGATAGAAAGCTGTCACCAGGGTTTTGCCCTTGAGTAAATCAGCATTTTGACGATTTCGAGCGATGGGCTCAAGTTGTTCAGCGATTTCGAACACCCGGAAAAATTCGTTCCGTTCGAAATCTTTTAGTGAAAGTATGTCACGTCCTAGAAAACTACGCATTTTTAAGATACTCCTTTTGATAAGTGGTCTAATAGACAAAAAGGCATGCCAGATTAAGTGCTGACACCGCCAATTTTACGAATGATATGCAGCCGAAAGTTTCCCGGCAGAAAATAGCTGCGTGAGAGATCAACCGGGGTGCCTTCCTGATCATAAAGGATGGCATTGAGTAAAAGCAAGGTGTCGCCGCGTTGAACATCCAGCGCCTTGGCGACATCTACAGGGGCATGGGTGGCACTGATGTCTGTTTTCGAAATCGAAAGGGGCACGTCCTCTTCCTTGATCAACAGGTCCAGTACAGAACCTGTGAATTTACTCCCCAGCATCTCCTCTGTCAGAACGCCATCGGGCAGTATGTCGACTAAGTAAGCTACCGGGGCGTTGTCCGTCAGGATGACCCTTTGTATCTGCAATAGTGGGCTGCCTGGTTTGATAAGTAATTTCTCAGCCAGCTCAGGTGAAGCTTCAATGCGTGAAATATTACAATCACCCATTGTGACCCTCAAGCCGATCCTTTCCGCCTGGGTTTCAATGCTTTCCAGGACCTCCAGGCCGGATTCGATCACCTGGGTTGGTCCGACGACAAAAGTGCCCAATCCCTGCCGACGCCTGAGCAGCCCCTGGCTTTCAAAGGTGCGCATGGCTTCCCGGAGAGTCGCACGAGAGACATCCAGCTGTTTTGCCAGTTCAGGTTCAGAGGGAAGTTTCGTCCCCTGCTGAGCATTATGTATGATGTCGCTCAGGTCGTTTTGTAAGCGTTGATAAGTGGAAACTGATTCTGTCATAGAATTTTTAACCGTTAACCAATCTTTCAGCAGCTTTGTTGTGCTTCTGAATCAGCTGATCCACATCCAGGTTGACCATCTGGCCGTCTTTCACCACGGGCTTTCCACCTACCATGCTGAAATCAACTTTCTGCGGTGTGCAGAACAATGCCGCTGCAACCGGGTCATGCAAACCGCCGGCGTAGTCCAGGCGGTTGAGGTCGATGGCAAACAAATCTGCACATTTACCGACTTCCAATGAGCCGATGTCCTCCCGTCCAAGAACCCTTGCACCGCCGAGGGTTGCCATTTCCAATACCTGCCTGGCGCTCATCAGTGGGGGTGCTTCTTCACCGGAACGTGAAGCCCCTCGCATCCCGGCACCGACACGGGAGAGGAGCATCGCCAGGCGTGCCTCCCCGAGCAGATGAGAACTGTCGTTGCTGGCAGAGCCGTCAACACCAATCCCGACATCAACACCTAGGTTGAGCATCTCGAGGATGGGCGCAATACCGGAGGCAAGGCGCATATTTGAGCCGGGGCAGTGGGCGACACCGCAGCCGGTGTCGGCATAGAGCTGGATCTCATCATGATTCACATGAACGCTGTGGGCGAACCACACATCCTTCCCAATCCAGGCCACCTCCTGCATATAAGCTACCGGGCGATGGCCGAACATCTCGATGCAGAAATCCTCTTCATCCTGGGTTTCGGCCAGGTGGGTGTGGAGCTGCACGCCGTATTCACGGGCTAAATCCGCTGATTGGCGCATCAGCTCGGTTGTAACGCTGAAGGGTGAACAGGGTGCCAGGACAATTTGAATCATGGAACCGGCGTTGGGGTCATGGTAAGTTTCGATTAAACGCTGACTGTCTTTTAGGATATGTTCTTCGGTATCAACAACGCTGTCCGGCGGTAAACCGCCCTGAGACTCCCCGAGACTCATGGAGCCCCTCGAGGCATGGAGGCGCAAGCCAACCTGAGCGGCAGCCTCAATTTCATCATCCAGGCTTGACCCATTTGGGAATAAATAGAGATGATCCGAGGCGGTGGTGCAGCCAGAAAGTGCCAGTTCTGACAGTGCGGTTTGTGTCGAAATGCGGATATCTTCAGGGGTCAGGCGTGCCCAAATCGGGTAGTGGGTCACCAACCAGTTGAACAAGTTGGCATCCTGGGCTTTGGGCACAGCGCGGGTCAGAGTTTGGTAGAAATGGTGGTGGGTGTTGACCAAACCGGGAAAGATGATATGCCCCGACAGATCCAGGATCTCATCTGCCTGTTCAGGCAGGTCCGCTTCTTCACCCACTCCCTGGATAAAGCCGTCTTTGATATACAGCGCAGCATTTTTGAGTTCTCTGCGTTGTTTATCCATGGTGACCAGTACGTCAATATTCTTGATTAATAAGGTAGACATAGACCCTCCACCCGGGTGGTGAGATTATTTGATAAGTTTGTAAGACAATGTTTGTAAGACAATTGTGTATTTAGTTTATCGATAAAAAGTGATTATGTCAATTGTCTGACAAATATTTATATCACAAAATTTGATTTTTTACTCAGAAAAAAACTCGGGATTAATTCCCCAAAGAAAGCTTCCCAATCCAACGGCTGTAATCCCCATATCGAGAAAAGTCTGCGCTTGTTTTTGATTGAATATCCCCCCGCTTACAATCAACTGATGACCGGAGTCGATCAGCTGTCCTGCTGCGTTGAGCATGGTTGGGAATATCCCGGGGCCGTA
>P_1C_Sed_1_UnCtyDRAFT_1000071_pt1 | contig 15968 bp, 15 predicted proteins | sample Pon1CUnioCityCA_6_FD_11282 | JGI IMG/M metagenome (IMG submission 11282) | reverse complement strand
GACGGCTCTAAACATACAATGCTGACCGATATTGGGATCTCCAATGGTTTGGGCTGGAGCCCCGATCGAAAAACAATGTATTATACAGATTCATTTGATTATACAATTTATGAATTTGATTATGATCTGCGGACCGGTTCAATCGCCAATCAACGACCTTTGATACTCCTCCCCAAAAATGAAAAGGAAATCGTCCCGGATGGTTTATGTGTCGACCAAAATGGGAATATTTGGAGCGCTCAATGGAATGGCTGGCAAGTCGTAAAATATGATCCTGAAGGTACGCCAACAGCAACCATAGAAGTGCCTGCGCAGCGGGTGACATCTTGCTGCTTTGGAGGTGAGAATCTTGACACCTTGTACATCACCACATCCCGGGCTGATTTAAGTGAAGAAGAATTAGAAGACCAACCTTATGCAGGAGATGTCTTCTACTGCCAGGTTGATGAAAAAGGACAACCCACTAATTTATTTGGATAAAGAAAAGGAGTAATAATGCGCATTGGTGTTTTAACCGTTTTATACAGTCAAATGAAATTCACAGATGTCCTCAACAAGGTAAAAGGGCTGGATGTTTCAGCCGTTGAAATTGGAACGGGTGGTTACCCGGGAGATGCCCACCTGAACCTTGATGGCTTACTGGAAGATGAAAGCGCCAGGGAGGCATATCAACAGGAACTCGATGATCGAAATATGATCATCAGCGCCTTCAGCTGTCACGGCAACCCCATTCATCCCAACCCTGAAATTGCAGCCGAAGCAGATTCAACATTTCGCAAAACCGTTCAGTTGGCAGAAATGATGAATGTGCCTGTTGTCAATACTTTTTCTGGTTTACCCGCAGGCGGTCCTGAGGACAAGATGCCCAATTGGGTGACCTGTCCCTGGCCGCCCCATTTTCTCGAAATTCTGAAATATCAATGGGACGACGTCGCGATCCCCTATTGGAAAGATGCCGCTGCATTTGCAGGAGATCACGGTATTAAAATCGGGATTGAAATTCATCCGGGAATGCTTATATATAATGTAGGAACGCTGCTGCGAATGCGTAATGCAGTTGGTCCAGCATTAGGTGCAAACTTTGACCCAAGTCACCTGTTCTGGAACGGTGTTGATCCTATTGAGGCAATCCGAACCCTCGGGGATGCCATTCACCATGTCCACGGGAAGGATTGTTATATTGATCCCATAAACCTCCGGGTCAACGGCTGCAACGACCATACACCATATGATCAAATTAAAGATCGAAGCTGGACATTCCGCACCATTGGGTACGGACACGGCCTGAAATTCTGGAAGGATTTCGTCAGCGCGCTGCGTTTGGTCGGTTATGATCACGTCATCTCCATTGAACATGAGGATGCGATGATGTCCAATGACGAAGGACTCAAAAAGGCTGTCAGCGTCCTCAAAGAAGCTGTGATAACCGAGAAACCTGGTGAAATGTTCTGGGCATAATTGATGAAAAAACCTGAAGCGATTTTGTGCCTTGATATTGACGGCACCCTGATTGATGAAAGAGAACAAATACATTCTGAGGATATCAAATTAGTAAACAATTTTCCCAAGACAATTCAACTGATCCTGACAACAGGACGCCCTTTGGGATCGGCAAAGGGCGTCCTTTATGCAAACAAAATCTATCAAGATATGGCTTTGCCGATCCCCGGCGTTTTCATGAACGGCACTGCTGCCTATCTACCCGGAGAAGAAATGTTGTTTGAGCATCACTTCTCCGAAATCGTCCTCCAAGATCTAATTGAACTGGCGGATCAAAATCAAGATTCTACATTTGCATTTTTCACCCTCACCCAAGTTCACCTGGTCCATCCCACACAATTCAGCCTTCAGATTTCGAAAAAACATTATCTATCCTACAGGATCAGCCAAACCACTGAAATCCCACCGAAAATTAATAAAATGATGGTGATAGAAAATAATAGGGAGAAATTACAGCAGATCAAAAATCTTACCCGTTACTTCAATGCAGAAATTGCCTACAGCTTGCCCTACCTGCTAGAATTTTCTCCGAAAGGAATTAATAAACCTTCAGCCCTAAAAGCCCTGCTCTCAGAATTAAAATTGGATGGAAAACCCATGTATGCAGTTGGTGATGGGCAAAATGATTTGGCTTTGTTCGAGCTTGCAGAGATCAGCTTTGCACCATCTACTGCACATGAGAAAATAAAACATAATGTCGATCAAGTCATAAAACGTGAAGAAAAAGGGATATTGAAACCAATTCTCGAAATCATAAATCAAAACAATTTATGATGGATACCTAACCAAATCGCCCGGAGATGTAATCCTCTGTAATTTTTTTCTCAGGAAAAGTGAAAACCTTTTCTGTTTCCCCGTATTCCACCAGATAACCTGCCCTGTCCTCATCCATATTAAAGAAGGCTGTAAAGTCCGAAGCACGGGCTGCTTGCTGCATGTTGTGGGTTACAATGATGATTGTCACATGCCCTTTGAGTTCCTGGATCAAATCCTCAATTTTAAGGGTAGCGATCGGGTCCAATGCAGAGGCAGGCTCATCCATCAATAACACGTCAGGATTTACAGCCAGGGCACGGGCAATACACAACCTCTGCTGTTGACCCCCTGAAAGTGCCAATGCTGATTTATCTAATGTGTCCTTGACCTCTTCCCATAAAATCGCTTGCTTTAAGCTCTTCTCGACGATGTCTTCAAGTTCAACCATTGATTTTATGCCATGAGCCCTTGGACCATACGCGACATTGTCAAAAATCGATTTGGGGAAAGGATTGGGTCTCTGAAAAATCATCCCCACAGATTTTCTTAAATCAACAATATCAATATTGATGATATCCTTATTATCCTTTGCGACGATTCCATGCGTGGATACATTTGGAATCAGATCATTCATCCTATTGAATGCCCTTAAGAATGTTGATTTTCCACAGCCAGATGGACCAATGATCGAAGTAATATTGTTGCATTTAATTGGCAGGGTTACATTTTTCAAAGCACGAAAATCATCGTAAAATACTTCTAAATTTTCAACTTGAAATTTTAAATGATTTGATTCAGCATACATGGCGTTATCGTTTTCCTGAAACCCTGGCTGTTAACCTGCGTGAAATGATATTAATAGCAAGATTTAATAAAATAATGATGATAATCAGGATTGAAGCCGTCCCCATCGCCTTATCAAAAGCACGAGTTTCTGAAGCCAACATATAGACATGTAAAGCCATTGACCGTCCAGAGTTCATGATCGATTTAGGTAAAAAATAACTCCCACCGAGAGTCACCCAAAATATGGCCGTCTCTGCAATAATTCGTCCAATACCCAAAACGATTCCGGTAACAATACCGGGTATCGCTGTTGGAAGGACCACATTGAAAATCGTATGCCACTTTGTAGCGCCCAAGGACAGGCTGCCTTCTCGATAGGACCGAGGGACTGTCAGGAGGGCCTCCTCACTCGTTCGAATAATTGTTGGCAAAATTAATGCCGCACCGCTTAATGATGCCGATAATAGTGAAAATCCTAATTTCATATAGGACACAAATAAAGCAAACCCAAATAACCCAAAAATAATGGATGGGACACCTGCTAAAATTTCCACGCCAATCCTTGCTGCTTTAACAAGGAATGCAACAACCTTACTCTCCCGTGATGCGTCACCGGCATATTCCACCAGATAAACAGCAGCGCCAACACCCAGGGGGGTTGCAATTACAATTGTAAGTACAACCAGGTATAAAGTTGTTACAATGGTGGTGGACATGCCCCCTTCACCTGAAACTCCTCCAGCCGGTCTTGTTGTGAGGAATTCAAGGTTGATCACCTGTAAACCCTGTGAGAGCACATAGCCAATAATCCAAAAGACCACAGCTACCGCGGTTATTCCGCATATCCAAACTAAAATATATCCCAAGGTTTGGAAGGTGTTCTGCCTTTTAAGATTCCGCTTGTTCTTTGCTTTTGTGATACTTGATTGGGCTTGATCGATAATCATTGTTTTACCTGTTTTGATTTCATGAAAAACCGGGCGGTACTGTTGACCAGCATGATCATAATAAATAACAAGACGCCGGTGAAAAACAGCGCTGAGCGATGGGCGCCGGCTGCATAATTTATTTCAACGGCTATGTTTCCAGTTAGGGTCCTTGCTGTGTTTAAAAATATTGTCAGCGGATTATTTGATAATGATTCAGGCATGGCAATCGAATTACCAATGACCATGATCATTGCCATTGTTTCACCCAGGGCTCGGCCAACACCCAGGATGACTGCCGCAACAATCCCGGAACGGGCTGCTGGCAAAATGACTTTGATAATGGTCTGCCAATGGGTCCCACCAAGAGCTAAGGAACCTTCTTTATACTCTCGAGGTACAGCCCGTATCGCGTCCTCGGTAATGTTTGTTATAGTAGGAATGATCATAACCGCCAGAACGATCGATGCGTTCAATAATCCAAATCCGGTATTCCGCGGCACATCGATATTTCGAATGAGGGGCGCTAAAACCACTAATCCAAATAAGCCATAAACTACAGAGGGAATGCCAGCCAGCAATTCAATGGCAGGTCGTATTGTCTCACGCACAATTGGGGGAGCAACTTCGGCAAGTAAAACTGCTGTTCCTACGGATAATGGGACACCTAAAATAATAGCACCAAAGGTCGCTAAGATTGAGCCAAGTATCATTGGCAGCAAGCCATATTGGGCATCTTCTGTTCCAATGATTGAACCAGGACGCCAAATTGTCCCGATCAGCATATCACCAATCCCAATTTCTTCAACAGCCAATAGGGATTCCTCCATTGTGAAAAGGAAGATCAAGAAAACTATAACAATACAGCTTAATGCTGTACCGAGTAAAACATAACGAATGGCATTGTCTACAAATTCTCGCTGTCGTTGGGTTTCTTTGAAATATTGGTCAACCTTAATGAGCAGGTAAATCAATCCACCTGGAAGGAGGGCATAACTGAGAAAGAATAATAAACCCTGACCGACCACCCGCAAGATTGACATCATTGGCACAACGGATTCACCTGCAAAAATGGCTGTAAAAATTGCAAAAATAACATTGATGAAAGAATAAATAATAAAAATTAACAAACCTGCAATAATGATGGTTTTTGCCCAGTTTTTATAATTCCAAAATCCTCTTGATATTAGCCCAAGCACTGCAGCGATTAATGTAAAAGCGATCACGAAAAGGATCTTATTTTGACCTTGTAAACTCTGAAGGATGGGAATACTTTCAGCAGATGAAAATAATAATAGAAAGGCACTAACAAGGACAGCAGCTGCTAATATGCCAAGGATTATTGAAAGGGTTTTTGTGGATAGCCTTACATAAAGTGGGATTTGATTGTTCGTCCGTTCTTGATTTGCCATAAATCTTATCTCGATTTGTTGAAGGCGTACATATTATTATATCAAGAGTACGCCTTCAACATTTTAACACATCAATAGATTTTTTTATCTGTCATGATTTTCCAACTACTCATCTGTTACAGTGATGTACTCTTCTGAAACAATGGCCTGTCCGTCACTCCCGAGGATGAAATCAAGGAAAGCCTGTGCTAATGGATCAGGCTCACCATTGGTCAACATATTGAGGGGTCGGAAAATTGGATAAGTTTCGTTTTTAACATTGGCAACAGAGGGTTCCACGCCATCAATGGCTACGGTGTTCACACTGTCATCCAAAAACCCAAATGAGAGGTATCCTATCGTATTCGGGGTTGTCGATACTGTGGTTCGAATCTGACCGTTTGATTGCTGTAAAATTGCGTCCTCGGTAATTACTGCTTCTGAGTCACCAAATTCCATCACCAGTTCTTCAAATGCTGCCCTTGTCCCTGACCCTTCCTCCCTGGAAACAACAACGATCTCTGCATCTGGGCCACCAACCTCTGAATAATTGGTGATCTCTCCTGCAAAGATCGCTTTAACCTGATCTATCGTAAGTGAGGGTAATTCAAGATCCGGATTGGATACGATCGCAATGCCGTCAAAAGCAATGGTGTAAACCTGGAGATCCGGAAACTCCTCAAATTCAGACTCTTTCACATTTCGAGAGGCATTTCCGATCGCTACAGTTCCTTCCCCGGCAGAGGTTACGCCAACGCTGGATCCGCCGCCCTGGACCTCAATGGTCACATCAGGATTGTCAGCCATAAACGCTTCTGCCAGAACTTCTGCAAGGGGCTGCACAGTGGTTGAACCAGCTATCTGGATCTGACCAGAGAGCTCTTCAGAAGGCGCTTTAGTTTCCTCTGACACTTCTGGTTCATCAGTTTCCAGGCTGAGATCAGGCTGGCAAGCCGATATCACCAAACCTAACATCAACACGAGGATTGATAAANCAAACACTTTACGANGCATTTTTTCTCCTTTTTGAGAAATAAAAATTNTTTGACATAACAATGNTATCAAAAGGTATTTAACAGCCAAACAACCCTGAATTAACGACCTGTGAAATATTGGTTAAAAATTCCCCCGAAGAAAGCCCAGTGAGAAATCAATTAATACTCGTAAAAACACTTGATTATTTGTTAGTATTTGGAGTATTATTGTCTTAATACACTGAACTGCAAGAAACATATTAAATATTAAAAGGAAGTCATCATGAAAAAGTATAAAGCAATAATTGTTGGCGGCGGTCCCTCCGGCCACACATGCGCTGTTAGAATCGCAGAAATGGGCGGCAAGGTGGCAATTGTTGAAAGGGACTACATTGGCGGCATTTGCACCAACTGGGGATGCACCCCCAGCAAAGCCATGATCGAATCAGCAAAAGTTGCCCGTGAAGTTGAAACCAGCAGCCGCTATGGGGTTGAAGTAAAGGATTTCCAGATAAAATTTCCAGAAGTTGCTAAAAGGCGAAATGCTGTTGTTCGAAATACGAGGGAATTTATCACCGATCTCCTGACGCATCACAACATTGATATTTACCAGGGTGAAGCCTTTGTTACTGCAAAGGACAAAGTACAGGTCCGCTACGGCAAGCTAGATGATGAAACCTATGAAATGGTCTATACCGGGGAAGAGGAAGTCTTAGAAACTGAGAACATCATCCTTGCAACAGGATCCAAACCCCTGATCCCAGGGTTCATCAACCAAGATGACCCAACAATTGTAAGCAGCCATCGACTGATCACGATCAATGAACTCCCTGAAAACTTAACCATAGTTGGTGGCGGCGTGATAGGCCTTGAATTTGGGACGATTTTCTCAAATCTTGGCAGCAAGGTCACCATTGTAGAGCTGCTCCCAAGGGTGCTGGCGATGATGGATGAGGATATCTCAACAGAGATCACCCGGATCATGAAGGAAAAGGGGGTTAAGATCCTGACCAATCATAAGGTCACAGAAGTACAAAATGGTGTTCTGAAGGCGGTTAACCAGGATACAGGTGATACTGTTGAAGTTCACTCTGAAATGAACCTGATTGCCATTGGGAGGTCTGCTGTTTTGCAAGAAGACTTATACCAGCGCCTGGGGATTGAATATACCCGGAAAGGTATTAATGTCGATGACACCATGCAAACATCGGTTGAGGGTATTTGGGCAATCGGGGATGCAACCGGAAAATCCATCCTTGCCCACTGCGGAATCCAACAAGGCGTGATATGTGCTGAAAATATCATGCGTGAGGAAGGATCAGATCCACGGTTGATGGATTACAATGTGATCCCCGCGATTGTCTACACCCTCCCTGAGATTTTCAGTATTGGAAATGTACCTGATGACTTAACGGATGTTAAAATTGTCAAAGTGCCCTTTGATATCAATCTACGTGCTAACATCGAAGAACACACCGATGGTTTCATAAAATTGTGGATAAAGGACAATAAAGTCATCGCTGCCCAGGCAATCGGGTATATGGTTTCTGAAATCCAGCAAGAATTAGCCAACATGATTGCATTGGGTACAGACATTGATGATGTGACCAAAATTGTCCATGCTCACCCAACTTACAATGAGATCATCCGTTCAGCGTTAGAATATGCCGAAGGCAAAGCCGTCGATTTCTACATCTAATTTGACTATTAACAAAATTAGTTTAAATACAAAAATCCCATGGATCAAATCCTGGGATTTCTTATTCTATATAATGGGTTTTATCCTTCCCATTCCGTATGAAAGGAACCTTCTTTATCAACGCGGCGATAGGTATGGGCACCAAAATAATCTCGCTGCGCCTGGGTGAGGTTGGCAGGGAGCCTGTCAGTGCGAAATGCATCAAAATAACCCAATGCAGAGCTGATTGCATAAACTGGGATGCCCAACCTAACGGCAGTGGTGACAAGATATCGCATGGCACCCTGGCGTTTTACAACCTGCTCCTGAAAATATTGGTCAAATAAGAGGTTTTCCAAAGTATTATTACGATCATAAGCGGCCATAATCTCATCCAGCAAATCAGCCCTGATAATACAACCAGCCCGCCAGATCTTGGCAATTTTCTTCATATCCAACTGGTAATTATAAACATCCGATGCTTCACGCATCAAATCAAACCCCTGTGCGTAGGCGATAATTTTGCTTGCATACAAAGCATGCTGCGCGGCATCAATTAACTGCTGACGCCGATCCTCATTAAAGGTTGGCGAAGGGCCTTTGATCAATTTGCTTGCTGCCACTCGCTGATCTTTCATCCCTGAGATAATCCTGCTCTCGACTGCAGCATTAATGGTATGGGTCGGGATTCCTAAATCCAGGGCATTTTGGCTGGTCCACTTGCCAGTCCCCTTTTGTTTTGCCTTGTCCAAAATAACATCCAAAATAGGTTGATCGGTTTCTGGATCGATTGTCTGTAAAATATCAGCCGTTATTTCAACTAAATACGAGGACAATAAACCCTTATTCCATTCATTGAATAATCTGCCCAATTCCTGATGAGACATCCCCAAACCGCGATGTAAAAGATCAAAGACCTCCCCAATCAATTGCATATCTGCATATTCAATGCCGTTATGGACCATCTTTACGTAATGACCGGCACCTGCCGGTCCGAGGTAATCCACGCATGGCTCCCCATCATCCGCCTTTGCTGCAGCATCCTTAAAAATTTCCTCAACTGCTTCCCATGCTGCTTTATCCCCACCGGGCATAATACTGGGACCCCTCAAGGCGCCTTCCTCTCCACCAGAAATGCCAGTACCTAAATACAACAATCCTGCTTCATTCAATGATTTGTTACGCCGTTCGGTTTCCTGGAAGAAGGTATTGCCGCCATCGATTAAAATATCTCCCGGTTGTAAGAAAGGCTTAATATCAGCAATCACTGCATCCACCGCTGGACCTGCCTTCACCATCAATAAAATCTTTCTGGGTTTCTCAAGGGAGTCAACAAAGGAACTGTAGGAATAAGTACCGATTATTGGCTTATTTTTCCCGGGTCCCTCTACCAGAGCTTTTGTCTTTGAATCAGTACGATTGGTCACTGAAACAACATGACTGTTATTTGCAATATTCAAAGCAAGATTGCGCCCCATCACTCCCATGCCAACAACACCAAATTTTGCTTTTTCCATTTATTCTCCTTTTACTTTGTTTCTTAAATCATTGTACTCGATTGTATTGTGTGAGTTATTTTAATTTTTATTGATCCTTAGAAACTGTATTTTCCCTTCGCACGAAACCATATATTTCGATAGAAAAAAATCCCTGTCAAAAACAGGGATTTGGATGTAATTGGAAGGGGGTTTTATACGATAACAACTGAGTTCTGAGTGCCGAGTTCGTTGGTTTGATAAGCATCTGCATTCCAATCATTTTCCCAACGTTCATTATCCAATAGATACCGGAACTGGTATTCCTTTCCTGTCTCCAGGGTGATTGCTGTATAAAATGTGCCATCTTTCTTAATTTTCATCGGGTCTGCTGTTTCATCCCAATCATTGAAGTCCCCAACCAGGTTGGCAGTCTCTGCGTCAACCTCCGACGGCAAATAAAACCAAACGCGGCATTTATTACCACCTTTATAATATGTTTTCTTTAGCATCATAACCTTTCTCTTTATTCAGTAGAGGCAGATGATACCATAAAGGCGGTCTTATTAGCAAAAGACCGCCTTTTGTTTACTAATTGTTAATCTAGTGTTGAAAAAATCGTAATTTTAGCTGGTCAATCCACCAAGCCGTAAAATAACGGTAAGGGATCCACTTTTTCCTGTGATATCCTTACAGCCTGTTCTAAATTCGCGCGCACTTCTTCAATGGAACCTTCACTTCGCGCATGAACAACAAACAATGGCTGACCTGCTTCTATTTTATCTCCAACCTTTACCATCACCATAATACCGACGGCATGATCAATCAGATCCCCTTTTTTCATCCTGCCAGCGCCAAGCACCACAGCCGTTTCCCCNACNGTACGGGCATGCACTTGAGAAATATAACCGCTTTCTTTCGCCTCAATGATCGATTTTACNGGTGCCTCAGGCAGTCGGTCGGGATGGTCAATCACACCAACATCACCCCCCTGGGCTCTGACAAGTTTTTTAAGGTATTCAAACCCTGAACCAGAAACTATTGTTTCTTTCACCAGCTCTCCAGCTTTATCTTTAGTCTCCGCCTTTCCACCCAAAANCAGCATTTGACTGGCTATTTCTAAACAATGTTCTGCAAAATCATTTGGACCTTCGCCCTTCAGGGTTTGGATCGCCTCTTTAATCTCAAGTGCGTTACCTACAGCAACCCCCAGCGGCTGGTTCATATCCGAAAGCAACGCAGCCACTTTTCGTCCGCTCAACTCCCCGATAGAAACCATCAGTTTTGCAAGCTCCCGGGCTTTTTCCAAAGTTTCCATGAAAGCGCCATTGCCAACTTTGACGTCAAGGACAATAGCCTGTGCCCCAGAGGCAATCTTTTTGCTCATAATAGAGGAAGCGATCAATGGGATAGANTGAACAGTACCGGTCACGTCTCGCAGTGCGTAGAGTTTCCCATCTGCAGGTGCCAGATCCATGCTTTGACCAGAGAGCACCATCCCTAAGCTTCCTAATTGATCGAGAAATTCGTCTTTTGAAAGATCTGTCCGGAAACCGGGGATGGATTCGAGTTTATCAAGGGTGCCGCCGCTGAATCCCAATCCTCGTCCTGACATCTTGCCAACAGGCAAACCGCAAGCGCGCACCATTGGGATGACAGCAATAGAAGTCTTGTCGCCAACGCCGCCCGATGAATGTTTGTCAACGGCAACATCCACAACATCGCTTAAATCCAGGGTATCNCCGCTGTTTGCCATNGCAAGGGTTAAATGGGTTGTTTCTTCAGGNGTCATACCATTTAACAGCACTGCCATAGCCCATGCTGAAGCCTGATAATCAGGNATTTCTNCGGATGTGTAATTTTCAATGAAATAATTGATTTCTTCTTTGGAAAGAACTTTTTTATCACGTTTCTTAATAATNATATCGACAGCTCGCATAATGCACCTCCATCATTGATTCTACCGGAAAAGTAAAAACCGTAAGGTATTGGGTAGAATTTTCATTATACACACACCTTACGGTTTTTGTTCGGGAAAATTGATAGCTAATCTTTAGGCAAAACCGTTACTTTACGCTTGGGGTCTTCACCAACACTCTCGGTTTCTACATGGGGATTATCCCGTAATTCAATATGGACTATTCGACGTTCGTTGGGCGGCATCGGTTCCAGCACCTGTTTGCGACCGGTGCCGGTCACCTGTTCTGCAATCCGTCTTGCAAGCTTGCGTAATTCTTCTTCGCGACGCTTTCGATAATGCTGGACATCAACCTGCAATGGCACCCATCGTCCCAATTCACGGCCCACAATTAAACTGGTGATGAATTGGAGTGCATTGATCGTCTCAGCTTTTCGCCCAATCAAGAAACTCAGATCCTTGCCTTCAATATCGATCAATACGGGCTGGACCCTGTTCTCATCTCCTTCCCCCATCCTTACAGAAACATCAGCCATTACACCCATCTTTTCAAGAATGATATGTATCGTTTCTCGGGCAATACTGATCTCTACCGGCTCTTCTTCTTCAGAAGGTTCTTCTTCTTCTTTTTCAGGCAGAGCCCGGGGTGATTCTACGACCTGAACTTCTTCAGGTTTCTTAACGGCTGGTTTAATCTTCAGGGCAATGCGCGCTTGCCGAGAGCCCAATCCCAGAAGTCCCTTTTTGCCTTCATCCAGGACTTCAATTTCAACTTTATCTTCAGTAAGTCCAAGCTCATTTAAACCCTTTTCAATTGCCTCTTCAACTGTAGGGGCAATAACTTCCAGTTTTGTTCTTTCATCTGACATAATTCCCTCACATTTTTTTAACCGGTTAATAAAATAAAACCAATTAGNTTTTCCGCTTAGGGCGTTTTCGCTTGGGCATCCGTTTCTTTTCNGTGCTGGTTTCTTCCGGATCATCCGTTTGAGGTGTTTCAGGCTCAGGTACATCCTCAGCCACAGAATCCAAAACGACCTGTTCTTTCTTTACCGATGGACTTTTTTCTTCATCTCGTTTCTTACCCAAGAAGGGTAGGATTTTTGACCAATTGGATCGACCCAGGATCGTATATTGAGCAATACCAAAAATATTGCTGGTCAAAAAATAAATGGCTAAGCCAGAGGCAAGCGAATAAGACATATACCCCATCAATAAGGGCATATAGATGCTCATCGATTTACTCATCATCGCTGCTTGAGAATTTCCGTTGGAAGGTGGTTCAATTAATTTCGATTGTAAATAAGTTGTAGCCACAACCAGAATAGCCAGCAGTGGTATGGAAAGCCCAAAAACATTGATCCGCTCTGGCTGCCCTAAATCCATCCATAGGAACTGATTTTCCAGGGGCAGCAATTTCGCTGCGTTATTTAACCAGGGATAAACAATTTGTTCCAACCGGAAAAGTTCATAAGGTGAAGCCGCCATTGCCCTTATCACACTCTGATAAAGTCCTAAAATCAAGGGCAGTTGGATAAGAGTGGGGAGACATGAGCCCATTGGGTTTACCCCATGTTCCTTATAAAGTTTCATCTGTTCCTGTGCCAGACGTTCCTTGTCATCCTTGTATTTTTTCTGCATTTTGATATAACGGGGATCTTCTTGCAGCTTCTGCATTGACTTCGTAGCTTTAAATTGCTGCACAGTTAAAGGGTGGGTCAGCAGACGGATAAGGACCGTGAAAAGAATGATCGAAATGCCAAAATTCCCGACCAGCGAATTGATCAATAATAAAATATTTACAAATGGTTGGATAACGATAGTAGTCCACATAATTGATTTATCCTCTAATTCTCAGGGGTTGTTGACCATTGCTGTACACCCTCTAAATTGAAGGCGTAAACAAGGTTTTCACCATTGATTGTCCCCACAACCAGGTATTCATCGCTGGCCGCCGGTTCCTGGAAAATCTCACCATCCAGGGTTGCTTCCCACAAAGATCTGCCATCGAGATTGAATGCTTTGACAACACCTTGTTCAGTCGCCAAAGTTATCCCACCATCGATCACACTGATGCCGCCAACAGCAGACCCTTCAAACTCGGTTTGAAATGACTGCTCTCCACTTTCGGGGTCCAGGGCATAAAGATTTCCACCAACATCAGCCAGATACAGCAGATCATTGGTTAATGCAGGGGTACCCCATATGCTGTCTTCAGCCTGGAAAATCCAGCGTTGTTCGCCAGTCGCCGTGTCAAGGGCAACAAAATCATTCCCAATTGAGCCTGCAAATAATGTGGTGCCATCTTCACTAAGGAGCGGTGAGCCGACTACCGCGCCTTCCATTTCATAGGACCAAATCTCTTCCCCATCAAGGCTGATGCCATAAACAGAATGGTCCATCGAACCCAGATAAATCGCATCATCTGTAACTTCAGGTTGTGACCAGAGATAATGACCCGTTTTGAAAGACCAGATCAAATTTCCATCTTCATCAATCGCATAAAGATTACCGTCATCCGATGGTGCATAAACGACGCTATCTTTTTCAGCAGCCTGCCCAATAAAGAAACCCTCTGATTCAGAGAATGTCCATTCTCCTTCTCCCGTTTCAATGTCGACTTTATGAAAATTATTCGCCAGGTCACCAACATATACATAATCTTCGGTGACTAAAGGTTTGGAAAAAAATATAACCTGATTACTACCCTCTTCTGGAAAATGCCAATTCACATCTCCAGAGGAAGCGTCCAATTGATAAAGGAAATTACGATAAGCGACAAATACGTGGTCACCAGCGATCGTAACCCCTGGACTTCCAGTTACTCTTGGGCCCGGTACACAGGCACTCAAGACAAGGGTCAAACCTACTAGAATTGTTAATATCAAAATGCGGGATTTCTTCATGTAAATTCTCTTCTCAATACAAATCAAGGAACCGGGTCAATGCCACCCGGATTAAACGGATTACACCTTACAACCCGCTTTATCGCCATCCAACCCCCCTTTATCGCGCCGTATTTATAAATGGCTTGATAACCATAATGGGAACAGGTTGGGTAGAAACGGCAGGTATCAGTGGGGATGATGGGTGAAACCAATAATTGGTACAATCGTATCAGGGCAAGTAAAATCCAACGAGGGAGGGACTTTAACCGAAAGGGAATATCCTTTAATCGAGGTTCTTCATTCTGTTGAGGACTTATTTCACAATTTTCAGTCAACACACTTTTTCTTTCAAAAGACCCGCCTTATCAAGAAGAGATCGAAGTGCATCCATCAGCGCCTGATATTCAATATCAATAATGTTTTTTCTAGCAATGATTACAATATCGTAACCCTTGCATAATACTGGTAAAAAACACTGGAAGGCAGATCTAATCCTTCTCTTGGCTAGATTTCGCTGGACGGCCCCCCCGATAGACCGTCCTGCGATGACAGCTATTCGATTTTTTTCTAGACTGTTCGATTTGAAACCTAAGACAACTGCTTCATGTGCGAGGGTCTTTCCTTCTTTTCGCACAATTTTGATATCTTCACTGCGGGTTAATCGAAAACTTCTTTTCAAACAACTTCCTGTTCGGCAGGAAAACTAAATTCGTTGAATTTCATATGGCCTGGTAACAAGTTCTACCAGCGTACCTTTTTCACATGGTTGTTAGCTTTTTTAGCTAATTGGTGTCGTCCCTTTGCTCGGCGACGTTTCAATACTTTTTTACCACCTTTGCTCTTCATTCGTGCCCGGAAACCATGGGTTCGAACACGGCGTTTTCGCTTTGGTTGATAAGTTCGCTTTGGCATTCTCAATGAGTCCTTTCTTTAATGTTTTTCTTTCTTTCCTAACACTCGCGCATTAAGAACAGCCAACAATTATACCGTATGCCCATATCATGGTCAAACGATACAGTGCTGCCCTTAGCTGTTATTTTGATTTTAACAGATGAAAATACAGCGTCAAGTGGATGTTCTTTTCGGAATATTGGGAAAACAAACCAGATGAATTTTTCATCAATTTTCGTACCCATCTTCTTTTTCATCCAGGATCCCAATCAGCGCATTTCTTCCATCATGATGGGCTGCCAGGTGAACATTTGTAATCTGGTTCCATAAATCATCCTTAACATTGGCGTAAACCCTGATGTAGTTATCGGTCAGACCGGAGAGTTCCCAGGTGCCGTCCTCATTTTTCCGACTGGACTCCCACAAGACTTTTTTATGGCTATCGATGAATCTCTCTCGATATACTCGCCCAGATTCACTGGTTACAACCCGCAAAATTGCGTTACGCTCTTTGGCAGCAGACACAGGCACCCGCCCTTTCATCTTAAAGGCTGCCGTTTCAGGACGGGGTGAATATGTAAAAACATGCCCACCGGCAAAGCCAATATTCTCAATGAACTGTCTTGTTAATTCAAAATCTTCCTGAGTTTCACCTGGAAATCCCGTGATGACATCGGTTGTGATCGCAATCTCTGGCAGCGTTTCACGAATCCCGTCTATCAATCGATGATAGGCTAATGCCGTGATGGGCCGTCCCATTTTCTTCAATATGAGGTCACTTCCAG
>P_1C_Sed_1_UnCtyDRAFT_1000070_pt1 | contig 16046 bp, 14 predicted proteins | sample Pon1CUnioCityCA_6_FD_11282 | JGI IMG/M metagenome (IMG submission 11282) | reverse complement strand
AATCCGGTGAAAACCCTCAAAATCGGTGTGCTTTCCCGTAAAGGCAGCCAATTAAAGATTCCAAATCCAGTCTGGCTTAATAATTGTGAAAAACCATCCAGGCCAATTGGTCCTAAACCTATCAATATCCATAAGTACCAAGGTAGTGGTTTAATTCTCTTGCCCGTGAGACTGAATAATATACCAAATATTAAGATTGCCCCATAAATTGCCATATCGCGTTGACAGAGTGCCATTTTATAACCCATTTCCTCATTTCCAAGGAAATTTCTTGCGCTTTGAATATCTTGTTCATCAAATCCAGTCGCCTGACCGTATGTCATCACATCATCAACACCAGCCAGGGTTCTTGGGTAATAAAGCTGCTCACCAAAAAGAAAAAATGATCGATAAGCAAGCTGATGACACAGGGGACTATAAACTTTATAAATCACCCTAGCAGGCCTTTCCCAACCCACTTTCATAAAGGTCGGGGCAAGAACGGCTAAAAAGAGATATAAGAAGGTGAAGCTATTCAACAAAACCATGTAATGTTTGGAAAACCATCGAGAGAATCGGTCAGCTTTGCTCAATTTGATGGGTTCAGTAATTCGCCGAATCAAAATTTCATCGCCTTTTGATTGCGCTTCTGCCAATCTTTCCTCTGCTTTGGTAAAAGCATAGCGCATCTCTTCTTTATCAAACATCCGAATGAGACGGAAAACACCAATATCCAATACTGGCTGCTTATCCATAAACTCATCCATCAATACTNGATCCAGTGAGATATCAANNANGTTTAATTTNTGAGGATATTCACTCTTCAGTTCGGATAGATTTTTTTNAATTTGATTTATTCGAGGATCGTTACCGGATATAAATAAAGTTGCTTGGATCACTATTCCACACCTATCTTGGCCAGGTATTGCACCATCAAATCCCTATTCAACTCACCAATGTGTACCGCCTGCAGCAGTCCATTTTGATCAACAAATAAAGATGTTGGAAATCCAGGAACGCCGTAAAGGGCTGCAACACTGTTTTCTGGATCTAATAGGAATATCAGATCATGAAGTTCATTATTGGAAACAAAGCCTTCAATTGTTGATCTTTCTTCGCCAACATTAACCGCTAAAACAACAAATGATTCTTGATTTTCTGATGCAAATTCCTGGATAAGCGGCATCTCTGCACGACACGGGGGACACCATGTCGCCCAAAAATTGACCATAACTGGTTTTCCCTCATAATCTGATAATGAAATAGGACCACCATCAATATTTTCCAATTGAAAATCAAGGGCAGCTCGCGCGGGGTTTACCTGGCTTTTTTGATCAGGACTTTCTTGATCATCATTTGTTTCCAACTCGTTTTTTGTTGCTTCAGATGGTATTTCATCTATTTGCTCAGTCGACGTTTCATCGATCGCAGTCTGGCGGTCGGCCAACATTTGCCTGACTCGATAAAAAATAAACAAACTCATGGCGAGAATTACGACGATCAATAAAACATCAACTATACGTGAATTTTTCTTGGAAAATTTATTTTTCATAGCGATTTAAATTCCGAAATCTATCAAGGAATCAAAGGTAACCAGTTGTTGGTATATTCCTAAGAATAGCAAAACGCCAACAATAATTAAAATAATCCCCATAATAACTTGTGCGATTTTCATTGCTTTGCTGTATTTCCTCAGAATCCCCATGACCCATCCCAGTCCCAGGGCTGCAGCAAGAAATGGGATTCCCATACCCAAAGAATAAGCACTCAGCAATAAAACGCCCTCTCCGGTGTTTCCGCCTTGTATAGCCAATGTTAATATTAATCCAAGGGTCGGACCCACGCATGGAGACCAACCTGCTGAAAAGAAAATACCCATAAGGAAAGAAGAAAATAAATTACTGCCTTTGCCTACCTTAGATTGAAATCGAAAATCATAATCCAGAAATGGTAAATGCAGTAACCCGGTCATATGCAGCCCGAACAGGATGATAATGACCCCACCTAGTTTTGCTAAAATGTCTCTGAACTGGAAGAAAAATTGACTTAATGCAGAAAAAGCCAGTCCCAGTGAAACAAATACAAAACTAAAACCCAAAACAAAAGCTAATCCGTGGAAAAATGTTTCTGCCCGTTCGCTTGTTTTGGATACTTGAGATTGGGAAAGAGAACGACCGCTCAAATAACCGATATAGGCTGGAACCAGGGAAAATACGCAGGGTGAAAAAAAAGAAGCCAATCCAGCCAAAAAGGCTAATCCCAAAGATACATTTACAGCATTCATTTAGTAACCACCTATTCAAGAATGACTTCTACTCTTGTGGATTGATCCAGCCCCTGAACCGTCAGCTCTCCTGGATAATAGTCCACATAAGGCCGCGTCCAGCGCCAAACCCACTTGGCATCTTCAGGTTTGGCGTTAACACAACCATGGGATCGCGCGGTGCCATAGTAATTATGCCAATAGGTCGAGTGAACTGCTGCCCCGTTATTGTCAAAAAGGGTTGTCCAGGGGACGCCGGAGATATCATAATTTCCCACTGCGCCGCCAGCACTCATGTGCGTGGAAACCATTTTGCGCCAAATCGTATGGGTGCCGAGGGGCGTTAACCACTTTCCTTCCTCACCAATCCCACCAGTGGTTACTTTAGCAAAATAAACTTCTTCATTACCTTCATAACAGTGAAGTGTTTGATAAAGCAAATTTACGATGAGGTGTTTATCTTCTGCATCTTCATGGATTGGAGAAACATCTTCGGGTTTAATTTGCCGGCAGACAGAAGCATCCACCCAGTAAGCATCATTAAAGGCACCGTATAATTGTTTCAAACAATATTCGACCTTTCCTGTCTGAGGGTTAGTCCTCACGTCAAAAGCCCAGAATATCTGTGAATAATACAAACGCGGATTGACAACATCTCGAATCCAATACTGTGAGGGTGGTCGTGCAAAGCTCATTCCTGTGTACGGTGTAACGATCTCTACCCACATCCCCCTTTCACCCGACGGTGTTTGTGGAAGCTCTACCAATGGTTCCTGTGGAAGGTGTTCTGTTTCTTGAACATATTCAGCATAAATATAACCTGCCTCAGTTTCCACCCATCGCTGGTTAATCCGGATTGGGTCAATCTGCTTGGCAATAACTTCTCGTTTCCACTCAAAGACATCATCTCGCCAGGCTGTACTTACAGCTGGTGCTTCCCAATAAGGTTCACTCTTAATATCAAAACGTGCCCCGGGGTCCCCGGCACAAATTCGACCAAGCTTCTTCCCTATTGGAAATTCAGGTTCTAATTGTGGAATGTTGGAAAATAGCCATTTATCAGCAAAAATTCGATCCATACTTCTGCTGCTGATAGCAAAACCGCCAACAGTTAATCCAAGATATTTTAAAAATTCCCGACGGGAAAACGCTTTAGCTTTTCTCATAATATGATTAAAATAATCCAAATTATCTTTTTAGTCAACATTTTCAGCAATTTCTGATAATTTACTCATAATTAAGTCTCTGACAGACTCAATTTCGGGTCCCCACCAGGCATCACCGGGTTGGTAAACAATATTTTCACGGATTATCCTGTACGCTTTTTGTGTACCCTTACCCAATATCAATTTAGGATTTTGTCTCAGACGCAAATCCAAAGCCCTGGCTGCTGTATAAAACTCTATTGCCAGGACAAAGGCTGTATTAGTAACAATTTCTCGGGTATGCCTGGCTGCCGTCATTGAATTNGCATTGTGATCTTCTTGCTCTGCCGATGTCGGTAAAGAGCGTACAGAATCAGGAGATGCCAGGGTTTGATTCTCCAGNACCAGGGATGCGGCAGTATACTGCGGCATCATCAACCCGGAATTNAATCCAATTTCAGACAACCGATCTACCANCATCGGNGGAAGNTCNGCGTTCAAATGACCATCGGTCAATCTGAATACACGTCTTTCAGAAATTGACGCAATTTCTGACAAAGCAATCCCAAGGAAATCCATTGCCATNCCGATTGGCTCCCCATGGAAATTACCGCCAGAAACAGCTTCCCCGATGGAGAACAGAAGGGGATTATCTGTCGCAGCATTAATTTCTTTTTCAGTTATTCCTCTTACAAATGCCAGAGTTTCCCAGGCAATGCCCTGAACCTGCGGGGCACATCTCAAAGAATATGCATCCTGAATCCGGCCATAGCTGTCTATGAGGGTGCTGCCGTCAATCAATGCACGAACAGATTTTGCAACGTGTGTCTGACCACAGTGCCCCCTCGCATGGTGCAATCGTTCATCAAAAGCACCTGAACAACCCATAACAGCTTCCAGGGTCATTGAAAGTGAAACCTCACCAGCCTGCAACAATTTTTCAGCATCATGAACTGCTAAAGCGCCAATAGCAGCGGAAAAGGTAGCACCATTGTTGAGGGCTAATCCTTCCTTTGCTCCGAGAATAATCCGTTCAATTCCCGCCCTTCGCATGGCTTCTTTGCCTGTTAGAATTTCACCTTCAAAAAATGCCTTCCCCGATTCTGCTTCATCATCTTTTGCATCTGTTGTGTAAACAAGTGCAAGATGAGATAGCGGTGCAAGATCACCTGAAGAACCCAGGGACCCCTTCTCTGGAACAACAGGTGTAACACCTTTATTTAATAATTCTAGGAGTGTTTCAACAACAACCAATCTGACGCCAGAATACCCCTTGGCTAAAGTGTTCGCTCTCACAAGGATTGCAGCCCGAACAATTTCATGGTCAAGGGGTTCTCCAGTTCCAACGGCATGACTGAGAATCAAATTGCGGCTGAGTTGGGTTGAATCTTCCGCAGGTATACGTTTTTCCGCAAAAATTCCAAAGCCGGTGTTGATGCCGTAAACCGGTTCACCGCGCTTAACAATTTCCTCAACCCATTGGTGTGATCTTTCAATTGTTTCTATGGCCGAATGGGCTAACTTAACCTCTGCCCCATGTCTGGCAACAGCGACAATCTCATCAATTGTAAGGCTTTCGCCATCAATAATTACTGGTCCCAACATATACTCCTGAACTCAAAGAATTAACAAACCCAATAGTACGGATACCAAAGGTACGGTAACATTATCAACATTCTCAAAAGGAAGCGATTCGACAAATGTTGTCACAAAGGCAATAAAAAATACAGGCAAAATATAGCTGGTGATCGATTTGTCTAAATAACCCATCTGAAGGAAGATCCATATCATTAAAACTGAAAGCGTGAAACCTCCCANGAACATGGAAAAAGATCCAATTATCGTCTTCTTTTGAGACCAGGGCAAGGTTTTTCCACGCATTAAGTTTCCAACGATATCCGCCAATCCGTCTCCGCCACAAAGGATCATCAAAGCGACAATGCCAACAGCAGAATCTCGCCAAAACAATATCGTTAATAGAACGAATACAATCCCATAATAAAGCGGACCTTGCAATATTTCTTTTCGATCACCGGTCCGTGACATCGCATCAACAGCAGAGGGATCGTTGATTAAACCTGATCCCACAAGGGCAAATTGTGTTGTAATACCCAAAGGTACGATTGCAGCGATGTAGGGTGAATAATTTGAAGCATTGAAAAACAACCAGCACAAAACAAAGATTGGCCCTGTACCGATGTGAATAATTTTCCGGGAAATTTTATTGGGCACCCAACCTTTATGCGCAAAAAAATCGTTGATCCGCAGCCAAATTAGCGCAATTATCAGGGTCAATCCCAGGGCAATAAAATTGTTTTCTAGCATTCATCCATCGCTTGATATTGGGAACAAATTAGGTTAGTTATGACCGCGTCTGTCCCGGCGGTCCATTTCTCGCTCAACCTCTCNAGCCATATCGCGTTTCTTGATATCCTGGCGTTTATCGTATTGGCGCTTCCCTTTTGCNAGGGCGATTTCAACCTTTGCCAACCCATTCCGNAAATAAANCATGGTTGGGATAATTGTCATCCCTTTTAAACGAACACCATCCCACAATGATTTGATTTCTCGTTTATGGAGCAGTAAACGCCGATCACGTTCCGGGTCATGATTAAAGGTGCTCGCCTGGTCATATGGAGCGATATGCGCACCAACCAACCAGGCTTGTCGCCCATTGGTTCTGACATATGCCTCGGAAAGCGAGACCTGCCCAGCACGGATGGATTTGATCTCTGTTCCTCGAAGTTCAATTCCTGCTTCGTAAATATCAAATAATTCGTATTCAAATTTTGCTTTTCGGTTTCTGGACACAATCTTAATATCATTCATAGTGCCTTATTTTAACACAGAGTAGTTAGTTAATTTAAATCATTCTCAAATCGATGATAAATGGAACGCTGATCATCAGATGATGAAATCTGACAAATCTCAAAGGTATAATAAAGAAACATAAACAAAATGTCTTTCAGGGAGTGAAATTTTTATGGAAATTACTTTGGCTTTGGGGGGCGGTGGCGTACGGGGTGTTGCTCACATTGGCGTGTTACGCGCTCTGGAGAATCACGGATTTAAGATTAGGGCAATTGCAGGTACCAGCGCTGGGGGGTTGGTTGGTGCTGTATACGCCGCAGGATTCAGCACAGAAAAAATTGAGAAAACCATCCATGAAATGGATCAAAACCGCTCATTTTTACATTTTTCAGACGACAGCCCATCTCTTTTAGGGATTTCAGGTGTGTCAAACAAACTTTCAGAACTTTTAGCAGACCGCACATTTGATGAGTTAAAGATCCCCTTTGCTGCGACTGCAGTCAGTTTATATACCGGTGAAGAAATCATCCTGACAAAAGGTAAAGTGATCGATGCAGTTCTTGCAACCATTGCTGTTCCCGGTGTATTCCCCAGTCGAGAGATTGGCGGTAGGGTGTTAATTGACGGGGGTGTTCTGGATCCAGTACCCGTACAGGTTGCACGATGGCTGCGTCCCGATCTTCCCGTGGTAGCCGTTATGCTTCATAAAACTCCCAAAGACTGGGTACCAGATGAACTTCCTCTCCCATTACCAATCCCCGGACCAACACCTATCGTTGACCGTCTATTGAAACTTCGACCCGTTCAGGCATTTAAGATATTTACTCGATCAATTGAAGTAAGCAGCAAACATTTATCCGAACTTTCTATGCGCCTATACAAACCCGAAGTTATCATAACGCCGTGCGTGGGTCACATTGGCTTATTACAAAATATCAATGCAAAAGAGATGATCGAAGCTGGCATTGATGCCACAGAAGAGGTATTAACCCAAATAGAATCCGAAGCGAATTGGATGAAAAAACTTCAACGGAAAGTGAAAGGAAAAATTCACCCCAGTGAAAAACCGGAAATCTGGGGAGCAATAGATACTGAATGAAATATAGATCAATCAAATCGGATGTAAGATTTTTCCAGGATCAAAATGAGACGAAAATTTTATGAGCAAAAATAATCAATTTCAGAAAAACGTTGTCAAAGATTGGATCTTCAGGATTAAAAAATCCCCCCTAAAAAATAAACAGACGAAATTACTATTATTGCTGCATGGGCATCTCGGCAATGAAAACTCGATGTGGATCCTGGCAAATCCACTTCCAGAGACTTACACATTTATTGCCCCAAGAGCCCCGATTAAGACTGGAGAAAACCAATACAGCTGGCATAAAATCAATCCCCATTGGCCAAGCCTGGATGATTATGGAAATCTGGCAGAAAAGTTAATGGAACGCATCTCTTTGCTTTTGGAAGAATTAGTTTTGGATTATGACCAATACCACGTGATGGGTTTCAGCCAGGGAGCGGTCATGGCTTATGCACTGGCTTTCCTTTATCCATACAATATTGGCAAGGTCGCTGCAGTGGCAAGTTTTATCCCTCATTCATGGCTGTCGAAAATTGACCCTGGATCAATAAAAAACAAGCCTTTTTTCATCGCTCATGGGACCGAGGATGAAATTATTCCCATTGAAAAAGCAGCAAGTTCTGCGGAGTGGTTAGAAACGCAAGGGGCAAATATCACCTTTTGTAAAGCAAATATTGGCCATAAAATAAGCGCTAATTGTTTTAAAGGGTTGGAAAATTTCTTCGACTGATCTTCTTACCTGCCGCTTATAAGTGCAATGACGCCCAAAAATACACCCAGGGAACCCAAACCGATAATTATCAAGCCAACAGGAATGCCGCCCACACCTTCATTATCAACCGTAGAGGTATAAGTGGGAATTTCCAGTGGCGGCGGTTCTGTAAACGTAGGCAAGCGGGTTGCCTCAGGCGTGATCAAAAATTGGGCTGCCAATGTAGGATCAATAGTTTGAGTTACATTTGGTGTTGATGTGGGTGGTGGCTCAAGGAGGGGCAATTCACCATTAAATATCGAAACATAATTGCCATAGACCCAGGCTTTCCCCCCGGGAATGCCGGGATATTCAATTTGAACCCAATCACCGTAACGCCCCAGTGCGTTTGCCTGCTGTCCGACAATCAGTACCCCAACTTTCTCAGTAAGGGCACTGGGGCCTGCCCGTACATTGACTTGTGTTTCGTTCGCAGCGATTGCATTCACAATTACATAGGGTCCTTGCGGCGTACTGGTTACCGTTGGGATCACCCCAGTTGGCTGTTGTCCAAGGGGACCAGCCTGAACATTTCCCATTAAACTCAAGCCAAGAAGGAGTGTAAGAATTCCCAATAAAGCAAATATTCTAATAAGTCGATATTTCATTTAGAACACCATATAATCTATTTAAGTACTTTTGCAAAGGGATTATAATCCATGGATAATAATTATGAAAGTAAGCTTGTTAAGAAGAAAATTATAGTCAGGAAGGTTGAGCATGCCAGATACACGTATTTTTCACGGTGATATTCAACCGAGCGATTTTGCTCGTGATATCATTGCACATTTCAATCGGGGTAATTATGTGGTGCAACAAATCGGACGGGATCCAAAAATAGCTGTTCAAATAACAACCCATCAAGCTGCCCGATCTGGCGGTCAAACTGCGTTAACGATTATGATCCACAAAGTAGAGGATGGTATATCCATACAAATTGGGAACCAGGCTTATCTTGGGGTCGCAGCAAGTTTGGGTTATACTGCCCTTCGAGCTATTCGCAATCCGTTAAGTCTTCTAGGACGAATTGATGATATCGCCCAGGATATCGAATCACTCACCCTGGTGGATGAGCTTTGGGAAGTCGTCGAAAAATCAGCCCGTCAACATGGAATAGGGAAATCTTTGTCAGAACGACTTCAAAGGAATAGTTGTCCATACTGCAACACAGCCAATCCAGTTGGCGAAGGACGCTGCATTGCCTGCGGTGCCCCTCTAGGTGACATTCAACCAAGAACGTGCATGAATTGTGGTTTTGTCGTTCGGAATTTTGATCGTGAATGCCCTAATTGTCACGCTAAACTTCTGGCATAGATAGGCTTACCAATTACCACCCTGCGAATTGTAAAAACATTTTTTCTTTCTCAGAGATTTTTCAGATTTCACGCCATTGGCGGCCATCATTGCGAATAAAAGCATCTGCCCCATGGGGGCCTTGTGTTCCAGCTTCGTAAACAGGCAGATTGCTTAGATCTTGTTGTTCCCAGGCTTCAATAATCCCGTTGGTCAATCGCCATGCTTCTTCAACTTCATCACTTCGGGTGAAAAGTGTGGCATCTCCCATCAAACAATCAAGCAGAAGCCGTTCATATGCCTCAGGCGGTTCCCCACCAAAGGCTTCTGCATAACTGAAGTGCATCTTTACGGGTTCAATACTCATTTGGCTGCCAGGTGCTTTCGCTCCTAAGTAAAGTGTGATTCCCTCGTCCGGTTGAATGCGGATAATAAGGACATTAGGGGCTTCCCCAGCCAAATTTCGCTGGCCAAACAAAGCTAAGGGTACTTGGGTAAACTGAATCGCAATTTCAGTCACACGATTTGGAAGACGTTTTCCTGATCGTAAATAAAATGGCACCCCAGCCCATCGCCAGTTATTGACATATAACCGTGCAGCCATATATGTCTCAGTTGTCGAGAATGGGTCAACATCCGGTTCATCTCGATAGCTCTTCACCCTTTTTCCATCAATAGTGCCGCTGACATATTGGGCACGGAATGTGTTTAAAACAGCTTTTTCCCCGGAAATTTCATTAATTGACTTTAGCACCTTAACTTTCTCATCACGGACAGATTTTGCATTAAAAACAGCGGGGGCTTCCATTGCTGTCAACGTCAACAGCTGTAAAAGATGATTTTGAAACACATCCCGGATGACGCCGGCATTGTCATAGTAGCCTGCTCTGGTACCAACACCCTCAGTTTCAGCCATAGTTATTTGAATATGATCGATGTATTTCCGGTTCCAAAGCGGTTCAAATATGCCATTACCAAATCGGAAAGCGTGAATATTCTGAACGGTTTCCTTCCCCAGGTAATGATCCATCCGGTAGATTTGGTCTTCAGAAAAAACCGAGTGTAATATCGAATCAAGTTTTTGAGCTGTTTCAAGATCACGACCAAAGGGCTTTTCAACAACAATCCTCCGCCAACCATCGGCGCATGACTCCATATTACACGCTCCGATGTTTTGAACAACTGTCGTGTACCATCCTGGCGGTGTAGATAAGTAAAACAGCACATTCTGAACGCCAATCTTCTTAATTGCCTCTTGCAATCTGATGTAACCTTCCTTATCCTGGAAGGTCGATTCAACATAATAAGCGTTGGACAACAGATTATTCAAAACATCTTGCTTGATTGGTTTTGTTCGTCCGTAATCCACAATTCCCTGACGAAGCACCTCTCGCATTTTTTCATGGCTCCAGGGTCGCCGTGCGAAGCCAAGAATAAAAAATGGCTCAGGCAATCGTCCATTTTTTGCATTCTCATAAAGGGCNGGCATTAATTTGCGTCGGGCTAAGTCTCCTGTCACCCCAAAAATAACGATNGCTACACCCTCTGAACAGGGTTCACGGCTAATATCAATTTCTGGCATAAGAAACTCCAAATAATATCATTGNATATAACAAAGAACGAATTAATTATCTTTTTCAAATCTTTTATCGTTATAATATTTATACTCTATAAATTAGGATGGCATACCCATGGAACTAAAGACTATTGTTGAAAAGATCAAAAATAACATCGCAAATGTCATCGTCGGGAAAGACAGTGCTGTCGAACTTCTGATAGTGGCCCTATTATCAGAGGGCCATGTACTGATAGAGGATGTGCCTGGGGTCGGCAAGACAATGTTAGCACGCTCCCTTGCAATTAGTCTCGGGGGAAAATTTAAACGCCTGCAATGTACCCCTGATCTTCTTCCTAATGATATTACTGGTGTATCGATTTTCAACCAGGGATCACAAAACTTTGAATTTCGACCTGGCCCACTTTTTGTCAATGTTCTGTTGGCAGATGAAATCAACCGTGCCACACCCCGGACTCAATCTGCCCTGCTGGAAGCGATGCAAGAAAGCCAGGTCACAGTTGATGGGGTGACCTACCCCCTTCCTGAGCCCTTCATCGTCCTGGCAACCCAAAATCCAATCGAATATGAAGGGACCTTCCCCCTCCCAGAAGCACAATTGGATCGTTTTATCTTAAAACTTGATTTGGGATATCCCACAAAGGAAGAGGAGAAGGAAATCATATTCAGAATAAAAGGGATTCATCCTATAGAACTTTTAAATCCAGTCATCGAACCTGAAATAATTAATCAATTGAAGAAAAAATTTGGGATGTAAATTTAGACAAGACAGTGATTGATTACATCATCCGGCTTGTCGATCAAACCCGCAGTCACTCTGATATCCTTCTGGGTGCCAGTCCAAGAGCAACTTTGGCATTATCAAAAACAAGCAGAGCACTTGCTGCCATCCGAAATCGTGATTTTGTTTTGCCAGATGATGTAAAACACCTCGCTGTACCAGTTTTATCACACCGATTAATCCTTAAACCCCAAACAGAATTGCGAGGAATTACCAGTAAACAGCTAATCAATCGACTCATTGAAGAAACACCTCTCAAATTGAAGGATGATGGAGAGTAATCATGACAGAATATCTGCCTTTGATCGTTTTTCTGATGATATTGGCAGTAATAATCAGGGATAATTCCGCCCTGACAGTCTTGTATATGATCATTGGTACATTTTTGATCGGATTATGGTGGAATAAACGTGCAATAAAACATATAGAATTCTCACGTGAATTTGACGATCATGCCTATTTGGGAGATCAAATAGAGGTCAAATTAAAAATTAAGAATCAAAGTTTTTTGCCGATACTCTGGCTTGAAGTTCGGGAGAGTCTTCCAGCTAATTTGAGTTCTGGTAAATCAGTAAATAATGTATTTAGTTTAGGGACTTATGGCATCAATAAGATTTCATATTCCTTGACGGCCTTTAAACGAGGCTATTACAATCTGGGCCCCTTAAAAGCCAGGACGGGAGATCCCCTTGGTGTTGCAAGAAGTGCCCAAACTGATTTCGGTGAAAACCCCCTGATAATCTATCCTCGAATTGTCACTCTTGATGCTCTAAAGTTACCCTCTCATTCACCCTTTGGAAACATCCGTCATAAAAATCCGATTTTTGAAGATCCAAGCCGTATTTTAGGTAAAAGAGACTTCAGTCATGGTGATTCTGTTCGCCGTATTGATTGGAAATCAACTGCTGCAACAGGCAAACTTCAAGTCAAACTATATGAGGCATCCATTGCTTTAGATGTCCTCATTATTCTTGACCTCTACATAGAAAATTATAAAATGAAGTCGCTTTATAACGCATCAGAACTCGCAATTACTGCGGCTGCATCCATTGCTGCCTGGGGGAACAGCCAGCGCCAACCCATTGGGCTGATTACCAATGGTAAAGACCCTCTAACTGACAATCTTATGCCGCAGCCCCTTTTACCCCACAAAGGCACCAGTCATTTTATTAACATCCTCGAAATTTTAGCGCGTATCCAAATAGCTGATAACTACCCTCTCGAATTGATAATCCATGATAAATTAGCAAACCTATCATGGGGCACAACGATCATTCTGATTACAGGGGGATTGGAATTTGATGATCTGGATAATTTATTCAGATTTCGCAAACGAGGATTATTGCCTGTCGTAATTTTGACCGAACATGTGCCAAATTATCCTGGTTTACGTGATATGGCAAAGTCCCTGTCGATCCCAATTTATACTGCAACGCAAATTGACCACTTGAGGACTTTGGGTTTGGATTGATAACATGAATAGTGAAACCAGAGAACAACCACCACCCGGAAATTTGCGGATACTCGCCATCACCAATTTCTTCTTGATCAGCCTGATGCTTTCATTTTTCGCCTTTGTACTGGGTAAATCTGTCACAATCCTTTATCCCGGGTGGCATCCCATTGGTTTCATGGTTATGGCATTCTTCGTAGCCTTCGAATCACTTTCGTTGAGATACTATCAAAGAAGGACATCTCGTTTTACCCAAAATATCGTATTGGGAATACTTTCAGAAATAATCCTTATCATCCTGGTTGCGAAACTATTTTCTATGCTGTCTGAGGGTTTTTCAACCTTGTGGATGCAGATAACCTCCTGGCAGGAAGATTTTATTGGGAATTTCCTGGATCCAAAAAGTACCTTCTATATTTTTGGGATTCTGTTTATATGGATGATGACTTGGCTTTTCAGCGGTCCAATCAATAAATTGGAGGAAGACCATGAATTAATGGAACAGGAAAAGCTGGGGGTGGTTTTTACTGACCGAAGAGATGCACGTAAAAAGTTGGTGAACCTTATTTTTATCCTGGGTTTTATCATGATCTTCTTGGCGAGCTCAATCAATTACTTCTTCGCATCCCAGGTAATTTATCAAACAAATTCATCCCCCATCCTGCCAGTTCTCATACTTTATTTTGCAGCTGGATTTGTCTTTTTATCTCTAAACCAATACGCTATTATGAAAGCATACTGGTACTTCAACGACATTTCAGTCAATCCAGATTTGATAAAAAGATGGATTTTTTACACGGTTCTTTTTATCATCTTTGTTGTTTCTGTTATTATTTTCTTGCCAAAAGATTTTTCTATTGAAATAAATCAATTTGTTGAATTTTTGTATAGAGTCATCATTTATATATTCTCGATACTCCAATTTTTAATAATTTTCCCGATCATCTTAATCATCACACTACTTTCGTCGCTTTTCTCTGGTGAACCAATCCAGGAGCAAATTCAAGATCAAGTCCAGGAATATACACCCGTTATCCCCCAACCTGCCGGTCAAATGCCCTGGATTGAAGTCGTAAAAACAATCCTGTTCTGGACTGTTTTTTTAGTTATTATCATCTTCACTATCCGGTTTTATATAAAGAACAATATAAGAATTAGATCCTTGTTTAGAAATTTTCCCCTGGCAAGTTGGATAAAGGACTTCTGGAACTGGATTAAGAAGGGGTTCTTACTCCTAAAACAGGAAACAGCCTCGAAATATCAATCAGGCATTGAAAATATCCGCAGATATCTTAAAGAGAGAGGTAGAAATTTACCCAAATTATCAAATATTCTAAATATTATGCCGCCTCGCCAGGAAATAATCATGACCTACCTGGAGTGGATCAGATGGAATAACGAAATGGGATTAATACGAAGAAAGTCACAAACGCCATTGGAATTTGCACAGGTCTGCACCCAATTTAACAATGAAGCCTCAGTAATGATCGATGATTTCACAAATTACTTTATCACTGCCAGATATTCGACCCATCCCATAGAAAAAGAACAAGCACAAGAAGCAAAAAGATTGTTGTCAAAATTACAAGAGACTTTTCAGCTCAAACATGATGAACAAGAAGCCGAAAGTGAATGAGAATCTTGAGACCCATCTCAAATTACGAATAAAGATCCTGCCCTTCTTATTAGGATTTTTTCTTCTTTTTACATTCGTTTTTCCTTTCAAGGGTTGGTGGATCGCGTTACTTGCTTTGGGATTGGCGTTTTTGTTCAGTTCATTTTCAATTTATCATCTAAAGAATCGGCTCAGGATTGTTCGAGAGATGCGATTCAATTTTGCAAAGGTGGGTGATGTCCTCGAAGACCGGATTATCATTCACAATGACAGCTCTTTTCCAACCATTTGGCTTGAAATCTCAGACCTGACAAATATTCCTGGTAGTAAAAAATCCATTGGCACAAATGTGGATCCAAATAATCANTTTACTTGGCGTAAGCGTCATTTATGCACCCGGAGAGGATTGTACAGGTTGGGCCCTACCAAGATCCAAACNAAGGATTTATTCGGNTTNTATGAGCTNACAATNCTTAATGACTCTGAAGCCAATATTCTCATCACGCCACCCNTCGTCCCGTTACCCCATATTGAAGTTGCAAGCGGCGGTCGTACTGGCGATGGAAGGACTGACAGAAGCCTCATTGAGCAATCCGTTGCTGTAAGCACCATCAGGGATTACCAACCACAGGATCCTCTTCGGTATATCCATTGGCCAATCACGGCCAAAAGAAATGAACTCAGTTCTAAAGTTTTTGAAAATACGCCTACCGGGAATTGGTGGGTAATCCAGGACATGTATGGTCCTGTGCAATGTGGAGAAGAAAAAAATAATACCCTAGAGGTTGGTATCCTTTTATCAGCATCCCTGGCGGTTAGAGGGATCCAAGAAACTAAAGCGGTAGGGTTAATAGCAAATAACCATCAGCATACCTGGATTTCCCCACAACACGCCAGCGACCAATCCATGAAAATTATGCGCGCCCTTGCCCTCAGTGAAAAAGGCGAAATATCCCTGAAGGATCTTTTACAAAAGTCATTAGCTTTATTCAATCAAAAAGCTAGTTTGGTGGTTATCACACCGGATATAACATTGAATTGGTGGAATCCATTGATCTCACTCAAAGCCAAGGGTTTGATCCCAACAGTTTTGTTGTTTGACCCTAAAAGTTACGGCGCTGAAGAAAGTTCCGATCACGTAATACAAGAACTGAGAAATGCAGGCATAAATGTTTATTCCATTAAATCAGACATGTTCAAAGAGCAAATGGAAGTTAAAGAAAATCCACTTTGGGAATGGCGGGTTTCGGGTACTGGGAAAGCTATACCAATAAAAAAACCAAAGGATCTTTCCT
>P_1C_Sed_1_UnCtyDRAFT_1000068_pt1 | contig 16102 bp, 17 predicted proteins | sample Pon1CUnioCityCA_6_FD_11282 | JGI IMG/M metagenome (IMG submission 11282) | reverse complement strand
AGCTCGTTCATCATTTGAAAAATTGACACTGGAATTTATTATTGGTCAATTGGAAGCTGCACTCTTATGGCTTGATCAATGTGAAGAAGAATATTCTTACAACTGATCCTTTAATAAGAAAATTTTATAAAACAATCAGAGAAAAACCAGAGAGCTTATTAAAAATTGAGGAATAAATATATGATTAATAAGAAATATTTAGCAGTATTTATGGTAATTACCATCGCTATATTTATCACTGGATGTGTAACAGAACCTTACCAGGTGCCAACATTGGAGGTTAGAAACACCGAAACGAATGATCAAAATACAACCGATATAGTAAATCCTCCTGAGGTCGACCCCCGATTCACAATCCAATCTGATTCTGATCTCAGGGAGCCAGTATCAATGCTTTATCAAGCCTATTTTCAGGGAGAGAGCCCGGTTTTTGTGGAAGAAAATGCTGATTTGCTTGTTTACTCTGTTGTAGAAGAAGATATGTTCCAGCCTAATCCTCCATCCCACTTTTTGCCTGGTGCTGCATTAATACCTCAAGCAGATTCCGATCAAATTGATCAATTCATAGACTTTGCGCTTTCTGTTGAAGGGCAGCGGCTGCTTATCTCTGAAGGTTTTCTACCAGAAATGATAACCTTGACAGACCAGGCAGGGAACCAGGTCGATATAAATTTACCGGTAGCTCGGGTTATCTCAGCCTATGGTCCGGTGACTTCAATTGTTTATAGTGTAGATGGTGAAGAACAAATGATTTCAGCCAGCTATCTCGGGGCAAGGGATCCTTTGGGTTCTTCTGTTATGGAAAAAATGGACCCACGCTTTCCCGGCATTAAAGGGGATGACTCTTTTTCACAGAGCGAATTTAATATTGAGGAAGCCGCGACTCTCGATCCAGATTTGATTATTGCAAACGCACGTTCTTCCTGGTTGGAGTCTGCTGAACAGATCAACGTTCCAATATTTCTTTATGATGCAGAAAACCCCGAAAAACTCAAAGAGGCAGCATTAATGACAGGCCAGATCTTTGGTCCCAATTCATCCGTGCAAGCACAAGCCTGGGTACATTATTTTGAAGCTGTGATTGAAAGGATCGGGTACCAGGTTTCCGATGTTCCAGAGGAGGACCGGTTGAATGTTCTTTTTACTGGAACTGAACCACTAAGGGTTGCCAGCGGCGAGATGTTTCAATCTTACATTATTGACGCTGCTGGTGGGAATTCTGTGACAACGAATTTGGTAGGTTATTGGAATAATGTCAACATGGAACAGGTTGTGATTTGGGATCCCGTTGTGATTATCGTCCCGCCGTATGGTGGGGCAAGTGTTGAAGCGATTACTGACAGTCCAGAATGGCAAATTTTGGATGCTGTTAAGGAGGGAAGGGTATATCGCATGCCTAAATTGGTCGCTCCCTGGGATACGCCATCTCCAGATGCCGTCCTTGGAATTATTTGGATGGCTCAGCAGCTTTACCCTGAGCAAGTGGATCTGGATTGCGCCACAGAGGCTGAATATTTCTATCAAACTTTCTTTGATTATGAAATCACTGAGGAAGAACTTGGCACGATTTGCAGCATTGATTAAAAATAATTTTGCAAAAGTTAAGAATATCAGTACCATCTTTCTTTTCTTATTACCTGCAGTAATATTTATCATCTCCTTAACGATGGGGAGATACCAGATTGGGCCATTTGAAGTCTTTAAGGTCCTCTTGTCTCCAATTTTTCCTTCTGTGGGAGATGAAATTCCTGATATTGCTCGCCAGTTGATTTTAAGAGTTCGTTTGCCGCGAATTATGGCGGCTTTATTTATTGGTGCCAGTTATGGCGTGACAGGGGCGGGATTCCAGGCAATTTTTAAGAACCCCCTGGTTGATTCAAATATTTTAGGGGTTACATCTGGTGCCGGGTTTGGCGCAGCATTGGCGCTATTATTTGCCGGCGGTCCGCTGGTGGTCCAAGTTTCAGCATTTTTATTTGGATTGCTTGCTGTTTTTCTTTCTTTTTACGGCAGCCGTTTATACAAGACATCTCCTTTGCTGGTATTGACGTTGATGGGGATCTTGATAGGTTCCTTTTTTAGTTCAATGACCTCTTTATTGAAATATGTTGCGGATCCATTAGACACACTCCCTGCAATTACATTTTGGTTGTTGGGGAGCCTAACTGGTATCACATGGCAAAATCTCCTGCCCTTAGGTGTTATCATCATCCCCGGGATCATTTTTATATGGCTTCTTCGGTGGCGCTTGAATGTTCTTTCTCTGGGTGACTCAGAAGCAACAGCTTTAGGCGTAGATCCAACAAAGATGAAGGTAGCCTTTATTATTTTTTCAACGTTAATGACTGCAGCCGCCGTTTCTGTAAGCGGCGTCATAGGTTGGATAGGGTTGGTAATTCCTCATGCTGGTCGATTGATCGTGGGTCCAGACCATAAAAGATTAATACCTGTATCATTAAGTCTCGGTGCAGCTTTTTTAATGGGAATTGATGATATTGCCCGAACGGTTTTACCCGGAGAAATCCCACTTGGAATCCTAACAGGCTTAATTGGGGTTCCGATTTTAGTGCTGCTTATGCGACAAAACAGGTCGGGGTGGTGACGATGCTGCTGGAGGCGAAGAATCTTCGTTTTGCATACATACCCGGACAAACGGTCCTCCACGATGTCTCACTCAATCTTGATATCGGTGAAACGTTATTCATTTTAGGCAAAAATGGGAGTGGAAAAACNACACTTCTTTCTTGCCTATCCGGGATTTTGACACCTGTTGAAGGCAGTATAAAACTTGACGGNCATAAAATATCGGATTATTCACCATCCAAACGCGCCCNAAAGTTGGCGCTCATCCCCCAGNTCCACACGCCATCATTTGCCTATACAGTCAAACAAATGGTTATGATGGGTCGAGCACCCTATCTCCCCTGGATGGGTACGCCTTCTAAAATGGACGAAGAAATTGTTGAGCAATCTCTTGAACAAGTTGGAATATTAGAACTGAGTGACCGCCCATATACTGAAATCAGCGGCGGTGAGCAGCAGTTGGCGCTTATTGCAAGAGGACTGGCACAAAAAAGTTCAATACTATTGATGGATGAGCCAAGCGCTCACCTAGATCTCAGCAATCAACACAGGGTTCTGGAAATCATTCATCAATTAGCCCAGGAAGGTTTATCTTTTATAATATCCTCGCATTCGCCAAACGATGCACTTGCTTATGCAGATAACGTCCTATTATTAAGCGGTGGTTGGGTCATGGATTATGGACATCCCCAAAAAACCCTCACGGAACCCTTACTCTCATCGGTTTATGGCATCCAAACAGAAGTCATCTATCAAAAGGAAAATGGTTCTTCCACGGCAAGAGCAGTTTTACCGATGCGCCCTAATATCGTGAAACCGGAATCATTGAATGAAACTGGCAGCTTTCTTNNTGAATTGTTCCAAAATCGGAATAATTCACCGCAGTTAATCATTGTCACAGGATTGAGCGGCGCTGGAAAAACAACATGGTGCAAACATCTTACGGAAATTGCCAGAGATAAAGGTTTTAAAGTCGAAGGCATTTTATCACCAGGTATTTTTGAAAATGGGAGGAAGATAGGGATTGAAGTACTGGATCTGAGCACCGGAGAGAGAAAACAGCTTGCCAAGCTGCGTGAAAGGGGCAAGAACGAAATTGCCACCCCTCGATGGGTATTTGATCCACAATCGCTAGATTGGGCTAACCAGAGGCTGGAAAAGGGCACTGGGGGGGATTTACTCATCATTGATGAGTTGGGTCCTCTTGAGTTCCTGCGAAATAAGGGGTTGCTGGCAGGAATGGAAAAGTTGGATCGAAAAGAATATCAGGTCGCCTGCGTGGTTGTTCGCTCTTCATTGTTACAAAAAGCTATTGAACGATGGCCAAACGCTTATGTGGTCAGCGGCCGTGTGTAGATTCATTCGATTTCTTTAATCTCACGTATAAATATCAGTAAATTTGATAAAATATATTGAAATTACGCCATTATGGTAACCTTTAATAAGGTTCTTCTCTATTAGAGAATTTTTTCTATTCAACATATCAAATTTATTCTGTAGAAATCGGAGTGGAATATGGATGACAAACTAAAGGTTGGTGTTATTGGTGCAGGCTTTATTGGACCAGTGCATATAGAAGCCATTCGCAGGCGGGGTTATGAAGTTCTTGCGATAGCAGAAAGCAATCAGGAAGATGCTGATAAAGCAGCTGCCAGGCTGATGATCCCTAAAGGATACGGCGATTGGCAGGATCTTGTCAGTGATCCAGCGATTGACGTTGTTCATGTTGCTTCTCCCAATTATCTACATTATGAACATGCCAAGGGAGTACTTAACGCAGGGAAACATGTCGTCTGCGAAAAGCCATTGGCAATGTCGACAGAAGAATCGGGCGATTTGGTCAAATTAGCTGAGGAAAAAAAACTGGTCAATGCTGTCAATTTTAACCTGCGATTCTATCCTTTGATCCAAGATGCAAAAGCACGTATTGATGCTGGAGAATTGGGAGAAAATATCTATATCATTCAAGGAAGCTATTTGCAGGATTGGTTGTTGTTTGACACTGATTGGAATTGGCGCCTGGAACCAGAATTTGGCGGCAACTTAAGAGCAATTGCGGATATTGGGTCTCATTGGATAGATTTAGTTACTTTTATTACAAGGAAAAAGATTGAGTCTGTATTTGCAGACTTTGAAACTTTTTTACCGGTCCGGAAAAAACCATTGAAAAAGGTTGAAACATTTGGGGGCAAGATGGAAACAGAGACAAACTATGAAGAAAAGACAATAACAACTGAAGATTATGCCACCATTCTATTCAAATTCGAGGGTGGCACCCGGGGTGTTATGACGGTTTCCCAGGTTTCTAGCGGGCGTAAAAATCGATTGTTCTTTGAGGTAAATGGTTCGGAATCTTCTCTTGTTTGGGATTCTGAGATTCCCAATCAGATGATGATTGGACACAGGCCAGAGCCAAATCAAATTATCATAAAAGACCCTTCGCTGATGAAGGAATCAGCCCGATGGGCAGCCTCTTATCCTGGCGGGCATGCTGAAGGATTTCCCGATACATTTAAACAACTCCAAACAGCGGTTTATAGTTATATATCATCCGGGCAATTTAGGAGCGAACCAAATTATCCGACGTTTAAGGATGGGCACAATAATATGTTGATTGATGAGGCAATCCTTGAAAGTGCATCAGAAGGACAATGGGTTAAAGTAAATTATTAAGGAAATCTGGCAGCTAAAATAATGATTTTGTGTAGAAGAACGCGAAAGCAAGTTTTGCTTCGTTTTTGCTAGTTTGGAGAGAAATTATGAATGTGTTTGTCGGGTGTGATCTTGGCGGAACCAATATCAAAGCAGGTTTGGTTGATGTTGACGAAGGAAAAGTTTTGCTTTCAGATTCAATCCCAACATTATCAAGAAAAGGTCCTGAATCTGTGCTTGGACGCATGGCAGACCTAATTTTAAAGCTGGTTGAAAAGAGTTCCTTTTCAACAAATGAGATTGGCGGACTGGGAATCAGCGCACCCGGGATGATAGATTTAGAGAACAACGTCACCCTATTCCTCCCTAATTTATATGGAGAATGGCGGGGCGTTCCTGTGGGGGAGATCATGTATTCTCACCTTGGCCTTGACATCTCAATGTTGAATGATGTTAGAGCCATTACATTTGGAGAGTGGGCTTTTGGGGCAGGCCGTGGTGTGGACTCGATGGCCTGCTTTGCCGTTGGTACAGGGGTTGGTGGGGGATTGGTTGTAAATAATCAGCTGGTCCTTGGCATCGATGGTACGGCAGGAGAACTTGGCCATCAAACAGTTGACATGAATGGTCCAATCTGCGGATGCGGCAATCACGGCTGCATTGAGGTTTATGCTTCGGGTCCTGCAATCGCAGCTGAAGCTGCCAGGGGCGTAAGACAGGGATGGAAGACAAAGATTGCTGAGATGATTGACAACGATCTGAATAAGTTAACACCAGAAATTGTTGCAAAAGCAGCAGAGATGGGCGATGAATTTGCACTGGAAGTTTGGAAGCGAGCAGGGACCTATTTAGGTATTGGCGTCGCTAACATTCTTATATCCATCGGTGTGAAAAAAGTTGTGATTGGGGGAGGGGTTGGCAAGGCTGGCAGTTTACTGCTTGATCCAATCAGGCGGGTTGTGAAAGAGCGGGTTTTCTTAATGCCCGTTGAAAAAGTTGAGATCTTGAATGCCAAATTGGGAACGAAAGCCGGTATTGTTGGCATGGCGGCATGGAGTGCAACTAAAATGGGGATAAAGATTGGAGAAGAATGAAGGTTGGACAAGCCAATTAACCTTCGTTTATGCGGATTTTGGAGGTAAAAAATTTAATGAAAATGGTGCTGTATGATGGTAAATACAACACCATTTTAATCTGAAGGTGACATCAAAAAGAAGAATTACATTTAGTTTGGGTTTACTTAGAACTATCCAAATTGTTGATCATATTCCTTAAGCAAACTTTCTGTCCGACTGACACCGAAGCGAGTTACGCCAATTTTTATCACATCCAATGCATCTTTCAAACGGCGGACACCCTGGGCTGCTTTTACCTGAACTGCATCACTGACAGATTGGCGCATTAACTTCAGAATCTCCATGGTATAACCTACGGTTTCGCAGTACTCATTTTTGTATGGAGACGGTGCAAATCCAGTGCTTGTTTTTACAAAATCACCCCCTGCGGCCTCAATCAGCTGGCAAGCCTTAACAATCATCGCATTATCTTTGTAATAACCGGTTTCTAGAATTACTTTGACAGTACGATCCTGTGCAGCATCCACCACACTTGCAATATCATCCTGAACAAATTGGAAATCGGCGCCGAAAAGGGCACCGAGGTTAAGGACCATATCAATTTCATCCGCACCCTGGTCAACTGCTTGTTTTGCTGCAGCGATCTTGGTTTGTGTTGTGGCATATCCCATCGGAAAACAAATTACGGGATTGACCATAACACCGCTGCCCTCAAGGATTTTCGCAGCAAGGGATGTATAGCAGGGTTTGATGGTTGCAGATGCAACTTGTTCTTTGATCGCTATTTCTAATCCGGCAATTGTATCCTCCTTTGTCAAGGTGGGTTTAAGCAGGGAGTGATCGATCATTTTTGCAAGTTCAAGACGGGTGATGGGTGCATTGGGCATTATCGCTTCCTTTCTGTCAAATGTTATACATGAAGTTTACCGCGATTATTCCTTCCAAGGAATGTAGATAATAATTGATTAAAGAAAATACATTATTTCGTATAGCCATTATTTTAAATAAAATTTCAAAGTGGTAAAATTAGCAATAACCTACCAGAAATGAGGAAAAATGGCAGATCTATACCCACTTTTTTTTGAGCCAGTATTAAAAAATTATATTTGGGGAGGTAGAAACCTTGAAAAACTGGGGCTGTCGCTGCCAGAAAATGAGAGAGTTGCTGAAAGCTGGGAGATTGCAGCTCATGAAGATGGTATGACTGTTGTGAAAAATGGCACATACGCCGGTATGGAATTAGGCGAATTATTAAATCAACTTGGTGAGGTATTGGTTGGGAAAAATAATGAATGGGCTTTAAAGCGTGGAAAATTTCCTTTGCTGGTAAAACTAATAGATGCGAATAAAAATTTATCGGTGCAGGTTCACCCTGATGACGATTATGCAAAGCGTTATGAGGGAAATGAGCTCGGCAAATCTGAAATGTGGGTTATTTTAGATGCGAAACCTGGCGCAGAAATTGTCTATGGTCTCGATGAACATATCACCAAAGAAAGATTCAAAAAGGCGATAAAAGATGGGGATTTGGGGGAGTATCTTCATCGCGTTGAAATTAAACAGGGCGATCATGTATGCGTGCCTTCAGGAACGTTGCATGCCATCCTGGAAGGTGCATTGCTGGCAGAAATTCAGCAGAATTCCAATACAACCTATCGTGTTTTTGATTGGAATCGAGTGGGTGATGATGGGGAACCTCGCGAACTGCACGTTGAAAAAGCCCTGGATGTGATCGATTTCAACCAGGTTAAAAAGGCATTACCTTTACCCCAGGAGAAAGAGAGTGAAATAGGTTTTTCGGTTGAAAATTTGTGCCGGAATCAATATTTCACCACAGATCGCTATTATTTAGAAGAGGGTGCAACTATCGATGGACTTTGTGATGGATCTACCCTTGAAATCTGGGGATTGTTATCAGGCACTATTAAGCTCAATGGGGAAGAAATGAACCGGATCAACTTTGTTTTACTGCCTGCATCCATGGGTCCATACGAAATCAAAGCAAATGAAGCATCGGTTCTTTTACGTACATACGTCGAATAATCAATAAATTTTGATTATCTTAATCAGAAAAAAGACACTATAAAATTTTTTTGGAAAATTTATTATATATGGTAGTTATTCTGGGGGTTCAGCTGTCTCAAGCCAACCAATGCGTATTTCCTCAACTCCATCAAATGTCGGGCTGTAGGGCTTGATGTCCAGCACCGGTGTGCCATCTAAAAGATCAACATCTTCAATTGTAAGCACGTTTTCTTCAATTGAAATCAACTTTACAACGGATAAGCTGATAGGATTGGGTCGATGTGGAGAGCGAGATGCAAAAACACCATGAGATTTATTGTCCATCGGTGGATGGGCTGATAATTTATATCCCTTCACCTGGTGAAGATAACAGATCAAGTAGATGTGTGAAAATCCATCCAGATCTCTTAAACCTTCAACAAATTGTGGTTCAATAACTATTTTCCCCTGGATACCCTTAGCAAACCTGGGTTGCCTCGGCATAGCGCTGGTATCTTTGTGGGGTGAAAACAGCGTTCCGATCTTTTGGAACTGGATAATTTCATTATTCATAAGGTTTAAGCATCCTGATTGTTTCTAATGTACAAAATTGCCCAATTCAAAATAAATTTATCAATCATTTCATACTAATATATTGAAATCAAATGTCGAGTTAATTTACTGAAATTTATTTTCATTTTTCAAACTGGTTTCCTTCTTCAAACAGTATTTGCTGTAATTCCATCCATAGTCTTTTAATTGCATTCGATGCAGGACTATTTGGTGAAAACTCTGTGACAGGTTTAGCCTTGATCATTGATTGGGGAATAGCCGTATCAAAGGGCACTTCACCAATTATTTGCAGATTGCTGTCTCCCGCAAATTGTTTTATCTCATCCACACCTTTTTGGTAAAGATCTGATTTATTAATACATATCACCTGGGGAATTTTAAAATGTTTGAGTGTTTGATAAGCCCGCATCAGGTCATGACTCCCTGATACCCCGGGCTCTGCGACTAATAACGCCAGGTCCACCCCTGTACTGCTTGCTATTGCGGGACAGCCAATTCCAGGAGGACCGTCAATAATTATCAGGTTTTTTTCTTTCTCATTTTCCGTGAAACTTTTTGCTTGTTGCCTGATGAGAGTGACCAATTTTCCTGAATTCTCAGCAGCTGGAAAAAGTTCGGCATGGAATAGTGGTCCATAGGGTGATGTCGAAAAATACCATTCACCATCTTGCTGGTCGAACATTTGGATAGCTTCTTCTGGACAACTGTAAACACAAGATGCGCACCCTTCACACAATAAATCAATAACCTTGTATGATTGATGATCATCAACAGGTTGTTCTATGGCGTCAAACCGGCAGACTTCATAACATTTATTACAAAGATTGCATTTTTCCGGGTCGATTTGTGCTAATTTACTGCTGATGAAGTTGTGCTGCTCCCTTTGATTAGCCCCAGTAACCAGCGCAAGGTTCGCTGCATCCACATCAGCATCGACAAAAACACATTTTGTTGGAGATTGAGAAGCCAGATGAACTAAAGAGGCTGTTATGCTGGTCTTGCCAGTCCCGCCCTTTCCACTGAGAATCACAAGTTCTTTCGTAGGCTTCGTTTTCGGTAACATTAATTGATACTCCCAACATCAAAGTGATTCCTGATAAAAGCAAACATATCGAGAAAAGCCACTCGGAATTCTGGCATCACATCAATTAATAGTTTCCCGGAAGCCAGTCCAACTGCAATGCTTTCCTGATAGGGGATTTTCATCAAAATTGGGTAAGAGGTCACAGATAGATAGTCTTCTACCCTTGAATCACCAATCCCATCCCGATTGATTATTACGCCTGCCGGTGTTCCGGTTTCTGCCAGGACCCCAACCATTTGCTTCAGGTCATGCAGTCCAAAGGGGGTGGGCTCAGTTACAAGGACAAGATAATCTGCGTCATGAATGGAAGCAACCACAGGACAGGATGAACCAGGTGGGGAGTCTAAAATTGTGACTTCAATATCCCTTTTCGTGTGTGCCTTTAGCTGGCGGATGATGGGCGTTGGCATTGGTTCACTGATGGTCAGTTCGCCATATGAAAAAGGATGATGATCACAAAATGTGCCAAATTTAAGCTCACCGATTTTCCTGGGTCTTTCAGAAATTGCATGAACAGGACAGTGGATTGTACAACTCCCACAACCGTGACAAAGTTGTTCAAAAACCTCAATTCTTTCACCCAACATTGCTAAGGCATTAAATTCACATAGGTCAACACATTGTTCACATAAGATACATTGATCGTGATCAATGATGGGGATATTGATCTCAGCTGGTTTGACTTCAAGGATCTGAGGATGAAGAAATAAATGTGCATTGGGAGCTTCGACATCACAATCTATTAGTTGCAGATCATAATTTGGTGCAAGTACGGCGGCAAAACTGGTGGCTATCATCGTTTTGCCGGTCCCACCTTTTCCACTGGCGACAGCTATTTTCATCCNGTTTTGTCCTGAATTCATGCTTCTTCTAATGATTTGTGTTTGTAAGCTTCAACCACATTTTCGATGGTTTCGTGTNTATTATTGAATGTATACATCTTNATATTAGCTGAAGATANTGCTCGATAGGCATTAGGTCCAAAATGTCCGCTGATAGCCACTGCTGCATTTTGATTAACCAAAAACTGGGATGCAGCGATACCGGCACCACCAGATTGGGATACGGCGGGATTTTCTAATGGCTCCCAATCATCCTTTTCTGTGTCGTATTTTATAAAGAAATCTGTTCTGCCGAACCTTGGATTTGGCGAGCTCTCTAGTGTTTTACCGAAACTGGATATCATAAGTATCATTTTTTTCTCCTGTAAGAATCATTATTAAACTTTACTACAGTTTCTTATTATCACACACTATTGACTATTTAACAATAGTATATTAGGATATAGATAAAAGGATAAGAGTCATGCATAATCATCAACACAATACAGATCCTGAAGATTTTGGTCGGGGACCGGGTCGAGGACGCCCAGGAAGAGGTAGAGGAAGAGGTCGGGGGATGAGGTGGATGGGTGACTATTCCCTGGTGGATGTCCGTCTGATCGAACCTGCCTTGCTGGCTTTTTTAAGTGAAGAAAAAATGCACGGGTACGGGTTGCTGGACAAACTTGCTTCTTTAGGTTTAGACTCGATAAGTCCCAGTGTCGTTTATCGGATTTTGCGTGAATTTGAGGAAGTGGGTTTAGTTCTTTCCGAGTGGGAAGAAGAGAAAACCCAAGGTCCACCAAGACGAGTTTATGTATTAACTGCAGAAGGAAGAGAAGCACTCCTTCGAGCAGAACTATCACTACAGGAGACCGTTGATCGAATTGAGATGATCTTAAAGCGAATACGGCCTNAAAANGAATAAAGTTCATTACTAAATATTACAGAATAGGAGGTTGTCATGCCAGGTTATGATGGAACAGGCCCTGAAGGGAGAGGTCCCTATGGACGCGGTATGGGCCCATGCGGTCGGGGGATGCGTGGGACAAACAGAGGATTTTTTGGATTCAGACGCCGCGGTGGTTTTGGACGAGGCTTTTGGCCATTCAGATGGCCAGGCGTTAATCCTGTTGGGGATGAAAAATCACAGCTTGATTCGGAAAAAGAATGGTTGTCACAGCAATTAGAAGCAGTAAACAGACGTCTAAATGATTTAGAATCCAAAGAATAAAATCTAGCCCGGTAAAATGCCGGGCTAATTTTTTGTTAAAGAAATAATTTTCCCAAATTAATTTTGACTGTTCTCCAATAGATTCTCGTAAAGTTTGTCAGTATCTGATTTGTTGCATAACTCAATCCCAGGNGTCATCACTGTTGCTGCACCCGCTGCAACGCCGTACATAACCGCTTCCCTGATGCTCTTCCCTTTGGAAAGATAGAAAACAATTCCCGCGACCATACTATCGCCTGCGCCTAATTTACTGCGAATGGGAACTGTCGGTGTGCGAATGTGTTCGGTGTGATCTTTCATTACCAGTAAAGCGCCTCCTGCGCCCAAAGACACCACAACCACTTCTGCATTTCCTGTTTCGATAATTGACTTTGCAGCCTCTTTCTGATGTGCTTCGCTTGTAATTTTATTTCCAGCAAGGGTTCCCAATTCCCGCATATTTGGCTTGAGTAAGAATACCCCGGCTTCAGCTGCTAATTTTAGCTGTTCACCAGAAGTATCTACAATTAATTTACTGTTGATTTTATTTGCCAGGTCTCCAACCTGTTGATAAAAATCATCAGGAACGCCGTGGGGGGTACTGCCGCTGGCCACGATGTAATCCGGGTGAGGATCAACTTTTTCAATTTCATTGAGGGTACTCTTCCATTCTTTATCAGAAAGGTTGGGTCCTGGCATGATGAACCTGTATTGATGATCAGTATTACCTTCAAAAATTGTTATGTTTTCCCTTGTTTGTTTGCTGATAGGGACCGGTGTATAGGTGACTTCTTCTTCATCCAGTTTTGATTGGAGAATTTCACCATTTGCACCGCCGCATGGAAAAATTGCCAGGCTATTTCCACCTAAACGTTTTATTGCCCTCGAAACATTAATTCCTCCGCCCCCCGCTTCGTGTTTTGGAGCGTTGCATCTTAATTTTTTATTTGGCACAACCTGAGAAATACCAGATATCTTGTCCAGTGCTGGATTTATTGTTAAAGTAACTATTGATTTTTCCATGATATTTTCTCACATTCTTTTCTTATGAATTATTCTCTGTAGTTAGATAAGTTCCTTGTGAACAAATCCAAACTTAAGATTGCCATTTTTTCCAGAGTGCCTGAGATTGGTAAAAATTGCTTTAGTTATCCTTTCATTTTCTTGCTGTTAGGCTTTTTCTCTCTGCCATTCTTTCAAAATTGAGATAACTTCATAATCGGAAATATCACGCCAGTTTTCATAGACCTGGGCAACAGCCCTAAAATACTGAGGTTGTTCTAGAATCACGACTTCATCGACAACCTCTTTTTCCTCCAATGCTTTGCCAACCTCAGGACTGCTGACCGGTGAGGCAACGATCAAGGATTTTGGATTCTTTTTAGCAATTAATTTGATCGCGGCACGGATTGTTGAACCCATTGCGATACCATCATCAACCAAAATAACAACTCTATTGCCGATCTGCGGTAATGGCCTTCCCCCTCTTAAAACCTGGATTCGTCTTTTAATTTCCTTCCTCTGTTCATTTTTGATTTCTTCTATTTTTCCTGGCGAGAAAATTGAAAATGCCTGGCTTAAAATTACACTGCTTCCATCCTCTGCCAAAGCACCAAAACCAGATTCTGGATTATAGGGAAATGGAAGTTTCCGAGAAATTACCAATGAAAAGTCAGATTGAAGTGCTTTAGCTATCTCAAATCCAACAGGAACACCTCCTCGAGGAACTACCAATACAAGAGGGTTCTCATCTCTTAAGTGGGAAAGTTCCTTTGATAATTCTTTGCCTGCATCTCTTCGGTCTTTAAACACAAATACCCTATCACTGATTATTTAATAACAATGGACATCTTGTCTTCTGCAATACTTACTTCTTCTATATTTCTTTCATCTGCCATCGAACGTATTTTTGCCATTATTTCTTCCTGGTCACCTTCTACAATTTGTGATCCAAGGTGGGTGAATATTGCTCTCCTAACACCGGTTTTTTGACACCAGGTTAATTGAGTTTGGATCGGGACATGACCAATTATCGTATCACCGGGTTTTCGGATCATCGATTTTTTCAACGTTGCACCATCCCCAATATAAATATCTATGCCGGTCATTGCATCTTCCCGATCTTTTATCCATGCAACATCTGGTACATAGAAAATTTCTGCACTACCAGCTTTGACCCGGTAACCAACAGCTGGCGCCCGAGTCGAATGGAGAACGGGAAATGCTTCCAGTTTTAAATGATGATCACTTCCTTTTGGAATAAGAAATGGTTCTCTTTCTTTGATCCACATTTTTTCTTCAATTTTGAAATTATCCATATTTTCCCAGGTATCTTCAGTAGCATATACCGGGCATGGTGACCCATCTCTCAACCCAAAAGCGTGATCTGGATGTGCGTGGGTCAGGATGATTGCGTCCACATCCCAACGATGAACATCATCGAGCCAATCTTCACCGCAATCAATAATGATTTCGGTATCATAATAGGAAACCTTCACAGCAGAATGATTATGATGTTTGTCAGTCCTCGCTTCAATATTGCCGCGAGTTCCCAAAAAATTTAATTTCATACTCAAGATTAAGTATGCAGGCAAGTTAAATTAACAACTTTTGGTGTCTATTTGATTAAAGGAAGTTTTCAGTCTTTAATCGTTAGAATTGGGTTGGGTTCATCCAAAACCTTGTTGAAATGTTTGTTTAAGTGAATGTTTTTTATGATCTCAAATAAAAATTTGTCGATCGAAAAAACACGGGTGAAGTCCAATTTAGTAAAAGCTGGCACAGCTAGCACACTGTCAGTTACATAAACCCCTTTAAGCCCGTAATTACTATGAAGATTCTGGAGCGTATCAATTGCTTTGCTTGATCCCAGAAAATGAGAAACGCCCAGCNAGACCTCTTCAATATCAGTTTCATTAATGACTTTAGTGATGGCAGCCTTAACCGTCCCNCCGGTGTTTATCATATCATCCAAAATTACTGCGCGTTTCATGCCAACAAAATCACCAATCACTTCAGTAACATCAGCCTGCTCAGGTTTTGGCCTGTGTTTTGAAGTGATAGCACATCGAATTCCTAAATTTCGGCAAAATGCGATCATCAGATCTGCTGCACCTGCGTCCGGTGCAATCCCTATGCAATCATTTTGATTCTTTAATTTTTGGAATTTATTTAAAAAGAAGGGAAGGGGTGATATAGCATTTACAGACACTTTTCCATAGTAACCCTGAACACGACGATCGTGTGGTGCCCAGACTATTAATCGGTCAATCCCTGCTTCAATACTCAGGTTCGCCATCAGTTCTGCTGTGACTGGCTCTCGTTTTCCGGTAGTGGGTTTGTCCTGACGGGTGTATGCCAAATAAGGTAGTACACCTGTAATTCGTTTTGCCCCCCATTCTCTCAAAGCTCTGACAGCAATTAGAAATGCGAGATAATTCTCATCGACATTGCGGTCAGATGTTGGATCTTTAAGAGCCTGAAACAGAAATACATCCCTGCCATTGACATCTTTTTCCAACCTTACACAAGTTTCTCCATCGGAAAATTGAAAGTCGACATCTTTCAGGAAAATAGTTTCCTCGCCGCTTATTTTTGGAATATTTTGTTTTATTATCAGATCGACCACTTTTTTAGCCAAATTCGTACCAGAGCGGCAGCTGGCAATCATTAAAGGGCTATTTGGAGAAGGCAAATCTTGAAACTGACGACTCTGGGAGACACGTTCCCCTAACTCATGAAGAATATTTTTTTTTCATGGATTGTTTCCTTTTGCAATCGTATATTGACTCTTTACACTGGATACCATATAGATGATTCGCTTGTCATATATATTTTAATAAATTCATGACGATATTATCAATGTGTTTTGTTCAAGAAAAGTTTGAATTAAGTAGGATCCTGTGAGGTTTGGGTTTGGGAATCACAAGAATAGGATATCTCAATTTGTCAGCAAGGTGAGAATCAGGAGGCTAAAGTATAATCAAGAGACCAACCAGCAATAAAGGAGGACAAGGTTCCAATGAAATATGATTTTGAGTTTCGATCAAGACGAAGCAACGTTTTCTCTACCAAGGGCATGGCAGCTGCCGGACAA
>P_1C_Sed_1_UnCtyDRAFT_1000067_pt1 | contig 16202 bp, 13 predicted proteins | sample Pon1CUnioCityCA_6_FD_11282 | JGI IMG/M metagenome (IMG submission 11282) | reverse complement strand
TCCCAAATCAAGGTGGAAGGAGTCCAACCTTTTTCAAATGCTGCCACATATGTGAGGGGCTTGATGGCAGAACCTGGTTGACGGGTGTCAGAGAGCACCATGTTCACCTGCCCGTCAATTTCTTCATTGTAAAAATCGGCAGACCCAACCATGGCTAAAATTTCGCCGGTTTGTGGATTCATTGCCATTAATGCACCGTTTGAGGCATTATTTTCCTCAAGTTTAGCTAACTGGTCCCTGACAATGCGCTCACCCTCTCGCTGTAAATTGGGATCCAATGTTGTGTATACGGTAAAACCACTTTTATATATCGTTTGGGGGTCAAATTGCTCTTCCAAAAGGGATTTTACATAGACGACCCAGTGCGGATAACGCATGTTAAACCTTAGCTCAGGAAAATCGTAATTAGCAAGGTCAATCCCTGCCTGGGTGGCATCTTCATAGGAAACACATACATCAGGTTTGTCAATTCCAACGTCGATACATCCTTTTTCTAAACTCAATTCATACATTAGCACAAGAACGGACCGTTGGCGGTATAAAGTCGCCTCTCTGTTTGTGTAGATATCATAAATCGAAGGTCCCTGAGGCAATCCTGCAAGGAAGGAGGATTGCCAAAGGTTTAATTCTTCTGCCGAGGTATTAAAATAGGTTTCTGCAGCAGCCTGGACGCCGTATGAATTATTACCATAGAAATTTTCATTTAAATACAATTCAAGAATTTCTTCTTTTGTGTATTGACGGGTAATTTCATAAGCCAGGACGATTTCACGCGCTTTCCGGGAGTATGATTGTTCATATCTTTCGGTAGGGTCCAACAATAAGGCTCGCGCTAATTGCTGGGTAATGGTGGAGGCGCCCGATTGTATCTCTCCTGCTGTATAGTTTTGAATAAGTGCCCGGGACATCGCCAGCAAATCAAAACCCGGATTGGTGAAGAAGTCTTTGTCCTCAGTGGCAATGGTGGCTGCAATTAACTCAGGCGAAACATCTTCCAGGGGCACGTATGTGCGACGACCTGCATTGGGATCAATTATTTCGTATAACAAATGGCCGTCCCGATCAAGAATTCGGGTGGTCTCAAATTGGGCGGCTCTATCACGCAGTTCGTTTACATCAGGTAAAGAAGAGGATATTCGGAAATATTGGTAAATGCCTATAGATCCAACCACCAATCCAGCTAATATGAGTAGAAATATGAAAAATAGGACTGCCCTTAATAAGCACCCTCCAAATTTTTTAGCTCCTTTGGTCTTTTTTGGGCGTTTCGATTTTGGCGAATTGCCAACCTTCTTATTTTTTGTTCTGACTTTTATCTTATCGGTATCCTGAGCTTTTCTTGAGGTGGATTGATAAGCGGCTGGCGTGACCCTTGTCGCTTGCTTATCGACCTCGCTGACAGACTTTGGTAAATTGGGATTTTCAGGTACCCAACCGGGTGGGACATAGGGAGGTGGGATCGTTGGAATATCATCACTGGAGGTTCTTTCACCACCAATTGGAATAACGCGTGTTTCAGGTATATCTCCATCAATTCCCTTATCAACATCTGACGGTAAGTCGGAGGAAATTGCCCTAGTTTCAGCACCAAAGTTACTTTCTTTTTGCTCTCCTGAAACTTGTAGATCGGCTTTTGAAACATCAACCGGTTGTGTTTCGTCGTCATTAAGGGAATCTATTGGCGTAAAAGGCACATCCCCCCACCATCCCGTTGACGATTCAATCAGCTCATCTGATTCTGTACTTGATTCCAGCCATCCCCCTGCATCATCGAAAGTATCTTCCCCTTCTGTCGTTCCTTCATCCTCTTTCAGAGTTTGAGGATCAGTTCCTTCTTCTGAAGCAAAATCGTCAGGAAGGAAAGATGGCGAAAATTCTTCATCTTGTTCTTGATCATTAATATCCCCAATACCCGCATCCTCCTCTGCGCCTTCTTCCACTTCTAACGGTTCATTTTCCTCGAAACTGCTCAAATCATTGGATTCTTCAGCACTTTTTCCTATACTTTCAGAGTCATTATTTACTTCAGCAGGCGCGTCAAGAGCTTCCGAAACATCTTCCTCTTCCTCATCGGGGTTTGAAGCTGTATCGAGTACTTCCGGGGTAATTTCTTGTGTATCTTCAATATCTGATGAACCTTGAGCAGTTTCGGGATCGTCTATGTGGAGATTCTCCTCATTTTGTCCTTCTGCTGGTCCATCTACATGTTCATTATCCATCATGGCATAATTCTAGCATAATTCCTTTTAAATTAATAGACGCTAAGGACCATTAGAAAGTTCCCACCATTTCCCCTTTTAAAGATATATGGTTCAGACCCAGGTTCAGAATCGTTATTCATTGGTAAAATGGAACTATGCACACAATCTCCCTGGACAGAACCAAACCAAAAGCTTTCGTGCTTGTTCCCTACGGCAATTTTTCAGAAAGTAAGCCTATACTTGACCAGGTTTGGACACTGGACCTTTCCAGCGCTGAATCTTATCCCTTTTGTTTGACAACAACCTCCGGTTTGAGAGCTAAATGCATGCGGTTGTTCTTTAATCTTATCCATAATAATAAACGGATATCGAAACCCGAAGATTTCTCACGCCCTCCAAGGGTTGTTGAATATTCACCTGCTTCTTTGCAAGTAGAGGCTGAATATCAAGAAAAGATCTCATTTTTGTTTACTTTTTTCTTTCTTGAGCCTGAAATCCTCACGGGCAATATCCAAATAACCAACTTTGCAGAATCGCCCAACGATATTATCCTCCAGCTTGCCTTCAACCTGGTGCCGATGGAGAAAGGACAGCCTTCTCATCCTGAGCGAATAGGAAACAACCAGTTCGTTACAGGAAAAACAGCACAGCTAGAACCAGTCCTGTTTATGACTGGCGGCCCTTCAGCCATCAGCAGTCCATATCCGGCGCTCTCAATCCAGCTTGATCTCCAACCAAAGAAAGCTCAAAAACTTTCCTGGGTGCTCGCCTCCAAAGAGACAAAATCTCTTTCCTTTGGCATTGCAAAAAAAATCATTACCTCCGGCTGGCAGGATATCTTTCGTGCCCACGCTATGGATCATGCAAGCAGGACCTTTTCGATCAAGACAGGAAATCCAGATTGGGATGCTGCTTTTTTCTTATCACAGGTGAATGCAAATACACATTGGGTCAAATATGAAACCGAACCTGAAAAGGCGGTTTTTGTAAAAATTCGTCTCCCTGATTATTCGTCATTCTCTGACAACTTTATACCCAAGACCAATAATCTAACAAATTTTGAGTTGAACCATCTCTTCCAGGTGATATTACCAGCAGAGGTAGAAACTGCAGCCCACTTACTGGAAAAACAAATCCACAGTCAGGTTGATCAACTGCAGAAAAAAGGGCAGAAGAAAAACTCTTTTTCAAGGTTTGCTGATAAAAGCTGCCCGATATTGGCCTCCCTCCTGTTAGAAATATTTGAGATAACCCGTGACACCGACCTTCTAAAGCGCTGTTTACCAAAGCTGGATTTTTTATTTAAATCCTGGGGCACAAAGGATCATTTAAATAAAGAAAAGGTATTTATTCACTGGGACAAACCCTCACAATTAGAAATTGAAACAGGATTGTTTACCTTTGATATTTGGCATCCCTATAACAAAGGTTTAAATATCAAAAAAGTTGAAAGCCCTGCGCTTTATGCGATGTTGTTAAAAGAGGCAAAAGCACTAAGCAAAATTTCAAAGATCCTGAATGAACACTCCCGATTGCAGTTTTATGAAGATTGGGAAAATCAATTTCAGCAAAGGTTAAATAATTGCTGGGATGATGACATAAATCTCTATCGATACCAAGATATTGAAACCCATTTATGCTCATCAGGAAAGTTGTTTTATCAAGGCAATGTATTTAAAAAAGTTGAGATAAAGCAAGTCTTCAAGCACCCACAGCGTCTTCAGTGCCATATATTTGCCTCTGATGAACACACACGGAACTGCATAATAAAGTTCACTGGTAGATCATCCGGCGGCGATTACATTGAAGAAATTTTCAAATCCCCGGGGATTCTTTGGGTTTCAGGACGTGCCCACCTGACAACGGAAAATCTTTATGCTGAATTGGATGCCATATCCTTTGAAGGGCTAAACCCGAAGGATGATTTCATCTTAGAACCTGCAGACTATACGCAAACCGATATTTCCTGCCTCCTCCCAATTTGGGCAGGTTCCGGGGCAGAAATCCGCAGGCAAGCTTTAATTTCCAATTTATTGGATCCCACAAGGCCAGTTTTTTCACACGGGATCCCGGAAACAGGGGGAGTTCAACAACCCCTGCCGAAGGATCTGCCCATCAGAGTAAATGTCATGTGGAACACATTAATTCTTGAAGGAATAACAAGCCAGGGTGACTCGCCAAAAGCTGCCGGCTTGTTTGCGAATATAATGAATGTAATTACACAAGGATTAATAGATTATGATGGTTTTTTTCCTCTATATGATGCCAATACCGCTCAACCGGTCGGTCAATACAATGCCATCAATGGATTGGTGCCAATTCAATTATTCCTTAAAATCGCAGGGATAAAGCTGTTTTCCCCATCAAGGGTTGCCCTTTGGGGTTCGAACCCATTCCCATGGCCAATCGAGATCCATTGGAGGGGATTATCATTGGTCAAAGATAACATTCAAACCAAGATAACCTTCCCAAATGGGGCTACAGCTGAAAATGTCACACAGGAATCAATCTTAATTACTTCTGAATAAACATGATCAATTTTCGGAAACCAAATTTTCAGCAGTTCATAATAATCACCTTTTTATTACTAATCCTTATGTCCGCCTGTCGAGAATTTCAAAGGACAACGACCACAACGCCTGAAATGCAGCCAGAGGGGACAAAACAAATAGCACCCACCACCACAAGTACTTCAATTGTGAGAGAAACCCAAAAACCTGATAACACACAAACGCCTTTCCCCACGCCAGTCGTTGTCAACAGACCGGGCTCGCCCCTAGCTTCAAACCTTGAAGTCATTGATGTCAAGAATGCAGCGCAAATCCAGCACCTGGCAACCTGGGGAACTGGAAGCCCAAATGATATTCAAGTATCCAGCGATGGACAGATCCTTGCCGTGGGGACCGCCACCGGTATCCATTTATATGACACATTGACGCTGAATGAGATCGCCTTCCGGGAGACTCCCCACAGTGTAATGTCAGTAGCATTCTCCCCCGACAACGATTTTATCGCCGTTGGGCAGGTTGGAGGAAGTATCGACATCTATGCTAGGATTGATTTTTCACACATAACCCATCTGACTGTGCCGGACTTTTCTTCAGCTGATTCTTATAAATTTGAGTGCTTCTTTTTCCCGGAAATCTCAAAATTTATTGGCGTTATAAGAACGGATCAAAACATTATCATCAACCAGTGGACCTACGATGATTGGGAACACACACTATCTTTTTCAATTGATAGCGGTTTGACAGCTTTCATAAATTCTACGGTCGGATCAATTGGCGTCATTACTGAAGACAGCCTTTTATTTCAATCCATTTTTTATCAAGAAGACACCAAGCAAATCAATCTCCCAGAATCATTATCAAAAGTATTTTGGGGAAATTTTGTAGTCAATGAAGGCGATATTGCCCCAACCAGTGATGGTGAAGGGTTGTTGATCAATAACGGCTCATCCATCGTTTACTGGGAAATTTCTTCAGAAGAAATTACATATCAATTAGAGGCGTTCCCTTCCAATTTACCGGATCCATGTCAAGATGTTGCTGAAACCTGTTTGAATGACAAGGGTGAAATCTCATGGGTATGCCAGGAAACAGCGCCCCCGCCTATTGAAACCATCACCCTGACACCTGACAATATCATGATAGTGATTGCTCGAAATGACAACGGCCTTGAACTTCGCCGGGTTCATGACGGTTTACTTGCCTGGAAGGTAGAAAGCCATTACAAAGAAATCAGTTTCTCCCCGGGCAGTGAGTTCTTTTTCGGTCTTCGAGAGGATGGGTTGATTGAGAAGCGCTTGTCGGAGACCGGAACCTTATTAGGAACAATTGAACAGCATCCAGGAAATTTATCTGACATTGTATTCTCTCCAAACGGCAAAGAAATCGCTGCAGCACTTAATGATGGTTGGATTCACATTTACAATACTACTGATGGTCAACCTTTAGGCCTTTTAGAAGGAAATGCAAAGGCCTTAGCCTTCTCTCCTGGTGGCGCATTAATGGCAGCAGGATTACAAAACGGCGTGATCCGTATCTTTACCTTAAGTAATGGTGGGCATTTTGATCTGGAAGGGCATAGAGATACCGTCAATGATTTAAAATTCTCGGAAGATGGAAGCAGATTACTTTCCGGCAGTGCAGATTGCTCCATCAGCCTTTGGGATTTAGAGAATCAAGAAAGAACACAAAGGCTTATCCCTGGGAAAGAGCAACCAATTGAAGTCTTGAGAGTCGATTTTTCACCTGCAGAAGTCCTGGGATACCTGGCAGGGGATATGAGCGGTCTTTATGCTGTTAATGAAGATGCAAAATTCACCATTGAAGGTTTAATAAGTTTGAGGGATTTGGCAGTCTCAGGAAATAAACAGACCCTGGCTGTAACAGGTTCAGGCACCAGCATTTTTACAGATATACAAGAGGAGGGTTTTTCAACATCAAATCTTCTATCTGTCAAAGGAAATACCCTGGCATTGAATGAGGACGGATCGCTGCTGGTAGTTGCATCAGGTTATTCTCTTGAATTTTGGTCTGCTGAGAATAAAACGAGACTCCATACCTTTTATGTGGAAGATATGGGGTCACAAGGTCTGAAACCAATCCGCCTGGCATTCTCGCCTGATAACAGGTTGATTGCATTGGCTTATCAGAATGGTTCGATTCAAATTTTTGGCATTGGCAGCAATTAAGAATTTCCAATTTTATTTCCAATCCTTAATCCCATATAATTAAATCGACCGAGAATTTAGAAGAAAGGAATAAAATGTCTGAAAGAGTTGTTGTCTACCAGGATAAAAGTTTCCGCACCGATTTTAAAGCATCAGATCCCCATGATGAAGAGTCCGATGTTGTTGAAAACGTAATGCACCTCCATAACTTGACCCCGTATGGCATGCTCCTGGCGAGTGTTGCAGCATGCACAGCCATTGTGGTCAATTCTTACGCTCAAAATCACGGGATCCCCCTGAGAGGTGTAACCGTCGATACCCGCTATGACCGGGTTTTCGTAGAAGACTGCGATGATTGCGATGAAGATAATGTCTACGAAGAAGTGATCATAGAAAGCCTTAATTTCGAGGGAGACCTGGATACAAAGCAGCTTAAAAGGCTCCACCAGGTAGCTAAAGCCTGCTCCATCCGGAGGCTTTTAGAAACCGGCATCCAGGTTCAAACTGAAGAAGATTAAGAGGTTTAATGAGAAACAAAAAATTAGAATCTGCAAGCGGCGTCTTACTCACGGACCAATATCAATTGACCATGGCTCAGCTTTATTTCAGGATGGGCTTGCACGAGACCCCGGCGCAATTTGACCATTTTTTCAGAAGCACGCCCGATTACGGCATCCATGAAGCGGGCTTCTGCGTCAATGCCGGGCTTGAACCCCTGGTGGAGTGGCTAGATGAAGCGGTCTTTGGTGAGGATGAGATCAATTATCTGCGTTCACAAAAAGGTTCAACCGGTGAGCAGCTTTTTAAAGATGACTTTTTATCATGGCTAAAAAACGATTTTAACGCCAAAGCGATCTCCCTCTACGGGATGCCGGAAGGCCGTGTGATCCACCCCAANGTNCCAATTCATGTCGTTGAAGGTCCANTGGCAATTGGACAAATTATTGAAACCGGACTGCTCAATACTGTAAATTATCAAATTCTTATCGCAACCAAAGCAGCGAGGATAAAACAAAGCACAAGGGGTGAATTATTAATGGAATTCGGGCTACGGCGCGCCCAGGGGTTGGGAGCAATCCAGGGGACCCGAGCCGCCCTTATCGGCGGCGCAGATTTTTCATCCAATGTCGGCGCCTCCCGGATTACAGGTTTTCCACCAAAAGGCACCCATGCCCACAGCATGGTCCAGGTGTTTATGGGTTTGGGAGAAGGCGAACTGGCTGCTTTCGAGGCTTATGCTGATGTTTACCCGGATGACTGCTTGCTGCTGGTTGATACCATCGATACCTTAGGCTCAGGGGTACCAAATGCAATCAAAGTATTTGAAAAATTGAAGAAAAACGGTCATAAGCCGGTGGGGATCCGACTCGATTCTGGCGACCTTGCACATCTGAGCATCAAGGCAGCTAAAATGTTAGACGACGCAGGATTCCCGGACGTCTCCATCGTGCTCTCAAATAACCTCGATGAGTTGGTGATATGGCAAATTATCACCCAGATTCAAGATGAAGCAGAAAGTTATGGTGTTGACCCTGATCACTTGATAAACCGACTTGCTTACGGTGTGGGAACAAGTTTAATAACCTCTGCCGGTGACGCAGCTTTGGACGGTGTATACAAACTTGTCGCCATTTGCCAGGATGAGGAATGGATCCCAACCATGAAAATCTCAGAGAATGTGGATAAAACCCTCAACCCGGGTAATAAACGAGTTTGGCGTGTCTATGACAGCCGCAACAAAGCAACCGCTGATTTGATCAGTCTTTATGATGAAGACATTCCTGGTCAATCACCCCTGATCCTGCGACACCCAACCATGGAAAACAAGCACCGCACCATGCAAAAAATTGAAATTGATCACATCGAAAAATTACTTGTTCCGGTGATCCAAAATGGAGAACTTGTGTATGACATGCCAGATATTCAGGCGATGCGCAGGGTGAGAGAGGCAGATATCGACTCCCTTGACCCCGGTGTGCGACGGTTGATGAACCCCCACATCTATCATGTATCCCTCTCACAGAAATTATGGGATTTAAAACAAAGCCTTAAAAAGAAAGCCCTTAATAATAACCAAATAGGTTCTTAAAAATAAAAAATGAAAAAATAAGCATTTAGAATTTGCTCTACAGGAAGGCGTTTTTTATGTCTCAAATTGTTCTCGAAAGGAGAACCAACCTCTCACCCAAAAAAATTCTTGCTAAAGCCAAAAAGATATTTCAGGAGGAACATGGAATGGATCTGGAAGAAGAATCATCCTGCTGCCTCAGGTTTACAGGCAGCGGCGGCTTTGTTTTTATCAATATTCAAGAGGAACAAGGCAAAACCCGGGTGGAAATAAAAAGCCGTGAATGGGCTGAAGTTTCAAAGATGTTCATTAAAAAACTTTAACCATAACCTCTGTAAAAAAATTACTAAATTTAAAGGAAGAGCGCCATATTTTCAAGCGCTCTTTCTTTTTTTCTTTTGAGAATGTTGATGCAGATTATCGTCGTCCACTTATCAAACTGATAACCGCGACAAATAAGGCACCGCCTATGACAGACCAGATGATTGGAAAAGGCTGTCCCTGGATATTTATTTGGAACAGCAGCGGCAGGTTGAGCACATCCGANAGCCACCAACCAATTAATGCGCCAATGAAACCAACCACAATCGACACGGCACATCCTCCTCGGGANTACCCCACGATTGCCTGGGCAAGGCCGCCAGAAATAGCAGCAATCAACAACAGTAATAGAATCCCACCTAATGTCATTTAAGTCTCCTTTTTTTAGTCGTTTTCCTGACATTAAGTGTACCCAAATCAAAAATGAATATCACGGGCACCGCCAATATGAGCGGTGAACCAGTAATAATCCCCCGATTCAATCCCNAATAATGCCCATTGCAGTTCNATNGCCTGGGCATAGAACCTNGCCCGGGGCATCAAGTTTTCCATTTCTGGATAAGTGTTCCCCATTTTCTTCACAAGTGTTTCNCCGTAACAATTAATCAGACTGCCCAAATCAGTGGCAGGGTCACCAAGGCCGACTACACCAAAATCAATCACGCCTGTGATCCTATTCTGTTCCGGGCTGTAAAGGATATGGTAAAGCGCTAAATCACCATGGACGGGAACAGGGTCAAATTTAAAGAAGTCCGGGTTTATCAATGCGTTTTTGAAAAGGGTCTCAACCCAATCAACCTGGTGAGGTAATAAATGTGGATAGACATTATCGACCACCCGATCATAAATCTCTTCCCAGGTCTCCCTGGTGACGGGCGCCAGGGTTGGAGGGATCTCCAAATGCAGAGAGTCTAAATCCACCCCGTGTAATTCTCGGAGGAACCCCCCCAATTGATCCCCATAAGACTGTTTGCTAGGTTCATCAGCCTCTTGCCAGACTTCTCGACGAAATTCTTCACCGATTAATAACGGATAAACGATCACATCTTCAAGAACGATTTCAGGTGAGGGTATGTCGATAGGTAAACGGGATCCCAGAAACTTCATCAACTCTCCCTCTAATGCCATCTGTTCTTTACCCCATTCAGTTTTAGCAAAGCGAAACACCCATTGATTGTTGACAATCAAAACATCATTGACCAGCCCCTCGCGATGCAGTTTCAATGACCTTATGTCCAGGTCAGGCATGATGTTATGAATCTGTTGATGCCAGTAGGATTCATCTTCATTCATGATTCGCTCCTTTCCTCCCTTCTTTTATAGTAGATTTACTATCTAAAAATCAAGATTTCTTCTCAAGAATTTTCTGGATAATGACATAATAACAAAAGCCCTGGTCAGAAACAGGGCTCGAAAATGGCAAAGATTCTCTGTTTGACAACAATTATCTTTGTTGTCTTTGCCCATGGCGATATTGATCAAGCATTTCTCTATTGGGCATCATGATCGCATGCGGGTCACATGCGCTTTTGCAAAAACAGCAGCCTACAATACATAAAAACGGGTCAACAACCATGACTTTGCCATTTTCTAATTGCTCAAAGACATCCTTTGGGCAAACCTCAAGGCAATTACCGCATCCATTGCACAATTCTTCAGAAACTGTCGGGAACCAAGGAATTTGCTCTCTTGGAATATTCTCCCACTGCCCATAATCCCTGTCACCTGGTGTTTCCCCATTATTACGAGCTCGATAATATTTTAAATATTCACGTTCCAATACTTCCTGGTAATCCTCAACCGCTGGCTTAGGGATAAAATTATGCTCCTTCACCCCTTTGATGATCTTTACTCCGGTATTTTCATCCCTGGGTGAAACCCCTTCGGTAAATAACTGGTGAAATAATTCATCTACACCTAATAAACCTGCTGGCGTTCCCCCAATATAAATCATGCGATAACTTAAATCGTTCATACTTTTCCCATTTTATACTGGCATTAATTATTTGTCCATAGACAATTGTTCAGCTTGCCGATGAAGATGGGACATCATCGACAAAAGCCCATTGTTGCGGTTAGATGGAAGCTTCCAAATATTCAGTTTATCAATAAAATCCAGGTTTAAATTCTGTATTTCCTGTGGCTGACGATCATCAATCAAACGAACCATCAGAGCGCCAATCCCCTTCATCACCAGCGAGTCACTATCAACTTGTAACTGTAATTTTCCATCTTCAATACTCAATTGAAACCAAAACTGTGATTGGCAGCCTCTAACAAGATTCTTTTTATTTTTCAGTGACGGGTCCATTTCTGGTAAATCCCCTCCCAGCTCAAATAAATACTCATACTTCGACTCAATATCCGGTAAATGTGCAAACTCTTTGATGATTTCTTTTTCAACAGCCTCTATTGTTTTCATTCTTTGATCAGATATCATCCTTCTGAGAAAATCGTCAACCTCTGCAAAAATTATAGCACATGGGATAAGGGATAAATTGATACACCTTTAAGCCAAAATGTTTATCACTTGCAGAATACGATACAATTAACCTCCTAAGATTCACTGTTTTGGAGAACAAACTATGTCATTTGATGTTTTTGTAACAAGACATCTCACACCTGATGCAGAAGAGAAATTGAACGCCTTTTGTAATGCCGAATATTGGCCAGAAAAGACCCCGCCATCTTATGAGGTTTTGCTCGAAAAAATACAAAAGGTGGACGGACTGGTTTGCATGCTGACAGATCCTGTTGATAGAAGGATTATTAATCAAGGGAAAAACCTCAAGGTAATCAGCCAGGTAGCGGTGGGGGTGGATAACATTGACCTGGAAGCCGCAGCTGCCCAAAACATCCCGGTCGGACATACGCCAGATCTGCTCACAGAAGCTACAGCTGACCTCGCTTTTGCCTTGATACTGGCTGCTGCCCGACGTCTGGTAGAAGCCGTCGACTATGCAAGAGAGGGACATTGGAAAACCTGGGAGCTAACCAACCTGCTTGGTGAAGATGTGTATAAGAGTACTTTGGGCATTATAGGCATGGGACGTATTGGTCAGGCAGTGGCAAAAAGAGCCCAAGGATTCAACATGCGCCTTCATTATTACAGCCGAACCAGGGTCTCTGATGTAGAAAACAATCTTGGGGCTGCTTACCTCCCACTAGATGAACTTTTACAGGCTGCAGACATTGTCAGTTTGCATGTACCTTTGAATGACGAAACCCGAGGTCTGATCAGCGCTGAGCAATTCAAATTAATGAAGGAAGACGCCATCCTGGTGAATACCGCAAGAGGAGAAGTGGTCGATACCAAGGATCTGGTTTTTGCCCTCAAGAATAACTTAATCGGGCATGCAGCCCTGGATGTAACCGATCCCGAACCCCTTCCAAGCTCTCATGAGCTCTACAAATTGCCCAACGCCATCATCACTCCCCACATAGGCAGTGCCACCCGGGCAGCACGAAACGATATTGCCATGCTGGCTGTGGAAAACTTGATTGCAGGTTTAGAAGAACGCGAACTACCGGCAGCGGTGGTTCAAAGAAAACGATAAACTAAAAGGAAAGACAATATGCAGTGGATCCGTGACCATCAACCTGACCCTGACCGGGATCAAGCTTTCAAAACAGCCCTGATCATAACCCTGGCCGGGAATATACTGCTGGCAGTTGGTAAAGGGATTATTTCATACCTGACAGGCAGTGCAGCTCTCTATGCTGACGCCGCCAATTCTGTGTCTGACGTCATCTATTCCCTGGCATTGGTTCTGGGTTTATGGTTAACTATCCAACCACCCGATCTTTCCCATCCCCAGGGACATTCACGTTTTGAACCCCTGGTTGGTTTGGTGGTCTCCCTGATGATGGTTATTGCCGGGTATGAAGCGATACGAACCTCAATCGGACGTTTTATCGCTGGCGGGGAAGTGATTGAAATGAACCTGCCAACGATAGTTTTACTGTCAAGTGCGGCCATCAAAGCNGGCATGTTCATTAGCATAAGAAAATTAGCAAAAGACACCAACAGCCCATCCNTGCGGGTCTCTGCAAATGATAATCTCAGTGATGTTATGACATCATTAGCAGCCTTTTTAGGAATTCTGGGGTCAAACTTTCTCCATCCCTTGTTAGACCCAATTGCAGGTGTGCTGGTATCTTTATGGGTTTTCAGAGCTGCTTATGAAGCAGGCAAAGAAAATTTGAAATACCTGACGGGTGCAGGTGCTGATGAAGAACTCAGGAAAAAAATCATCCAAACAGCGAATGACATTGAGGGTGTAAAACAAGTCCATCATATGATGAGCGACTATGTGGGTCCAAAACTGATTGTAGATATGCATATCAACCTTCCCGGAGAGGCTTCGTTAGATGAAGTTCATGCAGTATCTGACCGGGTGATTGACGCCCTTCAGGCATTGCCAGAAGTCGACCGCGCCTATGTGCATGTCGAACCTTTTGAGTAAGGGAATGAACAGCCGAAGTAAGACCAATAATTATTATTTTTTGCTCGCTAATTTTTTTAATTTCGCTTCAAAAACCAGTTGACTTCCCTTTTTAACAAGACCCCCTGAATAATCACCAACCAGTTGAATGATCTCAAAACCACATCGATATAAAAGATGGACAACTTCATTTTGAAAAAGGTATCGAGTCGTCCAACTAGACTCACCTTCTTCTAGCTTAATTCCTTTTGAGTTATATCTTTTAAAACGCAATTTTGTTGTGATTGTTTGTAATGATGGATCACAAATATTGGCTTGTTCCACCAATAAAAACCCATCCTCATCCCTCATATCATAACGTCCTCTTTCTTCAAAATCTCCATCTAGATTTTCAGAAGCCTTCAATATGAACTCACAGTCTGGGTTTGGTAAATTGAACACAAAAACGCCTTGTGTTGTGAGATGCTCAGCAACCTTATTAAGACAAAGGATTTCATCCTCAACAGTCAGATTATGGAAGAAAGCATCACAGCAGATGATCGTATTAAATTTTCGATCCAGATTAAAAGCTGTCATCCCTTGATGATGAATTTGAATACGGTCTCTGACCTGTGATGGACACCTGGACAAGGTTTCTTTAAAAACATTCAACATCCCTTCAGAGAAATCAATCGCTGTAACCTGATATCCCGCTTTTGCAATTAAAACGGCTAATCTTCCTGTGCCGCAGGCAAGGTCCAGTACGGGTCCCCCGAAGGTTATTACCTTATCCAGATACCAAGCCACCTCGGATTCCCCGCTAATACCAAATGCCAGATCATAATATTTCACAACCAGATCGGTTTCATCAGAACCGTACATCTCACCACTCACCATTCACCACTCGCCCACAAATTTCCTAATACCCAATACCTTGTATAAATAAGTCAGCAATCCAGTATGAAGCTGGATTACAATCGATCGTAGAAGCTGAGGTCGACGTAAAGTACCTTGAGGGGAAGCCTCGTGAATTAGAATGTCGCCTCAGCTCTACGAGAGGTCTCGAATAAGCAGGTTGCAGGATTGGCTGCGCATAACTAACAAGGCAGAGAGTCTCGTAGAGTACTGAGGTCACCTCACTTCTAGAATCATATCACATGGAGGTGAACGAATGTATTTTTGTGGGATCGATATCGCAAAAAAGAAACATGATGCTGTTATTGTAGATGGTGAGGGGAATACTCAAGTTAAACCATTCACAATTCTCAATACTGCCACAGGGTTTGAAGAACTCATAACCAGACTGCAATCACCCGATCAGAACGTGCTTATCGGCCTTGAGGCAACAGGACATTACTGGCTGGCGTTGTATGAAAGGCTCAGCGATGCTGGTTTCAAGATTGTAGTTCTAAATCCACTGCAGATTGCTGCCTATCGCCGAAGCGGAATTCGTAAAGTAAAAAACGACCGCAAAGACGCCTGGTGGATTGCGGATTATCTCAGGATTGCCAATCTTCAACCCACCGATAGGAAATTACCCATCTTGTTGAAATTGCGGGAGCTCACTCGGTTCCGATATGCGCTGATGGATCAGGTTGGGGACGTCAAGCGCAAGGTTTTATCTATTCTGGATAGGGTTTTTCCGGAATACGAAACCCTATTTTCTGATATTTTTATCAAATCTTCGCGTGCTTTGCTGAAAGAAGCGGTTTCAGCCGAGGAAATTGCGAATTTTAACCTCTCCGAGCTTACAACCATCCTAAAAACAAACAGCCAGGGTCGTTTTGGGCAGGAGAAAGCCAGCCGTATCCAGGATTTGGCAAGGGAATCCGTTGGTATTGGATTCTTGACCGATGCTGTTTATCTTGAAATGCATTGCTTGTTGGAACAGCTAGATCTGCTTCTAAGCCAAATTGAGATGTTAGAAAACTCAATTGATGAAATCATGGATCAAATCCCCCAGTACATCACTTCTATCCCCGGAGTTGGAAAAGTGACTGGATCTGCAATACTCGCTGAAATCGGCGATATCAACCGCTTTGAAAGCAGCGAGAAACTGGTTGCCTTTGCTGGTATTGATCCAACAGTCTATGAAACTGGTCAATTCGTGGCCAAGAAAACCCGTATGAGTAAACGAGGATCTCCCCATCTGCGTTATGCACTTTGGCAAGCTGCCAGTATGGCCATCCAATATGATCCGGAACTCAAAGCCTATTATCAAGCCAAACGAGCTGAGGGAAAGCACCATGGAACTGCATTAGGTGCTGTTTGTAATAAGCTCATTTCTCGGATATACATCATCCTGAAGGAACAACGTCCTTATGTCGTTCGTGAGACCTAATTCTCCTTCAAAGAGTTTTGATTTTTACCCTTGACATCTAATAGCAGGTCTAATTTCCTAATAACTAATATCTAATCTCCTAATCCCTGATTGCCTCCTTTGCTCTCTTCCAAATTTCATCAAACATCTCTTCCGTCAGCCGGCCTGTTGCTGTATTTTGCTGGCTGGGGTG
>P_1C_Sed_1_UnCtyDRAFT_1000065_pt1 | contig 16337 bp, 10 predicted proteins | sample Pon1CUnioCityCA_6_FD_11282 | JGI IMG/M metagenome (IMG submission 11282) | reverse complement strand
CAGTTGGGATCGCAAAGGTCAGGGGCAAGAATAGAAATAAGACTCCCCGTCCGTACAGCGCAGTGTCCACGGTCCCATGCAGCAGCACGATGAGCATCGACAGCGCCGCGATCCGCACCAGCGACGACTGGTCTTTCATCTGGCCTGATTCGGGCTTGGGCTGCCCAATATGGCGCCAGGCGAGGACTGCAAACAGCACCCACATCCAAACAAGTGCCAGCAGACCTGGCAGTCCCTGGTCGATGGCTATGCCGAGAAAAAGGTTATAGCTATGAAAGATAAAGCCAACGTGGATTAGCAGTGCATAGGATGAGTACAGCATCTCAAACCCATCCAGACCAGCCCCGACCAGTGAATAGTCTTTGGCCAAGATCAGGCTGTTACGCTGGAACTCGAGCCGGTTGAACCAGGTGCCCGGATCGAAGAACTGGGCAAACGAGATCTCTTCTGCCACGAGCCACAGAGTCCCGATGACTACAGCGACAATCAGACCTGCTACTGCCAGGCCCAGTGCGATCCACCTCTGCCCTTTGGCATTAGGCTCCAACGGCACGACCAACCACCACAGGCCGCCGAGAAGCCCTGCCATGCCACATGCAAGCCAGGCGCCCCGTGACGACGTCATTAGAAGTCCGAAGAGCACCAGAGCGAGGGCTAACCAAGCCCATAGTAGACGCAACCAGGCTGCTCTCCCCTTGGTGCTGGGCGAGGGCTCGTCCAGCAGCCAATGCCTCAGGACTCCCCAGGCAACAAAGGGTAGCATCATGCCCAATAACCCACCAACGTCGTTGGGATTCAGCCGCGGACCTTGCACTGGTGGCAGCAAGCTCTGAAGGCGCTGTCCCAACCGGGTCACCGATCCGAACTCGGCAGGCCATAATGCCCAATCGTTTGTTACCAAGAAATACAGGCTCAATCCCAGTGCAAAGCCTGTTATCAGTCCCACGCGCACCATGACAGGCGTGATACGTGCATTGGCAAAGGCATAGAACAGGAGCACAGCCCCCACAATCAGCCAGAACTTGGTCCATGCAGTATCCCGATCGTACGCAGCCCACACAGCCAGGGCAGCCGTCAGCACAAAAAGGGCCAGAGGCAGATCAAATGGCGTCCGTTGAGTCAACCGCCCCGTCCAGACAAACCGGAGCAGCCACGGGAATAGGGCCACAACCAGAGGCCATGCACCTATCTGCGGCAGGGCAAACCACAACCCTGTTGCCAGTGTTGCGCATGCCAGGTCCAGGTAAGGCAGCCAGGTAGGCCCTTCTATCGAGGAATCAAACACTTTGTCTCTTGGCATTGGATTGGGAAGGCTCACTGTACGGCAAAGAAACGTTCAAGGCAAGGGCAAGCCCGACCTCATAACTCTCTCATCCAACAACTTTCAGGCAGGCTCCGCCGATCTGGCAAGAGTTGCCTCATGCCAGATTGGTTGTTGCCTATTCAGACTAGTTCTGGCCGCTCACCAACATCCTACATTGCAAGCAACCGCTAATTCGCCTGTTACCCCAAATGCCCATCACAAGCGAATCGATCTTGGGCACCCACTCTTCCTCACGGCAGGACTCTTACCGGGCTACCGCTGCAGTCAGGGGATCCTGCGCGCACAGCATGGAGAGCTCTGTATTGTGGCGCGTGTCCTAGTCACTCACAGAGATGCTGGATGATAGTAGGACACTCTGCCGTGAGGCTTGACCACAGATAAACTAGACGGCAATGCAAGGCAACAGGGCACTACCTATCACGGACGGCCCTGAACAAGTAACCCTGCCCTCGACGGGTCACAATCCGCTGTGGCCCCTCGCCGTCTGGCTCTAACTTCTTCCGCAATTGATGCACATAGAGCTTGACCGAATCACGAGCGCCAGAAGAACCAGGCCCCCAGACATAATTTACCAACCGCTCGTGGGAAAGCACCTGACCAACATGCATCGCAAAGCAAGAGAGAAATCTGAATTCGGTAGGAGTCAATCTGACTGGCTCCTCGTCTAGCCAGACCTCCCCACGCGTCAGATCAATGACGAGCTCTCCATCCACAAAATAGCTCCGCTTCGAACGCTCAGCCCGGTATGCATCCCTACGCAGAAGAACTCGCGCTCGGGCTAGGACCTCTTGAGTGAGAAATGGCCTGATCATGCAGTCATCTGCACCAAACTCCAACCCCTTCACACGATCCAGCTTGTTTGCGGTGGAAAGTAGCAGGAGAAGGGGTCTGTCTAGAAAACCTAGCAGACGACGGCAAAACTCCCAATCTGTCTCCTGGGGATCCAAACCTAGGATCACCATGTCGGGCTCGCTAATCAGCATCGTCCGGATAGCCTCAAGACCAGGCACAACATGCTCCAGCGAATATCCTTCACGGGCGAACGCAGGCTGCAACTCCCTATCAACGGAGGAGTCTTTGTCAATCAGGAGAATGCTGGCTGTCACCGGTGCCTCCCTGGATTTAACCCTGCTCAGTGTGTTGGTGCGAAAAACACACCTGCGTCAACCATTAGGGGACACACCACATGATAGGCGAACTTGGTTAAGTCCGGGTTAAATTTGAGTCTTAAAATGGTTAGAGGATAGGTTAAAGGGAGCTTTACCTATTATAGCGACTGAAACGGTAGCCCAATCCTCGCTCAGTCACAATATAGCAAGGTTTACCGGGATCCTGCTCGATTTTTTTGCGCAGATGATGGACGTAAACTTTGAGATAGTCTGTCTCATCGATGTACTCCCAACCCCATACCTGTGTCAGCAAACTCTGGTGTGTCAAGACGCGGCCCGGATTATCCAAGAAGCAGTCCAAGACCCGGAACTCGGTTGGAGATAGCTCAGTTCTCCGCCCATCGACAATGATCTGCTGCTTTGCACGGTCCACAGTCAAGCGCTCATCAACCTGTACCATCGTATCTTCAGATAGCGGTTGACTGCCACGTCGCAGCGCGGCGCGCACACGAGCTACGAACTCGGCCAGGCCGAACGGCTTGCTAACAAAATCATCGGCACCCATCTCCAGGCCGTGTACCTTGTCGGCCTCTCGCCCTAAAGCAGTTAGCATGATGACCGGTACATCCGAGTACTGCCGTACTCGCTTGATGGTCTCCCAGCCATTCATGCGGGGCATCATCACGTCAAGTACAACAAGGTGAGGATGCTCCTGCTGTAGGAGTCGTAGTCCCTCCACACCATTAGGCGCGGACAGAACCTGATATCCTTCTTGGTGGAGACGGAACTCCAGCAGTTCCGTCATCTCCTCATCATCCTCGATGACCAGAATTTTCGCCTGCGATGCCATCTAGTCCTCGCTAACTGAGCCACTGGGCCTGAGGGCTGAGGGCTGTGGCTATTGTCAGAATGGTATTCAAATCGTGTGCGAGCAGGCATTTCAGCTGCGAGTGTGAGAGAACCCTATACTGATGTGCCTTACCCTTCCGTCTAGTGCACGAGCTGAAGTGCAAGTCGATGTAGAGAAACAAGTGGCCTTCAGTCAAGAGGCGCTGCGAAGTACTGGTTATATGAAGACGGTGTCACCATGTATACCGTGCGAGACCAGCAAAAGATACGGGCACTTTGAGCCTACTTCAAGCACCGCCAGACAAAGTGTAACATGCTCCTCCTGAAAAGTCAAGATTAGTGTCTGGATTTGGCAGTGGAGGCAGCATTCCTTGCTACCCCTTGCATCTCCATGTCGAGCAAGCTCACCTGATCTACATGGCGGCATCTTGACTTTGTCACGACTCTTGTCATCCCTGGTTGCGATAGGGCCGATAAGGAACAGCCAGTCATGTAAGCCGACCTCGAGATTGCCAGTAGCGGCACTTGTCCCGCTGATAGCCTGCTTTCGCGTTTCCGGGGCGTTGAGCGCATGGCAACACAACGACCACACCATCCCCGTATTGACAATACTCGCTCTTTGGCTATAATCAGTGCGCCTCGAGCCGCTGCAACTGAGGGTTGCACGCAACTCGGATCAGACCATTGTGGTCACTGCACAAGCTGTGGAAGGATGGGAATGACTAGAGAATTGCGGGTTCCGCCCCCGCCCAGCTCTGGCGCGACGGAGCGGCGACAGCCCAGAAATCAGGCCCGGCGCGCCGGCTCTTACCAGAGAATAGGGACGCGCCGTCCGACCCTGTGGCTGGCAGCATTAGTCGTTGCGCTGGGGATAGTCTTGTGCGGCCTGCTCCTAGTCGTGGCCCCGTCTCTTCTCGGTACGGGCATCGACGGCCGGATCAATCTGCTGTTGCTTGGCATTGATAGGCGGGGGGGAACTGGTTGGGCCTATCGCACCGACACAATCATGGTAGCCACCCTGGATCCAGACACCCGGGCAGCCGGCATCCTCTCCATCCCACGGGACCTGCAACTGACAATTCCAGGGCACGGACAGGATCGGATCAACACTGCCAACGTGTATGGTTCCCTGCAAGACAACCCCGACGGCGGACCAGCCTTGCTTGAGGCCACCATCGAAGCTAATTTCGCTATCCCGATAGATGGGTACTTGATGGTCGACTTTCGGGCGTTCGAACAGATCGTCGACACATTGGGAGGGATCGAGATCCAAGTGCCCAATTGGCTGCACGACACCCGTTACCCCGATCCCAAACCGGAAGACCCCTTTGCCTACAAGACCATACACTTTGAACCCGGCTTGCAGCACATGGACGGAAGCAAAGCGCTGGAATATGCTCGCTCACGCATGAGCACCAGCGACTTTGACCGGGCCAAGCGGCAACAACTAGTCCTTCTTGCCATCCGTGAGAAAGCACTGAGCCTCAACGCGATACCACGATGGCCGAAACTCGCGGCGGTTGCCATCGATTCGATCCGGACCGATCTGGAGACACACGAGTTGCTTGCACTGGCCCTTTGGGCAGCGAGGCTAGATACGTCGAAACTGAAACAGGTTGTTCTGGAACATCCCTTTGTATTCAGTCACCGCCGTGCTGACGGGGCTGCTGTGCAACTACCCCAATGGGACCTCATCAACCCTGTGATCGTCGACCTCTTTAGCTCCCAAGTCGTACAGTAGGCCAGGCGCCACCCCTAGTCTCAGCGTGCAGTAGCCTTACTCGTCACCTCGGCATTCAAAAAACAGGTACGTCTTCCTGCCCTCAGCCAGGTGCACGACAGCTGCGGGCCTGTGTCTCGGCTACACACGGGCTGTTCTGCACAAGATCTCCAATAGATATCCCTGGAATCTCCATATCTTACCGCTATCATGTCCTGTGAGGCAGGAAGCATCCAGGTGGCATAGCAAGCGTCTCAGGCATGGATCGATTGTGGTAGCCACAGTCACACAGGGCAGCTAAAGGAAGGAGGTGATTCACCAGACAACAGGTGCATCACAGAAGGTACAGTAGCCTCGGTCGTACAGGCGGGGAGCTTCTGAGTAGATGCTGGTCAGCGGTTCCCCGCCCTTTCATTGTAGCGGGACGGAGCTCGAGCCCGCCCGTTGCTCTTGCCTGGTTGCGAGATCTCCACCTGCCCTTCATGCGTTCTCCATAGGTTCTCCACATCTTTGTGGTATCATCAGCATTGATTCCATGTTGTCTGCTGGCCAACATCACAGCAGAGGTTGCCTCCCGAAAGGCCAGACAACTTTGCACGACTGGACAGTGGATACACATGCAGATCTATGGTACCATAGATCTGCATTGGCATTCTCAGCAGAATCCAATATTGGGAGGAATAGTGTGCGTAGAAAAGCCGTAGTCGTTTTGGTGTTGGCTTTGACTGTACTCGGCAGCGTGGCCTGCAGTCTCTCCGATCTCTCAGCAATACTGTCCGAAACGCCGGAAGCACCGGTGGAAACGGCGACGCCCTGGATCGTGGAGGTGACACCCACACCGCAAACAGTCATCCAGACATCTCTGGATGTGGAAGAGCAACTCGTCACATCCCTGTACGAACGTGTAAGCCCGGCAGTGGTGTGCATAACGGCCCCCGATCGCTTTGGCGAGTGTATCGGTTCTGGATTCGTGATCGATCTGGAAGGCCATATCGTCACCAATGATCACGTAGCGCAGGCCGCCGAGCAGCTACTGGTCACCCTGGCGGACGAGCACACAGTCTCTGCCACCGTGGTAGGTTCCGACCCGGGCACTGACCTTGCAGTCCTACAGATCGATGTGCCAGCGGCAGAACTTACTACAGTCGAGCTGGGCAGTTCGACATCTCTTCAAGTAGGTCAGCGGGCCATTGCTATCGGCAATCCCTTTGGCCTCGAACGAACCATCACAACCGGCGTAATCAGCTCCCTGGGGCGTACGCTACAGCGCGACGACAGTGAATTTCAGATCGCCGAGGTGATCCAGACCGATGCAGCCATAAACCCTGGCAATTCGGGCGGGCCTCTGTTGGATTCACAGGGTAAGGTGATCGGCGTCAACTCGGCCATTGTATCCGAGAGTGGCACCAACTCCGGCGTGGGGTTTGCCATCCCGGTGGATATCGTCCGGCGGGTGGTACCAGAACTGATTGCGGAGGGTAAGTTCCGCCATCCCTGGATCGGCGTTACCGGGCGGAGCATCTCACCGGAGATGGTAGAGGCCGCGGATCTGCCGGTAGATACTGGAGTCCTGGTCTTTGAAGTGGAGCCGGGCAGTCCGGCAGAAGAGGCAGGCCTACGTGGCGGCGACCAGCAGATCATGGTTTCCGGCATACCTATGCGGGCAGGCGGGGATATTGTGATTGCCATNGATGATGTAGAGGTCAAGCGATTTGACGACGTGGTCAACTACCTGGCTAGCTATACAAGCGTAGGCGACTCGATCACGCTAACGGTGATCCGTGCCGGAAGCGAGTTGGATCTCACCCTCACCCTCGAGGAGCGCCCTGAAGATCGCTAGGGGGGCTGCACATGGCTCATGCCGGTTGGGATATAGAATTGCCCTCAGGTGATGACAGATTTTCTGGCCCACAGCCGGGTTTCAGGGTCCGGGCAGCGCGGGAAGAGAGGGCTTTGCGAATTCTGATGGTCGATGACGGCGGTGTGATCGCTGCCACGGTACAATCACAGCTGGAGAACAGCGGGTACGACGTGTTGATCGCCAAAGACGCTCAGATGGCGCTGCAGATGCAACGCCGCGAGCGACCTGATCTGGTGCTCGTGGATCTGATGCCGTGGAACGTCGATAGGGCGGAGCTTGGCAGAGAAGCAGCCGCAAAGGCAGACCTGGCTGCGATGCCCTGATCACTCCCACGGTTTGCTCGGACCAGATAGCCAAGGATGGACCCGGGGATTCTGATCTGGATACAGATATTCGCCAATGCAGCCCACTTTGGCGTGCTAACAGACTCGCCTTAGATTTCAATCTCTACACCTACTCCTGCTTCACGTGCTAGAGCGTAGACTTGGGCAGCGGTGCTGGCATCTTGGACAGCCAGCCCTACCGACTTGAAGAGTGTAATCTCCTCATCCGACTCACGGCCTGGCTTTAGACCTGCAACAATCTCACCCAAGCTGGCGTGGATGTGGTCTTCGGTGATAGCCGCCTCTTTCAACGGGATGATCAAGTCACCCGCCTCCACCAGACATGCCGCAGCCAGGTCAGGCACCAGTTTGGACCTCTGCAGCGTCAGTGTGTCAAGTTCGCGGGTGTTGGGTGAGTGAGAGCCAATCCCGTTGATGTGCGTGCCCGGCGCAAGCCAGGCCCCCTCAAAGATCGGCTCGCTGCTGGAGGATGCAGCTACGACGATGTCATTATCGACGCACGCCCGCGGATCTTCGGTGGGCTCGATGGCTATCGACAGGAGATTGGACATCTCGGCAGCAAACTTGTCACGTCCCTCCTGCCACGGATCAAAGACGAATGCCTGTTCGATCGGGCGAACCTCGCACACAGCCATCAACTGAGTGCGAGCCTGCACCCCAGCCCCAAAGATACCTACACTGCGGGCATCCTCTCGCGCCAGATACTTGGTAGCCACACCCGATACCGCGCCCGTACGCATCGCAGTGAGGAATCCAGCATCCATGATCGCTAGCAGTGCCCCTGTGCGCGGATCATTCAGAAGCAACGTGCCAATGGTTGTTGGCATGCCGTACTTTGAAGGGTTATCGGGGTAAACGGTGACGACCTTCAGCGCCAGCGAGCCCCCCTCACCTTCACCGCCTACGTATGCCGGCATCCCCAGGTGAATGCCATGGTGTTCAGAGATGCGAATAGCCGTACGCTGTGGCATGATGACGTTACCCATCGCCAATTGTCGAAATCCCTCTTCGACAGCAGCAATGGCGTCCTTCATAGCCAACACTTTCTCAACGTCCTTGCGGGTTAGTAGCAGTGGCATGTCTTTACCCCTCCCTCGCCTATCAAACTAGCGTCCGACTGGCAGCGCCGCCCTACCTCNGTACGCAGCGGCCCGTTGACACCAAGCCCGCCTCCAAGCACGATACCGCCTTTCATTATAGAGCGCAATCAACGAGTTGGCAAGACCCTGGCACGACAATTGGTAACAAGTCAGCGTATCAGCAGTCGCTCAAACACGTGCTCAGGCAGAGCATCCAGCCGGTCGACGATAATATCAGCCGCGCTCAGGGATTCTGCATCGCTCGTGCTTGTTACAGCTATGCACTGCATGCCAGCCCGCCTGGCAGCCTCCACTCCAGCAACTGCATCCTCGACAACGACACAGAATTCAGGGGAAACGCCAAGCCTCTCTGCCACTGTGAGGAACAANACNGGNTCCGGTTTGCCCGGCATGTCTACGCCTGACACGATCGCGTCAAAAAAGTTGCGGAGCCCGAGATCATCGATCAGCACGTCGATATTAGCCATCGGTGCCGAAGAGGCGATGCCCTGACGAAAGCCTGCACGCTGAAGGCGATCAAGCCAGGTGCTCACGCCAGGGAGTGGCTTGGCATAGCCCTGAACCGCAGCACGGAATCGGGCTTCCTTGCGGGCGCCGATCTCTGACAACAACTCGAGCGTGAGCCGCTCTCCCAGAAGCTGTGACAGGATGCCAGCGTTATTCATGCCAAAGGTTTTGCGGTGAAACTCACGCGTGAACTCGACGCCATGCTCGGCCATTACCTCGCACCAGGCCTCGTAGTGAAACTCGCCAGTATCTACCAGCACACCGTCCATATCCCAGAGAACAGCCCGTGTACTCATCCCAACACTCCTATGATCTGTCGTGGGCCTGGCACCTACGAGCGCTGCATACAGTCATGTTGGCATGCACTGGTGCACAGGAAACCGGTTAGTTCAGGCTTGTTCTCTCGCCTGGTTGGAGCACGCGGACTTGGGTGTGCGGGGCCATTTGCGAGGCGTACTCAGCAAAGGCATGTGGAGGGAAGCTGAGATGGCTGGCACCTCTCCAGAACGAGTCGGGACCGAGAAAACGAAATGAGCCCCAGTGAATCGGCACTGCAACTGCGGGTTGAAGCCGGTTCAGTGCCTGAGCAGCCGTGAGCGGCGTCAAGTGCCCCGCTCCTACCCTGGGGCTGTAACCCCATACAGGCAGCAGAGCCAGATCCAAGTCAAAGTCCTGTCCTACGTTGTGCATCTCATCAAAGAGGTCCGTGTCTCCGGCGAAATAGATCGAGAGGCGGTTGCGCATCACGTAACTGAGACACGCATCCATAGGCCGTGGTATCGAAAGCGCTTGCCCGTGCATCGCGGGCAGCGCCGTGATCTCAACATCCCCGGCTTGGACCTTGTCGCCCTCTGCCATCTCATGTACCTGGACACCAGTCCATCGCTCCAGATACCTGCCACTGCCCTTTGGGGCGATGATCGTTGTCTTGGATGGCAGCGATCGTAGCGAAGGCAAATCCGCATGATCATAATGCAGATGTGATAGGAGCACGATATCCGGCGCGCGTTCAGCCAGCAACGCACGCGCTGGGTTCCGTCCGTGACGCTGGAGAAACAGCACGCGATCCCGCAGTAATGGATCAGTCAACACTCGAATCCTGCCAATGTCTACAATGACCGTGGCATGTCCAACATAGCTAACTATCGCCAAATGATACCCCCGTCGTTTCAATACTCCCGGGGCCCGAAAGCCCGGCGCATTATACCCCCAGAGGGGTATCCTGTCAATCCTCATCCGGCCCTTGTTGTCACGTACTGTGAGATCTGATGTCCCCGGGCGGGAACATCGAGCCGAGGTCGCCTCCCCCTACGCGTATGGACTGCAACACACCCGAGCTGTAGTAGCCCCAACAAACCGATCGCTATAACCTCTGATGCCATCAAGTTGCAAAACACGCGGAGTATGGTATAATACTGGGCGGTCGCCACCGCTTTGCACCTTTAACAGAAGGGGTTGCGGGCGGTTTTTTATGTGTTCGGGAGGAGATAGTAGATGTCCGTTCACAGCGAGGGCCAGAACGACGTAACACTAGCCAGGACGCTGGGTCTATTCGATGCCACCATGATCGGCGTTGGAGCCATGATCGGCGCCGGGGTCTTTGTGTTGACCGGCATCGCCGCAGGCGAAGCAGGACCAGCAGCCATCATCGCTTTTGCCCTCAACGGTATTGTTACGCTCTTTACTGCTTTCAGCTACGCCGAGCTCGCCTCGGCAATCCCCGAGGCCGGAGGCGGTTACTCCTTTGTCAAGCGTGCCATGCCGCCTGTCGTTGGCTTTTTCGCAGGTTGGATGCTATGGTTCGCCTACACGGTGGCCTGCGCTTTGTACGCGGTCGGTTTCGGTGGCTATTTCATTGAACTGCTTGGCAGCTATTGGCCTACGGCTCACGCTGCGCTGATCGGATCGCTGGGGCACCACGCCTCGGTTGCAGTGGTGACCTTTGTCATCAGCGCGTTCTTCATTGGGCTCAACTACCTCGGTGCTGATGTGACCGGCAAGGCCGAGAATATCGTGACCATGGCCAAGATCATTATCTTGGGAGTATTCATCGCCTTTGGCCTTGCTGCCTTTTTCCAGCATCCTGATGCGCTATCTGCCTTCTCCCCGCTCTTTCCCAAGGGCTTTGGCGGTGTGGCCGTTGCCATGGGACTCACCTTTATCGCCTTTGAAGGATACGATCTGATCGCAACGGTGAGCGAGGAGGTAAAGGAGCCCAAAAAGAATATTCCAAAGGCTACCTTCATTTCCCTTGGTATTGCCGTTGTCATCTACCTCTTCATACTTCTCGTCTCTATCGGCGCCGTCGACCCGACCGAGTTCGACGTGTATGGCAAAACATACGATCAGCTCTCCCCAACGCTAGAGATCTACGAAGCCATCGATCCTGCAGATCCCGCGATCAACACATCATGGGAGATACTGGGTATCTACAAGGAGACAGGAATCGTACGCGCCGCCGAAAACTTTATGCCGCAATTTGGTGTAGCGCTGATTGTCGTCGGTGGCCTCTTTTCCACCATGTCAGCCCTCAACGCGAGTGTACTGGCCTCCTCACGCGTGGGCTTTAGCATGGGGCGCGAGCGGATGCTGCCCGGAATTCTGGGTGACATCCATCCCCGACGCCGGACGCCTCACATGGCAGTGCTGATCACCGGCCTCATTCTCCTGGTCATGGCTGTGGGACTGCCAATCGAGGTGGTTGGCTCGGGAGCCAGCCTGATGTTTCTGCTCTCATTTGCGCTGACCAACGCTGCGATGATCGTAATCCGGCTGCGCGAGCCCGATTTGCAGCGAGGATACCGAGCCCCGCTATTCCCTTGGCTTCCGATCCTGGGTATCTTGTTCAACCTGGGCCTGGCCATATACCTTTTCACTTTTCAGCCAATGACGTGGTATGTAGGGCTGGCATGGTTGGCAATTGGCGCTGTCGTCTACGTAGCCTATACTGGACCCGCCACAGGACAGGAAGAACGCCTACCGGTCAAGATTCTGCATGAGGAACGACTTGTGCCCAAAGAATACAAGGTACTTGTACCTCTGGCGAGTGAGGCGCAGGCGCGGATGCTTGGCATCTTGGGGGCTGCCATCGCCAAAGTACACGATGGTGAGCTGTTGGCATTGCACGTGGTCCAGGTGCCTGTACAGCTCTCCCTCTCTGATGGGCGCATGTTTCTCCGGGAAGGGAAACCAATCCTGGATGCGGCTATCGAGCAAGCCAGAGAAGTGGACGTTCCTGTGCACACCATGATCCGGTTGGACCGCCACATTGGTCGGGCGATCAACGAGACAGCGCGGCAACGTCAGGCGGATCTGATGATCCTGGGTTGGCCTGGTCACACCGACAGCCCGCGTAGTGCATTTGGTAGTGTCATCGATCTGGTGGCCATAAATCCCCCGTGCGATCTGGCAGTCGTCCGTTTCCGCAAGCGACGCAGCCCCAGACGCATCCTGGTACCCACCTCTGGCGGAGCCAACACCAGCCTGGCCATCAAGTTGGCCATTGACCAGGCCAAGAGCTATGCAACAGAAACCGGCGAGGAACCTGTGATCACGCTGATGTACGTGTGCCTGCCAGCGGATGCCTCCCCTGAGAAACGTGCAGGTGGATTCGAACTACTGCGGAGTCTCGCCGCGGGCTATGACTACCCCATGGAAGTGACGGTACTTGCGGACGATGATGTAGTGACTGGCATCGTGAAGGAATCGGCAAACCACGATCTTGTCGTCATCGGCAGCACCGGCGAGCGGTTGTTTGAACAGGCTCTCTTTGGTACCATTCCCGAGCGCGTGGCCCACAGCGCGCCGGTGACCGTCATCATGGTAAAAGGATACAAAGGGCCGATTCGCTCCTGGTTCCGCCGCAACTTCTCCTGGCTCTTTGCGGTGGGCGAGAGGCGCAGGCGTAGAAGAACTAGATGACTGGCAGTCAAGAATTCTGATTTGCCAAATCGTAGCGCTTGTGCTAAAATGCCCGGCATGCTCGCTGATACAGAGCGATGAGAACCGGAATGGTTTCCTGGAAACGCATGATTTCTTCGGACCCCGGGCCGAGTCTGCCTATTGAGGGCTTGGCTTGGGGTGCGTTCTTGTAGAGAACCTGTTACATTTACTGGTAACTTGTAGCTGAGGATATATAGAAGCGGAGGAGCTGACATGAAAGAACGTGCCAACTCGACAGCAAGTACCTTGCGCGCACTGCTCGAGGGCAAAACAGGGGGATGGATCCTCAACGTTGTGATCGTCGTCCTCGTGATCGCGGGCCTACTATTGCCACCGGTATCCGCCCAGGAGCGTGTCTTCGAAGCTGGGTTCCAGGCCATTGACCGCGATGAGGGAGGTTCCGTCCGAGACAGTGACGGAATGCAAATCACGGTGCTGCCCAAAGGTCTGGATAAAGACGTCAAAGTGAAGCTGGAATCTGTGCCGATGGCCGGTTTCCTGGAAGGTTCTGCTGGCAGAGACCTGAAGGAGGCGGCTGAAGCACTGCCGTCCACGCTGCACGTCCGTAGTCCCATCTACGAGATCGGCCTCAAGGGAACGATGCCAACTGATGTCGTGCTGACGGTACCGATCCCAAACAATGCCGAGCCGTACGAGACGCTCTCTCTCTACAGCTGGAATGGCGAGGAGTGGGAGTTCGTTCCGAGTCAACTCATCCTCGAGGATGATCTTCTGGAATCTAGACTGGACTTTCTTCCCCAATCCGTCGCCGCTTTCCAAAGCACACCGCGACCGCCACTGGTGAGCGCCGAGTTGCCTGAATACGTGTCGCTGCCCGAATGGGGCGACCAGTCCTTGTCGGAGCTGAATCCACTGGGCTACTACATGGGACCTGAGAACGACATTCAGGGTAGCCTGCCTAGCCTACCCGAGACAGAGGGACAGGAATCGTTCCGTGTGCTCCCTACACTCCGCAACTGGACCGATGATGGTGTGGTGCGCAGCGATCTGGTGGACAACATGCTGGTGGTCCCCGAAAGCTGCGATAATCATGCCCAGGCTATCGTCGATCTGGTCGTAGCCGAGATGTATGCCGGCATTGACCTGGATTATCGAGGCATCACACCCGATCTGCGCGCCGAGTACACTGACTTTGTGCAGAAACTAGCTGATGCACTCCATGCCAACGGCAAACGGCTAACCCTGCATGTTGAGGCTCCTATCCAAGTTTCTGAGGAACGCTGGGAAACTGGCGCCTACGACTGGAAGGCCTTGGGACGCAGCGTCGATGGCTTCAAGTTTCCAGCCATTCAGGATCCCGGTGCCTACGTACCTGGTGGCGCGATGGAAACGCTCCTGTGGTGGGCCGCCGGTGAAGTCGAGCGATACAAGCTCCAACCCATGTTCACTGCACGGAGTGTGGAGAACGCCGGCGGCGTAATGCTTGAGCGAACCTACCGCGACGCCCTGGCTGAGCTCAGCAGACTGACAGTCGCCGAAGGAGATGATCTCCTCATTCCAGGAGAAAAAGTCACCGTCAGCCTGGATACACTGGGTGTCGAATTCGACGAGAGCTCCGGTCGCTACTGGTTCACGTATGTCGACGGGGCAAGTGGACAGGAACGGACCGTATGGCTGGAGGATGCCAGCAGCCTATCTCGCAAACTCGCGCTGTTGGAACGCTTCAACATCGGCGGTGTCGCCGTACGCGCCCTGTGGGATGAGGGCAACGATCCGCGTCTGTGGGACGTTGTGCGCGATTACCAGTCCTCCATCCAGGGGAACATGGCCATGGTCGACAGCAGTTTCTCTGTTCTGTGGACTGTTGAGGACACAGAGGGTGGACTCTACACGGAAGAGGAAACTGGCCTTGATCAGACGCGGTACACATGGGTGGCGCCCAACAAACCTGGCAAGTACGAGATCGGGGCTTCCATCGTGGCCAACCTTGGGCAGACTGTCGCGGGCAGCGCGCGCATGGCCGTGCTCGTGGAGGAGCCTACACCCACGCCCACCCCACCTCCAACGGCAACTCCTATTCCGACCGAGACTCCCACACCCACGCCAACACCTGAACCCACTGCTACACCAAAGCCAACAGCCAAGCCCAAGCCCGCTGCAACCAAGACAACTTCAACGACGACTTCCAGCAACCCACCTCCAAACACCAACTTTGGCTACGGCATCCAGGCACATATGGTGCACAATGGTCAAGCCGGCACAGTCATGGCCAAGACCAAGGACCTAGGCTTTAGCTGGGTTAAGCAACAAGTTGAGTGGTATGCTCACGAACCTGCCAAAGGCGCGTACGAGTGGGGCCCGCTGGATGAGATCGCTGGCGCCGCTAATGCGGCAGGCATTAAGATTCTATGGAGCGCCGTCAAAGCCCCGGACTGGGCCCGCGCAGGACAGGATCTGAGCGTGGAAGGCCCACCAAACAACCCACAGGACTATGCTGACTTTGCCGGTGCCCTGGCCTCCCGCTACTGTGGAACCAGCGTCAAAGCCATTGAGGTCTGGAACGAGCAGAACCTTCACTATGAGTGGGGGAATATGACCATCAGTCCGGCCGCCTATATGGCCCTGCTCAAGCCCGCGTACACCCGGATCAAACAGGTCTGCCCGAGCATGATCGTGGTCAGCGGCGCGCTGACGCCCACTGGTGCCCCAGCCCCGGTAGCCATGGACGACTACCAGTACCTGGAAGGCATGTACAGGAACGGGCTAAAGAACTATAGTGATGCCATTGGCGCCCATCCAAGTGGTTTCAACGTGGCGCCCTGGGTACGGGGCGGCCAGGAGGCCTGTGACTTTATCACCCAGCAGGGCTCGAGCTTCCGCGGTCCGTGCAACACACTCCATCACTCTTGGTCCTTCTACGCCACGCTCAACGGCTACTACCGGATCATGCAAAACTATGGCGATGGCAGGAAGAAGATCTGGCCCACGGAGTTTGGCTGGGCGTCTGGATGGACTGGCGCGCCGGGCTACGAATACGCCGACGATAACACCCTTCAAGAACAGGCTGAGTGGACTGTCAGGTCATACCAGTTGATGAAGCAATGGGGGTTCGTGGGCGTGGCCTTCCTGTGGAACCTCAATTTCCGCGTGGTCAATTCCACCGGTGAGGTAGCCCAATGGGGCATTGTCTGGGAGGACTGGAGCCCTACACCAGCCTACAATGCACTCAAGAGTATGGCCAAATAGCGGCTGTGAACGGAAGTATCCAGGGCACGGGCTATCACCCGTGCCCTGTTGCATCCAGATACAACTAGCGCACCGGCGCGACCATGACTCTGTGGCCCGGGCAGCCATTGCCCTACTTCCGAGCGGCTCGGAACAGGTCTCGGACTCTCGAGGTGGTATAGATGACGCAAGATGAACGCACCAAGCAGGAGCAGACCGGCAGCACCAACGGGAACGGTCCCATGCGCCTGGTCACCTTTCTGGGCATCGCTATCCTACTTGCTGCCATCTTTGCAGGCGCTGCCTTCATCATTCAACTTGTATCAGAGCCCGACCCCACCCCGGTCATCGAACCTACCCTTAGGCCGACCTTCACGCCCTCGGTCACATCCACC
>P_1C_Sed_1_UnCtyDRAFT_1000062_pt1 | contig 16522 bp, 13 predicted proteins | sample Pon1CUnioCityCA_6_FD_11282 | JGI IMG/M metagenome (IMG submission 11282) | reverse complement strand
ACGCTTTATGTCAATGTTTCTGATAATGCTATTGCCACCCGCCCTGTTGACGAGAAGATGAAGAAGACCTTTGTCGGAGGACGGGGCTTTGACCTGTGGCTGCTCTGGAATGCTGTCACTGGCAATACCAAGTGGGACAGCCCGGAGAACGAGATTGTAATCTCTGCTGGGCCAATCGGAGGTATCACCCAATACCCGGGCACCGGCAAGTCAATTGCGGTGTCGATTTCCCCGCTTACGAATACTGTTGTGGACAGCAACGTAGGCGGTTATTTTGGACCATTGCTCAAGTTTGCCGGATTTGATGCCATCGAGGTACAAGGCATCGCCGAGGAAGAGGTGATCGTCTTTGTTGACGGCAACGCGGGGAAAGTGCAGATCATCGCAGCGCCGGAAGAGTCGGTCAACAGCCACATATTGGCTGAGGAGATGGCTGCGCTCTTTGCCTCCAAGCCCGGTGAGCGTCAGGCAGTGACCTCCGTGTCTGCCGGAGTCGGTGCCGAGCACGCACTCATGGGCTGTCTCAACTTTAGCTTCTACGACCCGCGCAGACAGGTTGCCCGCTTGAAGCAAGCCGGGCGCGGTGGTATTGGCACGGTCCTCCGCAAGAAGAAGGTCAAAGCGCTGGTGGTCAAGTACGTCGGGCTCAAGGGTGATAGCAACACACCCCAGGACCTCAAGGGCATCCAAGATACTGGAGCGAAGATGCATCGCGAGATATACGAGCGTGACCCTATCATGTTCGAAATGCGCAAGGATGGCACCAACCACCTGACCAAGATCATGAATGACTATGACATCCTTCCTGTGCACAACTTTCGCTATGGCGCGCATCCGGAAGCCGAAAAGATCTACTCGCCCAACTTCCAGAAGCACTTTGACTATTCGTCCCCTGACGGATGCTGGTACGGATGCACACTGGCCTGCGCTAAATTCGCCAAGGAGTTGGAGCTGTGCAGCGGACCATACAAGGGCCAGACTGTGACCGTCGATGGCCCCGAGTATGAGACTGTGGCGGGCATCGGAGCAAACTGCGGTATCTGGGATCCTCATGCCGTGTTGGAGGCCAACTTTTACTGCGACACGTACGGTATCGACACGATTTCGTTCGGAACATCGATGGCATTCGCCATGGAGTGTTTCGAGGAGGGATTGATCAACACCGAGGTGACGTCGGGTCTGGAGTTGAACTTTGGCAACGGCGACGCCATGCTCGAGGTACTGCACCAAATTGGCCGCGGCGAGGGATTCGGGGCAATCCTCGGTCAGGGCATTCGCCGCATGAAAGCAATCTTTGCAGCTGACTATGGCGCCGATCCCAAATTCCTCCAAGACATAGGCATGGAGGCCAAGGGGCTGGAGTATAGCGAATATGTGACCAAGGAATCTCTGGCTCAGCAGGGGGGCTACGGGCTGGCGAACAAGGGCCCGCAGCACGACGAGGCGTGGCTCATCTTCATGGATGCGGTTAACAACCAGATCCCGACCTTTGAGGACAAGGCGGAAGCACTCCACTACTTCCCCATGTGGCGTACCTGGTTCGGATTGATGGGGCTCTGCAAGCTGCCCTGGAACGACGTGGAGCCTGCTGACAATCGCACCAGCTACTCAGGTATGGACGCCGCCAAGGTGCCAGAACATGTGCAGAACTACGTGGAGCTGTTCCGGGGCGTTACCGGCCGCGACGATATCAAGACCGGCAAAGACCTTGTCCGCATGTCAGAGGTAGTGTACAACTTTCAGCGGGTTTTCAACCTCAAGATGGGATTTGGCACTCGAGAACACGATGTGATTCCCTATCGCTCAGCCGGTCCAGTCACTGACATCGAATACGAGAGCCGCGCAGAACGATATGATCAGCAGTTGAGTGAGCTAGTGGGCATCGATCCCGAGGGCATGAGCACCACAGAGAAGCGAAAGGCCCTGCGTCGCTACCGAGAGGAGCAATACGACAAACTGATCGATGCCGTCTACGAGCGCCGCGGCTGGGATGCAAACGGCATCCCAACCCTCGAGACGATCCAGGAACTGGGCATCGACTTCCCTGACGTGGTCGAGGTAGTGAATACGCATACCAACAGTCAGGGTTAGTTTCACCAGCACTTGGCAGCATACTGGCGCAGAGCCTGTGGTGTCGGCTCTGCGCCTTATGTTGTAGCCCTTGTGAAGCGCGTCGACAACCCACACTGGAAACGAAGCCCGAAGGAAAGAGCTCATGGTTCGCGTCAATGACAAATGGGACATACCCTGGCGAGAGGGCATGACTGTGGAGGATCTGCTCCAAGCATGCGGATTCTCCCACTCCCACCTCGTGGTGTCACGAAACGGGACGCTAGTTCCTCCTGACGAGTACGCGAACCATCGTGTGTCAGACGGTGACCAAGTTCGAGTCGTACACGTGATCGGCGGTGGCCAGTGACAGTGAGACTTGCATCGTGGAACGTCAACGGCATCCGCGCCGCGATCCGCAAGGGGTTCTGGGACTGGCTCGAGGCCTACGACCCAGACCTGCTCTGTCTCCAGGAAACGCGCATCCACCCTGACCAACTGACGGGCAATATGCTAGAGCCGCCCAAGCACACTAGCTATTGGGCCTCCGCAGAACGCAAAGGGTACAGTGGTGTGGCGACCTTCTCTCGACAGGAGCCACAGGCCGTACACGTAGGATTCGGACACTCCCGGTTCGACTTCGAGGGGAGGACCCTAATTACCGAACACGATGGGTTCACACTTGTGAACGCCTACTTTCCGAGCGGGCAGCGCGGACATGAACGCGTCGTCTACAAGCTCGAGTTCTACGATGCTTTGCTGGCTCACTGCAACAGCCTTCGAGCGGACGGTCATCGCCTGGTTGTATGTGGGGATTTCAACACTGCCCACCAGGCCATCGACCTGGCAAGGCCTGCACAGAACAAAAAGACATCTGGCTTCCTGCCAGAGGAGCGCGAGGCCATGACCCTATGGCTGCAGAGTGGATTCGCGGACAGCTTTCGCGTCCTGCATCCCGACGAAGTAGCTTACTCGTGGTGGACCTACCGCGCCAATGCCCGCGCACGGAACGTGGGCTGGCGGCTTGATTACTTTCTCGTTGACAAAGCCCTGATGCCGTCCGTTGAAGACGCGTCCATCCTCAGCGACGTTTCTGGCTCCGACCATTGCCCGGTTGGACTGGAGCTGAGACTGGGCTCGTAAAGTGTCGCTGAGCCTGCTCCGGTAGGGCACACCCCATTTATCAACGATTTGTCACTGCCATCACTTTCTGCTATAATCGCCACTGGTAAAACGACACAGATGCAAGGAGGCTCCCATTATGAGCGATGTCAAACTGGCCGTCATCGGCGGATCTGGCGTGTACGACATCGAGGCCCTGACCGACGTCGAGGAGCAGTCTATCTCGACCCCCTTTGGCGATCCATCCGACGCCATCGTGATCGGCACGCTCTCGGGCGTTAGGATCGCCTTCCTGCCCCGGCACGGGCGAGGTCACCGGCTGACACCAACTGAGGTCCCCTACCGGGCCAACATCTGGGCTCTCAAGAGCTTGGGGGTGGAGCGCATCATCTCCATCAGCGCCTGCGGGAGTATGAAAGAGAAGTACCAGCCGCGTCACATCGTCATACCAGACCAGATCTACGACAATACCAAAAACCGCGACTATTCATTCTTCGGTGATGGACTGGTAGCCCATATCGGCATCGCTGACCCTTTCTGCCCGCATCTGCGTCCCATACTCGGTGCGGCAGCGGAAAAGACAGGCGGGAGGGTGCACATGGACGGCACATTCATCACCATCGAAGGCCCTCGGTTTAGCACGCGCGGTGAGAGCAATATCTACCGCTCCTGGGGCATCGATATCATCGGCATGACTGCAGTTCCCGAAGCGCAGCTAGCGCGCGAAGCCGAGATCTGCTATGCGACCATGGCCCATGTGACCGACTATGATGTGTGGCACGAGGAGGAAGAGGCGGTCAACGTGGAGATGCTGATCGCCAACCTGATGGCCAATGCAGCCCTCTCCAAACAGACCATCGCCGAGTTGGTCCCAATGCTGACCGACGAACGCCCCTGTGACTGCGGTCAAACGCTATCCGCGGCGATTATCACGCAGCGGGATATGATCCCACAGGAGAAAGTAGAACAGCTAGGACCTATCGTCGCCAAGTATTTCCCGGGTTAGCTATTCCTCGTTCTTGGGCTCACTGGATGCACCAAGGGACGAATGACACGGGCACTCACAGCCTCAGGCATTCGTCCCCATCTATGTCTAGAGGTCAGCTGATTGCACTTGCTGGTACCCAAACTGCACAAGCCTGCACGAGGGACTGGTGGCTAGAATGAGACATATTCGTCCTGCACCAGGCCCGCCTTGTCCACTGCCAGAACCTCAAGCAACTCGGAGATCATCTCTGCTTTCTGCAGAGCATCGTGCTTGCTCCAGGTGCGCGCCTTGAGTTCCAGGTAGACGTCGGCAGACGGCGGCTGGATGAGGCGGTCCAAGTTCACTGCAAAGTCCACGCCTTTGTACTTGATCCTCCACCTGCGGCGGATCTTGTCTACCTTTCTCTCCTCATTGGGCTGAAAGTACTCCCGGTAGAAACGCAGGCTGCGATCGGCATCGGCTGTGAAGCGAGACCGGGAGAGCAACACCGAATCGGTGTACTCGCGCTCCCGCGTGGGTCCGCGGAAAGTGAGGTTGTAGATCGGCTTGGTCGCCACTCCACGATCCAGCAAGTAGTCCTCGCGATAGCGGATGATGCCCTCTTCTGGATCACGGAAGAAGAAATAGGTATCATACTGCTTGCGCTCGCTGGGCTTGATGACCATAACCTCTGGGCACGCTGTCATATGTGCCAGTAGAGCATCCTCATCAGGAACCCAGACCTTCACCTGCACTTCATAGGTCTCGCCCCACTGCAACGCACCGAGGGCAACGAGCTTGTCCAGCAGGCTCTGCTCGCGCCGGGCGAGAAAAGCGCCCACCTGCCCAGCGATACGCTGGGCCTCCGCGCGCACGCGGGACTCTTCCAGGGTGAGGATCTTGCGATCGCGCATCACCCAGCGGCCGTTGATCATCACATGCTGCACGTCGTGGGCTTTGGCAGCATAGACTAGCTGCGAATAGGTGTTATCAGGCGACAGGTCATAGCTGGGCACGTTGTGAATGCAGTCCAACCTGAGTATCGCCAGATCGGCACGCTTTCCCGGTTCCAGCGAGCCTATGATCTCGTCCATGCCCAAGGCCTTGGCCCCGTCGATGGTTGCCATGGCAAATGCCGTCCGAGCGGGAACAGCCGTGGGATCCTGCCTGATCCCCTTGGGCAATAGCGCCGCCAGATGCATTTCCTGGAACATATCCTGGTCATTGTTGCTGGCCTGCCCGTCCGTGCCTATTCCAACAGCGATGCCCGCCTCCATCATGCCAACCACGTCAGCCAGACCGCTGGCCAACTTTAGATTGCTTGTAGGATTGTGAGCCACGCCCACGCCGGCTCGAGCCAGGAGTTCGCGATCCTCGTCGGTGATGTGCACGCAGTGTGCGGCAAGTACCTGCGCATCAAACACCCCGTGTTTCTGCAAGACTTCCACGGGTGACATCCCATACAGATCATGGGTATCATCCACCCCGCCTGACGTCTCGGCAATGTGAATCAAAAGTGGCACGCCATATTCTGTGGCAAGTTGAGCAGACTCACGAAGCATCTCAGGAGTGCTCGTCTCAGTCGCGTGGGGGCCAACTGCCGGTGTGATCAAAGGATGGTCCCGCCATTCCTGAATGAACTCCCTGCACAGTCCGATGCTCATGTCATAGCTCTCGGCATCGGGGGTGGGCCACTTCATCACAGTCTGCGCGCAGATCGCACGCATCCCGGCATCAGCAGCGGCCTGAGCCACTTGGTGCTCATAGTAGTACATGTCGGCAAAGCAGGTCACTCCCGAACGGATCATCTCGGCACATGAGAGCAATGTCCCCCAGCGGCAGAACTCTGCGCTGACAAACTCGCGCTCCACCGGCAGCATATAGCCAAAGAGCCAAACATCCAGCCGGAGATCGTCAGCCAGGCCTCGCAACAAGCTCATCGGCACATGGGTATGGGCATTGATCAATCCAGGGAGGATGGCTGCACCCTCGCAATCCACCACATCAGGAGCATCCCACACTGCCAGGATCTCATCCGTGGGCCCGACTGCCACGATGTCAGTCCCCTTTATAGCAACAGCACCCTGGGGCACAAGATCCCCAGGGGCGTTCATGGTCACAACTAGCCCGTTGATCAGTAACTGGTCTGCAAGCCGCATATCAACCTATCATCTCCTATAACAAGTGAGCCTGCCTGCAAGCTCTTGAATCTACTCCTGCCGGATTGCTTGCAGCAAGCTCCAGTGAGCAGGACGGGACAAAGAGGGACTGTACGCAGCAGCTAGCATGGGACAGCACCCGAGACTGCAGCTAGAGCTCGTCCTCCCAATCATCGGCGTCGTCCTCCCAGTCGTCATCGTCGTCATCATCAAACAGGTCGTCCGAGTCATCTTCCCACGCGAGCTCGTCCTCTCCATCCTCAACCAGGTCAAGGTCGCCAGCATCCTGAAGAGTCAAGCAGCCATTGTCTGGCTCGTATATGATTTCCTCAGCGATGCAGACGCCGTCATCCCAGAACAGACAGAAGCTAGCCCGACAAATGATGTGAGTCATCTCTACTCCTTTCCCGAATCGCCGTTTAGAGAAACGAGTTCACAAGCCAGTGAGCTAACAGCGGCTGAGTTCAGCCATCACCCGCCCTACTCCGACCTCCGCAAGTAAAGCTCTTCCAATAGGTTGACGACACCGGCCGCATCGTCCAGATCGAACTGGGGGACCGGCACGTCCACAGGATAGTCAGCCATGATGCCGATAAGCTCTGCCGGCTGGCAGATCAACTCCGTACTCCGCTCCCGGCGGGTGACCTCAATTTTCGGTTTGTTGCCGCGCTTGTAGCCCTCTGTTATGACCAGATCAACGTCGCCCATGAGGGGTATGATGCTGTCCAGGTGCATCTCCTCATCCACACTGCGGATCAGGGCCATCTTGTGCGGGCCGGACACGACCACTGCATCGCTTCCGGCCTGAGCGTGACGCCACGAATCCTTGCCGGGCTTGTCGATCTCAAAACCGTGGGTATCATGTTTGACCGTGCCAACTCGATAGCCACGCATCTTGATCTCACGTATCACCAGCTCGAGTGCAGTTGTCTTGCCCACTCCGGACTTGCCCACGACCGAGATTACTGGAACGTGCCCCGCCTCGCTCACAAGTCAATGACCTCAGGCCAATCGAGCATCTGTACTACGACCTCGCTGCCAGCCTCAACTTGATAGGTCCCCTCAGGGACAATTGCCAGTCCATTCGCCTTTGACATGGAGGTAAGGACACCGGATCCTTGCTCCCCGGTCGTACGCGCGTGATAGCGTCCCCCTTGCTGCGACACGATCACGCGGACAAAGCCGCGCCGACCGCTGTTCGTGACTGACTCTTCCAGCACAGCCCGGACCTGGGGCTTGGCAAGGTTGGTATGACCCAGCATCCGGAGTATGGCCGGTCGAGCGAACTGCTCAAAGGAAACCATTGCCGATACAGGATTTCCCGGGAGCCCGATTAGCGGCCCCCCACCTTCCAGCAGCCCAAAAGCCAGTGGCTTGCCAGGTTTCATTCGAACCTGCCAGAACTGCATCTCCCCTTCGCTGCCCAGCACATCTTTGACCACATCATAGTCACCGACAGATACGCCACCCGAAGTAAGGAACAGATCGGCCCCAGCCTCCAGACCGGAGCGGATCTTGTTGGTCAGGTCCGATCTGGTATCCCGCGCAATTCCCAGCCGGATGGGGATGCCCCCAGTTCGCCTGACCAATGCTGCGTTGGTGTATTCGTTGGAATTACGGATCTTGCCTGGCTGTAGCGGCTCATGGACCTCTAGCAACTCGTCGCCCGTAGCCAGAATCGCGACCCTCGGTCGCCGGTGGACCGATACAGACTCATGGCCGAGCGATGCCAGCACCCCGATTTCCTGTGCCCGGATTACGCGGCCGGGAGCCAGCACCCGCTCTCCCACGTAGATATCCTCGCCCGCAGGTCGGACGTGATCCCGCGCCTCGACTGCACTACGCACCATGATCTCATCAGCTGGGGTTACCAGGCGTTCATCCTTGGGGCGGTCAAAGTCACTCGTGTCCTCGTAGGGGACCACGGCATCGGCGCCTTCAGGCATGGGAGCGCCTGTCATGATGCGAATGGCCGTCCCGGGCAACACGCTCTTTTCAGCCACAGAGCCTGCTGCGACACTATCGATCACATCCAGCTTAACCGGCGACTCGGGCGTTGCAGACGCGACTTCCGCAGACTGAACCGCATAACCATCCATCGCCGAGTTATCAAAAGGCGGCACTGCGATGTCAGAGACAATCTCCTCCGCCAGGACCCTGCCCTGCGCGTCCAGAATCGGGACCTGCTCAGGGTCCAGCGGCTGAACATGACTCAAAATCGCTGCCAATGCCTCTTCTACACTTATCACGTCGCTTGCTCCGAAGAATCTACCGAGATCCGCTGAACTGCACTATGCAAAGGATGGGTAGCAGCCCGGCCGGCATACGCCCTGGCTGCCTTGGGCGCATCATACCTGAAAACCGATTGGTTGTCAAAAGCCTATGCAAAGAGCTTCAGCCACTGAGGGTCTCTCCTCTTTCCACAACATCACGCGCTGTACGAAGGTTGGCCCAAGGCGCAGTCACGGGCGTTACGCAGCCGGTGCCCAGGATAAAGCGTCGCCCACCTGTCTGTTGGAGCGCCTCCTCAGCCTCGCGGCGCACCTCGTCCGGTGTGCCTCTAAGCATTGTGTCCCACTGCCGTAGCCCGCCCAGCACTGCCCCCTTGACGCGTTCCTGTCCCTCGCGCAGGGATGGCAGCGTCTCACGATCGTGCCAGTTGATCACCTGCACCGGGTAGTCAGCTACCAGATCAAACATGACCCGGTTGCCATGCAAATGCAGCACATTGAGCCAAAGCCCATTCGCTGCATCGAGCAGCCGGCGGTCAAAGGGAGTGCCAAACTCCTCGTATTCGCGTTCACACATCAACTCGTAGCTTGCATGTTGCACAGCCAGGAAAATGCCGTCGATACCCCGATCACGGGCTGCTTCGATAAAGCGCACGGTCGTGGCGGTGATCGTCTCCAAACCTGTGCGCACGGCAACCGGATCCTCACGCAGGTGTGCAACCAGATGCTCCTTGCCCACCAAGTTCTTGGCCTGTGAGAGTGGGTTGAATATGGTCTGGATAACAGGAACCTCGTCGCCGACTGCATCTCGAATCTGCTCAAGGCAACGGAGCTGAGCCCCTAACGCACCCTGGTCCGGCTCAAGTCGCCGAAGCGCATACCAGTGTTCGAGCATGCGGACAGGGTGATGGCTGTATTCGCGGGTCCCTTCCTGGTTGCCCAGCCAATAGTCCTCCACTCCCCAATCGCGGACACAGTAACTGCTGGCGGGCGTCACCTTGATAAAGTCAAAGTCGTATTGGTTCTGAAATGCTACCGTGGACGCAGCCAGACTCGCCGGATTTTGATCGTCTCCGGGAAAGTGCCGCCACAAGGCCACGGGGGTCCGGTCTGTGGGCTCCCCTTGGATCGTTGCCTGCAATCGCTCACGCTTGCTCATAGCTTCCATGCTGTCTTGCCCTCCTGGCGTTATTGTGCCATAGACAGCAGTTTTGCGCAAAGAAGCCAGAGAGTTGAACACGAGATCATCCCAGCCGCGAAAGTACATCCTTGCCAGCAAGCTAGATAGGTGATATACTAGCATCATCTTACCTGGAGGAGCGCTATGAGCCTGCAGATTGGGATTGTGGGCTTGCCCAATGTTGGCAAAAGCACCTTGTTCAACGCGCTGACCAAAGCCAGCGCCGCCGTCGCCAGCTATCCTTTCACTACGATCGATCCCAACATCGGCGTGGTTGAGGTCCCGGACCAGCGTCTGAGTGACGTTGCTGCAATAGTAGAGCCGGACGAGATCAAACCGACCACAATCGAGTTTGTGGACATCGCCGGACTGGTCCAGGGAGCACACAAGGGCGAAGGGCTTGGCAACCAGTTCCTGGGTCACATCCGCAACGTGGACGCCATGGCAATGGTCGTGCGGTGTTTCGCTGACCCTGATATCGCGCACGTGACAGCCGAACTCGATCCCCTGGCCGACTGCGAGGTCATTGATTTGGAGCTGGTCCTGGCTGACCTGGCAACGCTTGTACGCCGTGAAGACAAAGTGCGGTCGATGGCCAAGGCGCAACCTCGCGAATTCAGTCTGGAACTTGACCTCCTGGGGCGCATGAAGGCACACCTCGAAGGAGGGCGAATGGCTTCCCAACTGCCCCTATCTCAGAAGGAGTCTGAACTGCGAAGTTCGCTCACTCTCTTGACTGCCAAGCCCAGGCTCTACATCGCCAACGTAGGTGAAGACGATCTGCTGGGTTCCAGCCCACTGACCGAGCAGGTCTTTGAGCGCGCCCGGCAGGAGGGCGCACAGGCAGTCGCCATCTGCGCGCAACTTGAAGCTGACCTGGCTGAATGGTCGCCCGAGGAAGCAGCCGAGTACAGGAGCGAACTGGGGCTGGAGACATCTGGCCTGGAGCGACTGGTTCGGGCCGGTTATCAATTGCTGGATCTGATCACCTTCTTTACGGCAACCGGCACCGCTGTGGTGCGCGCATGGACCTTGCAGCAGGGGCAGACGGCATTTGATGCGGCCGGCAAGGTGCACACCGACATGCAGCGAGGCTTTATCCGTGCCGAAGTCGTATCATATCCCGATCTGATGGCGGCAGGGGACTTTTACGCAGCACGTGAACGGGGGCTGCTTCGTCTCGAGGGGCGCGACTATGTCATCCAGGACGGTGACATCGTCCACATTCGATTCTCACCACCCAGGTGACAGCTGCAATTGGCCGGTAGGCGGTCGTGTGTGACTGAATCCGCACATGCGCAAAGCGGTCCCCGCCCTATCCCCGTTTTGCCAAAATCCACCGATTGTGCTATAGTTGCGGGCGTCGCGTGGAGGGGCTAAAGCGCCACTGGGCGCAGGCCCCTCTTCTTTCCGCTTGTGGCTCAGGTCCACAGGCAATCCCGTGGAAAGGAGGTAAACATGAGGCAATACGAGTTGTATTTGGTCATTGACGCCGAGGTTGAAGAGGAAGATGCCAATGCCATCGTCGAAAGAATGACCGAACTGGTCACTGCCGGCGACGGCGAGACTGGCGGCGAAGTGATCAAGGTAGAGGGCCGAGGAAGGCGACGGCTGGCCTACGCCATCAAGAACAAGACCGAAGGCCAAGACGTCATTCTCTACATCCATACCCCAGCGCAAGCACTCCGAGAGATTGAACGCGTCCTGAAGCTAGACGACCGCATCCTTCGTCACTTGATCGTCCGTACTGGCGACGAGTAATAGGGAGAATGCGGTTCGATCGCACGTGGGTAGATCCAGTACTGTGGATGGTATGGAGTAGCGCGTAATGGCGCGGGGCATGAACAAGGTTACACTCGTGGGCTTTGTGGAACGGGAGCCGGAACTTGGCCGTGCCGCTGATGGGCAAGCCGTGGCGTCTTTCACCGTTTCCACCAGTCGCAAAATGACTGCTGGCTCAAGTATGGATGGCTGTGCCACTGAATGGTTCAAGATGGTGGCCTGGGGTGACCTGGCTGAGGCTGCAGGGGCGCATTTGACCAACAACCAGCGGCTATACGCTGAGGGACATCTGCAGACACGGATCTGGGATGATTCTGAGGGCCGGCGCCAAGCTTGCACAGAGGTTGTGGCAGGCAAGTTGATTCCTTTGGATACCCGAGAGGCAGTAGCTGCCCAAAGCCTCGGGACAGGGGATCGCGCTCTTCCCTTGTGCCTCAACAAGATCATGGTCATCGGCAATCTGGGCCGCGATCCTGAAATGCGCTACACACCGGATGGCCATGCTGTGACTTCGTTCAGCCTGGCAGCGACCCGTGCAGGAGCCTCCGCGTCAGGTGTGCACGACGGCACTACTGAATGGTTCAATGTCGTCGCCTGGGGCAGCCTGGCGGAGATATGCAACCAGCATCTGGTCAAGGGCCGTCGCGTGTACGTTGAGGGTAAGCTGCATACACGAGGTTGGGAACAACCTGCAGGCAACAAGCGATTCCGGACTGAAGTGATCGCTAACGAGATGATTATGCTCGGACCGCGCCCCAAGGACCGGTCCGCAGAACAAGAACTGACTGAATAACTTGATCGCTCCCCCTTCTCGCGGACACATNTCTGCCGAGAGGAGAGGGGCCGGACTGAAAAGGAGTATATAGGAAGATGAGTCAACAATCCAGCAGACAGAGACAGAGCAGGCCGCGAAGGNATTCCCGCCGGCGTTTCAGGCCCAGGCGCAAGGTATGTGCATTCTGCCTGGACAAGAGCAGGGAGATCGACTACAAGGACATCTCGACCTCGCGAAGGTTTCTCACTGAGCGGGGAAAGATCAAGTCTCGTCGCAAGACCGGGACGTGCGCCAAACACCAGCGCCGACTGGCTACTGCCGTCAAGCGCGCCCGGCACCTTGCCTTGCTTCCATTCACTGCAGAGCACATCCGGCGTTACTAGCAGCCGGCTAGACCAGAAAAGCAGACCGGCCTTCATCCCTGACAGATCAGTTCTTCTTGAAAGGACATCGCACGGGTATGCCGGCCATAGAACGGAGTCGACCAGATGGCAAAATCGTCCAAAAAGCGGAAAGCCGCGCCCGAGACAACCAAGAAAACAAAGAAACAAATCGCCTTGGGTCGGAAGCAAGCCCGGCAAAACCGCATCATCCTGATCCTTGTTGGCGCCCTGATCGCCGTGATCGTGCTGATCCTGGCGGTCGGCGTCATCCGCGAGATTGTACTCAAGCCAAGCAGCCCAGTTGCCACGGTGAATGGCGAGAAGATACGTACAGATGACTATCAGAACCTCGTGACTTATAACCGTTACAACTACTATAGCAACATCGCCAGCCTGCAGAGCGCCCTCGAGCAGCTGAATGCTGACCCGGAAGAGAACGAGTTTCTGATCTCATTCTATGAGCAACAACTATCCCAACTCCAGTCGGCACTCACACTTGCACCGCAAGATGCGCTGGATGAGTTGATCGACGCCGAGCTTGCCAGGCAAAAGGCCGAGCAAGAGGGGATTCAAGTGACAGCTCAGGAAGTCGATCAGGCCATCGATGAAGACTTTCGTTCTGCCCTCACCCAGGAGGTTCAGCAGCCGATCACAGCGACCGAGCAATTGCCAACATCCACCCCTGTGAGCCAGGAGGAGGTTGACGAGCTGTACAACAACGTCCTGAGTGCCATGCAGCTCTCGGACGAAGCTTTCCGCACCATCGTACAGCGTAGCCTGATGCTTGGAAAGGTACAAGATTTTCTAGCCAGCGAGGTGCCGACCACCGGCCTGGTTGCTGACGTGGAACTCATACAGACAGAGGTGGACCTGGCTGCCATTGCCGCAAAGGGGCGAATTGAGCGCGGAGAGGACTTTGCCATCGTGGCTCAGGAAGTTTCGACTGACACCGTAACCGCAGAGAATGGTGGCGCTGTTGGCTGGGTCACTCCGGGGCAGTTGACTGCGCAGTATGGCGTGGACCTCGACGAGTTTGTCTTTGAACTCGAGGTTGGTGAGCTGGGCACGGTGGAGAGCGATGGCATGTACTATGTAGTAAGGGTCCTGGATCGAGATGAGAATGGCCCGCTGCCAGACGAGATCTTGACCCAACGTCAGAACAGCGCACTGACCAATTGGCTAGAAGAGCGCAAGGCGTCACCTGATTTTGAGATAGAGCGGATGCTGGATCCAGACCAGATCCCGCCAGACCCCTTCACCTCATTATTGGGCCAATAGCCCGTCGAGCAAAGAACGGCTGGGGAGTGCCCCAGCCGTTTTTCCTTTTCTGGCAGCAGGCGCTTCACTCCAGTGCAATACTGATCAAGAGGGCGCCTGGGAGATCAGAAACGCTGCGCTAACTTGCCTTGCGAGTAACCTCGATGACATTGGGCAAACGCTCGATCTTGTCCAAGATACTGATTAGCTGACTGAAAGCTGTGATTTCCAACGTCGCTGTCAGGTTGGCAAGATTCGTCTTTTGCACCGCAGTGGAGTTGACCTTCCTCATGTTCACTCCCTCTTCAGCAATCACCGCAGCGATGTCACGCAGGAGACCATCCCTGTCCCAAGCCCTCACCTTGATGACCACAGGATATATGCGCTTCCGCGCCGTGCCCCAATCCACCTCAATCAGTCGCTCGACTTCCTCCTTGGTCGTCCTGATCAGGATATTGGGACAGTCCCACTTGTGAATCGTGACGCCCCGGCCCCGCGTCACATATCCAACGATGGGGCTGGGATCATCTGGGTTGGGCTTGCAGCACTGGGCGAGTTGTGTGTAGAGATCCCCAACGCCCTTGACCCTGACGCCTTCGGGCGTAACCGCAACAGGTTCCTCTTCCTCTTCGGCGAAAACCTCCTGGGAGCGCAGAGTCTGCAGAACCCTTGCTGCCACCCGTTGTGAGTTGAGATCGCCAAACCCAATCGCGGCGAAAAAGTCCTCCAGATCAGAATAGTCAAAGAGCTCTGCAATCTCTTGATATCGCAGTGAATCTGTGAGATTCAGCCGCCTGAGTTCGCGTCGTAGTTGCTCGCGACCAAAGGATATATTCTCCTCACGATCCTGATCGCGGAACCAGCGGCGGATCTTCTGCCGGCTGCGCGCTGAGCCAATATAGCCCAGGTGGCGGTTCAACCAGTCGCGACTGGGCCCTCCCCGCTTTGCCGTGATGATCTCCACCTGGTCGCCATTCTGAAGCTTGTAGGTCAGCGATACCAACCGCCCGTTGACTCGCGCTCCCCGACAACGGTGCCCCACCTCGGTATGGATATAGTAGGCAAAATCGACTGGAGTTGCCCCCGCCGGTAGATCGAGAACCTTGCCCTTGGGCGTAAAGACGTAGACTCGATCCTCGAGCACATCGCTCTTTAGTGTGTCTACGAATTCGCGTGCATCCTCTACATCCGAGCGCCAGTCCATTAGGGAACGGAGCCACGCTACTTTGCCTTCGAAAGCCAAGTCCCGCTTGGCCTGCTCCTTGTAGCGCCAATGCGCAGCAATCCCCAGCTCTGCCCGCCGGTGCATCTCGCGCGAGCGGATTTGTGCCTCGATCGTCTTTCCCTCCGGACCAACCACCGCCGTGTGCAGGGACTGATACATGTTGTCCTTGGGGGTGGCAATGAAATCATCGAACTGGCCTGGAATCGGAGTCCACAAAGAATGTACAATGCCCAGCGCAGCATAGCAATCCTGAACCGTGTCCACGATGACGCGTATTCCGCGGACATCGTAGATCTGATCGAACTCTACATCCTTGCGGCGCATCTTGCGATAGATACTGTAGATATGCTTGGGCCGCCCTCCCACGTCTGCGGCTACACCCTCCAAACGAAGGCGCGCCTGTAGTTCAGCAATGACCTTCTGGATGTAGACCTCCCGTTCAGCGCGCTTTCCGTCTAGCATTTTGGCAATGTGGAAGTAGGTCTCTGGATCGTAGTGACGCAGACCTAGATCCTCCAACTCCCATTTCATCTGCCAGATACCGAGCCTGTTGGCAAGGGGTGCAAAGATCTCCAGTGTCTCCAACGCGATCCGTCGCCTGCGTTCCTGTGACAACGAGGAGAGCGTGCGCATGTTATGCATGCGGTCTGCCAACTTGATCAGCACCACGCGTACATCGTCAACCATGGCCAGGAACATCTTGCGCAGGCTCTCAGCCTCCTGCGCCTCCATATCCCGGCTACCCATCTTGCTCATTGTGTCAATGTACGCCAGCTTTGTGACCCCATCAACCAGATAGGCTATCTCCTCGCTAAAGCGCTTGCGGAGATCTTCGACAGTCCAATCAGTGTCTTCCACGACATCGTGAAGAAGGCCAGCCGCCACGGCATGATGGTCCAGCCCCAATTCAGCCAGCTGTCGGGCAACCTCGATCGAGTGCACCACGTAGGCTTCGCCCGACGCGCGCATCTGACCGTCATGGGCAAGGGCTGCCTCTTGGTACGCCTGTCGGACCAGCTCTAGCTCAGCGCCACTAAACTTGTCTTCTGCCCAATCGAGCAAGTGTGCTTCGGTCACCATTTTCTCCGGTCAATTTCACAACTCTAGCAATGGGAAGTATATCGCAAAACGTGATTTCACGCAACCGAGTTCGGCAGACCACTTGACCCTTCCCTGGAATGCAGGTATACTCTCCCATGCCCCACAGCATTACATAGAAAGGGAGTTCATGCTGCCAATTGGACACATAGCATACACCTGGGCTGCACTGTCGTGGTTGCGATCGCGCGGGCACGCCACAGAAGTTGACTACCGGGGAGCCGCAGCAGCTGCGCTGCTTCCTGATCTCATCGACAAACCACTCACGCTCACGTTGATGTCTGGCTCGGGAAC
>P_1C_Sed_1_UnCtyDRAFT_1000061_pt1 | contig 16532 bp, 15 predicted proteins | sample Pon1CUnioCityCA_6_FD_11282 | JGI IMG/M metagenome (IMG submission 11282) | reverse complement strand
GCAGTCCAGCCAGCAGGTACAGCAGGGTGGATTTGCCGCAACCCGAGGGACCAATAACGACCCAGCTCTCGTCCTGGGCAACCCGCCAATCAAAGCCCTCAAAGAGTGCAGGCTGCTCAGGATAGCTAAAGGCCAGATTCCGAACATCGATCATTGGTGTGGGCGAGTTCCCGACGAAATTCCCAGACGCGCCTTGAGACTTGTGCATTGTGCTGCTCACAACACGAGGCCGGCGGCAAAGAGGATGCAGAAGAGGAGGTCCAGGCTTGCTGTGCCTGCCAGAGCCCTGTTAAGGGCTGTGCCGTCAGCGGTACCAAAGATGATCCTTACCAGACGAACAGCGAGTGGCAACGACAGCCAGGGCAGTAGTCCCCACGCTGCCGACCATCCGATAATCCAGAAAAGCGCAGGAACAGCGTAGGCCAGCCCTAACAGCAGCAGGTATTCCCCCCGTGTGGCCTGTGCACCGATCATCACCGCCAGTGTTCGCTTTCCAGTCAACCGATCTGTCCCGATGTCGCGGAGGTTGTTGACCACCAGGATGGCGACGGTGAGCGCGCCTACGGGGATCGCGGCCACCAATACCGTCACGTTGATGCTGAGCACCTGCACATAATAGGTGCCACAGACTCCAGCAAGTCCGAAAAACAGAAACACAAAGAGGTCACCCAGGCCATGGTACCCGATAGGGAAGGGGCCCCCTGTATAGGCAAGGGCAGCGAGTAATGAGGCTAGGCCTAGCAACAAGATGGGCCATCCAGCGACGTAGGTCAGATATGCACCCACCAGAGCTGCAAGAACAAAGGTACCAGCAGTACCGATGCGCAAGCTCCGTAGGGGAATCAGACCACTCTGAGCCACTCGTCTGGGTCCAATCCGCCCTGGCACGTCCACGCTATTGACATAATCAAGATAGTCATTTGCCAGATTGGCGCCGATCTGGATGAGCAATGAACCAAGCAGCGCTGCCAAAGCCGGCAGGGGGGAAAACAACCCATCCCTCGCTGCGAGAGATGTGCCAACAAGCACAGGTGCCACTGCTGCAGGCAGGGTCTTGGGGCGTATGGCAATCCCCCACGCTTTCCAAGAAGAGATCTCCGGGGTCTGGGACATGCTCATCTCGGGCAGCTACGGCAGGTAGCTGTCATCCACCATCCGCTCATAGGGAATATCAGCGTCGATCAGGCCCTTCTCGATAGACCAACTCACAACGTCGGCGAGTTGTTCCGGAGTTGGCACGCTGGCTTCTGGGAACGGAGGCATCTGAAACGTGCCCTGTATAGACTCGGGAACGCGTCCTTCTTCGATGAGCAGTTCGTTGTATGCTTTTGGATTGTCGTTGAGCTCCTCGACAGCCATCTCCCAGGCGACCAGGAACCTGCGGACGTCCTCTGGCCGGGACTCCAGAGCGTCAACGCTAAAGGTCAGAATCGATTGCGACAGATCGGGCACCGAGGTATCATCCACCACCAGCACCGCCCCTGCCGCGATCGCACCTGAAGCCAGCGGATCGGGAAGTGTTGCTGCAGGTATCTCGCCGTTGATCAGCAACTCGAAACGCACAGGGATGGCGCTCACCTCTTGAGAGGCAATCTGCTCGGCTGTGAGGCCTGCGGCCTCCAGCATCCGGTCGGTGATATATGCGATTACAGTATTCTGCGCAGTGCCGATCTTTACACCAGCGAGATCCTGAGGCGATGCCACTGAGCTGCCAGGGCGCGCCAGAATGCTGAATAGGGGCGAGTCTGGATAGACCTTTCTCGCCGTCCGGACCACACTGATCTGTGTCTCTTCTTGGTTAAAGAGCACCGGCGACAGCAGATCGGTGAGCATGCCATCAACCTGGGCAGTCTGCATGAGCGTGTCGCGTTCCTGAGCGCTCTTGACAGGGACCAGCTCAACGGCTACGCCTACTTGCTCAAAGTAGCCATTCTGTTTGGCAACATGAAAAGGCAGAATATCCATCACGGGTATCACGGCCATCTTCAGAGCTTCGGAGTGGAGCGGAGATTCTTCAAGCGAAGGAGCTGTGCCTTCAACTCCACAGCCGGTCAGCAGCAGGGTTGAGACAATCAGGGCTGCTAGCACGTTCAAACGTAGTTGTGTGTGCATCCAATCTTATCCTTCCAAGCATAGTACCCTTGGGGAGTGTCGTCTGCGTGCCCATGGCGCAGCGGTGGTCTGGACGCATCTCTTTTGTGCTCCCCGGGTCAGGCGAAGCGCCAATATACCATAGAAGTGTCGTGTCAACAAATTTCCGTTGCATGGCGAATGTTGTGTTTGCAGCCATTTGACAGCAGACACGACAGCGGCTAGAATAGCTCATGGTCGCTGCTTGGTGAAGCAGCGCTAGTCTGCACAGTGTTTTGTATGTACTCGGCCTAACTGGAGGGAACTGAATGGAGGAGGCAACCTACACTGCGTGCATTGCTCTGGGAAGGCGCTACCACTTTGAGGAGGAACATAGCAGCCAAGATGCACGGCTCGCGGTTCAGCTTTTCGATCTCACTGCAGAGCTGCACGAATTGGATGACAGTTATCGAGATCTGCTGTTCTGTGCCGGTCTGTTACACGACATTGGCTACGTTGAGGGTTACTGGGGTCACCACAAAACTGCGTACCGTATCATCATGGAGGCTGAACTCCCTGGGCTAACAGACCGGGAGAAGCATATCGTGGCAAATGTGGCCCGATACCACCGCGGGGCGAAGCCAAAGCTTTCGCACAAGGGCTTTGCCGCATTGGACCCAGATGATCGGGATGTTGTCACGGTGCTCGGCGCACTTCTCCGCCTGGCTGACGGGCTGGACCGAGGTCACGTCAGTGCTGTCGAGGACTTGGATATACGGTTCGACGGTGATCGGCTCGTGGTGCTAGTTGATTGTCCCTTTGACTGCGGCAGCGAGATCTGGGCAGGGGAGAAGAAAGGCCGTTTCCTGGGCAAGGTGTTTGACGTTCGTGTCGATGTTCGCCAGCTGCCGCACAGGTAAGCAGATTGTCAATTCATCCCATCTGTGGTACACTGGTTCTCGTTGAACGCGCTCGCCAAGCGCATATGCAGAGGAGCTAGATGCATCGCCTGCTAGTCATCAACCCCGGTTCAACATCAACCAAGGTTGCCGTCTATGAAGATGAGCAGCCTTTGTTTGTGGAGACCTTGCGCCACGATAGCCAGGACCTCGCGGCATTTCCGCACATACTAGATCAATACAAGTTCAGGCTGAAGGCAGTTCTCGATCTACTGGACAGCCGAGGGATTCCACTCTCCACGCTATCTGCCGTCGTGGCACGAGGCGGATTGCTCCGACCGATTGCCAGCGGCACCTACACAGTAAATGAGAAGATGGTAGCAGAACTAACTCGCCGTGATGCCGAGCGCCAGCATGCGTCGGGCTTGGGTGCACCTTTGGCTGATGAAATTGCCAGCCGGGCTGGAATACCTGCGTACATAGTCGATCCTGTATGCGTCGACGAGTTTGATAAAGTGGCACGGATCTCAGGCAGGCCTGAGATCGAACGCAAGAGCCTGTCGCATGCTCTGAATCTAAAGGCGGTCGCCAGGCGTGCTGCTGAGGACCTGTCCCGACCCTACAGTGATCTGCACCTCGTCGTCGTCCATCTGGGCGGCGGCATATCTGTGACTGCGCACCGTCACGGCAGGATGGTTGACGTTAATCAGGCGCTGGATGGCACCGGCCCCTTTGCTCCGGAGCGTGCCGGAGGTCTCCCCGTTGGTGATGTAGTGCGGATGTGTTTTGGTGTCCATCCTTATGAGGACTTGGACCTTACCTACAAGCAGATGTTCAGGAAGCTGGCTGGACAGGGCGGCCTGGTGGCGCATCTGGGAACAAACAATGCGGTAGAGGTTGAGGCGCGAATCAAGGCAGGTGATGAGCATGCGCTCCTGATATACGAAGCCATGGCCTATCAGATCTCAAAGGAGATTGGGGCTATGGCGACCGTACTGAAGGGCAAGGTTGACGCAATCATCTTGACTGGGGGGCTCGCACACTCGGAGATGTTGCTGGGTTGGATCCGAGAGCGAGTATCGTGGGTTGCTCCATTGCTGATATATCCAGGTGAAGATGAAATGCTTGCTCTGGCACAGGGCGCCCTGCGCGTGCTACGTGGAGAGGAAAGAGCCAGAAGCTATTGATGTGCTCGTACTGTGCCAGGAGTTAGGCTGTGGACAGGAAGCGGATCCTGTGCATTGAGGACCACCCGGAGATGATCGAGCTCATCCATCTGATTCTGGGCAGAAAGGGATTTGAGGTAGTTGGGGCAGCCGGAGGGCGAGAGGGCCTCCAGGCGTTAGAGGCGAATCCACCAGATCTGGTTCTACTGGACCTGATGATGCCAGGTATGGATGGGTGGGAAGTATACCGGCAGATGAGGGCCAGCGACCGGTTGAAGGAGATCCCCGTCATCGCTGTGACTGCCAAGGCGCAGGAGATTGACCGGGTCCTCGGCCTGCATATCGCCGGCATGGATGGCTTCATCATCAAGCCTTTTGGGCCGGATGAGTTGATAGAGAGCGTGGAACGCGTGCTGGGGTCTTCAGTGAGGCCAAGCACCGAGCGATAGTGGTTCGGGCGCGGACGCCGACGGGCCTAATACGTGTTGCGGTCAGGATGTTCAAATCATCGACTCTTATAATGGAGTGAGTTGGATCATGAAAGTTGCTGAAAGGATTGACACACTACCACCGTACGTCTTTGCCAAGCTGGGGCGGCGCATACTCGACATGAAAGCGCAGGGGAAGGACATTGTCCGCTTGGATATTGGCAGCCCTGACCTGCCTCCGCCAGACTTTGTTGTGGATGCTCTGAACCACTCGCTCAAGGTTCCAGCACATCATGGCTACGGGGGCTATTACGGGAAGCCCGAACTCCGTGGAGCCATGGCCAACTACTATCAGGCCCGCTTTGGGGTCGAGCTGGACCCGGAGAACCAGGTAGCACCACTCATCGGCTCAAAGGAGGGCATTGCCAACGTAGCCTTCGCCTTCGTCGATCCCGGGCAGGTCGTTCTCGTACCCGACCCCGGTTACCCAACCTACAGCATGGGGACTATCCTGGCAGGCGGCAGGCCTTTTCGCATGCCGCTGCTTGAGGAGAATGGTTTCCTGCCCGACTTTGAGTCAATACCCCCGGAGATTGCCCGAGCAGCGAGAATTCTGTGGCTGAACTATCCTAACAACCCTACCGGTGCGGTGGCAAGCCTGGAGTTCTTTGAGCGTGCTGTTGGCTTTGCGCGCCAGAACGATCTCCTTGTCTGTCACGACAATCCCTATTGTGATGTAGTCTTTGATGGGTACTCTGCGCCCAGCATACTACAAGTGCCAGGCGCCATGGATGTAGCTCTGGAATTCAATTCACTCTCAAAGACGTACAATATGGCAGGCTGGCGAGTGGGCATGGCCGTGGGCAGCCCCGTAGCTGTGGAGGCACTTGCCCGAACCAAGACAAATATCGACTCGGGGATCTTTGTTCCCATCCAAGATGCTGCAGTAGTCGCTTTGACGGGAGATCAGAGTTGGCTGGAAGAGCGCAATAGCATCTACCGCGAGCGTCGCGACCTAATCTTGGATGCGTTGCATGAACTCGGCATCCAGGCTGCCAAGAGCATGGCAAGCCTGTACATTTGGGCTCAAGTTCCCGCTGGTTACACGTCAGCCGAATTTGCGACCCGGCTCTTGGAGGAAGCCAGCGTGAGTATCACGCCTGGAAGCGCATTTGGAGACCACGGCGAGGGATATGTCAGGATATCCCTTGGTATGGCAACCGATCGCATCCGGGAGGCTATGCGGCGCCTGCGGCAACTGGAGTTGTGAGGACCGATAAGAGTGATGTGTCGTGCTGGGAATCCAGACGGTGCCGTGACCGGCAACCTGTTTGAAACACAGTATTCGGTAGGGATCTAAAGAGAGGTGCATTATCGGCAGGAAAATGGTTGAGACCCAGATGCCTGAGGAACAGGCCCTCCTTGTGGGGGCACAGCTCAAGGGAACGCACGAGCGGTGGTACATCGAGGACTCGCTGGTAGAGCTCGCACAGCTAGCGCGTACCGCTGGTCTCGAGGTCGCCGGCCAAACGTGGCAGCAACTCGATCGCTTCAACCCTGCGACGCTAATCGGCTCTGGAAAAGTAGATGAATTAGTCGAGCTGTGCTCTGATCTGAACTGTGACGTGGTCATCTTTGACGAGGAACTGTCACCGCGACAGTTGCGGAACTTGGAGGAAGCACTGGGAGATGACACCAGGCTTCTTGATCGTACAAGTCTGATTCTGGATATCTTTGCCCAGCATGCACGGACCCGCGAGGGGCAACTGCAAGTGGAATTGGCACAGTATCAGTATAGGCTACCGAGGCTAACCCGCGCCTGGACCCACCTTGCACGACAGGCAGGGGGCGGNGCTGGACGGGGGGGGACGGGTGGCGTTGGGCTCCGTGGCCCTGGCGAGACCCAGCTTGAGGTGGACCGGCGTGAGATCGGGCGGCGCATTGCACAGATCCGCGATGAGCTGGAGGACGTGCGCCGGCACCGTGCCCTTCACCGGCGCCAGCGAAAGCGAATGTCCGTGCCGGTGGTTGCCATTGTAGGGTACACGAATGCTGGCAAGTCGACATTGCTCAATGCGCTATCCGGATCCGAGGTTCTGGTAGAGGATATGCTTTTTGCCACGCTTGATCCGACCACACGGCGCGTCACGCTGCCTGGAGGGCGCGAGGCGCTCTTCTCGGACACGGTGGGCTTTATCCAGAAGCTGCCTACTGAGCTTGTCGCTGCATTCCGTGCCACGCTGGAAGAGATCAATGAGGCAGATCTGATTCTGCATGTGGTGGACATAACTCATCCCAATGCACAGGAGCAAAACGAGACGGTTCTGGAGACGCTAGCAGACTTGGGTGTGGAGGATCGGCCGATCCTCGTTGCACTCAACAAGATCGATCGCCTTTCAGATCGCGAGTCTGCCGACCTGGAATTGCTGAACACCTCGAGCGCACTGCCCATTTCCGCCCGTGAGAGAACTGGGCTAGACGCGCTACTTCAGACGGTAGATGAAGAGTTGTCTGCGGGTCTGATTTATATCACAGTTCAAGTACCCTATGACCGGGGCGACCTGGCAGCTTTATTCCATGAACAAGGCAGCGTGGCAAACAGCACGCATGGGAGTGAAGGGACGGTGCTAGAAGGGTACTTGCCGCGCCGCTTCTTGGATCGTTTTCGCGCCTATTTGGCGTAGCAAGGGGAATCGAGAAGTCATGAGGAGACCCGTTCTGNTACTGCTGCTGGTCGCAGCTGTAGCCGCAATCGTGGCTCTAGCAGTGATCTTCTGGCCTTGGTTAAGCACTTGGCTGCCTCAGAGCCAGGTCTTGGAAGCCTGGCTAAGATACTTTGTCGTGGATCTGAATATCGGAAGATGGGGGCCGGTGGCCACGCTCTTATTGGTGGCGCTTGTTGAGCTAGTCTGGGCACTAAACCTGGGTCGCAAGAGCGAATCCGTTGAAAGGCAGTGGAAGCGCCTCGAGAAAACCCATGCAAAAGAGATCGAGCTCCTTGAGCAAAGAATGGCGCTCATGATGGATGAGCGTACGGCACTGCTCGCAGAACTCGATCTGCGCGAGGACCTCATCCATGAGGAGAAAACTCGCCTATGGGCCCAGTTCGAGGAGTTACAGGGACTGGTCGAAGCGCAGCTTGGGCATGGTGGGGAGAGCGACGTGGGTGAGGCAGCAATTCTGAGGAGCAGAATGCTGGCCCCCTGGCAGCGTGAGCTGCCATCTGACCTTCGTGGAGAGTGGCTNAGGGTCATCTCGCAGTTGGAGCGCATCGCGATGGTCACCTCGGTCACCGTTCGGGCCAGCCAGGAGGCATCTCGGCAGACGCTGCAAGAAGCTGAACTCTTGCAGCTTGGTCGCGCTTGCCATCGACTGGGGCAGTTTGAGCGCGCATTGGCCCACTATAGCAAAGCCATCGAACTGCTGCCCGGAAATCACGAGGTATTCGTCAATCGCGCTGTGGTGAACCTGGATTTGGGGCGTAACCAAGCAGCATTGCAGGACTTGGATCGCGCCCTCAAACTCGGAGAGAGTGCATGGGCCTACCTATATCGAGGCCTGATCCAGGATCACCTCGACGAAGGGCGGCGTGCACTGGAGAATTACTCCAGGGCGCTCCGCCTCGAGCCCTCGAATGCCGATGCCTACTACTGGCGGGGATTGGGACATTTGAAGGCTCGGGAGCATGAGCAGGCATTTCAAGATCTGAGCAAAGCAGTCGAGCTTGATGGCGGACATGCCATGGCATATACGACCCGGGGCAGAGCGCGTCTCGCGCTTGGCGACTCGCAGTGGGCGCTGAGCGACCTCGAGGAGGGATGTTCGTTGGCGCCGCAGTTGTCAGAGCCCTACTTCTACCGGGGAAAAGCACGCTACGAACTGGGCATGAATCAGGAAGCCCTGTCTGACTTTGACCAAGCACTCGAGCGCGACCGGGACTTTGCAGAAGCCTATATGGCTCGTGGAGAGATCCTTTCGGCGCTGGGGGAGTACAAACAAGCGATCTCTGACTATGACCGTGCCATCGAACTCGAGCCCAAGAAACCAATTGCCTACGATGCGCGCGGGCAGGCAAGGGCTGCCATAGAAGAGTTTGAGGAAGCTGTCGAGGATCATAGTCAGGCTCTGGAACTTGATCCCGATCGCGCGGAGAGCTTGGCCAATCGCGGAGCAGCCTACCAGAATCTTGACCAACACGAGCAGGCCATTCTGGATCTGGACCGCGCCCTTGGGCTGGATCCAGGCCTTGCATCAGCCTACTATGCCCGTGCCCTGGCCCATGGCAGTCTGGGTGAGTATGACAGGGCCAGCCGCGATCTGGACAGGGCGGTGGAGCTGGATCCTTCGTACGCTGAGAAAGAACACAGCATATTGGGCGAGAACCCTGCATAGCGCGCTGTCTTGTGCGACAGGAGGACTAAATGCGGATCAGTGAGTGGTTGGACAGACTGGAACAGGTCAAAGGCCTGCCCGTGCTGGTTGGTGTTTTGCTGGTCCTCCTGAACTTTGTGGTCAGGTGCGTGCTCTATGCGGTGACGTCAAGCTCAGGTGAAGTTGGCTTCTTCCTATTCCTCTTCACCGAGGGAAATGTCCTCCTGCACTTGGGCGTTGTTGTTGGCCTTCTCGGTGTCTTGATCGGAGACGTTCTCTAGACGCCGATCCCATGCGAGATATGCGCGGCGAATCCACTCCCGTTCAGCATCGAATGAAAGCTGATCTGAGGCATCGCTCCACGTGAGCCACAGGCGATCGAACTGCTTTTCCGGCCGCTCGTGCTCGGCTTCCCGTGGAACGGTCATTAGGAAGTAGGACTCGTCGCGCACATAGCGCGTCCCCTGAAAGACAAACCGCACCTGTTGATAACCCAGATCTGACAGGATCTCAAGGCCGATCAGCCCCGACTCTTCATGCACCTCTCGCAGTGCTGCCTGCTGCCGGCTTTCACCTGCCTCAATGTGCCCCTTTGGCAGTCGCACCTCCGGGTGCCCGTCAGGGCCCGATCGCTTGCCGCGCAAAAGCACCAACACGTGATCCCCTGTTGGCGTGACAACCACACCACCGGCTGATTCATACTCGTTGGTTGCTGTAACAGCTTCACTCATTGTTATGAAGAGCTCGCAGTCCAGGCCTCAAGGTAGTTGTGCCCCGGTATGACCTGGATCATGGCGCGTAACGGAAGGGATGGCGTGCTGCATCTTTCTCCGCCACCAGTTCCTCGACTGTTGGTCTTCCCTCCAGAGCCTTCCGGATGGCTCCGCGCATGGCCTTATAATTATTGATCCGGACCCGCTGGCGAATGCTGGCAGCTGGATGCACAAATACATTCGCTATGAGGCAGATACTGTCCAGGATCTCCGCGGGTAGATTGCGCTTGGCAATGGCGTGCTCCAGGGCCAGGTTGATGCCGCCGGCAGCCTCTTCATAGACCAGCTGGCGGGCTTTTTCTCCCCGAACCGTTACCGTAGGAACCAACATGGTAAGTGGTTCCTCACGTATGATCGCCAGTTCGTGACCCGGGCGTGGCTGGCCCTGGGCACGCGCTAGGGCCTTGCCCACCGGTCCGTCTTTTCTTCCAAGCAGCAGGTCGATGTGCGCCAGCTCAGAGAACGGCGGGCCGGCAAAGCCCTCACCGACGCACAAAGCAAGGTCCTGAAGGTTGGGCTCGATATCAGCGGGTAGCGCGTACTCAACTCGCTTCCCATCCAGCACTATGCTCTGCGTCTGGATCTTGCCCAGGTTCTCGAGCTGGGAGCGGAGGTCCTCATAGTCCTCGCGCTCGAACTCACCGCCCTGGATCATGGGCAGGCGGGCGTTGCTCATGCCGGTCACGCCCATCATGCGCAGGCCCTCTTTGACAGCTTGCGGGCCCCCTTTGCGGACCACGAGACGGGTGAGAATCTGGATCTCCTTATGGCGCTGCCGCACAAATTCGGCGTCTCCACGCTGCGCTGCCTGGTAGATCTCCTGCCATATATCGGGTATCAGGTTCGCCGAGGCCAGAATGGCTCCGTCAGCTCCTGCCAGCAGCGCCGCACCGACAACTTCATCATGACCGACAAAGAGTCCAATAGTCCCCCGCAGCTTTTCCAGGGCCGCCATGAAAAAGGGCATGTCCCCAGACGAATCCTTCATGCCGATTACAGTGTCGAAAGCTAGCGCCATTCCCTCAGCCGTCCACCATTTGTAGTGGGTGCCTGCGCACTGGGGGATGTTGTATAGGACAATGGGCAGTCCCACCTTATCCACTTGCCTGTAGTGGTCAAAGACCTCGTTGTACGATGGCTTGAGAAAGTACGGAGCTACAACGAGCGCGCCGTTTGCTCCCGCCTCCTTGGCCCAACCGGTAAGTTCCACCGTCTCTCGAGTGCTTTGGCACCCAGTCCCTGCCAGGACAGGAACCTGACCGGCTACCTCGTCGAGGCAGATCTCGATCGTCTGCTTCTTCTCCTCCAGGCTCATGGAGCTGAACTCGCCCGTGGTGCCGCAGGGCACTACGCCATTCACATGGGGCAGGACAAAGCGTATCAACTCGCGATAGGTAGCCTCGTCGATACAGTCATCCGTCGTGAAAGGGGTGACTAGTGCTGGATAGATCCCTCTGAACCACTCTGTCTTCTTGGTATTCATATCAGCCAACCTCCGCAAACGCGCTATCGAGGGCAAGGCAAGTCGCCTTGTAGGTGTTGTGGCGCAAGAGCCGCCGGTCTAGAGCCCGGGGATCTATAGATGCCTGCACGAACATGACGTGGCTATAGACAAGTTGCTCGGGGAGCACTCCTTCGGCTAGCTTGTCCACGATGGCGACTGCTACCGCATTCTGGACCGGACCGTAGATCATGTTTGCCTGGCGCAGGTCTTTCAGTTCGTTGCACGGGACGATCAACGTGCTGGGCCGCACAGTGAGGTTGGGCTCCAGAATTGTGGTGAGCGCCTCAAAGCCATGCCGGGGATAGGTAAGCTGATAGGCCCAGGCTTCGCCCATGGGCCCATCCTTCGCGCCACACACCAGATCGATCTGCACTCCTTCCACACCATCGCCGGCGCTCGCTGTTCCGACGTGCATTCCTGCTGACGCAATAGTGTCCGCGTCCAGCCCAACGGATTCGAACCGCGAGGGCAGTGGCTCGTCCGGCACACGAGTGTCAGCTGGTGGTGTGGCAATCATGCCCAGCTTCTCGAGCTCCAGTTGGATCTCAGCGCGGTCTTCGTGGAGCAATGCCCCACCCACGGATTTGAGGGGGCTGCGTGGCCTTCCCGCATCCACGCCCATCATCCGCAGCGCCTGTTTGACCGCCACGCCTCCGCCGTACCGGCAGAAGATACGGGAGAGCTTTTGTACCTGGCGTTGCAGTGCGCGGGCGGCTTCCAGGTCGCCGTTGCTCATCGCGTGGAGGACACGCTGCCAGATATCGGGGTACACCTGGGCTGAGGCCAAAATCATGCCGCTGGCACCGCCAGCCAGGGCATTCAGGACGACTTCATCATGACCGACAAGTACACTGATCCTATCGCCAGCATATTCAAGGACCTCCATAGTGTAGGTCAGGTTTCCAGAGGAGTCTTTCAGGCCAACGATGTTAGGTATGTCAGCCAGATCCTCCACTACACGTCGGGGAAGGTACGCATCCACTACCTGGGGTATGTTGTACAAGATGATCGGCATCTTAGGCAACGCCTTGGCAATAGCGTAGTAGTGCTGAAAGATGCCCTTGTCCGAAGGGTGGAGAAAGTAGGGGCACACAATGAGGCAAGCGCTCGCCCCCGCCTCCTGCGCGTTTCGGGCAAGTTCAATGGCTTGCCTGGTGCCGGCTGCTCCTGTGCCTGCGATAACCGGCTTCCCACCAGCCTCCTCCACCGCGATCTGGACGAGTTGCCTGTTTTCTTCCGGGGTCAGGTAGTTGAATTCGCCTGTGGTGCCGCAGGGTACTAGCCCATCTACATGGGGGAGTACGTGGCGGATGAGGTTGCGAAATGCCTCCTCATCCAAGGACTGATCTCGGGCAAACGGAGTCACCAACGCGGGATTCACGCCGCTTGGCCGAAAAGGCTTTGTTGTCATTTCTCACTCTCCATTGAGTTCAGATCGCAGTGGGAGGTGGCGTGAGCAACCGGGCGAAGCAGCGCCTAGGTTCCCACTCTCCCTCCTGTCCAGTCCCGTCTCACCGGGGGCTACTTGTGTAGATTCTGAGCCGCGACAAATGACAGCCCATGCTCGGTGAGTGCGCGGGCCGTGCGGTTGACGGCGTCGTGCTTATCCAGATAGTTCCGCTCGAGTGCAGGCATGTCGCCGGCTTCGAGAATCTCATCTTTGGCACGAAAGTAGTCGAGTATGTCGGTAGGGTGGTCCCTTGCCGAGTCTACCTCCGGAATGCCGCCCTCATGTTTGGCAGAGATGTTAGCAACTTGGCTACTGAGCTCTACCAGTTCGTCGGTGCGGTCGTACGGCTGCCGAACAATGCTCTTCCAGGTTTCAGTGATGTGGTGCTCAAAGCGCACGATATCCTCAAGGCCCAAAGCCTTTCGTACTTGCGCGGTGATCTCGATGGTCTCGTTGTTGACCGAGTTGCTCCAGTTGAATCCGATCAGAGAGGTGGTTTCGTCCTCACGACTGAACAGGCTGGCCCCGATGAGAGTCCACAGCGCCGCATAGGGGTTATCATTGCCCATGTATACGGAGATCTTGAACTCAATATCGACTCCCAGTTTGTGAAGCAGGTAACCTAGCAGGACGGTACCAGGGTTGACGTTCAGAACTTGCTTGATCCCGTAGGTTGTATAGTAGTACAGGAACTCGTCAAGCCATTTCAGGGCGTACTCGTTCGGCTGGCCAACGCCTCCAAAGTAGCCGGTGATCGTCTCTGGTCCACCCAGATGGATATTCGAGCCATCCGTGCCCTTTGTGTCCAGCGTTTCGACATAACTGGCCCCAACGATCTGCATTGCTGCCGCCACAGCCAGAATGTCCCCGTTGTCGGCCTCTTGCTCTTTCATCCTGCGGACTCGTATGAACCTGCCCGGCATGACCTCTTTCTTATCGATCGCCTGCTCGGCCTGGGCAATCAAAAAGGGGAAGTATTGGAGGGCGCTGATCTCCAGTGTGACCGCCAGATCATCTTTGAATGTCATGGCGTCAGCCCGGTCGCCCAACACGCTGCGGCGAAAGCCCGCGATGCTGACAAAGGCGCCTTGGTCCCTCTGCGCTATCAGCCACTTCAGATCAGCGAGGTAGGGCGAGTGCTCCTTCTTCAGACGTTCCATCAGACCCGAGAGCTTCCGGGCTTCCCGAGCCTTGGCATTGATCTCATCGACGGTCCCGTGCTTCTCGATGACCTTGAGAAAGTCGGTAATGACACGCATGTCAGGGTCCAGCAAGAGGGCGTTTATCCTGTCTAGCTGGTTCTCAGAGATCCTCAGACGATTNCGAAGCTCGTCGTTCATCGATCCCAACTCCTTTCTACAGCACCAGTCAGTGTGCTCTTGGATGGCTATGAAGCTTGNGTTNNTAACTAGATTGTATCACAGATGGGCGTGCATGTCATCTTGGCGGCGCACCTATGACCAAAGANACGGTCAGCTAGGCNTATCTGAGNAATACATGCCGTAAGAGCTCCACTATGCGGCATTTCCCAGGACTTGCTTCACGGCCGAGATTGCATAGTCTACATCCTGCGAGCCAACATCACAGTGAGTGACAGCACGCAAGCGACGTCCACCGATTGCGCCTAGCTTCACTCCCCGCTCTGCAAGCGCTCGCACTAATCCTTCGGGTGATATTACCTCCGGTGCCATCTCAAATATCACGATATTTGTTTCTACCTGTTCAGGGTCTAGGAAAACGCCATCGAGTTGGGCCAGCGCTGTGGCCAGCTGGTGAGCATTGGCATGGTCTTCAGAGAGACGCTCAGTCATCGTCTCCAGCGCCACGATGCCTGCCGCCGCCAGGATACCCGCCTGGCGCATACCGCCGCCAAGCATCTTCCGCTGACGTCTTGCCCGTCGCACAAAGGCCTCTGAGCCACACACTAGCGAACCTACAGGCGCCGCCAGCCCCTTGGACAGACAGAAACTCACCGAGTCGGCATCACGTGTCAACACAGAAGCATCAAGATTGAGAGCCGCAGCCGCATTGAATATCCGCGCGCCGTCGAGGTGTATCCAGAGTTCGTGCCGGTCCGCCAACTCGCGGACCTTCGACATATAAGCTGGGGATAGCACAGCGCCGCCGCATCGATTATGGGTATTCTCCAGGCAGATGAGACGGCTGGGAGGGAGGTGGTCGTTGTTCGGAATTCGGACCGCTGCCTCGAGGTGCGTCAGATCCAGTGTGCCATCCGGTTGGTTCGGCACCGTCGCCGGGTGGATGCCACCCACAGCAGCCGAGCTGCCGGCCTCAAACAGAAAGGTGTGGGCTTTGTCACCCATGATCGCCTCGTCGCCGCGAGCGCAGTGGGCAAGCAGGCACACCAGGTTTGCCATAGTTCCGCTGGGCACGAAAAGTGCCGCCTCTTTGCCCAGCCGCTGTGCTGCCAACGCTTCCAGCTGATTTATGGTTGGATCCTCGCCATAGACGTCATCGCCGAGACGGGCCTCGAACATGGCCTGGCGCATGGCCGCTGTGGGAAGTGTCACCGTATCACTACGAAGATCAACTACCTTGCGAGTGTTCACCGCATCCCCCTTGACGCCCTTGATTTGACATAAATGGGCAAATGTTTTGTTGTGGATTGTCTGTAATTGTACTCCAAAAGCGGATGCCCGGCAAATCACCACACGGGCAGGCCAGCCGTACCAATCGATTCAGTTAGCCAGCCATCGATACCGGTTCAGGGTGCAGTACCGGGCGGGGTAGGGGGCTCGGTACAAGGACCCTCCATGCCGTCCTGCAAGCTACTCACCGAGACTGCCTGCGGCGTCGGCGAGCTTCAAGGTCTTCAAGAGCTTCCGTTGGCGAACGGCCGAAAGTGCTTAGCTGGTCACGTAGCACAGCGGTCCTGGTATGGGCATAGACCTTTCGGGTGGTGGAAATGTCCTGGTGACCCAGGTAGGCCTGAACTGATTCCAGCGGCATTCCCTCATTCAGCAACTGGGTTGCTCGATAGTGCCGGAAGGAATGGGGCGACGTACTATGATGCAGGCCTAGCATCTTCACAGCCTTCTTGACCACGGCCCAGATTGTGCCACGGCCCAGTTGATTGCCGTATCCTCTCCCGTGAGAGATAAAGAGACCGGGGAAGCTGTCGCCCCGTTCAGCGACATACGCTGATATCGCCTGCATTGCCTCGGAGGTCAGCAGGATGACCCGTGGCTGGCCTCCTTTGCCTACTAGATGAACCTCGTCAAGCCGGCCGTCCAGCACCATCTCGCGTGTCAAGCTAGCGACCTCGCTCACACGTCCGCCAGAGGCATACAGCGTATGCACAATCGCCCGGGCGCGCAGAACCTTGAGACGTTCCAGCCGCCCACGCTGGTCATCGCCCTCAGGCAATGGCAGCTTGTCATAATAGGACACCAGGGCAGGAAGCTCGGGATCTACCCGGCGATGCTTGTATGGTATCGTCTTCCTGTTGCCCTGGGCTGCCTTGAGGCGATTCTGCGCTTTGCTGAGCTGGAATCCCTCTCCCAACAGCTCTCTCGCGTCAAGCCAGCTCAGGAACCTGCGTACGGCCGATAGATAGGTGCGTGCGGTTTGCTGGCTCTCGTACTCCTCGGCCAACCAGTAGTAGAACTCCTCTAGGACGTCGTCCTCGAGATGATCGGTATGGAAGGCGAGGGCGTCATCATCATCCTCACTGTCTCCGACGAGATGGCCCACGAAGCGCTGGAACGCGCTGAGAGCCCATCCATACGTGTCCGCTGTGCGTTTGGTCTGTATAGTTGCCAGGAATCGCTCCTGGGCTTCCTCAAGGGTGGGGGAGTGCTTCTCCTCAGTCATACCGCCTCCGTCATAACCATATTGAACTTAATACACA
>P_1C_Sed_1_UnCtyDRAFT_1000059_pt1 | contig 16600 bp, 16 predicted proteins | sample Pon1CUnioCityCA_6_FD_11282 | JGI IMG/M metagenome (IMG submission 11282) | reverse complement strand
GCCGTCGATCATCGGTCGTTGAGTGGCAGGTGGTGCCGGGTACGCAGCGGCGGCCACGCACCGGCAACCGTGCGGACAGACGAATTGGGCCGGTGCTGCGCAAGTTGCCTGCCTCGGGTATACGCTGGGCCAAGCTTTCAAGCTACTGCCAGGCTAGGCTCCTTGAACGGATCGTATTCTTGTTCGATCCTCCGGCGGAACTGCTGTGTGTAGAGGCGATAGTAGTGCCCACGCAGACGGAGAAGCTCGGCATGCGTGCCCATCTCGGTGATGCGCCCTTTCTCGATGACCAAGATGCGATCGGCACGCTTGATGGTCGAGAGACGGTGCGCGATGATGAAACTGGTGCGATCCTGCATGAGCGTCACCATCCCTCGCTGGATCAGATCCTCAGTCAGGGTGTCGACAGAGCTGGTCGCCTCGTCCATGATAAAGATCTCCGGCTGTGCCAGAATCGCTCGTGCCAGGCTAATCAACTGCTTCTGACCCACCGACAGCAGTTCGCCGCCCTCCCCAACTTCCTCGTTGTAGCCTTTCTCCAGGGTCAGGATAAAGTCATGTGCGCCGGCCAGCTTGGCTGCATGCTCGAGTTCCTCGTCGGAAGCATCCAGCTTGCCGTAGCGGATGTTCTCTCGGATCGAGCCAGAGAACAAGTGCGGCGTTTGGAGCACTACGCCGATGCGGGACTGGATGGCGTGCAGCGACAGATCCTGGTAGTCGTGGTCGCCGATGGATATCGAGCCATGCTTTGGCTCGTAGAACCGGCACATCAGATTTACCAGCGTGGTCTTGCCCCCGCCCGTCGGTCCGACCAGCGCAATGGTCTCTCCGCGTCTGATCTTCAGATTGAAATCCGTGAGAACAGGACTGTCCGCTTCGTACCAAAAGTCCACGCCGTCGAATACGATGTCACCGCGGATGGTGCCTGGATCGAGGGCATCCGGCCGGTTTACCACGTCAGGAACTGCGTCTACAAGCGAAAAGACCCGCTCAGCAGAGGCGATTGCGTGCTGCATCTCGGCATACACACGGGCCAGATCCTGGATTGGCCAGAGCATGAAGGTGACATAGGAGACAAATGCCTGGATGCCACCGATGGTCATCCCCGCAGCCTGAACCTGCAAGCCACCATACCATACGATGCTGGCCACAGCCAGGGAACTGATCAGCTGTACCACGGGTAGGAAAAGGGCCGAGAGCCACGCAGCCCGGTACGAGGCGCCGTACATGTCGTCTGTGAGCTCGCTGAACTCGCGCAGGTTCTCTTCCTCGCGGCACAGAGCCTTGACCACTCGGACGCCATTGATGTTCTCGTTGTAGGCACCCGTGATCTTGGAGTTGATCTTGCGGACCTTCCGGTACTCGACCAGGATCTTTTTCTTGAACTGCGCGGCCACTACGACCAGCACCGGGATGATAGCCAACACGATGAGTGCCAGTTTCCAGTTGATGAGAAACATAAAGTACACGGCTGTGGAAACATTCATCACAGCCCAGGTGATGTCCAATAGCCCCCAGGTCACCAACTCGGCGATTCGGTCCGTATCAGACGTAACGCGGGCCATGATCCAGCCCACAGGCGTGCGGTCAAAGTACGAGAAGGAAAGATCCTGGAGGTGGTTGAACAGCTGCTTCCTCAGATCGTATCGGATGCGCTCGCCTAGCACACCTGCCAGAGCAATGAAGCCGAACACACTGACGGCCTGTACCAAAATAAGTGAGCCGTAGATGGTGACAATGCGAAAGATCGCTTGCTGGTCGCCAGCCAGGATGCCATCATCCACGATCTGCTTGCTGAGGAAGGTAAAGTAGGAATCCAGGGCGGACACAGCTGCGATGGAGACCAAGAACCCGACGAGCCATCGCCAGTGCGGTTTGGCCAGGGCCAGGATGCGCATCAGCGTGCGTCCGTTGAATTCGGTGCTGAATTCCTCTTCTTCGAACTCGTACTCTTCTGACATGGTGACTTTCCGGCTAGCTCTCCAGGGAGTCGGCCCCGGCGAGCTCTCGCTCCAGTTCTACCTCTATTCGGGCCTGCATGTCATAGATGCGTCGGTAGATGCCGTCCTGCTCCATCAGCTCCTGGTGCTTGCCTCGCTGCACAATGCGGCCCTTGTCGAGTACGAGGATCAAGTCTGCGGTCATCAGGCTCTGGATGCGGTGGGCAATGACAAAGGTTGTACGCCCTACCATCAAGCGGTCCAGTGCTGCACGTATTTCGGCCTCGGTCTCGGTGTCCACAGATGATGTCGAGTCGTCGAGGATCAGGATAGCGGGGTCTTTGAGCAAGGTGCGTGCGATAGCGACCCGTTGTTTTTGGCCTCCAGATAGGGTGACGCCCTTTTCACCGACCAGGGTGCCATACCCTTCAGGAAACGTGATGATGGTATCGTGGATCGCAGCAGCGCGGGCGGCAGCCTCGACCTCTGCATCATTGACCTCCCTACCCACACCGTAGGTGATATTCTCACGGATGGTTCGGGAAAAGAGGAACGGTTCCTGCTCAACAATGCCGATCTGCTGGCGCAGAAAGCGGCGGGGGTAATCGTGCAACTCCACGCCATCCAGCGTCAGGCTGCCGCTCGTGTATTCGTAGAAGCGAGGCAAAAGGTTGACCAGCGTTGTCTTGCCCGAACCTGTGGGACCGAGCAACGCAACTATCTCGCCCGGTTTGCAGTGGAAGCTGATCTCTTTCAGGGCAGAGCTGTCTTTGTCATATCGGAAACTGATATCCTCAAAGACAATGTTCCCTTTTACCTTGCTTGGCGGCGAGCACGCTCCTTCGGTCAGTGGCTCGCGCTCTTCCTGGATCACCTTCCTAACCCGCCCGAAGGAAACCAGGCCAGTGGACATCTGGACAATGAGACGGCCCAAGTTGCGCATCGGCCAGATGAGCCAGATGACCATGCCAGCATACGCCAGGTACGATCCCACCGTCATCGTGCCATCGATCGCCATCAGCGCTCCAGCTGTGAACCCACCAAGCATCTGAAATCCGCAGAGGATGTCCGAAATGGGCCAGAAGAGCGAGTGCATAATCAGCAGCCGCCGGCCCCGCACGAACTTTTCCCAGTTGTCGCCTTCGAACTTGTTCCTCTCGTATTCCTGACGGGCAAAGGCCTTCACCACCCGAACCGCTGTCAGGTTTTCCTGGAGGGTCGTGGACAGCACAGCATCCTGTTCTTGGTAGGATTCGTACGCCTTGGAGACCTGTCGGAAGAAAAGAACAGATGTGATGACCACCAAGGGTACGACGATTACCGAGAGGAGTGCAAGCTGCCAGTTGAGGAGCAGGAGTGCTACAAAGTTGACCACGAAAAGCAGCACGATCCGCCCCACGCCAATTGCCTGATCAGCAAAGAAGCGGCGCAGGGCATCAACGTCTGAGGTTGACCGCTGGATCAGTTCGCCCGTGGCGGTATGATCGTGGTAGGTGAAGGAGAGACGCTGGATGTGGTCAAAGAGGTAGTCGCGCAGCCGGAGAGTGATCCCTTCGGCCGTCTGGGCCGCGAGCTTGCCACTGGCAAAGGTAAACACACCCTGGACCATTGCCAGCAATACGAAACCCAGCGCGACGAGCGGTAGAAGGTTTGACATCCCTTCGCTGAGAAGCACGTTGTCCACAAAGTACCCGAGGAGCAGCATGGTTCCGGTACGGGCCAGTGTTGCGACACCCAGACTCAGCGTCGCCCAAAGGTAGAGCCCGCGGAATCCGGTCATCATCCGCCACAGCCCTAGCATCCGGCTGCCGGTTGCCGTGCGCTTCAGATCGAATGTGGGTGCAGACGCAGTTGCCGACACAGCAATTACCTCCCAGCACAGTGTGATTTCCCGCCAGCGTGCTCGGGAACACGCGCCTGCGGTGGGCTTTCACTGGGAGAAGTGATTATACCTCAAAGCGGTGCGGATGCCAACTGTGCTGCGGGCTCTGGTCCGGGCGTGGGCGGTGCTTAGACCTAGCCATACTCCTGGACGGCCCGGAGGAAGGCGGCGACATTGCCCCAAGGGATATCGGGCTCATCTATATCGTACGCAGGACACAGGATGAGGCCAGCTCGTCCCAGCGTCTCAATGCGGAGCTGGACCTCCTGCCGTATCTCTGCGGGTCCCGCGAAACTGAAGGTGGTTTGCCACCCCACCGTGCCCCAGAGTGCCAGCTGCGTACCATATTCCCGCCGTATCTTGACGGCGTCCATGTGATCCGGCTGGAGAGGATTGATGGCATTGACGCCTATCTCCATCAGGTCCGCGATTATGGGCTCAAAGTAGCCATCGCTATGATAGAGAATGCGCAGGTCGGGCTTGATGCTCCGTGCGGCGGCTATGATACTTTCCATGCGAGCCTTGAAGAACTCTCGCCAGAGATTGGGGCTGATCATCATCGTGCCCGGCATGCCAACGTCGTCGTCTAGCGCAATCAAGTCCACGCCTGCCCGGGCGAGTGCCATGGCATTGCGGCGGGCCAGGCCTGCAAGCTGTTCGAGAAGATAGTGCGCCCAGCTGGGGCGCTCTAGCAGATCCAGCAAGAAGTTTTCCAAGCCGCGCAGGCGCCAGGCAGCTTCGAACAGCTCGCCCCCCAAATGGGGCAAATTGCCGCCTGCCGCCTGCCCGCGTGCATGAATCGCCTCCACTTGCTTCGCCAGTCCATCGGTTTCGTAAGGGGTGCTTGCATCTGGAAAAGGGAATTGAGACAGATCGTCGAAAGAGGTCGCTCGAGCCAGAGGATTGCGCCGGTCCGGTGTTTCTGGCTTGTAGGCCCAGTGGACATAGGTAGCCATCTGGTTCGGCGTTCCCAGGCGCGTGTCTGGCGGGTAAGGTCGGGCCACTCGACGCAGCTCCGCTTCTTCAGGTGAAACGGGGAACCGCACAAAGTGGACGTCAATGAGATGATGGCTATCCTCCCCGTGCGGCACCAAGCTTTTGAGATCCACATGGTAGAATCCCAGAGCGCAGGGGATGCGGTCTGGTTCGGCGCCATCCATGGCCATTAGTACTCGCTCGCGTGAATCCATGCCATCTCTCCTGCAGGTGCGTTCAGTAGGCGTGCGGGTGCAGCACCCCGCACGGATGGGTACAATCGGGAACTCGAATTGCAGGCATCGAACACGTCACGAGATCATTGTACCATCGCGATTGAGAGAAAGCAAAGCACGGAGCACCGATATCCGTGGCACCGGTTTTCGTGGCTGCGTTTGCTTGCTGCCTGGGGGCAATTTGGGTATAATGCGCAAGAGTCGGACATCATGGCTATCGATTTCACATTGCTGCAGAGCGATCCAAGCAGCCGCGCTCGTGCCGGCTGTATTAGCACTCCCCACGGCGACATCTCCACGCCGGCCTTTGCCCCTGTTGGCACCCAGGCAACGGTGAAGGCGCTGGATCCAATCGACCTGCGTGAACTCGGCGCGCAGCTGATCCTGAGCAACACCTACCACCTCTATTTGCGTCCCGGGGCCGATGTGGTAGCAGAGATGGGGGGCTTGCACAGCTTTATGGGTTGGGAGGGTCCCATCCTCACCGATTCTGGTGGGTTCCAGGTGTTCAGCCTGGCAGACAATCGCAGGGTCACCGACGAGGGCGTCGAATTCCGCTCGCATATCGATGGGTCGCGGCACCTCTTCACGCCAGAGATGGTAATTCATGCTCAGGAGCAGCTTGGCGCAGATATCATCATGGTCTTGGACGAGTGTGCAACACCGGACGACCGGGGGTACAACGAGCAGGCACTAGAGCGCACCCATGCCTGGGCGGAGCGCTGCCTCAACGCTCAAACCCGAAGCGACCAGGCCTTATTCGGCATAGTACAGGGTGGTGTATTTGCCGATCTACGCCGCAAGAGCGCAGAACATCTTGTCGGTCTGGACTTTCCTGGCTATGCTATCGGCGGCTTGAGTGTTGGCGAGACCAAAGAACAGATGTATGCGATGCTCGACATAACCACTCCTTTGCTGCCAGAGGATAAGCCACGGTACTTGATGGGCGTGGGCGCGCCAGAGGATCTGTTGGAGGGGGTCGCGCGCGGCGTCGACATGTTCGATTGCGTGCTCCCGACTCGCCTGGCTCGCAACGCTGCGCTGTTCACTCGTAGTGGCCGCATCAACATACGCAACGCACAGTTCGAGCGAGACGCTCGTCCCATTGAAGAAGGCTGCCAGTGCTACACCTGCCGGAGTTTCTCAAGGGCCTACCTGCGCCATCTCTTTAAGACGAGGGAGCTGCTAGCCCCACGGCTGGCGACGATCCACAACGTCCACTTCTTGCTCACGCTGATGCAGGAGATTCGGGAGGCTATCGCCGCAGGCCGCTTTCAGACCTTGAAGGATGGCTTCTTGAGCACGTATCCAATCATTCGCCACGAGGTGCGCGCTGCCCACCGCGAGCGGCGGAACGTCCGCATTACCGGCACTGGCGAGAGTAGTTGAGGCTATCATGGACATCATTCAAGCGATCATTCTGGGCCTTTTGCAGGGAGCCACCGAGTTTATTCCTGTCTCCAGTTCCGGGCATTTGGTATTGGTGCCCTGGCTGCTGGGCTGGGGGGCGCCGGGGCTTGTCTTTGACACAGTGGTTCACTGGGGCACGATGGTCGCGGTGCTGATCTATTTCTGGCGCGACTGGCTTGTATTGATCGGGGCCTGGCTGCGAGGGCTAGCGCGCTGGGATTGGCGCGAGCCAGATGCGCGGCTCATGTGGCTCCTGATCGTGGGCAGCGTTCCGGCAGCCGTATTCGGATTCCTGCTGGAGGACTTTTTCGAGTCGCTTTTTGGCAAGCCTGCCTGGGTTGCTGTCTTTCTCATGGTCACGGCAGCGGTGCTTACTTTGTCGGAGCGCTTGGGGGATCGCTCGCGGCAGATGCCCGATCTGCGCTGGACAGATGCGCTGTGGATCGGCCTTGCCCAGGCTTCGGCGATTGCTCCCGGTATCTCCCGCTCCGGGGCTACCATCGCCACCGGCCTGCTTCGCGGGCTGGAACGGCCGGCAGCAGCGCGCTTTAGCTTTCTTCTGGCCACTCCCATCATCTTTGGCGCGGGGCTCTTCAAGCTAATGGACCTCGGTTCCATGGCGGACGCCACGGCGCAGATCCCGATCCTGGTAGCCGGATTCGTGGCAGCCGCTGCAGGCGGGTATCTCTGCATCTGGGCGCTACTTCGCTACCTGCAGCGGGGCCGGCTATACCCCTTTGCCATTTACTGTGCTCTCGCAGGGGTGTTTTCCTTGGTCGTCATTTGGGTCCGGTAGGCGGACGGAAGACGCGATGCGCGATAGTTTTCGGGGTCTCGTTGGCTTCTCGTTTCTGGTGCTATTCCTCCCGATGAGCCTGCTCCTCGCTTGCGGGGAGCCAGTGGCAACGCCAGATCCGGTGTTCATGCAGGTGGCTGGTTCCACGTCGATGGTACGTCTGGCGGATGAACTGGCAGTGGCATTCGTCGCCCAGACGCCCACGGTGAGCATTGACGTAATCGGGCAGGGGACTCTCTTTGGTCTGAACGAGCTGGTAGCTTGGCGAGCAGATATTGCCCTTGTATCGTGGCTTCCGGGCGATCTCGACGAGCAATGGCGAGCCACGGCTGTTGCCCGGGATGGCGTTGCAATCATTGTACACCAGAGCAATAACGTCGACGGGGTGGGGTTGCTGCAATTGCAGGATCTTTTTTCAGGGCGCACCCACGAGTGGGCGGGAGTCAGGGGAGCCAGATCCCTGGGCGAGGTGCAGGTAGTCAGCCGTGAGGAGGGCTCGGGGACACGGGACGCTTTTGAGACCCTGGTGATGGGTGAGAAGGGCGTGACACCCCTGGCGGTTGTGGCACCCTCCAGTGAGGCGGTGATAGAGTATGTCGCTACCCACGAGGCTGCCGTAGGCTACGTGTCAATGGGCGTGGCAACTCCCGCCGTCAAGGTGTTGAGCGTCGAGGGCGAGTTGCCAACGGTCCAGACTGTCCGGGAGGGCAGCTATCCTCTATCTCACGATTTGTGGTTTGTCGCTGCCCGGTCCCCAGAAACGACGGTGCAGTCCTTCCTCCGTTTCGTGCAGGGCCCTGCTGGTCAACAGATTGTCGGGAGGTATTTCGGCCGTATCCGGTAAAGCTGCCACGTTGAGCTAATGCCGGGCCAGTTGAGCTGCCTCAGCCAAGTCATCGAAGGTCGTGCCGCTCAAGAGGTCGGTTAAGTCAGTTTGAGCCTTGGCCCAGACCTGATGTACTGGGCAGTGCTCGTCCCGTGGGCATGCGCCCGGCTCGATGGTGCAGCGATTGAGCTGAATTGGGCCTTCGAGGGCCTCTATAACATGCAGCAGGCTGATCTCGGACGCTGGGCGAGCGAGGCTGACACCCCCGCCAGAGCCCCGATAGGTCGAAACCAAGCCCGATAGAGAGAGCTGCGATATGATCTTGGCCAGAAACGGGCCGGGGATCTTTTGCCGATCTGCAATCTCGTGTGTCGAGGTCCGACCATCAAGTGGCAGGGTGGCCAGGTCGATGATGACTCTGACGCCATAGTCAGTCCGTCTGCTGATTTCCATGAAGCGGGTGTCCTTTCGTCCAGGCTGCGAGTCGGACAAATCGGACAGAAATGGCCCGATTTGTGGCATTATATCCGCTTGCTCTAATTTTGTCAAACCGCTTCTTAGTTAGTATAATTGGCTCTGCCCTTCGCGCGGTGGACGGTAGTGTAGACGGATGAGTATCGCATGGTTCTGTCACGTGGATGGCATACGATCTGTTGAGGAGGTGTTTGAGTGGCAAAGACACAGGCGATTGGCCAGCGGTTGCTGCGGCCTGATGCCGTTGACAAAGTGACTGGCCGGGCACGCTTTCCCGGCGACCTGACGATGGATGCGGTTCTGTACATGAAGGTCCTGTTCAGCACCCAGGCCCATGCTCGCATAGTCTCGATTGATACATCGGAAGCAGCAGACCTGCCGGGTGTTGTCGCGATACTGACTCACAAGGACGTGCCGGTCAACGAGTACGGGCTGATCCACAAAGATCAGCCGGCTCTGAGTGGTGAGAAGGTGCGGTCCGTGTTTGACCGGGTCGCCCTGGTCGTGGCTGAGACACAACAGATTGCCAGGAGAGCACGGGATCTGATCAAGGTGGAATACGAGCCCCTACCCGTGCTGGTCGACCCTCGGGAGTCTATGAAGCCTGGCGCGGTCGCGATCCACAAGCAATGGCCTGACAATATCCAGAGCCACCAGCGCATCCGCAAGGGTGACGTGGATGCGGTGTTTGCGCGCGACGATGTAGTCATTGTCGAGTCTGACTACTTCACACCTCATCAGGAACATGCCTATTTGCAGCCAGAGGCTGGCATTGGATACATCGATGATCAGGGCCGGGTTGCGGTGCACTCGGCTGGACAGTGGAACCATGACGACCAGCATCAGATTGCCCATATGCTGGAGTTGCCCATTGATCAGGTGCGTGTCATCTATGCTCCTGCAGGTGGTGCATTCGGCGGGCGCGAGGATATGTCTGTGCAGCATCTCCTGGCGCTGGCGGCCTACTACCTTGAGAAGCGGGGCATCCGGCGCCCGATCAAGGTGGTATGGGATCGGCAGGAGTCATTCCGCGGGCATCACAAGCGCCATCCTTACTACATGCACTTCCGAAGTGCTGCTAGCAAGGACGGCAAGTTGCTGGCAGTTGAGGCGAGACTGATCGCCGACATAGGTGCGTATAGCTCTTCGAGCTCAGCCGTGCTGAATAACGCGGTCAGCATAGCCAACGGGTGCTACGAGGTGCCAAACGTCCGAGTGGATGGCTTCAATGTCTTCACCAACAATCTTGTGTGCGGCGCATTCCGCGGCTTTGGCGCCCTTCAGGCGACGTTCGGAGCCGAAATGCAGATGGCGCGACTTGCCGGTGCACTGGGCATGGACCCGGTAGTCTTCCGTCTGAAGAATGCACTGGGCGAGGGCTCTGTACTGGCGACGCAAAGCCTGATTCCACCGGCAGTATCGGCTCGCGAGACGATGATGCATGCCGCCGAGGCAGCTGGCTGGACGGACCAGGGCAAACCGAGCCCCGGAGGCGAAACGGAGGGCGGTGTACTGCGTGGCATTGGCGTGGCCTCGGGCTACAAGAATGTGTGCTACAGTTTTGGATTCCCCGACAAGGCCACGGCGCAGTGTGAGTTGTATGGCAGCGATGCCATGGAGAAGGCAGTGATCAAGATCGGCATTTCGGAGGTTGGGCAGGGAACCTTGGGTGCCATGAGCCAGGTTGCCGCTGAGACGCTTGGCGTGCCCTACGATCGGGTCACTCTGGTAAATGAGGATACCTCGGAGGTACCGGAGGCGGGCAGTTGTAGCGCTTCGCGGCTCTCTTTCATGGCGGGCAATGCGATCAAGCTCGCGTGTGAGTCCACGCTCGAGTTGTGGGAGGCGGGCGAGCGTCCTGCTGTCGCTGAGCGGACGTTTCGACCGCGTCCGACGACGATGTTCGACCCCGAGACCGGTGTCTGCGATCCCCACGTGACCTATGGCTATGGCACACAGATTGCAGAGGTGGATGTAAGCACCGAGACTGGGGAGGTACATCTGCGCAAAGTGTGGGCTGCCCATGATGTGGGACGGGCAATCAACCCGCTGCACGTCGAGGGTCAGATCCATGGCGCAATCAGCCAGGCACAGGGTTGGACCCTGCTGGAAGACTTTATCATGGAAGAGGGGCAGCTCAGAACCAAGAGCTATGCTGATTACCTGATCCCGACAGTCTATGATATGCCTGATGAGATCCATCCTCTGGTTCTCGAGGTCGCTGATCCGCAGGGGCCCTACGGGGTGCGCGGCCTGGGCGAGATGCCCATGCTGGTACTTGCCCCAGCCATCCTCGATGCTATCCATGACGCGACGGGGATTTGGTTCACGAAACTGCCAGTGAAAGCGGAAGATGTGCTGCTGGCACTGGAGGCCAGGGCAGAGGCCAACCAAGGATGAGCCTGGCGCCAGGATAGGATGACCCGATGAGTATTCTTGCCAAAGTAACCTGGGTTGAAGATAGGCGCTTCATGGGGAGCGCTTCGTCCGGACATGCCATTGTAGTTGATGCCAGTACTCAGAAACAGGGCTCTTCGCCGATGGAGTTGGTGCTAATTGGCTTGGCCGGCTGTACCGCGTATGATGTGATGAACATCCTGGAGAAGAAGCGACAGGTGGTTACAGGCCTTGAGGTCACTGCTCGGGCAGAGCGAGCTGACGAACCACCCAGGGTGTACACAAGGATCGATGTTGAGTATATAGTGCGTGGTCGCGGCGTCAAGCAAAAGGCGGTCGAAGACGCGATCCGTCTGTCCAAACAAAAGTACTGCTCAGCCTCAGTCATGCTAGAAAAAACTGCAGAGATAACCACGAGCTACCGGATTGTGGAGCAGGACTGAGACGCGAGCTTTGGTGGATCTGAACACGCTGTCTGCCTCCAAGATCCAGGCCGGTCTGGGCACGCGATTCATCGGCCGGACTGTGGTCTATAGGGCCGAGATCGGTTCGACCAACGATGAGGCCAGACGGATAGCCCGCGCGGGAGCGCCAGAAGGGACACTGGTCATCGCCGATTACCAGAACCGGGGGCGCGGGCGGTTGGACCGCGACTGGGTAGCGCCGCCTGGCTCTGGGTTGCTGATGTCGCTCGTGTTCCGGCCCGAAATTGCTGCCCACCAGGTCCAGCGATTGACCATGCTTTGCGGTCTGGCTGTAGCAGATGCCATAGAGCTCCAGACCGGCCTTGAAGCCGATCTCAAATGGCCGAACGATGTGGTGATCGCGGATAGCAAGGTCTGTGGTATCCTCTCCGAGATCGAGTTCGAAGGACCAAAGGTCAGTTTCGCCGTGGTCGGGATCGGTATGAACGTCAATCTGGATCCGGCCCTGCTGCCGGCTGACCTGCGCCTGACTGCTACAAGCCTCAGTCGCGAGATGGGTGCAGAGGTGGCGCGGTTGCCCTTGCTGCAGGCACTGCTCCAGAGGATCGAGGAACGCTATTCTAGGCTTGGCGTTGACTACTCACTTCACCGCGAATGGGCAGCGCGTTTAGTCACCCTCAGCAAGCCAGTGACCGTGTCCGGGACTACAGCGGCACTGCAAGGAATGGCCGAAGGTGTGGACGTAGACGGGGCTCTGCTCGTGCGCCTGGCAGACGGGACTCTGGAAAAGGTGCTGGCTGGGGACGTGTCGTTGCGTGGTTGAGGCAGAGCTGGCGGCTTCTTGACATTTTCGTGATTTGGCGTTATGCTAGGTTCAACCGTGAAGGGAGGGGGTCGCATGTTCGAGTCGCTTGACATCCGCCACTGGTTGGTCATTGCTGTCCTGATCCTGATCAATGTTGTCATTTTTGGCTGCATCATTCTCATGCTAACTGAGAAGGTTATGTTGCCGATTGGCGGCTAGCTGAGTCACTCCTTGGTGGTCGTACAGGCCCGCGCGAGCGCGGCCCATACGTGGATCGTAGTTTGTGCCAGGCACCACGTAATGGTATGTGCCTGGCACGTGGTTTTTTGATAGCGGTAGCGGTCTAGCCCTTGGTATAGGCCAGAAATTGTACCGTTGACACCAAACGTTTCGTTCGGTGATCACCTTCGAAAGGATTGGATAGGTCGAGAATGAAGAAAGCCGAACTGGGGCAGCGAATACAGCATGAGCTACAGGGTATGATCAGACTTGGCCCATTTGTGTTCGCCTTGCTGGTGGTCATGGTCTTGCTATGGCGGACTGATTCTATGGCGAACTCGGGATTGTTTCAGTCATCGCCAGTTCAGACCCCAGCTACATCGACGCCTACGCCTACCATAGAATTGTCTGTGACTGCCACGAGCACGCAGCAAACCACGGTCCTGCCGTCTCCAGATGCCACGGGAACCACGGAGATTCCGCCGGCTACTTTAACCGGTTCCCCTGTTCCTCTGGAGACAGCAACTGAAGTGTTGCCGGCGGATACCGTTTCGCCCGAGGCGACTATGGCACCGACCGAGTTGCCCGTGACCGAGACGCCTGCTACCGCTCCGCTCAGTGAGACCGCAGAGCCGCAAATGACAGCGGACGAAGATCTTCGCTATCCTGAGGGAGAGTCGAATCTGAGATTTGAGTGGGGCATGCTCTTTGATTCTCTGGCTCTCTTTTTTTCGTATGCCTGGCTCTTCTGTGGCATCTTGCTGTTCATCTCTGTCCCCTTGTTCTTCTTCCTTGTGTGGAGGTCTAGCGCTCAGAGACGGGAGGAAGCCACATCGGGGGAAACTGAGCAGCAAGACGCTCAACAGGAAGAGGAGTGACCGCCTGCTATGATGCCGGCGTGCAATCACAAGCGCGGGTGCCCTCGCAAACAGGGGCCCCGCGCTGTTTTTTCTGAACCGATGAGTGGCGTCTCTGCTCCCAGGACTGAGCAGTCTGTGCCGTGACTAGACCAAAGCGAATTTGGCTGCTAGCTACCGTAATAGGGCTAGCCTTTGCTCTGAGAGTAGCAGGTCTCGACTTCCAGAGTCTGTGGCGTGACGAGGTAGACGCTATTCGCTTTGCCACTGGTTCATGGGATGGTCTGCTCGATATGTTTGTTGCGCCAGGGCAGAACGGGCCACTCTACTTCCTGGTTCTGCGTCCCTGGCTTTACCTGGCTGGCTTGAGCGGATTCGCGCTCCGTTTCTTCTCTGTGTTCTTTGGTACCCTCGCAGTCCCCCTGAGTTATCGCCTTTGCCGGCGATTGTTTCCCATGCATCGGTCTCTGCCGCTGCTTGCCGCCATCCTCGCAGCTACGTCGCCCTATCTGATCTGGTATAGCCAGGAAGGCAAGATGTACAGCCTTGTGGTTGTCCTGGTTCTTCTATCTATGGATCGATATTTGGCAGCCCTGCATCTTGGCGGATGGCAACGCTGGGTGCTCTACATTGCCTCCACGAGCGCAGCCGTCTACGTGCACTTTTTGGCGGCCCTACTGATCCCAGCTCAGATGCTCATCTTCCTCTTTGTGGGGGCTGACAAGCGTCGAATCCGCTGGAAGGCCTGGCTCGCAAGCCTGGGATTGCTCGTGCTGCCCTATCTTCCACTGCTACGCTGGCAGTTGCCGTTGGCCCTGAGCCCGGCTGAGACGGGTTACGATTTCGTGCCGCTCCACAAGATGCTCCTGTCGTTGGTTGCGAATTACAGCCTGGGAGTTGGCTCCGGGCAGTGGGTATGGGCTGCGTCCCTCTCAGTGATCCTCTTGCCTATGGCAGTTTGGCAGTGGCGCAGACAGCGGGCGCACCTGGTATCGCTGGGAATGCTCTTCAGTTGGCTGTGGGTGCCGGTGCTGGGTCTATTCTTGCTTACCTTGGTGCGGCCTATGTACACCGCCCGCTATCTCATCTTTGTGCTGCCTGCATACCTGGCTTTGGTGGCTGCGGGTGCACTTGCAGTCGCGGAGCGCTCGCGAGTGATTGCAGGTTTACTCATTGGCGCGATCTTGTGCTTAAATTTCCTTGGCCTCTTTCGCCAGAGCCAGACTCCACTCAAGGCAGACTTTCGCTCCGCGACTGCGTACGTAGCCAGTGCAAAGGCACCGAACGACCTGCTAATCTTCCAGATACCCTATGGGCGTCACTCATTTGACTACTATCTGGCACGCTACCAAGAACGAGTTCAACCCAACAATCAACAGGCTGTAGACGCACGTGGACGGGACGGAGAGTATCAGCTCTTCATGCCGCTGGTGGCAGGAGGGGCAAAGGCATCCTACCGTTGGGCGGATGGCCTGTACACAAACCACGGTATGGACCAAGGCGCAGCGTATGCAGCTATGGAACGGCTCACAGCGGGGAGCGAGATCGTGTGGTTGATTGCCACCGAGGTCGAGATGTGGGATGCGCGCGGTCTCGTTCAGGCCTGGTTGGAGCAAAACGCAAAGCTGCTGGATGAGGCCCGCTTTGTCGGTGTATCCGTCTATCGCTATGAACTACGAGCAGGTACTTGACAGGCACTCGGTACTATGTTATCATTGTCGTGATAACAATCAGAGATACAGGAGGTGTGTTATGAAGGTAGAAGTTGGGATGGAGGCTCCCGATTTTGAACTCATGAGCCATATGGATGACAAGGTGCGCTTGAGCGAGTATAGGGGAAGACATAACGTACTCATTGCGTTCTTTCCTATGGCCTGGACGCCGGTTTGAACTAACCAGATGCCTTCGTACGAGCTTGAGCTGTACAAGTTCGAAGGCTACAATACCCAGGTACTGGGTATTAGCGTGGACCATATCCCTACCTTGAAGGCATGGGCTGAGAGTCTGGGCGGGATTAGTTATCCTTTGTTGAGCGATTTCTGGCCGCATGGCGCCGTGGCAAAGAAGTATGGGGCGTTTCGTGAGGAAGAAGGCAGGTCGGAGCGAGCGTTGTTCGTTGTGGATAAGAAGGGTATCGTCCGCTACGTGGACATCCACGACATCGATGACCTGCCAGACAATGAGGAGATATATGCAGTCCTGCGCGAGTTGGAGCCTGATGCGATTATCCCCGAGAAACCGGCTGAAGCGGAACAACCTGCGGAAGCAAAACCAGCCGGCCAAAAGTCGGTGACGCTCTATTGCCGGCCTGGTTGTATCGATTGCCGGCTAGCGCGCCGCTTCCTTGATCGCAACAGCGTGCCCTATGTCGAGGTCAACGTGCGTGCCACACCGTCCGCAGAGGCCCAGGTGCGAGAGTGGACCGGTGGCGATCTCGTCTCTCCTGTCTTTGACATAGACGGGAATATAGTCATTGACTTCAAGCGAGCTGAGTTGATCAACGCCCTCGGTCTTGAGAAGTAAAGTAGGGCTTGCGCGGCGCAACTACTTCCAACGGATTGGCAGTGCTACCAAGCTTGCAGTATGTCCGGCGGTGGAGAATGGGTTGAGAGCGACTCTGGAGCAAGAACTCCGGGGTCGCTCCAGAGCCTTGCACGGATAACCTCAAGAAGGAGTGTCCCTCCTGCAGCCTGCCCCCAACGCGATTGCAGCAACCTAGCATGTGTTCCTCGGCAGTTCTGGATAGCAGCAGGTCCTGGACTTGGCCATCAGGCCATCAGCACAGACTTGCGTGATTCCGCATTCGCGGGTATAATTCGCCATGTTGACCATTGACAAAACTGTGAAGTGTGGTAGAATGACGCTAGATATTACGGATCGCACAGAGTACCGCACAAAGTGTAGGGAACCGCGTTCTGCGTCGAGGATCAGACAGGGAGTGTGGTGGCTGGTCATCCTCGTGGTGCTGCTGCTTGCGGGATGTGGTGGCGAAAGTGCATCTCCCCTGGGGCAGACAGAGACCTCTCCGCCCACAGAGCAGGTCGCCGTAGTAGCCTCTACCCAGGAGCCTCTTGCTTCAGCTACCACCGTCGAGTATCCGACAGCTACGCCGACGGCGACGCCTCCGGCACCCCTGGCCGCAACTGTAAACGGGCAGTACATCTTTCTTGCTGACTATGAGCAGCGGGTCGCCCAATTCGAAGAAGCCCTGTTTGATCAAGGGATTGATCGCAACACGGCAGAAGGCCAGCAGTACCTCAGCGATGCGCGCCGGGATGTGCTGGAGGGGATGATCGATACCGCGATCATTGAGCAGGAGGCGGCAGCTCTAGGTGTCACGCTGGCCGATGAGGAATTG
>P_1C_Sed_1_UnCtyDRAFT_1000056_pt1 | contig 16962 bp, 16 predicted proteins | sample Pon1CUnioCityCA_6_FD_11282 | JGI IMG/M metagenome (IMG submission 11282) | reverse complement strand
GTCTGGTGGGTGATCTCTTTGGCAGCAAGGCACAGGGAGGCAGCGCTTTGAGGACCTTTTTCTTGCTCGTGCTGGTATGGATCACTGCCTGTCTCGGCTTGAGGTCGTATGACCTGTCGGGCGGTGCGACCCACGCCATAGGTCCTGGGTTCGTGGGCCAACTTGCGCCAGGCCCACCTGAATTTGATGGGCGCGTGAAGGTGGTCTCGTACAACATTCGCTTCGGCCAGGAGATCGACCTGGCAGTGCGCGAGCTGGCGGAACTCGAGGAGCTGCGCGAGGCGGACATCATCCTGCTCCAGGAGATGGATGAGACGGGCACGGCCCAGATCGCAGATATCCTGGGGTACAACTTTTTGTACTATCCAGCGGCGATCCACAATCACCACGGCCGGTACTTTGGCAATGCGATACTATCCAAGTGGCCGATGAAGGACCATGGACGGATCGTCCTACCCCATAAAAGCCCCAAGGACGGCCAGCAGCGGATCGCGGTGCAGGCCACCGCCATCGTCGACGGCCTGGAGGTCCTGGTCTACAGCGTCCACACCGAGACGGCCTGGCTCAGCGCCGGCAAGCGGGTGGATCAGGTCGAAAGCCTCCTGGGCAACATCGACCCCGATCATCCTTGCGTCATCGTTGGCGGCGATTTCAATACGCTGACGCCTGGCGCCGTGAAGGATCTGGAACGCCGATTCGAGGCGGCAGGCTTGGAACGGGCGTCTGGCGGCGCGGGACCGACGGTGAGGTTCGAGTCGCTCGGCTTGACGCTCGATCACATCTTTGTGCGAGGTATGGCCGTCCTGGCTGCCGGCACGGCGCAGGAAGTGGCCTCCAGCGATCACCTTCCGGTCTGGGTCGTGTTGCGCCCCCAGGTCAGCGTGGCTATCCATCGACCCGGGGTAGCGGGCAGGTCTGTGTGGGGTGCAGCAAAATGATCGAGGGGTTGCAGAGCCAGCTTGAGAGATGGTACGCCAGCCTGGATCGGCGGCTGGGTGGGCGGCTGAGCCTGATCGTCCGGACCGTGCTGGCCTTTGACCAGGATGGTGGGTCGCTTAGGGCCCGCTCGATCTCCTACTATGCGCTGTTTGCCGTGTTCCCCGCACTCCTGTTGCTTATTGTGATCGCCAGCACTGTGTTGAACTCCGAGGAGGTCCAGGAGACGGTGATGGCACTGGTAGCAGAGTACATGCCCATCGCCCTGGACGTGGTGGCGGCCAATATCGAGCATCTGCTAGAAACGCGGGAGACCGTCGGTCTGGTTGCCCTGGTCGGCCTCCTCTGGTCGGCGTCAGGGGTGTTCAGTGCACTTTATCGTGCAGTAAACCGAGCTTGGGGCATTCGAAAGTCCAAGCTCGTCCTGTCGGAAAAGGTGTACGGCCTGGTTATGATATCCGTCATCGCCGGGCTTTTCCTGTTCACCCTATCTATCGACCCCATCGTGAGTCTGGCACGAACCTGGCCAACGACGCTGTTAGGTTGGCAGCCGGCCATTCCGCTTACAGCCCGGCCAGCCACTGACAGGCTGGTTGGCTGGCTCTCGGCCCTGGTACCGGCGCTGTTGTCGGCTGGCGCCTTTGTCCTGATGTATCGTACCATGCCGCGCGCTCCGGTTCGGTGGCGCGATGTGTGGCTTGGCGGGCTGATCGCCGGCCTGCTCTGGCAGGCGGGCCAAAAGCTATTTGCCTGGTACCTGGGCAACTTTGCCACGTACAACGTGATCTATGGGTCCATGGGGGCCATCATTGCCTTTTTGCTGTGGTCCTATTTGAGCGCCCAGATATTCCTGCTGGGCGCAGAATTCACGGCCGAGTACAGCCGCTGGCGCCGGGCTGGTCGCCCCGCGGAGACCCGACCCCTGCGAAAGTGGTTGGCCGATTGGTCGCCCCTGAGGGGCATCGAAGAGGGCGGATAACCAGCGGGGGTGAGTTTCTGCGCCAGCGCGTTCTTGAAGTGTGACAACGAAGGAGGAATAAAGACATGACTCAGTCCATTACTCGAAGGGGATCTCTTGCGGCGAGGGTTGCCATCCTGCTAGCCACGGGGCTATTGGCCCTGGTACTACACCCTATCCCGGCTCTGGCAGACGGCGAGGCTGTCCAGGAGCTAGCCGGCCACATTGGGCCGGGAGGTGGCAGCTTTTACACCATCGCCCACCTGGAAGAAGGCCAAGTACTCTACGTCTATGTGCAGGGGATCTCCGGCAACCTGGATCCCTTTGTNGGCCTGAGCGACGTGCGCCTGACCGGAGAAGAGGTATATACCCGGTTNTACGCNGAGGTGGATCGGGTNACNGCNGANGGGCGCGATCCCATCGANGCNCTGCCGGTCATCTACGACGGGCTGTTCGTCGCCTGGGACGACGATGACGGTTNGGGCTACGACGCCGCCTTCCANTTCACCGCCCCGGCGGGTGGNGAGTATCAGCTCCTGGTGACCAGTACGCCGCTCAAGGAGACCTCGGGCGATTTTCGCCTGCTGCTGGGCATCGACGCGCCGGCGGTGTTGAGCGGCGCCGCCACCCCCACGGGTGCACCTGTCGCGGCGTTGGACACAGGCGCGTCCTATCGCCAGGTCCGCATCCAGGAAACCATGGGGACGCTCAGTCCTGAAAAGCCCTTCGTGGACTTGACTTTGAGCGCCATGCGGCCGGACGATACCTTCTACGCCTTCGTCGAAGCGACGTCGGGCGACCTGAGCCCGGCCCTGATTTTGGGAGACTATGGCGAGAAGCCGCTGGGCAGCGCCAATCTCTCGGGCAGCGAGACCCGGGCCAGCCTGTCGTACACCTTTTCCGATGCCAGGGCCAACTACCGGCTGCGCCTCCAGAGCGAGGGGACTGCCGGAGACTATCGCCTGCTGTTGGGCGTCAATGCGCCCCAAGTGCTCCGCGGTGAGGGGGAGGTTCAGGGCGAGACGGTGCTGTTGGAGCCGATCCCGGTGCGTATCGGCGTCGAGCTGGATCAGATCACGGACGTAGACCAGGTGGCGGAAAAGTTCAGTGTGGTGGCCAACCTGAACATGGAATGGCAGGACCCGTCGCTGGCTTTCAGCCCGGACGCCTGCCAGTGCCGAGCCAGAACCTTCACGGGCGACGGTTTCGCCAAGTTCGCCGAGGCCGAAGGTGTACAGTGGCCCCAGTTCACCGTCTTTAACCAGCAGGGCAACCGCTGGACGCAAAACCGCAATGTCGTACTCTGGCCCGATGGCCGGGCGCTTTATTACGAACGGTTCACCACCGACCTGCAAGCACCTGACTTTGACTTTCGCCAGTTCCCATTCGACCAGCAGGTGCTCTATGTCCGCATCCACTCGCTCTTTCCCACGTCGTTCTACACCTACACCGCGCCCGCCGAGTTGAGCGGGCTCGGTAGTCAGCTGGGTGAAGAAGAGTGGATGGTGATCAACAGTGAGGCCGAAACAGGTCTCCAGGATTCGGGCGCTCGCTACGCCCTTCGGCTGGAGGTCGAACGCCACCTCATCTTTTACATCTTTCGCATCTTTGTGCCCATCATCCTGATCATTCTCGTCTCGTGGCTCGTCTTTTTTCTGGCCGACTATGGCAAGCGGGTCGACGTGGCCGGGGCCAACTTGCTCGTGTTCGTCGCCTTCAACTTTACCATCTCGGGCGAATTACCCCGGCTGGGCTACCTGACGTTCATGGACGCGGTCTTGATCGGCACTTTTGTCGTCAGCGCCCTGGTGGTGCTCTACAACGTCTACCTGAAGCGCCTCGAGATCCGGGGCAAGAAGGAGCGCGCGGAGCGGATCGACCGCCATTCGATCCGAGTCTACCCACTGGTTTATGCCTTAGGGGCGCTGGTGGCGGTTCTGTTTTTCCTGACCTAACCCCGCACCCTTCTGAAAGGTCCAGGGGCGTAGACGATTCTGCAGTGACTGACGCCCTGCTAGGCACCGAAGGCAGCGCGGATGCGACGCCCCGTCATCTGCGCTTCTATCGGCGGTTCCTGCGGCTGTCCCTGCTGCGCGACCTCGTGACCTGGACTGGAGGTCCTTTAGCATCTTGGTTGCTCACCAGGCCCGCCGGCTGGTCGCGACGCACCAACGTCAGCTTTCTGGCTTGTGTACTGGCGAAAAGATGACTCGGGGCGATTGGCCCATCATCGAGTATCGCCGGCGGCGGGAGGTGCTCCCCGAAGGGGCTCGCCTTCAGGGCTTGATGTTGGTCGATTGATCTGAGCTTCCAGTTCACGAGCCGCAGCACACCCAGCCAGCTGACTTCTCATTGATGATCTTGGTTTGCGGTGCGTGATTCATCGGATATTGTGCGATCCTATTGCTCGAACTCCCCCGGGGGAACTCAAAAGGAATGCCCGCACATGCGGGTAGCGGGGCTCACTGATATGGTGTCCCGCTTTTGCTTTCAGCAGTGGCCCTTGTGCAATTGACTCCGGTCGCCAACTCATAGTATAATCAGGATGTGAGCGGAGAGGTTGGACAATGCGAGTTCTGCCATATGATTCGTGAGGCTGCTTGTTTGCATCTCGAGGTGTAGCCAACAGCAGGAGCAGCCTGCCTTTGAGAACCGGTGGATGCAGGTAGCGAAGGAGTTAGATGTGAGTACAGTGAGTGTAGTAGAAGTATCCCAAGAGATTCTGGATTCCGCGAGGCTTACTCCATCTGAGCTCAAGGTAGAAATGGCGGTGCATCTATACAAGGAAGGCCGCCTGTCCCTGGGCAAGGCCCGCGAGTTGGCCGACATGACATTGTGGGAATTCCGCCAGTTGTTGGCTTCGCGCGGCGTTTCACCGCATTACGACGAGGCAGAGCTGGACGAGGATGTGGTCACGCTTCGTGAGCTTGGGCGGCTATGATCGTCGTCAGCAATACCTCCCCGTTGACAAATCTGGCTGCCATTGGGCACTTTGACCTTTTGCACGAGCTGTACGGAGAAGTGCATATCGCCGATGGGGTGTGGCAAGAGTTGAATGCCAGAGAGCAGCGCTGGCCGGGCCGTGACGAGGTTGCAGCCGCCAACTGGATCGAGCTGCATGCCGTGCGGAATCAGGCTCTGGTCACGGCCCTGCGACGTGATCTGGACAGGGGCGAAGCGGAAACGATCGCTCTGGCTTTGGAGCTCAGTGCCGATCTTGTCTTGCTGGATGAGCGGGAAGGACGGCACGCGGCCCAGAGATTGGAACTCCATGTCGCAGGTGTCGTTGGTTTGCTACTGGAGGCCAAGTCACGGAGTGCTGTGGCAACGATTCGACCTCATTTGGATGCCCTGAGGCACAAGGCGGGTTTCTATCTTGCCGAAGGAGTCTACCACTCTGCCCTGGCACTGGCAGGTGAGGCCGACACGTAGACTTATAAGACGGCATCACAGGTCGAATGATAGGACACTCAACGGTCCTGTTGTTCGTACTCCCCCGGGGGTACTCAGAAGGAATGCCCGCACATGCGGGAAGCGGGACGCACCGATGTGCGGTCCCGCTTTTGCTTGCAGGCAATTCCCCCTCCCTGCGATACGGTTAAATGTGCCCCTGTCTTGGCAATTGACCCCAGTCCCTATCTTATAGTATAATCAGGATACGAGGAGTGGTCGATCTGCACGCGACCTTTGAGCTCACAGCACGGCCCGAATCAACGATGCGTTCATCCGTCCGATCGTATTCAACGTGATTGATGGGACGAGAAAGCTGAACTCGACTGGCCGGGAAGTGACGAGTTGGAATGGCCAAGAAGAAGGAGTACTACATCGTAATCCACGGGCGCCGGCCAGGTCTCTATGACCGATGGTTCGGTGAGGAGGGAGCCGCCGAGCAGGTAGACGGCTTCGCCGATGCCGTCTACAGGGGATTCTACACGCTGCAGGAAGCCGCCGAGTGGTTGCGCCAGCTTCACGCCGAGACCATCGCAGGGTTGCCGCCAGACCTGGTGGATCTCCTTGGCCTCCATCCCGAACAGCGACGTCGTGAAGGCCCACGTGCGCTGCTCAAAGGCGGCAAGATTCTGATCTACACCGACGGCGGGGCCATCGACAATCCCGGCCCCGGCGGCTATGGGGTGGTCCTGCGCTACAAAGGGCACAGGAAGGAACTGTCCGGCGGCTTTCGCCGGACGACCAACAACCGTATGGAACTGCTGGCTTGCATCGAAGGCTTGAAGGCATTGAAACGCAGGTGCTCGGTGGTTCTCTATAGCGACTCCAAGTACGTCGTTAATGGCATGACCAAAGGCTGGGCCGAGCGATGGCAATCCAAGGGCTGGAAGCTGAGCAACGAACAGGATGTCAAGAATGCCGATTTATGGCAGCAACTGATCGAGTTGTGCCAGCAGCACGACGTCCAGTTTCGCTGGGTACGGGGTCACAGCGGAAACCCGGACAACGAGCGCTGTGATCAACTGGCAATGGCCGCGGCGCAAGAGCGGGAACTCGCCACCGATGTGGCGTACGAAGCTGCCCGGTAAGCGGGCAACGCACAATGAGGAGAAGCAGAGATGGCCAAATCCAAGAGCACAACCGACGCGCCGATCTACCAGATCAAAGTCACGTTGGAAGACAGCAAGCCGCCCATCTGGCGACGGCTCCTGGTCGGCAGTGACACTACGCTGGGTGACTTGCACCATGTCATCCAGGCGGCCTTTGGCTGGTGGGACTATCACCTTCACCAGTTCATCGTCGATGAAACCTACTTTGGCGTGCCCGACCCTGACTATGAGGACTATGTGGAGATGAACGACGAGCAGGGCGTGACGCTGCGCCAAGTCGCCCCACGAGAAGGCTCCAAGTTTCGCTACGAATACGACTTTGGCGACAGTTGGCTGCACCAGGTGTTGCTGGAAAAGATCTTGCCCCCGGAGCCAGGCCAGGTTTATCCGGTGTGCATCAAGGGCCGGCGTGCCCGTCCACCCGAGGACGTGGGGGGCATGTGGGGCTACTATCATTTTCTGGAAGCCATCGGCGATCCCGACCACGAGGAGCACGACGAGTACCTGGAGTGGGTCGGCGGCGAGTTCGATCCTGAGGCCTTTGACCTGGAGGAAGTCAACCAGGCCCTGGCTGCTCTCCGCCGGAAGTCAACGCGCCTGGGCGAGTTACCGCCACTGTACCGGTTCATCCTGAACCCCTACACCGACGCGCGTTTCACCCGCTGCCCGAGCTGTGAACAGAAGATGCGCCAGCGCAAGGTGCCGCTGTTCATCCACGTCGATCCATTCCACCCGATTGTGCTGGGCTACACCTGCCGCTACTGCCCGGACTGCGACCTGCTGATCGCGCACCAGGACCAGATCGAGGTGTTGCTGGCCAACCTATTTGCCGAGTTGGCCCCCTCGGCTAGCGGCGAAGACTACCTGGTGATCGGCACCGTGGAACGAAAAGCTTGGCGCGAGGGAATGAAGCAGCCGAAGGGCATCGACGACATGTTGGCGCATCTCCACGATTTCAAAGAGGTGCTTACCGTAGAGTACCGACCGGCAGGTTGGTACCCGGCCGACGAGTTGGATGAGCAGTGACCTGACCCAAGCCATCCAGGAAGCCCAGCGGAGGGCGAGAATCGCCAAAGCGAGGCAAACGCAGATGACCTGATCCACTATCCTCTTCGAGGGCTGCTGCCCTCTGACGCCATCGGCGTAGAGGGCCTGCCAGAAGACGGTTCCCCTACACCGTTCTCTGGTCCCGTGGGTCTGCACGCCGATCACTAGCCTGCCCCAGTAGCAGTCAGAAAGGCGAAGCCTCTGGAAAGGAGCGGACATGCCCGGTAAAATCATTCGAGTTGACAGGCGGGGACACACCAGAACGGAGGGTGATGGCAGATGTTTTGGAGAGAGCAAAGACTCGAGTGGACAGATGAGCATAGAGAAACGCTGCAGGCGCTGGAGGTGAGCGAGGATGGCCCCGGTACCGTGTTGCGCGACTTCCAGATGCTGCTTTCCTTCGTGCGGGAGCGGAAACTGCCTGTCAGCAAGACCTACCAATTGCTGCCCCTCAAGGTGCTGCCCGAGATCAATGCCCGGCTGGTGCAGCCAATTGACTTGGGTCTCAAGCGACCGCAGCTCAAATCCTATCCCCACATCCAGGGCCTGTACCTATTGCTGCGGGCGAGTGGCCTGGGCCGCATCGACGGCACGCCATCCAGGCCCGTCCTGGTCATCGATGGGTCCGTCTATGATTCGTGGACGAGCCTGAAACCTGCCGAGCGCTACTTCACCATGCTGGAAACGTGGCTGCTACGGGGACAGCCCGAAATCGTGGGCGAGCGTGCAAGCGGGTTTCACTTCATCGGTAATTACTTCTGGGAGTGTGCCAGCCTGCTCCAGGCAGCAGAAGGAGAGGGGCTGGCCATCTGCGAAGACGATCGCGCGGAATACTATTATCGCTACAGGCCCGGGCTCTATGGCGTCGCCTTGCTCGAGCTGTTTGGTTTTCTCTCGGTCGCGCATGGCCGGACCCAGGAGGGCGAGGGCTGGCAGATCGATCACGTGACCAGTACCCCACTGGGCATGGCCGTATTTGCTTTGCTGGGCAGGGAAGTGTTCAGCGACTTTGACAAGATGCTTGAATTGGAGGAGAATCCTCTGGAATCGTTTGGCGCACTGCAGCCTGTGGTTCAACCCTACGTTTCTGCCTGGCACAACAACCTTGTCTTGTCTGCCTGGGCATTCCGCAAGGGAGTCCACGTCTTCAAGGTATCGCTCGGTCGTGGTCTTTGGCGGCGGATTGCCATCCCCGGTGCTCTGCCACTGGAGGAGCTGGCCGAGACGATCATCGGCGCCTTCGAGTTCACCTACGACCACCTCTACCGCTTTTCGTACCGCAACCGGTTCGGCGTAGAGACCCACGTCAACCACTCGTACTTGGACGAGGGGCCGTGGACGTCTGAGGTTCGGGTCGGCGATGTCCCGCTGCAGGAGGGGCAGTCAATGACCTACCTATACGATTTTGGCGATTGGTGGGAGTTCGAGGTGATGCTGGAGCGTCTTGACCCACCCGACCGGGCGATGAAGGAGCCGGCCATCCTCGAGGCTCGCGGCGAGGCTCCCGAGCAGTACCCGAGTTGGGACGAGTGACAGTCGCCACCTACAGCCTTAAGGACAATGCCCTGTGCGGTCCTGTTGTTCGTATTTCCCCGGGGGTATCCAAAGGCGACCTGCCAGCATATGTCGGCTGGCAGGTCGTTTCCCTTCCCGTGTCGCTCCACTTGCTGGAGTCCGGATTGTCCAGACGAGCACCAGGCACCACGTTTCGCGATCAAGACTTGACGTTCAAGGTGGAGCGTGGTACACTGAACCCAGAGTTCTGATACGGAGGTGGGGATGCGAGAACAATGGGTCGTGTCGGATCCAAACGTGATGATGGGCAAACCAGTCGTCGCCGGGACGCGCATCACCGTTGAGTTAATCCTGGAAAAGCTGGCTGCCGGTGAAACCATCGAACAGCTTCTCGATGCGCATCCCCGACTGACCCGTGAGGCCATTCAGGCAGCCCTGGCATTTGCCAAAGAGGCGTTGCGCGCTGACGTGATTTACCCAGTTGCCGAGGCTGTTGGGTGAATTTCCTTGCCGACGAGAGTGTAGATCGCCAGATTGTGGATCGCCTGAGACAGTACGGTCATGCAGTGCGGTATATCGCCGAAATGGAGCCAGGGATCTCGGATGACCGTGTTCTAGACCTGGCCAATCAGGAGGCAGACGTGCTGTTGACGGCGGACAAGGACTTTGGCGAGTTGGTATTCCGCCACGGACGGCTCACGTTCGGCATTCTGCTCATCCGGTTGGCAGGTCTATCGCCAGCACGCAAGGCAGATGTCGTTGCTTCTTCCGTCAATCAGCATGGCTCAGAGCTTCCAGGTGCTTTCGCCGTGCTTGCACCAAGGTCTTTCCGGATTCGCCGATTGGAGTGATACGCAGCTACGGCGCCGCGGTGTGGATTCGCTGCCGGCGGATTCGCGCTCACCAGGCATCACAGTCTGAGCGGCAAGGCACTCAACGGTCCTTTTGCTCGTATTCCCCCGGGGGTACTGTGTATAGGTCCGCATCACGAAGAGGGAAGGTGTAAGCTACCTTCCCTCGCTCTCTTTCAAGCTCCACCCACACGACGAATTTCTTGAGCAGGTTCTGCTTGGCCTTGGTGTCAGTGCCTCTCAAAGTATCCCGCATCTCCACCAGCATAGCTTCAAGCGTTTCTAGAGGTATCGTCAGGCGCTGCGCTTGCTGGTGGCTGTGCTGGCCGAACAATGCCATCCACTCAGGGAACAGCCGCTCAGCCCGAGTAACTCGAACGGATTATTCAAGTGGAACAGCTTGTCATTGTCTGGATGAGAATATTCGGCCAGGACACCGTTGCCCATGCCCTAACATTGGTGCTGGAAGCATTCGGCATCCACTCTCCTCACAGAAACGGCACTGAGCACCGAGACGAGAACCATGGTAGAGGCGCAAACCAAGAACGACGACCAATAGATCTCTAGGTATTCGGTTTGGTAGAATGGATTGAGAAGGTACGGCAGTGCAAGGCCAAGGTACATCACAGGCGCGAGCGTCCAGTATGTCCGGGTCTGTGTCACAGGTCTATTGGCGCTGAATCTGTGTAGATATAGAGCAAATAGTTGATAGATCATCATTCCCGTTAGATACCACCCAAAGTAATTTGTAATGGGTACACCATGGTAGGCACCGCCACCCTCCCATACCCATGCCCCCTCGATCGTGGACTTGATGGGGTCAAGGCAGAGATCCCACATGACCATAATGAGACTGGCGATGACGGGAACGAGGAACAGGCTCTTCCCTTCGATGCCTGTGCCCAGCTCCCCGAGGAAGATGGTGCCCATAGTCCAGGCCAGATAGCCGGCCACGAAATAGGCAGCCGGCACGGCCAGCGGTACAGCGCCGATCCTCGCTCCGAGCAGGTCCGTGTAGTAGTAATTGCCAAAGGGAGACCCGGTCACTATGCTAACCGATTCAATGGACCAGGATACGAGGAATGTGATCCCAAAGAATATGAACAGGTTGTCCCAGCCATAGCGCTTGCTGCCATGTATCAAGACGAAAGCAAGCCAGGCCAGGCTCTGAGTGTAGTAGACTGCCTCCGCAGCATCACCGGACAGCTCAACTGGATCGAGCAATGCCAGAGCCCAATAGACAGCCACCAAAACCATCAACGGTAGGTTCTGCCTTGTCCCTGCAAGAGAGCCAGTCTTCAGGTTGGCAAGCATCTTACGCATCTCTCCACTTTGGTGGGCCTGAACAGGTCGCTGGGCGCCGGATTGCACTCTGTGACCTCGCCCCCCCACGATTGTAGCGCAAAGCGATCGGGGCGACAAGCCCGGGCCTCTCGCAGAGCGTGCCAGGTCTACCTTGCCCAATAACTCTCTCTCGTGAAACCAAGTATCAGCGTTCTTACTGCAACTTCCCAACATCTTCACGCTGGAGGAACGCTGGGATGGGGTGGCAGTCACACGCTGGGCCTTACTTGGCAGGCATAATCTCAGCCTTGCCCCCTCTTGCCTCTATTCTATCACATGTTTTGACCGATGATAACATACTTGGTATGATCCAAGACAGCAAGTCCTCACTGAACCAACACAGGCGCACACGCACCTTGCCTGGGGCACAGCGTCCTGGCCGAATATCCTCGTCCATCAGGCAGCGCGCCGATATGATGGTGTCTCATGTGACTGCCAGTGGTAATCGTGATGCAAACCACCCAATACAGGGCGAGAAACGACCTGCTCGCTCTCCAATGGCTCAACCCCCTGCAACGGCTGGCATGGGATTCTCTGCCCTATGCCCTGATGGGGTCGCGCGTGGTTGAAGTACACCTCTCGTATTCTCTCATCACACGATGCAGATGTCGATCGCCCAAGATCAGGATGTGGTCCAGGCACTCCCGTTGGACGCTGCCCAGAAATCGTTCGCAGACTGCGTTAGCCCTCGGTGCTCTGTAAGGTGTCCTCAAGACCTCAATCCCTGTCCCCGCTGGTACCCGTGCAAACGCGGCCCCATACTTGCTGTCATTGTCCCGGATCAGGAAGCGCGGTCCTTGTGCAAGTGGCGTCGCTTCCCGCAGCTGCTGAGCCAGCCAGGCATCGGTGGGATTCCTGGTCACACCGAAATGCACCAATCGTCGCGAGCCCAGATCGACGATGACGAACACGAACAACGAGCGGAAGAAGAGTTCATAGGTCTGAAGGAAATCACAGGCCCAGATCTCTATGGCATGGTTCCGCAGAAAGGTAGCCCACGTCTGTGTGGGCAACCCCGGGTTACGCATTTCATAGATGTACTTCTGAATGGTGCTTTTGCTGACCCCCTTGAGCTTGGTCAGTTGGCCAGTCTCCCGAGGCATCGGACCCAAGAAGGCAACGGGCCACGAAGCTGTGTGCGTCAGCCGGCGATTTGGCACTTGCACCGGAATGCGGTATACTGTACCCACGAGCTGGATTTGCCGGCATCCGCGTTTCTCGATATTGGTGTCACGGACGACACAAAAGGCAGAAAAGAACGACACACGCAAAGGAGGCATGTTCTATGCGACCCGTCTATGCTGTATCAGGTGGGGTGAGCAAGTTTGCCAAAGCCCGCCCTGACAAGACCTTTCCTGCGTTGGTCAAAGAGGCATATGACTATGCCCTTGACGATCTTGGACTGACACACCGCCAATTTCTGGAGATCGTGGATGGCTCCGTCGCCTCCTATTTCTCCGACCATTTCACTCGCCAACTGATGGCAGCCATCATGGCCCAGGACTACCTTGGCCTATGTCCGAAGCCGAGTCACAGAGTCGAAGGAGGCGGGGCCACAGGCGGAATCTGCTTCCAGGAAGCGTGGAAGGCCATCGCTTCGGGCTACATGGATGTCTGTCTGGCCTATGGCTTTGAGACGATGAGCCATGTGGCTACCTGGAAGGGCAACGAGTTCATCGCTCTGGCCTCGGATGTCAGTACGGACTATCCTGTGGGTGGTTTCTACTCGGGCTACTATGCCATGATGGTCACCCGCCACATGAAAGAGTTTGGCACCACGCCTGAGCAGATGGCTTACGTCTCGGTCAAGAACCACATGAACGCCTACCACAACCCCTATGCGCAAAAGCGCCAGAAGCTCAGTATCGCCGATGTGCGCAACGCGCCGATGGTTGCCTGGCCCTTGACCCGGTTGGATATCTGTGTCATGTCCGATGGGGCGGCAGCCACCGTCCTGTGCAGCGAGGAAGGTCTGGCCAAGTTGGAGAAGGCCAGCGGCCAGCGCATCCCGCGCGTCCGGGTGACCGGCATCGGCCGCGGCACCGATGCCATGCGTATGGCCGACAGGCCTCACCAGAGCTACGACGATTTCCTAAAGTACAACCTGCTGCCCAATGAGGATACCGCCGAGACCCGCGCCTACTACCAAGACTTGTGGGAGCGAGGCTTCCGCTATCCGGGCATTCACTCTTTCCGTGCCGGGCGGATGGGCTCCAAGGAAGCCTACAAGCACGCGGGCATTGCAGACCCCTTGGCTGAGATCGACTTTGTCGAACTACACGATGCTTACACCAGTTCCGAGATCCAGACCTACGAGGATATGGGACTGTGCCGCTACGGTAAGGGAGGCGCTTTTGCCGCCAGCGGCAAGGCCTTTATGCCCAGCGTGGACTATGGGCTGGATCTGGCAGAGAAGCCTGCGTGTGCGGTCAATCCCAGCGGCGGCTTGATCGCCTGCGGACATCCAGTGGGCGCAACGGGCCTGATGCAGGCGGTGTTTGCCATCTGGCAATTGCAGCACACCATTGGCAAGCACTTTGAGGATGATACGCTGCAGGTGTCCAACGCCAAACGAGGTGCCATTCACAGTCATGCTGGCACTGGCACCTACGTCACCGTCAGCATACTGGAGAAGGAGGACTAGCATGGCCAAGCACAAGATGGAAGAAACCTTTGGCGGCTATGTGCTGCACAGCGTACCATTTCCCGCCGAGCTGGACGAGGAGGCTCTGGCGCGACTCAAGGAAATGTCACCGATTCTGATCGAGCAGCCGTACAGCATTACCTATCTACACTCCTACGGCCAGGATTCACCCTGGTTTGCCGGCTTGAGTGCAGGGCACCTCCTGGCCAGCCGCGATCCTGAGACGGGCTATACCTATGGTACACCGCGCGGTCACGATATGTACACCGGTAATGAGACCGACTGGGTCGAGATCCCGGCTGAGGGTGTCGTCCACGCTTTCACTGTATGCCACTTTGGTAGCGAGGAGTTCTTGCCGGAAACGCCATACGTGCTGGTCCAAGTCGAGTTCCCGGGAGTTGATACGCTCTTCCTGGCCCGTCTCATAGGTGTGGACCCTGCCGACGCCAGCACCGACTGGATTGGTATGAAGATCAAGGGCCGGTTCCGTAGATTGAGCAAGCTCAAGCCGACGGACCTGTATTTCTATCCAGCTGATTGAGCACGGCTGTTTCAGGTGGGAGGCATCTAGCGAATCGGATTCTCCTTGTCTGGGCAGCCAGCACAGGACAGCAGGCATCTTCAGACATAGGGTCACAATATGGTTCCGAGCAAATAGCTGGCCAATCTGGCCAGTTATTTGTTTGCGGGGACTGCCATAACCAGGGGTATCCGGGTACAACAGTGGCCTGCTGTCTATGCTATTGGGGGAGTGCTGCTTTGCTCGGAGTGTTGGCAGAATAAACGCCCTTCCCCTCACGCTTGACTTTCTCTAATTATTTTGCTACAATTTTTGGGAAATTCTAGGGAGGTGTCGCGAGGCACTTGCCAAAGGGAGGGAAAGGAAAGATGAGAATCAATTTCGCTATGTGGGGCAAGGCCCTGCAGGGTGTGCCGCGCATCACCAAGGAGGAATGGGATGACCTGGACGTGGTCTCCCGCTGGCTCATTGCCACGCGTTCCATGGCGCTCGTCCTGTCTTTCATCTCGGCAACCATCGCGGGTCTGCTGGCGTTGCAGGCAGGTGAGTTCAATCTGTGGGTATGGCTTTTGCTGACGCTGGGATTGGTCATGGCCCATGGTACCAACAACCTGTTGAACGACTACACCGATTACTCGCGGGGGGTGGACAGGGGCAACTACTTTCGCGCCCAGTACGGACCGCAGCCTCTGGAGCACGGTCTGCTGACCAAGCGCCAGTTGTTGACCTATGCCGCCGTGACTGGCTTGATTGCCGTCGCGGCAGGCGCGGTGCTGGTGTGGTATAGGGGAGGATCGACCCTGATCCTGATGGCGGTGGGTGCTTTCTTTGTGCTGTTTTACACCTGGCCACTCAAGTATATTGGCTTGGGCGAGGCAGCGCTGCTGGTGATATGGGGCCCGCTCATGGTGGGCGGCGGGTACTATGTCTTCACCGGGGATTGGAGCTGGAACGTAATCATTGCTGGCCTCTCCTACTCGCTGGGGGTGACTGCTGCCCTGATGGGCAAGCACATCGACAAACTGGATGCGGATGCTGCCAAAGGGATCCGCACGCTGCCGGTTCTGCTGGGCGAGCGCCTGGCCCGCTATGTGACGGTAGCGCTGATGGGGTTGCAGTACGTGCTGGTCGCGTACCTGGTGATCATTAGCTTCTTCTTACCTGAGATGTTCTTCACGCCTGTGATGCTGGTTGTGTTCCTATCATTGCCCATGTTCTTCAAGGTTGTTCTGCCTATGTATCGCCATCCCAGGCCTGCAGAGCGACCGGAAGATTATCCCGCCGAAGCCTGGCCTCTTTGGTTCGTGGCTTCCGCCTTTACCTTCTCCCGGCGGTTCGGCATTCTGTTTCTGGGAGGGCTGATTCTCGACACTATCCTGCAACTGCTGATTCTGCCGCTCTTTTAGCGGGATGTGCTTTGACCAAATGCGTTTCTCCCGGCATATGGCTTCCGCTGACCGCGCTGTAACTGTGAAGAGGGGCTACAGGGTTCGATCCCTGTAGCCCTATTTCACTGTTCCCGGATGCTGCATCGCTCTCGATGGTGGCTCCATCGCAGCTTTTTATATGATTTATATTTGACAAATGATTGAAAATGGGATACAATTCTCATATAGTCTAGCGCTCGCCAAAGGCAATTGTAGACAGCACTATCGTGGCTGGAGCTCAGCGCGAGCAGCAAAGCGAAAGGAAGAACGCCATGAGAGAGATCTCGCGAGCAGAGCTGAAAGAAAAACTCAGTGGGTGGGAAAGACCCAAACTGGTATTCACCTTGGGCGAATGGCAATATCGCGCTGCGCACATCCCGGGCTCGTTGATTCTTTCCTGTTCCCCTAGCCTGTACGAATCGGAGGACGCGTTGAAGGATCTCGACCGGGATGACGAGATCGTGGTTTATTGCTCAACCGATGTATGTGCTGCCAGCATCTCCGTCTACTATCTCCTAGAAAAGCGTGGATATAAGAATGTCAGTCGGTACGCGGGCGGCCTCCGGGACTGGGATGAGGCCGACTATCCGCTAGAGGGGAAAATGTCCAGGGCGCACTGAGCGAGGATGCGGCCCATTACGGGGGCCAGCCGGGCGCCAGTCGTGAGCCACATCTCCACCAGCTCGCTTGAGACGAGGAGCAGGTGAAGGTATGTCAAGAACGCTGTACGACTGTCCCCGAATCTCGCGAAGGATCACGGGTACACTTTTCGCTGCCCAGAGCCTGGCCAGAGCAGCCTTTGTTGCCTCGGGTACGGTCGCTGCGCTTGTAGGGATAGCGCTCACCGGTAACCCCGCCTGGGCGGGGGCTCCGGCAGCTGTGCTACAACTGGCGGGAGCACTTGCAGCGCTGGCTGTTGCTGCGACCACGGAACGTATTGGGCGGCGCCGGGGCCTGGCCCTGGGATTGGGCGTGGGTGTACTTGGAATGGGTGTGGCTGCGGGTGCGATTGCATCTGCAGCTTTTATATTGTTCCTTGGTGGTCTGGTACTCATGGGAGTTGCCTCAGCTGCCCTCATGCTGGGGCGGTTCGCGGTGGCAGAGGTCCACCCGCCTGAACGGCGGGGACGGGCGATCTCTAAAGTGGTCATTGGCGGCGCG
>P_1C_Sed_1_UnCtyDRAFT_1000052_pt1 | contig 17642 bp, 17 predicted proteins | sample Pon1CUnioCityCA_6_FD_11282 | JGI IMG/M metagenome (IMG submission 11282) | reverse complement strand
CGATGGCAGTTGGTATTGGGGGGTTGATCAGATGGTGATAAGAGGAACGTAATGATTGTCGATGTTTTTCGCACTGCTAAATATTTAAAGATTGCCCGGGTCTATAAATTACCTCTTCCTGGGCGGGTTTTAGTCAAAGAGGGAATGAAACTCAATCCAGGCGATATCATTGCAGAGGCTGAAATTTTATCACAGGTGGTTATGCTGGATATTGCCAAAGGTTTAGGTCTTTCGGTTGAGGAGACAAAGGCTTGTTTAATTCGGGAGGTCGATGAAAACCTGGAAGAGGGGGATGTTATTGCACAATGTGAAAAAACCCTACCGCGGTTGTTTAGAGCGCCGCTTGATGGAAAAATTATCAGCTATCACAAAGGGCAAATGGCTCTTGCAACCTCAACAACAAAAATTGCGGTACATTCAAAAATGATTGGCAAAGTTGAAGCAATCATTCCAGAGTATGGGGGGGTCATTTCTACACTAGGAACCTTAATTCAAGGTATGTGGGGCAATGGGCTTGCAGGGAAAGGGAAGATAAACATTCTGGATACATCCAAATCCCTTTCTAGGCTCGAGAATCTTTCAAGCGGTCAGGTCATTGTCGGAGGTAACCTTTCGGATGCGGAATTTTTAACGAAATGCCAGGAGAAGGAGGTCGCCGGGCTGATTTTGCCTTCAATCACACCAGATCTGGAACAAGCGTCAAAAGCGGTTCCTTTTCCAATTATAAGCATTCATGGGTTTGGAAAAATTCCTTTTTCAGAGGATATATTGGCTTTGTTGAGATCCAGGGATGGTTCTGTTATAAGTGTGAATGCCTGTGAAAGGGATAGAATAAGTGGGGAGCGACCAGAGATAATTATTCCTGCAGATGAAGGAAATCTTGATAAGGAACTATCTTTTCGTAAGAAATTAGAAGTTGGCGACCGGGTACGGATGCTCTCTGGTAAAGCTGTTCACCAAACAGGCAAAGTCGTTGAAATATTCAATTCTGAACAACCCTTTGAAAACGGATTGATTCTACCAACTGCCCTGGTGAAATTACAAAGTTTGGAGAAAATTAAAGTCCCCCAAAGCAATTTACTCGTGATTGGTTGATTTTCAAGCTAAAGCTTTTAAAAAAATAAAACGATTAGATTGTTAATTTAGCAAAAACTGATTTGTGTTTAATTGTTATCAGTCGGAATGGGGGTCTGCGTATTAACCATTGAGCTGAGCAGCCACCCCAACTCACCTGCATTTGTTTCTACCTGGTACCAGAGTGATCCGTTTGAGGATATCTCTTGATTGAGGACTTCAAACAGGTCACCGTCATTGGCATAACCGATCACAGGCGCTTCAAAATCGGCTGATTCCCGAATCACCAGGCCGTTGAGCGAGTCGATAATGATAAAAAAGGTGGTTGGCTGCGGGCTGGGGGTTGATGATGGAGTTATTGTATTCGTCGGTGCCGGCGTATTTGTTAGGGTATTTGTTATTGTTGGGTTGACCCTGGTCGCTGAGGGAGAGGGTTCGATACTGGGGGAAATGGTCGCTGAAGGTTGTGTTGTAGATGTGTTAATAATGGTGCTTGTAGGGAGTGGTTTGAGAGATATTGGTAATTCGATATCGGTGAGATCGTTGAAAAAACCGCCCACAAGGACTGCTGCAGGTAGAAGTAGTGATATTAAGGCAATAGTCCATCCTGTTACCCGCCCAGGTCCAAAGCTTAAAATCATAAAGGAAAAAATCGCGACGGTGATTGCTAAAAGCAAGTGGCCCAGGCTGAGGATGAGGGCTTCCGGCCAAATTGAATTTAGACCTAAAGAAAACCCAAAGCCGGCAACTGCTACGGGAAAGAGAATTTCGTAAGTCAGTATGATGCCGATCTTCCGGGGCAATTTACCTTGTCTGAACATCAGTAAAACGCACAAAAAACTACTCAGAACAACAGCAGAAAGGTCGAGCCAATAGGGGACGCTGAATCTAGTCGCGTCCAGCCGATTAATCTGGCCAGCTTTTTGAAAATAGCCTGCGATTACACCCACTATAAAGGTTAATAAAATTGGGACGAGTAAACTGATCAGAGATTTGATCCAAAGATTTATTTTTTGAGAATGGGGGAAAAGCGCCAACGCGAAAACGGGGCTCAGAAATGGATAAGCTGTTAACCCAATGATGAGGGCAACAGGCTCATTAAAGAACAGGCTTAAACCAAAAATGATGCTCCCTAAAAGGGATAGAAGAAAAAAATTCAGGGTTGGCGAGGTTTGATCTAACAGCGAATCAAGTAATATATCCCTCTCCGCTGGGGAGGCTGCCCGTGGCTGGCGGCGAATGTGACGCTGTCTCGCGGGAGGCAGATCATTCATGTTTGTGGGTAAGGGTTCACTGCTTGGGAGGCTCATATGATAAATTCCTTCTGCAGGTCTCATTTAACATAGTTATTCTCTGTCCTCATTATAATACAGTGAAATTAATTTATGCCAAATGTTTTTACAACAGAAATGTGAATAAAATTTCTGCTGGGGTAAAATAAGGGCTATGGAAAAATTCCGATATCAAATTTTCGCTGTCCTTGTCGTTGCAATAATCTTAGTATCAGGTTTGGCAGCCTGTGATTCCTCAAATCCATCGGAAACAAGTATCCCCGAGGCATCCTTGACGCCCTCTCCACAGGTTACGGAAACAACAACTTTATCCACTGTGACACCTGTGCAGTCGGAGAAAACGGTCATCTTATTAACCTCCCCTGATGCTGAATCCCTTATGGTTTCCCGGGTCCAGGAAAGCCTTGAGAGTTTGGCGGCGGAAACCGGATTAATTTTTGCAATCCAGGAGGGGACTTCATTAGAAGTACCGGCGAATACCTCTGTATTGGTTGCCCTTGGTCAGGATATTGATGTCAACGCATTAGCAGCAAGCTATCCCGAAGTCTCATTCGTGGCAGTTGACAACAACAATGCTGCGCCATCCGGGAATTTGAGCGTTATTGGAGATCCTGTGATTGATCAACGGCGGCGTGCTTTTATGGCTGGATACCTGGCCGCGCTTATCTCAGAGGACTATAAAGTAGCAGCCCTTGTACCATCTGAGGCAAATACAACAGAAGCAGCATTAGAATCATTTGTCATCGGCGTGAGATTTTTCTGCGGTATTTGCCAGACAAAATATCCACCTTTCCAGACCTATCCTCAATGGGATGTCCTTCCAGTTGATGGACCAGCCGAAACTTACCAACCTGTGTTAGATAATTTTGAAAATCAGGGAATTGAGATCCTTTATATGCATGGTGATTTGATATCACCTTCGATAATGACCGCAATTGCTGAGCGGGGAATCTTGGTGGTTGGTGATCAACGGCCTGAAGCGTCCGGAAATAATTATGTTGGCACTGTATTTTCTGATCCTGTCCCTGTACTGAAGTTAATTTGGATGGATATCATAAGTGGAAATAGTGATCAAAAAATACCGGCATCGACTGTATTGGTGGATAGAAATCCTGACCATGTTTCTGAAGGACGTTTTCAACTTTTTATAGAGATGGTTGAGGATTTGCAGGCTGGTTTGATTTACCCAGAAGCTGTGCCCTGATCTTTGGGATCAGTGCTTTTATCTGCAGTGTCTTTAATCGGGTTACCTGTAAACAGAGCCGCTGTTGCCTGCCCCGGTTGAGATATCCCCTCTCTTTGTAAAACTTTTATCAGTGTGAGGATTAGGATTTTAAGATCCAGCCAAAGTGTTTGGTTGTCCACATACCACACATCGAGCTCGAATTTTTCTTGCCAGGTTAAGGCATTACGTCCGTGTATTTGTGCCCATCCTGTAATCCCTGGCAAAACATCATGGCGTCGAGCTTGTCTTTCATTGTAGAGGGGAAGGTATCCAATCAGCAAAGGTCGAGGTCCGACCAGACTCATCTCCCCCTTAATCACATTGAAAAGCTCGGGTAGTTCATCCAGGCTGGTGGCTCGAAGAAAACGACCGAATTTTGTGAGACGTTTTTCATCTGGTAAAGGCTTCCCAGATGAGTCCACAAGGTCTTGCATGGTGCGAAATTTATAAATTGTAAAAATTTCACCACGGTAGCCAGGCCTTTTCTGCTTGAAAAGGATAGGAAAACCATGGAATATCCCCACAAGAATAATAATAAGGATTAAAATTGGTGATAAGATAATTAATATAAATATCGTAATTACGATATCCATTATCCGTTTGACAAGAGAAGTCCCTTTCGGGAATAATTTAAATGACATTTGTACTTCATTTTACCAAATATGAATTAAATTGAAAAAAGCAGCTTTGTTCTATATGGGAATATTAACCTAAGGAAAGGAAAAATGATGGACGAGAGAATTTTGATAATTGAAGATGATGAAGAAATTCTGCGGGTTTTAAAACGGGTCCTTTGTTATGAAGGCTATGTTGTCGATACAGCGCTGACAGGCAAAGCAGGATTGACCCTAACCGAGCAACAACGACCCGACCTGGTGATTCTTGATTGGATGTTACCCAATATGGATGGCCTGGAAGTATGTCGTGAGTTACAGAAAATTGGTAATCAACCGATTTTAATGTTAACAGCTAAAGATACTACCCAGGACCGTGTTGAGGGTTTGGATGCTGGTGCAGATGATTATGTTGTAAAACCCTTTGAAATTGAGGAATTGCTTGCCAGGATTAGGGCTTTACTTCGACGGACTGCTGCAGACCGGGTCAAAGTGCTTGAATTTGAGGATTTGAAATTAGACAGCAGCACCCACAAAGCAATACGGGGTGATCGGGTCATCGATCTCACAAAAAAAGAATATGATTTGCTCGATCTATTTCTGCGCCACCCCAGGCAAGTGATGTCCCGTGAGGTCATTTTTGATCGGGTATGGGACTATGATTTTGGNGGTGAAAGTAATGTCCTGGATGTGTATATCCGTTATCTTCGACAAAAATTGGAAGATGAAGGCGAATCGAGGTTGATATACACTGTGCGAGGGGTTGGTTACGTTATGAGGGAGCCGGAAGAATAGCAGCAAAATGACCCTCCGTCTTCGCCTGACATTGTTATATGCAAGCTTACTGTGCATTGTTGTATTTTTGCTCGGCGCGGTTATGTATACAATGCTGTATGTCATCATGGTTAACCATGTTGACAGTTTACTTAATTTTTCGGCCGATCAAGCTCTGGATGCCATTTTTGTCACCCCNGGCGGCACTATTGGCTTTGAGTCTGATGAATTTGATGTTTACGACTCAACGGAATTCCAGGTTTGGTCAGAGGAGGGAGAACTTAAAGCCAGTTCAAATCCGGAAAGTACACTGAATGAAGTTTGGGATCCGGAAGAGGTGGAAAGAGATCAGCAAAACTTTCGAAATGTGACAGTTGAGGGTGTTTCTTACCGACTTTTAAGTTTCCCTTTAGAAGCTGATGGTGAATTATACGGGTGGCTGCAAGTTGGGATGCCCTTAACCGACATGCAGGAAACACAGGATGTTTTACAGCTTGTAATCAGCCTTGTGATCATCTTTGCAATATTTGCATCGGGATTTATCGGATGGTTTGTGGTAGGGAAGGGCCTGGAACCCCTCACAAACATGGCAGATACTGCCCAGAATATCACAAGCACAGACGATCTCTCGTTGAGGCTTCCTGTCGAATCAGGTCGAGTTGATGAGATTCGCCAATTAGGACTTACATTTAATAAAACCCTTGCCCGTTTAGAACGAATATTCAGGATTCAGCGTCAATTCCTGGCGGATGTCAGCCATGAACTCAGGACCCCCCTCACGGTTATTAAGGGTAATGTCGGTTTGATGCGATTGATGCATGAGTTTGATCAGGAAGCCCTAGACAGTGTTGAGTCAGAGGTGGATCGATTAACCCGTTTGGTCGGCGATTTATTATTGATGACCCAGGCAGAAACAGGCCGCCTACCGTTAGTTATGGAAGATGTAGAGATTGATGATGTGCTATTTGAGGTTTTTGAGCAGATGAAAGTACTGTCTGCTGGAAAACACAATATAAAGATTGTCAATATTGAGCCAGTCGTTATTACAGGAGATAGGGACAGGCTTAAACAAGTCTTATTGAATCTTGGCTTTAACGCCATCAAATTTACAGCTCCCGGGAAAAAGATTTGGCTGAGCCTGGAGGTTAGCAGCGATTGGGTGCAGATAAAAGTCGGGGATGAGGGTAGAGGTATCCCAAAAGCGGATGTTGGGCGTCTTTTTGACAGGTTTTACAGGGGCGATAAATCTCGTAAGCGTGATGGAAAAGAGGGAGGATTTGGTTTAGGTTTACCGATCGCGTATTGGATTGTTCGAAGCCACGGCGGCAGGATTGATGTGGAAACGGAAGTGGATGTGGGTACGACATTCACGGTTTTGCTGCCTATTACTCAGATGGATGTTCCTACCAGGCCTCTGAAAAACTCGGAAGAAGAATAAATTTCCGCTATCAGCCTTTCTAAAACAGAATACTCACTCAAAAAAATTTTGGTGGATTTGACGGTGCAGTCTTAAGAGTGACATACTTCCCTCATTTAAAATATTTATGAAAATCCAAAAATTTATTATGGCGATTAATGTTTTAAAGGTAAAATGATACTGAATTAAATCCGGTTTTNNGCGTTTTTGATGATGGTGAATCAGGCTTATTCTTGCCCTGACAAGGCTTTTTCTTGACCTTTCAATGCAAATCGGATAGACTCATAAATCGCGAATATAACGATAATTGTGCGGTTTAAAAGTCTTGCGTTTGGGGTAAGGCTTTGGTATAATCGTGCAGTCTTATGACGTTTAGGAACTTAACAATTCATTATTTTTGCCGATGTAGCTCAATGGTAGAGCAATCGCCTTGTAAGTGATAGGTTATGGGTTCGATTCCCATCATCGGCTCAGGTTGCACGTTTGCGACCGGGATTGGGTCAAAAGAAACAATCCCGATCTCGAGCGGGTAACAAACTCGCTTGATCCAGGACGGTTACCCAAGCGGACAAAGGGGACTGACTGTAAATCAGTTGGCACAGGCCTTCGTTGGTTCGAATCCAACACCGTCCACTTCTGGCAGCCCTGGCTTCCAGTCGGATCGGCTGCCCTCATAGCTCAGTCGGTAGAGCGCATTCTTGGTAAGAATGAGGTCATGGGTTCAAATCCCATTGAGGGCTTTCTGCCGAATTTTGAATTAATAGATAAAAAAGGTTGAGGCTATTAGCTAAGGAGAAAGGTTTTTATGGCCAAGGAAAAATTTGATCGCTCAAAGCCGCACCTCAACGTGGGAACAATGGGTCACATTGACCATGGGAAGACCACGCTGACAGCGGCGATAACAAAAGTTCAGGGGTTAAAGGGATTGGCAGATTATCGAGACTTTTATTCAATCGATAATGCGCCCGAGGAACGAGAACGCGGCATCACCATCAACATTTCGCATGTTGAATACCAGACGGAAAAGCGCCACTATGCGCACATCGACATGCCCGGACACCGTGACTACATCAAGAACATGATCACCGGTGCGGCGCAGGTAGATGGTGCGATCCTGGTGGTGGCGGCCCCCGATGGTGCGATGCCCCAGACGAAAGAGCACGTGTTGTTGGCACGCCAGGTGGAAGTGCCCAGCATTGTGGTATTCCTGAACAAGATCGACATGATGGACGATCCGGAATTATTGGAGCTGGTGGAGCTGGAGCTGCGAGAAATGCTGACGGGTTATGGGTTCCCCGGGGACGATATCCCGATCATTCATGGGAGTGCGCTGCATGCGTTGGAGTCAGAATCAACAGACCTGAATGCACCGGAATATGAATGCATTATTGAGCTGATGGATGCTGTTGACAACTACATACCTGAACCAGAGCGTGAAATTGACAAACCCTTCATGATGCCGATTGAGGACGTATTCTCCATCAAGGGCCGCGGCACGGTTGTAACCGGTCGTATTGACCGGGGCACGATCCATACCGGGGACCCTGTGGAAATCGTGGGTCTGCAAGAGAAGAGCATGAACTCTGTGGTGACAGGTGTTGAGATGTTCCACAAACTCCTGGACGAAGGTATGGCGGGCGACAACGTTGGTTTGCTGCTGCGCGGTATCGGTCGGGATGAGGTGGAGCGCGGTATGGTCGTCTCCAAACCTGGCAGCATCACACCCCACACCAAGTTTGAGGGAGAAGTTTACATTCTGACCCGAGAAGAGGGTGGGCGTCACAGTGCGTTCTTCACCGGTTATCGACCGCAGTTCTTCATCCGGACGATGGATGTGACCGGAACGGTGGCTCTCCCAGAAGGCGTCGAGATGGTACTGCCCGGCGACCGTGTAACAATGGAAATTGAACTGATTGTGCCGGTTGCCCTGGAAGCTGGATCGGATTTCGCTATCCGCGAAGGTGGCCTGACGGTGGGTGCTGGCGTTATCACGAAGATTATTGAGTAAGATACTTTAGGAAGGAATACGTGGTTGTCCCTGGAAAAGGGACAACCATGATAGAACAGACATGGCAAAAAAGAAAGGTGTCCGACCGGTTATCACACTGGAATGTACAGAGTGTAAGGAAAGGAACTATACGACTGAAAAGAATCGTCGTAATGATCCGAGCCGGATGGAGTTGAAAAAGTATTGTCCACGATGCAAAGAGCATACGATGCACCGTGAGGTAAAATAAGGTTGTTGAGGCTGAGCTATCGAAAGATATTTTTTGTTCGGCCTGGCAGCTAACACAGGCCAGTAGCTCAATTTGGCAGAGCACCGCTCTCCAAAAGCGGGGGTTGTGGGTTCGATTCCTACCTGGCCTGCCTAAGATTTTTCAACGCCGTCTATTTTGGGCGGCGTTTTAGCCGTAAACAAGGAGAAGCTTGTGGCGCCTAAGAAAAAAAAGTTAACAATAGCACAGAGAATCCAGCGATTTTGGCGGGAAACGATTGGCGAGTTACGGAAAGTAACCTGGCCAACACCCACAGAAGCCTGGAAGATGACCCGTATCGTATTGATTGTGATGATCGCGATGTCATTGGTCCTTGGCCTTTTGGATTTTGCATTTTCACGATTTATCACATTCATTGTTTCCCTTTAGTCTTAGGGATTTAAATCGGAAAATCAGGTAAGGTATAGATTATGGCAGCAAAAGAGAATCCAGAAGAACAAGTTCCGGAAGAAATTAAAGAAATGTCCCCTTCTGAGTCGGAAGAATCAGCCGCGCCAGCGGAGGATGCTGCTGAACCAATCACCGATTTGCTTGGAGAAAATAATGAGCAATTGGAAGAGGATGATGACCGAGCCTGGTTTGTGATTCATTGCTATTCGGGTTATGAGAATAAAGTCCGCCATAACCTCGAGCAGCGAATTGAATCGATGGGGATGAAGAATCAGATCTTTGATGTTGTTATCCCCACTCAGGAGGAGATCGAGGTCAAAGACGGCAAGCGGCGCTCAATTGAACGGCATGTTTTTCCAGGGTATGTCCTGGTAAACATGAGGATGAGTGAAGAAAGCTGGTACGTCGTGCGTAACACCCCCGGTGTGACCGGGTTTGTAGGTATGGGCGATGAACCTATTCCATTACGCCCAGAAGAAGTGTCACAGATATTGAAGCGTATGGAAGCTGAAGCACCAACAATCAAGGTGACCTACAAAATCGGCGAAAAAGTACGGATTATCGATGGGCCATTCAATGATTTCCACGGTACCGTCGACGAGATCGACATGGATCGTTCAAAGGTGCGGGTGATGGTCAATTTCTTTGGTCGTTCAACCCCGGTAGAGTTGGACTTTTTACAGGTCGAAAAAATTTAGAGGATTAGTTTTAGATAATTGTGGGAGGGTCCAGTAAACCCGTTTGAACCACAAAGGAGTATTTACGTGGCAAAGAAAGTAAAAGCAATTATTACCCTACAAATTGAAGCTGGCAAAGCGAACCCGGCACCCCCAATCGGTCCCGCATTAGCGCAGCACGGCGTCAATATTATGGCCTTCTGTAAGGATTACAACGGTCGTACAGCCTCCCGGGCTGGCGAGATTATTCCTGCAGAAATTACTATCTATCAGGATAGTTCATTCCGGTTTAAATTAAAATCACCGCCAGCAGCGATTTTGCTTGCTAAGGCAGCTGGTGTGGAAAAAGGGTCCGGGGAGCCAAATCGTGAGAAAGTGGGCACTGTAACACGTTCCCAGGTGCGTGAAATCGCGGAACAAAAGTTCAACGATATGAACGCCATCGATATTGAAGGTGCAATGCGCCAAATTGAAGGCACCGCTAAGAATATGGGCATTGTTGTCGTAGAGGATTAATTATTATTTTTCGTGGGAGGGTCGGGAGATCCGTTTGAACCACAAAGGAGTTTTCATGGCAAGTCATGGTAATAAATACCTTGAAGCAAGAGAAAAAGTCGATCGAGAAAAGTTATACGATCCGACAGAAGCCCTTGAACTGCTCAAGGAAATAAGTTTTGCAAATTTTGATGAAACTGTAGAGGTCCACTTGCGCACAAGTTTGGATCCCCGACAGGCTGATCAACAGATACGAGATGTTGTGGTATTGCCAAAGGGTCTTGGTAAAAAAGTGACTGTGGTTGTATTTGCCCAGGGTGAAGCTGCAGATGTGGCCCGTGAAGCAGGTGCAGATTTTGTCGCTGATACAGACGACGTGGTTGAAAAAATCCAGGGTGGTTGGACTGATTTTGATGTCGCAATAGCAACCCCGGACATGATGGGAACGGTTGGACGTTTGGGCCGCATCTTAGGCCCCCGTGGTTTGATGCCGAACCCCAAAGCTGGCACCGTCGTTCAAGCCGACAATATTGCTGATGCTATTGAAGAAGCAAAAGCTGGACGAATTGAATTTCGCCTGGATAAAACAGCAAATATTCACGCCCCAATCGGCAAAATTTCCTTCTCAGTGGAGGATCTTCGGGAAAATTTGGTCGCTTTTATGATTGCCGTTCGGCAGGCTCGACCGGCGGGAGCACCAGGTAATTTCATCCGAAGGGTGACAGTAGCATCTTCGATGAGCCCAGGGGTAAAAGTTGACCCCTATGCATCATCGATTACTTTGTAAGTCAATCGGATTGTGTTATAATACTTGACGCAAATCAAAACAATTGAATAAATTGAATTCTTCGCTGAAGAAAGCAGGTGCTCTGAAAAGAGCTTAATATCCCGCCGAGGTGAGGGCAAATCAAATAGATTACAATCGGAAAATACGATTAGAAGTCTTTGCCTCAGCGAAAAATTGAGGCAAAGACTTCAATGTTTTAAAAATATATTTGTGAGAGGAGGTGAACGAATTGGCGTTTACTCGTAAAGAAAAAGAAGCTATGGTGGAACAATACAGTAATTGGGTCCAGGATAGCAAAGCGTTTTTTATAATGGCTTATCAAAATATGAGCATGACGCAGGTTGATGATGCACGAGAAAAATTACGTGAAGTCAACGGCGAAATGCATGTTGTGAAAAACCGGCTTTTCAAAATTGTCATGGATGAAATGGACGTGGATTTTGAGGAAGGTTTTTGGGAGGACAACAATATGGTTGCCTTTGCATACAGCGATGCTCCAAGCGTAGCCAAAGTGATGAGTGAGATCTCGAAATCAAATGTTTTTGATATCCGACTTGGTTATATGGATGAAAAGCTGCTTTCAGCTGATCAGGTAAAATCTTTGGCAGATTTACCAACCTTGCCCGTTATGCGCGGTATTTTGCTTGGAACAATTATGGCATCCGCAACCAAACTTGTACGTACTTTGGCAGAACCAGCCCGTTCTATGGCTGCCGTTGTCAAAGCCTTCTCGGAAGAAGGACAGGCTGCAGAAAGTGCTGCCTGATGATAAATCTAAAAAACACGATGATGGTGCAAGTGCACCGAAATATATAAAAATTTGAAATTTTAGGAGAAATTAAAATGGCTGATTTAGAAAAATTGATGGATCAATTGAGTGAGCTGACCGTATTAGAGGCAGCTGAACTCGTCAAAATGTTAGAAGAAAAATGGGGNGTTTCCGCTGCAGCGCCTGTTGCCGCGATGGCTGCTCCTGCTTCTGCCGCTGAGGAAGAAGTCGAAGAACAAACTGAATTCGATGTCGTTATCAAGGGCCCCGGTCCGAAGAAGATCGAGACCATTAAGGTTATCCGCCAGCTCACAAACCTTGGTTTGGTTGACGCCAAGAATATGGCTGAAACGCCCGATTCCAAGGTTCTGGAAGCTGTTGGTAAGGATATCGCCAATGATGCCAAGGAAAAACTTGAGGCAGCTGGCGCCGAAGTCGTACTTCAGTAGAAGAAATCTACAAAAAAAGAAGCCGCTCATTTTTGAAGCGGCTTTTTTTGTTTAATCTATAAAGAAAATGAATTTTCTTACGAAATGAGGGGCTCAGACACCTTCCAACCGGCGGATGACGAGAACAACCTTTCCCTGGACCTGAACCTGTGCCGGATTATCGATAATGATAGGTTTCATAGTGGGGTTGGCTGGCTGCAAACGAATTTTGCCGTTCTCATTATAAAAATATTTAAGGGTGGTCTCATCCCGATCGGAAAGCCAAACTGCCACCATCTCACCGTTTTGAGCCTGGTTTACGGAGCGCATGATGACAATATCACCATCATTGACCATGGCATCGATCATTGAATCCCCCTGGACTTCAAGGGCGAACAAATCTTCGGTTTTCTCGCGAGGTGGGAGCAAACTTCGAGCGATGTTGATTCCCGTCTCCTGGTCGTAATAATTGAAATCTGAAGAAGGCACAGGGACCGGTTCACCAGCAACAATCCGACCAACCACAGGAATACTGAACATTTCCGTAATTTTCTCGGCAGTATCTACCAGATTACCTTCCAGGGTTTTTAGCAATTTTATCCCCCGGGAGACATTGCTTTCCCGTTCGATGTAATTCATTTCCTCGAGCTGGTTTAANTAATAATTGACAACGGAGGTTGAACTGATATTGGTATTCTCACCAATTTCCCTGATCGATGGGGGATAACCATTTTTAGTTTGAAATTTTTCTAAGAATTTCAAGATCTTTTTATGTCTTTCACCCAATCCTGTTTTTCTTCTTGCCATCATCTCAGGCTCCTTGGTCTACTATCGCTCATTTGTGCTAAATTACTTAAGATAATAATACACGAACATACGTTCGATGTCAAGGACGTGTTTGGATTTTATTATCTACAGTTCGAAAGTGAACCATTTAAACATAAGAAGTGGAGATCTTATTAAGAGCACCAGTGTCCTCACCAGCGCAGGTGGGTAGTCTTATTACTGGTTGGGGTGGAAAACTAAATCAATATGGGGTTTTCAATGAAAAAAGTTATTTGCGTCATCTTTCTCTCTGGTCATTACAGGAGGCTGAATACTGTGGACATCAGAGAAATCAAAATATGAGCATAAATAAATTCTAAATTTTTTGATTTGAGAAGGATTTATTCGGTAGAATGAAAATTAAGCGGAAAAGTTGTATCAATAAAAGAAAATAATTATTTTGGGAGGAGGATAAGTATGTTTGCAATTTTTACCAGAAATTGGTGGATTTTCTTGCTGAGGGGGATGCTTGCTGTATTATTTGGTATCCTGGCTTTGATTTGGCCAGAAATTACATTGATCACCCTTGTGATCCTGTTTGGTGTATTTGTTTTAATGGAAGGACTATTGAATTTGATAATTGGGATTGCCAGCAGCGAAGCCAACCGTCGCTGGTGGGTGACACTGATTGAGGGTGTTTTGGGCATTGCAATTGCCATTTTGACATTTATTTGGCCAGACCTGACCGCTGTCGTTCTGCTGTATTTTATTGCCGCCTGGGCGTTGATAACAGGTGTGTTAGAAATTATTGCAGCCATCAGAGTTCGCCGGATGATTGAAAATGAGTGGTTGATGATTTTGAATGGGGTGGTTTCCATCATATTTGCACTTCTCTTGTTTATCTTCCCTGGGGAGAGTGCTATAAGCCTGGTTTGGTTAATTGGACTATTTGCAATTCTTGCTGGCTTTTTATTGATCATTTTGAGTTTTCGACTTAGAAAATTTCGAAATGAGGAAGCGAGAATGGTATAAAATCTCTAGCTTACGCCGCCAGCGGGTGTTGAATTAGTAGGTCAAACAAAATCTGAAAAAATTCATTTTAAGGGAGAAGGTCTGCTGTTACCTTTCTCCCTTTACTGGTTATTATCCTTTCCAAATTCCCTCATTTCTCCTATGTTTCATACTTTCATTGAAAAGATCCGTTGGGCTTTACTGGAAGTTTTACCAGCTCTGCGGGTCAGCGGTATAATGGTGTGTTGTGTTTATTGATCGGCAAAATGTTATCAACCTTTACAAAAATGAGAAAAATACTCAACAGCTTAAAGAAATTCTTCTCCCAAATTGAATTTACAAAACGCGCCCTGTGGGATTATTTGTTCATCATTTTGGGTGCTTTGATTCAAGCTCTCGCACTCAGGCTTTTTCTTGTTCCTTCGGATCTTGTCAGCGGTGGGATCAGCGGTGTTGCACAGCTTTTCAACCATTACTCCGGCTTTCCCATTGGCTTGACTGTCCTTCTGGGAAATATCCCGTTGTTTATCCTGGGCTGGCAGTACCTAGGTGGGCCGCGTTTTGCTTTACGGACGATCCTGTCAATCCTCGCATTTTCAATATTCACTGACACGTTAATATTTTTCCTTCCAACTGAAGCCATTACAGAGGATTTGGTCCTGAATACATTGTACGGTGGATTGCTGCTGGGATTGGGGCTGGGAATTGTTTATCGGGGACGTGGCACCAGCGGAGGGACGGATATTTTGGGACGGATCCTCAACCGGCATACTGGCATCACAATTTCCCAGGCTTATTTGATCACAGATTCCCTGGTGGTATTAGGCGCAGGTTTTGTTTTTGGCTGGACAAAAGCCTTATATGGTCTTGTATTGATTTATGTCAGTGGGTTGGCAGCAGAAATTGCTTTACAGGGGACAAATATTATTCGGACAGCCATCATTGTAACTGTGAAGACAGATGAGGTTACCAGAGCGATTATGCATGATCTTGAACGGGGAGTGACGATCTTATCTGGATCGGGTGGTTATACTGGCGAACCAAAAGCGGTCATTTACACCACCGTTTCTCGCATGGAAATAAACCGTTTAAAGATCCTGGTTCATGATATTGACCCGAAAGCTTTCATGGTAATCGGTCAAGCACAGGAAGCCCTTGGCGAAGGTTTTAAACCCCTTAAAGAAGAAACGTGAAGCTTCTAGTCTTCCAGGATTGTGAAACTGGTGCTGATCTCTGCTACACCCCGAAGTGTGGCTGCCACAGAGCAATATTTCTGTTCTGAGAGTTCGATTGCCTGAGCAACGTTTTCCTCGGTCAAACCTTTCCCTTTGACAATGAATTTCATGTGAATTTTGCGAAATGTCCATGGCGGCTCCGAGTCTTGTTCGGCGCTGACATGAACTTCAAGGTGAGATAGGGGCGTGCGTTTTTTCGATAGGATATTCACAACGTCTACAGATGAGCATCCCGCCAGGGCGGACAGGATCAGTTCAGAAGGTTTCATGCCAATGTCTTCTTTGGTCGTGGACATCACCAAAGAATGACCGGTTGAGTCAGTGGATATGAATCGTTGTCCACCGGGGATCCATCGCGTTATTGTGTTAGCAGCCATTTGTTCTCCTTTTTATTTTCAATTATTTACGATATTTTGCCCACTAATTGGATTAATTCAGCCATCAATTCTCGTTGTGCTTCCGGGTCTCCCTGGTTTTGGGGTTTGATCAGGCAGTCCTTTGCCACCTCTTGTGTGAAGGTAAGGCTGGCTGATCGGATGCCTTCCCGAATAGCGATGAGTTGCTGAAGGATTTCGCGGCAGTCACGGTTGGCATCGATCATTTTTTGGACACCGCGTAATTGTCCTTCGATCCGAGAGAGCCTGTGTTTTATATTTTCTTTGATTTGTGGATCAGATGTATTGATCATTTTAATTAATTCAAGCCGCCGGCTTGATGAGGGTTAGCCAGCTCAGCTAAAGCCCCCGGAGCTGCTGCAGGATGAACCAGTGGATATGCTGGACCCACGGCTGCTGAAAGAGGCTACTTTAGATAGTCTCCGGTTGGTGTGGTTTGACTTGCATCCCGGGCATTCCGGGGAATTGATATTAGGGTCAGAAAACCCCATTAGTTTTTCAAATTCTTTGCCGCATTCGCTGCATTGATACTCATAAATAGGCATATAAAATTACATCCTCCATGATACTATACTGGGGTATAGTATATTTTATTGCCCTGTAGCTGTCAAGTGGATTATTTGTTTTGCAGGATCATTATCTTATCCCCAATAGTGACGGGAAAGAGTATTTTGGGATGGATTGGATTGAATAATCCTTTCCTGTGATGATTGAATCCGCAGCCAGCAATCCGCTCTGGATTGCCGGGTAAATACCCTCCCATATCTCGGGTTGCCAGGCCAAGGGCATCACCGATCAAAAAGACATTATCTCGTTGGATTTCTGGATCTTGATGACGCCGATAATAACTGTAACCTGAGGGTTGGAAAGAATGGTTCCTGACCAATCCAATTCTGTCTAATTTTCTGATGAAACTTTGCCAGTAATGGTGAAGGTTTTTTCCTTGTTTTCTAAACCCATCAGCGCTTCCACCGATGCCTACATTGATTATGCTGTCTTTCTTGGGCACATACCAGGCATAGCCTGGCAGTCCGTTTTCAAAGAACCTTAGATGACATCGTTTATCCTCCGCAGGGTAGGTGAACTCTTCTTCTTGTGCAATAATGAGTGCTCGATCTCCTGCACTGCTCACAATTGGGAAAAACGCCCTCCGAACCGGACAATGTGTCCCGCCTGCCCCAACCAGGAATTTCCCCTGGTAGGTGTCATCGATGGTGTATAAGCCATTTTTTTCTTCAATACACTTAACCTGGTGACGAAGACAGTTAACATCCGATCTTTTGAGCAGCCAGTTGTCAAATCCAATCCGGCGGATGGCATACTGGTTGGCTGGAAGCTGGAAGCTTATCCTACGTATGGAGATTTGAAATGAGGAAAACTTTGTGTGGCTGTAAGGATAATCTTCCGGTGATATCTCAAGATGTCTGAAAACAGAGGGTGTGATCCACCCAGCACATGTTTTTTGACGCGGGAAAGAAGCCTTATCAAGGATTAAGCAATTAAACCCAGCCCGGTTTAACTGCCAGGCACAGGTTGACCCTGCAGGTCCGCCGCCGACTATCAGCACATCGGTCTTAATCATTTTTATCCAAACCGGCATTCAGGCTGCGGCGTGCCCAGTCGTTTCATTACAATTTGCCAGAGCTGATGTGATCGTGAGCGGAAGCCGCCGGCACTGCTCAACAAGTAATAATTCCACATCCTTTTGAAGCGTTCTCCATACTTTTCTTTCAGTTCTGGCCAGGCATTGTTAAAATTCTCATGCCATGCTAGCAAAGTCCGATCGTAATCAGGACCAAAATTGTGCCAATCCTCCATCACGAATTTTTCTTCCATTGCTTCGCCAAGTTGGGCGATGGAAGGCAGCATTCCGTTAGGGAAAATATATTTATCTGACCAGGGATTCCCTGAAGTAATGCTCCTGTTGCTTCCAATGGTATGGATGAAAGCAATGCCATCAGGCTTCAGGCACCGATCCACAACGTCCATAGAAGTTTTATAGTTTTTGTAGCCTACAT
>P_1C_Sed_1_UnCtyDRAFT_1000051_pt1 | contig 17708 bp, 14 predicted proteins | sample Pon1CUnioCityCA_6_FD_11282 | JGI IMG/M metagenome (IMG submission 11282) | reverse complement strand
CCCGCCAGTCGCGGCATTGGCGGCACACCTGACAATGCCAGGTGCAGCTATCCTCTACTACGTCGTTCCAGCAGAAGGAATACCAATAGCCTCCACCGCATTCTGGGCAAAGGTACATGCCCAACAGCTTCTCTAGAGGCACACTCTCGTGTCCACAGGGCAGCTCGTAGGCTGTCCTCATCTCTCGATCAGTGAGGGCCTTGCACGCCTCGATATTTTGGATCGTGCAGACGGTCAGGTTTTCGACATCGATCCCGTTCAGTGGATTCTGGCAATCCGTGCAGCCACAGTGTTCATCGCAAGGTTCGTTGTTCTTGAGACAGTTGCACCGATAGGTTTGGCAGCCTGTCTTGCAGTTGCAATGGTGTTCTTTTTTCACACTGGCACTCCCTGATAAGGTGGCAGGTTGTCGCACGTCTCGGACGCAGGTTCTCTCGGTCGCTCATTTAGGTGCGGCGTCGGCTTGATCCATCAACTCCTTCGCCCGAGCCAGGAAATACGTGTTTAGCTCGTCCAACGACAGCGGCTTGACCATCTGGGGAAGCACTCTGACACTTTCTACCTGTGCGAGAGCCATGGCCAGCCAATAGTCATCCATGCCGACATGTTTTCTACGCGCGAGTCTTACCAGTTGGTCGAATGGTAGGAACTCTCGAACAACGAAATACACGTCCACAAAGTCTTTCGGTTCAGCCCGGTCGAATAGCGCCGAGAGCTTGTTGCAGGCAATGTCCGTGGGGTTGTCGACCCAGAGATTCAGTTCCGGGTCCAGGCGGGTTGGCTCCAGGCGGTAGGGACTGTCCTGGGCAAAATCGAATTCAACCCGCTCGCCACCGGGAGATGCAACAAATGCCTCCAGAAACGTGCCTAATGTCCGGGTGAATGTGATCTCCAGGCCGAGCCGGCTGGCAATTTCCTGCATTATTGGCGGCACTTGTGCCACGGCTGTGGGATTCTCTGTGAAGAGGTCCAGATCCACCGAATAGCGGTGGTGGAGATACAATGCTGCCAACGCTGTACCTCCTGTGAGAAAGAACTCCCCCCGAAGTGGGGACTGGCCAATCTCGCGGAGGAGCCTACGCTGCAGGGGTGTCAGCAAATCCATGGCGCAACCTAACATCCGGAAAGCTGAAATACCATTCCCAGAACTGGCGAATCCTATCGGGGAGTACTAGGTGGGGCAGATAGGCATAGATGGTACGCAGGCCGAGCCCCCGGATATCTTCCAGGCATCCCCGAGTCAACACTCGTGCGACGTACCATCGTCGGAATGCCTCGTCCTGATTTTCATCGTCCGGTATCTCGTAATCCCATACAAGGTCGGGATTTATGGGCAATACGTCTCGACCTGCCACAGTGCTTTCCTCCTGCCTGTATTCTACCATGATGCGACCTGCAGTGCAACACCCACTCTCCCGGGTGCTGCGAATCTGAAAGAGCCGAGGCATTCACCCCGGCTTCCATCTTGCTCAAACACAGAGATTGGACCAATCTAGGCTCTATCCTTCCAGCCGCGCGTACTCCTCCTCGATCACACTCTCATCCAGCTTCCTGAACAACGGCGCCGGCGGGCGCAGCGCCTGGCCCGGTGGCAGTGCGCTCTTCGTCCAGGTGCCGATGGCGCCCGTGTGATCGTAGGTCAGCGCCTCGTGCGCCCGCGTCTCCTCCTGGTACTCGACCACCTGCTGCGTGCCAAAGAGCTGCCCCTCATACCCCAGGTACTCGTGGAGCTGCTGCGCCGTGTGCGGTAGGATCGGCGCCAGGAGCGTCTTCAGGTTATCCACGACGCGTAGGATGACGTACACCGTCGTCGCCGCGGCCGCTGGATCCTCCTTGATCTGGAACCAGGGCGCCTTGCGGTCGAGATAGCCGTTGGCTTCGCGGGCCAAGGCCAGCGCCTCGCCCAACGCCGCCCGGAACTTGCAGGCGTTGTACAGCTCGCCGACTGTATCAAAGCCAGCCTCTACCTGGGCCAATAGCGCCCGGTCCTCGTCGTCGAGTTCGCCCGGCTCGGGCACCACCCCGTCGAAGCGCTTGTAGGCGAACGACAGCATGCGGTTCGCCAGGTTGCCCCAGGTGGCCACCAACTCGTTGTTGTTGCGCTCGACGAAATCCTCCCAGGAGAACTCGGTGTCGCGAGTCTCCGGCAGGGTGGCCGTCAGGTAGAAGCGCAGAGCGTCGGGGTCGTACTTGCCCAGGAAGTAGGGCACCTCCACAGCGGTGCCGCGACTCTTGCTGAACTTGCTTCCCTTAAAGTTGAGGTATTCATGGTCACAAGGGGGAAATGGCTTTCGGTTTGACGGCGCGGCTGACAATCTGCCGAGTACGTAAAATGTAGCGTTTGTAATCTTCCAGGTCCTGGGCTATAATGCTGCTCAACAAAAGGACTGGACCATGAACGAGAGGAATACGATCGGATGGGAAGTCGAGCAGTTAGTCAAGGCACGGCTGTTCCCTGACGAGCAGGCCGTCGTTCGCAGCGCCTTAATGGGGTGATATCGTGAGCAATGATCAAACGTTGACACTGAGCGAGGCTGTCGAGCGGGTTTTGGGTCAGGTGGATGGCCCGATTGCGGTGGAAGAATTGTGCGAACGCGTCTTGACGCTCTGGCCATCGAAGGCCAAGAATCCCCGATCCAACATACGCACTCACCTTCGCCAGGATCACGCCGGCAAGACCCTGGTATTTGTGAACACCGACACCGTTGTGCCACTGCCCATCGCCATGCATGGAGTGCGATTCCGCGTTCCTCTCGACCGTGGCGAGGTCAACCGGGGGATGCTTATCATCCGACCGGCCTTCAACATCTTTTTGCCGCACGAGATCGAGCCTGAAGCCATTCACCTGGAAGATCAGCGAGGCCGCTCCCTGCCTGTGCGCGTAATCACCGTCCGCGGGCAGGTCAACACGCCCTTTGGAACACAACCAACCGAGTATGCAGCTTTTGACCTTTCGGACTGGTTCCGCGCCCAAGGCGTCCGTCGCAACGATAGCATCCTGGTAACCGTCGAGGACTGGACAGAGGGCCGTTTTCGCCTGGAGCACGAGCCCGTTAAGCGCCGGCGCAATGCAGAGATCGAGCGCCTGGACCGGGAACTGGCGGATCTGCTGTTCGACATGCTGGAAAACAGCCGCTACGAAAAAATACGGGTCCGGGTCGCTGTGCCGACCGCCTACGCCCGCCTGTCCGATCCGGATGGCTATCCCGGCAACCACTGGATCGAAGTCGTTCAGCGCGATGAGCGGATGAGAACGGACGGTTGGGATATCGCCTACAGCGATTGGCGCTCGCCATGGGAGAGCATATTCTCAGAGGAAGAGGGCAAGCCAGAAGTAGACTTTTCTGACGCGCAAAGCCGGCAGGTGTACCGCTTCAAAGCTGCGCTGTGGCATCGCGCAGGCTTGTGGCGCAGGATCGAGATCCAGGGCGAACAGACCCTGGCTGAATTAGATGCCATCTTGCGCGATGCCTTTGAGCACGATTCTTTCGATCACATGAGCGGTTTTTGGAAGCGAGTCCGCCGCGGCAAGAGCAGGCGGTTCCGGGAGGTGGATGTAGGAGACATCAATCCCTTCTGTGAAGGAAGTGGGTCCGAGGTGCACATTGCGGGCCTGGGCCTGGAACCTGGTGACGAACTCAAGTACGTGTACGACTTTGGGGATTGGATCGAGCATCGCATCACCCTGGAAGAGATCGTCGAGCCTGAGACAGCGGTCGAGTACCCGCGGATCGTTGCTCAAAACAAGCCGCGATACCGTACCTGCGAAACGTGTCGGGCGCAGGGGCGCAAGACGCGAGCCACCTGGATCTGTCTGGAGTGCTCCAACCGTGAGGGGCGCGCGGTGGAGCTATGTGAGGAATGCCTGGTTCGGGAACATGAAGATCACTATGCAGAAGAAATCCTGTACTGAGGTCGAGTGGTTCTACGCTTATGCAGGCGGAAAGGGGACCGCTCAGAGCTCATCTCGAACAAAAGGGAAAGATGATGCCTAACCCGAGCTTGACCGAAGCCACCATTCGCAACCTGACCACGGCCGAATCTTTCAGGCGCGGGCAGGAATACCTACGGGCTGGCGCAGTTCTCGAAGTTGAGCAGCGCGACGACCTTCTCCTGGCAGAGGTGGAAGGCAGCGAGTACGAGCCCTACCAGGTTCGGGTCAGGTTGGATGCAGGGGGCGTCGTGGATGCAGATTGTACCTGTCCCTACAACTGGGGCGGGTACTGCAAGCACATCGTTGCCGTGCTTCTGACGCTGGTGCAACAGCCGGATCGAGTTACAGAGCGCACTCCGGTCGGTTCGTTGCTATCCGGCCTGGAGCGGGAAGCCCTGCTTGGCGTGCTGACCGATCTGTTGGCCGCCCATTCGCACCTGGTCGATTGGGTGGAAGCTCGCATCGCTGTACAAGAGGGAGCCAAGCAGGAAAAACCTGCGGTTGGTGCCGGGCCGCGCCAACGCGAGACAGCCCTCGATCCCAAGCCTTTCCAGCGTCAGGTGCGCAGCATCCTGCGCGGCCTGGGACAGATGCGTCCTTCCGAAGCGTACTGGGCTACAGGGGGCACGGTGGATGGGGTTCGGGAAGTCATGATGCAGGCCCAACCTTTCCTGGAAGCCGGAGATGGGCGCAACGCCCTGGTCATCCTGGAAGCAGTGGCGGACGAGTATGTGGATACGTGGTACGAGTTCGATGACTCGGACGGCGAGTTGGGGGCGCTTTTCGGTGAGCTGGGCCCCATGTTTGCCGAGGCGCTGCTCAGCGCGGACCTTTCCTCTGCCGAGCGCAAGTCGTGGGCTGCCAGGTTGACCGACTGGCAGGCTGAGATCGACGACTATGGCATCGATGAGGGGTTCGACGCAGCCATCGCCGCTGCCGAGTTGTGCTGGGACTATCCTCCGCTGCAACGAGCGCTGGCTGGACAGATTACCGAATTGGGGGCCTGGGAGGACGAAGCACCCTGGTATGCCGACGAGCTGACCGTGGCCCGGCTCAACGTCCTGGAACGCAAGGGACGGTTCGAGGAATACCTCAACCTGGCGCAGGCTGAAGGCCAGACGAGCCTGTACGTCACCATGCTGGTCAAGGCCGGCCGGGTTAAGGAGGCGGTTGCCTACGGATTGACGCACACGACGAGCAGCGACCAGGCGCTGGCGCTCGCCCAGTCCCTGCGAACACATAATCACATCCACGATGCGTTACGCGTCGCCGAGCACGGTCTGTCGTTGCCCGGTTCGATCGTAGTACTAGCCCACTGGCTGCGCGACCTGGCTTCCGGTCTGGGCGAGAACCGCCTAGCGCTAAAGGCAGCACGGACTGCTTACGCAACCTCACCATCCCTGGCTGATTATCAAGCGGTGCAGTCCCTGGCTGGTGAGGATTGGCCCCGAATCCAGCCCGAGTTGTTGGACCGTCTCGCTCAGACCTCGAGTGCCTCTACCAAGGTGGAGATCTATTTGCATGAGGGCATGGTGGAGCAGGCCATCCGGGCAATTGACGGGGATCGATATTCAGGGTACAGCACGGTGGAAAAAGTGGTAGATGCAGCCTGGCAGTCGCATCCTGACTGGGTGATCCGACAGTGCAAGGCGCAAGCCGAGCCGATCATGGATGAGGGCAAGTCCCGGCTCTACCACCACGCCGTCCGTTGGCTCGGCAAGGCCCGCCAGGCGTACCTGGGCGCGGGAAGGAGCGAGGAGTGGCATGCCTACTTGCGAGAGCTTATCAGCAAACACTACCGCAAGTACTCGCTGCGTCCTCAGCTTGAAGCACTGCGTTGACCCGCGCTACCAAGAGGTCGAGTCATCGGGAGTGAATAGATAATGCGCGCATCCATCCCTTGATGGCCTGCACCTCATAGGATCATAGATTCTGCAGTGGGAGTTGCACGGACTTGGTCTCCGAAGCAATCCCGTACCCAATTGCTTTGTATCCAGTTCGTCGCCTCGCATGCATCTTGACCAACACCGGGACATTCACGTCCACGTAATCGTAGATGATCACTTCTTTCTTGGACTCGTTCAGCCGGTGAAGCCGGCCGGCATACTGAGTCAAGGTTCCCCGCCACGAGATCGGCAATGCCATAAACAGCGTATCCAACTCGTCGTTGTCAAATCCCTCACCCAGGTACCGCCCTGTTGCCACAATCACACGCGCCTCGTCAGTTGGAACGCTGGCGATTTGTTCCACGAGTTTCTGCCGCTGCCGCTTACCCATCCCACCTCTCATCACGAAGATTTTCGGGATATGCGGAGCAAGCAGATTGGCGAGCACATCGACATGCTCTCGACGCTCGGTCATTACTACGGGAAAACGTTTTGCCCGAGTCGCAGCCACTACATCCTGGACGATTAGATTGTTGCGTTCCTCGTCCTGGGCTAGCAGGGAGTACACTTCCTGAATCGAGTATGAGGCTTCACTCTGAAGATAGGGCGGAAGCCGAAAGTTGGTAGGACGAACCACGACCTTGTGGTCAAAGGGGCGTTTCTCTGCTTGCCGTCGGGCATCCACTCGATAGCGCACCGGGCCACACTGCATAAAGATGATCGGGTGGTGTCCGTCTTTCCGGGTAACTGTCGCCGACAAACCGGTGATGTATCTGGCCTTGGTCTGTCGAACGACCTGTTCAAAGCTGACGGCCGAGATGTGGTGGCACTCGTCGATGATGACACAGCCGTACTTGTCGACGACATCGTCGACAAGGCCTTTCCGATACAGGCTCTGGATCATTGCGACGTCAACCCGCTCCGTTGGATTTCGTTTGCCGGCGCCGATTTGGCCAATCTCATGCGACGAGACATCGAGAAACCTGCTCAACGCCTGGATCCACTGATCGAGTAGCTGTTGGCGGTGGACCACCACGAGTGTATTGACCTTGCGCCGAGCAATCAGATAAGCTGCCACGACCGTTTTGCCAAAGGCGGTGGAAGCGGACAAAACGCCGATGTCCTGCTGCAGCAATGCGTCGGCGGCTTGCTTCTGTTCGGCTCGCAGTGTCCCGTGGAACTCGAGATCCACGGGGGTTCCGCCGAATCGTTGATCGACGAGCGTCACATCAACTTTCAACGACTCGAACAAGTCGAGCAGTTCGTCGAGGCAGCCACGTGGCAAGCCCAGGTGTTTCGGAAAATCCTCGCAACAACTGATGACCCGTGGCTTGCCGAACGTTGAAAAGCGCATTGCCTGCGCGCGATAGAATTCCGGGTTCTGAAAAGCGGCCAGGCGGATCAAACGGTTGCGAAGAGAAGGTGTGAGGTCAGCCTTCGGAACATAGACCTGGTTGCCGAGCATCAGATCTACATGGTCAGGCAACGGGCCGACGACGGGCGGATCTTTGCTTCGTCTCGACGGCGGTGCTGCCCAGGGCTGGTCCTCGTGTTCATCTGTGACGGGAAGGCGCACACCCAGAAACTCGTCCTGGCTTTCGACGAAGGACTCGACTTCTTGACGCGAAATCCGACGGATCGACGAGAGGAAAGCCCATTGATCGGGATACGGGGTGAGGGTCTCGTCCAGAAAAACGCTGTTGCCATTCTCGCGCGGCTTTTTCTGCAATGGCAGCGCGATCAGGTTGCCAAAGCCACCTTTTGGCAGCGTGTCCTGGCTGGGAAACAAACGGTCGTAGGAATCCAAGCCGATCTCGGGCCGGCCCTCCATCGTCTGGCTCAGAAGGAGCGCGCCCAGTCTGCGTGCCAGGGCTGCCGGAATGGGCTCGGAAAAGAAGAACCAAATGTGACCGCCATCCCCCGAACGCGATCTCTCCAGTGCGATAGGGAGAGCCGCAAGCTCACACGTCTCCCAAAACGCTTTCGCGTCTTCTTTCCACGACGCTTTATCCAGGTCAACCGCCAGGAACCAGCAGGTCTCGTCGAGGAGCATGGGATAGACGCCCATCGTAAAGTCTCGCTTCGAGATGTCGTGGGGGTCTACGCCCAGAAGATGGTTTGTCACCACCTCGTCTGTAATTGGAGGAAAGTCACGGGCGGTGCAGTCGTCGCACCGTCCCTTCGGCTTTTTGCAGATCCCGCTGACCCATTCGTTACGGCAAACGGGCTGATAACCCGTCTTGCCTGTCCTACGGCTCTCAAATCTACGAGCATAGACGTCGTCGCGACCGCGAAACAAGCTACGAAAGAGGTCGATTTTCGCTTCCGCAGATGATTGATTGGTTATGGCTGGTGGCGCGATCTGATCTGCATCTTGCTGGGCGTGGAGAATCACGGCCCTTTCTTGGCGCAGCTCGGCAAGTTGACCAAGCAACTGCTCTCTCCGGGCATTCAGCTTGGACAACTCGCTTTCCGTTTCGGAAAGCATCCGGGTGATTTCAGACAGGTTTTTCACTCGCCTCCGACCTTCATTGCGAGCGGGTCAGTTCAGCAATGACTCTCAGCAGCCGCTCAATTTCCTGCTCCAGCTCGCGCACGTACTCCTCGAGTTGCCTTTGCGTCTGCTGATTGTGCTCAAGGGTATTGTGCAGCTGCTGTACTTCGGCTCGCTGGAGCCGCAGATCTACCAACTGGCTACGGTTCAGCCGCAGACGTTGGATGTGAAACCATGCACGTTTCGTCAAGCCGATCAACCGGCCATCTGGGAGGGAGTCAATATGCGTAGATACATCGTCGCGTCGCGGATGAAGGAGCATCAATTCCGGACTTGCCCCAGGAGGCGGCCAATAATCGCCTTTGAAGGCGTTGCACGTACGGCAGGCATAGACCAAGTTTTCCAACCTGTCCTGGCCGCCTTGTGATTGAGGGAGGAAGTGGTCGATTTCCAACTGCCCCCCCGGACTCGGTTTCAGATACGCCGCAGTACCCGCACCGAAAGCCATAGAGCGCGCGGATGTTCTGACGGAGGGTCTCGGAGACCATTATGACACAGTCAACGGTTCGCCAGTAATGAGTTGGTAGGTCTTTTGCATAGCCCGGTGGCGGCGTTGCAGGTCGTGGAGCAGATGCCGTGCATCGGCCAGCCATCGTTCCTGCTGAGCAATCAGGTCAACCAGTTGTTCATTCGCTGCCTCGCTCTCCTGTAGCTTGAGACGCAAGGCAGCCTGTTCCTCTCGAATGCGTGCCAGAGCAGGGGCTAGCCGCTCTCGCTCTTCGGCTTCAACCACCCCTAGCAACGCCCTCAGCTCAGCCTCGCCCGCTTCATCCAAGGTCCCACTCAGTTCAGCAGCACGCAGCGCGTCAAGCCGAGCTTGCTTTTCGCCATCCCATTCCATCTTGATCGCCTTTCCGCACACACCCTTCTTGAACAACCCCATCAATAATACACCAGTTACCATCCAGATTCTAGCACACGTTGCTAACTCAGTCAAACAGGAAAGGCCACTCTTGAACGGCGATCGGGCTTACGGCATTCAAGTCTAAAAGAGCCGGGGTCCTTGCCCCGGCTCTTTTCGAATACTTGTCTCCCTACCCTTCCAACCGCGCGTACTCCTCCTCGACCACGCTCTCGTCCAACTTCCTGAACAGCGGCGCCGGCTCGCGCAACGCCTGTCCCGGTGGCAACTCACTCGCCGCCCACTTGCCGACAGCGCCCGTGTGGTCATACGTCAGCGCCTCATGACCCCGCGTCTCCTCTTCATACGTCTCCACGGATAGCGTGCCGAAGAGCTGGCCATCGTACCCAAGGTACTCGTGCAGCTTCTGTGTCCTGTGCGTTAGCACAGGCGTGTGGGGCAGGATCGGCGCCAGGATCGTCTTCAGATTGTCAACAACCCGTAGGATGACGTACACCGTCGTCGCCGCTGCAGCCGGATCCTCCTTGATCTGGAACCAGGGCGCCTTGCGATCCAGGTCTGCACTGAGCGTAGCGAACGTGTCTCCGTTGGCCTCGCGGGCCAGGGCTAGACACTCGCCCAGGGCGGCACGGAACTTGCAAGCGTTGTACAGATCGCCCACGGTCTCGAACCCGGCCTCCACCTTCTTCAGCAGCGCCCGGTCCTCGTCGTCGGGTGCGCCCGGCTCGGGCGCCTTGCCGTCGAAGCGCTTGTAGGCAAAGCTCAGCATGCGGTTGGCCAGGTTGCCCCAGGTGGCCACAAGCTCGTTGTTGTTCCGCTCGAGGAAATCCTCCCACGAGAACTCGGTGTCCCTGGTCTCGGGGAAAGTGGCGGTCAGGTAGAAGCGCAGGGCGTCGGGGTCGTACTTGCTCAGGAAGTAGGGCACCTCGACGGCGGCACCGCGGCTCTTGCTGAACTTCCCACCCCTGAAGTTGAGGTATTCACGGTCGCAATGTACAAAAAGATGATGTGCAATTGGACCCTGAAGTCTTGGGGCTGACCCAGTCCCACCGCCGCGGTCCGTTCCTTCTGACATCGCGACTTGTCCTTCACGTAGTTGAGTGACAATTGCCATCAAATCGAAACGATGCTATAATGGAACCAGACATTGCAGCGAGGCTCGAATGGAACACGGCAATCACGGATGGACCTTCGACCTGGAAGCCATTCGTTTGCAGGTGCAAGATGGGAACTATGCAGTCCGTCCCCATGCTATGCAACACGCTGTGAAGGAAGGCTTCTCGGTGAGAGATATGCTTCATGCTGTCCTTCATGGTCTGTTGGTAGAGGAGTATCCGGAGCGCCAGCGAGGACTCGTATATGCCGACATCTCGGTTGAAGAGGTGATCATCCCGTTGCACGTGGTGTGTGAGCATCGTCGCCGAGACGAGCCTGTGGATTTTGTGACAGCCTATATCGCGACAGGTGAAGAATGGGAAACACCGACTCGAAGAAAGCGCAAGAAGCGATGAAGGGGATGATTCAAGTTTGCTCTGAGTGCGGGACTCGAACTGAGTTACGAGAGATCAGCATCGAGTTTGAGCGCAAGGGCGTGCAAGCGACCATGTCAGGAATCCCGGCGATGGTCTGTCCACAGTGCGGTGAGGAGTATGTGCCTGGTGAAATCGCGAGTGCAGTGGTAGACACTGTGTCGCGCACCATTGATGGCACCGCGGATCTACTGAAACAGACCCAAGCTTTCCGTCGGGAACTGCTTCCTGCCGGGCGAGTGACGATGCAAGAGTGCCTGGAACTGGCCGTCGCCTGAGAGAAACGTAGGTGCTTGCTTCAGATCATCGCGTGAGATAGAAAGAGCCGGGGTTCATGTCCCGGCTCTTTTTTGACTCTGCAAACTGCTACCTTTCCAACCGCGCATACTCCTCTTCGATCACACTCTCATCCAACTTCCGGAACAACGGCGCCGGCTGGCGCAGCGCCTGCCCCGGCGGCAGGTCACTCACCGCCCACGTGCCGATGGCGCCCGTGTGATCGTACGTCAGCGCCCGGTGGCTCTTCGTATCCTCCTCGTACTCCACCACCTCCTGCGTGCCAAAGAGCTGACCGTCATACCCCAGGTACTCGTGCAGCTTTTGCGCCGTATGCGGCAGGATCGGCGCCAGGATCGTCTTCAGGTTGTCGATGACGCGCAGGATGACGTACACGCTGGTTGCTGCGGCCTTGGGATCCTCCTTGATCTGGAACCAGGGCGCCTTGCGGTCCAGGTAGCCGTTGGCCTCCCGGGCCAGGGCCAGGGCTTCGCCCAAAGCAGCACGGAACTTGCAGGCGTTGTACAGCTCGCCTACGGTGTCGAATCCAGCCTCTACTTGGGCCAGGAGCGCCCGGTCCTCGTCATCGAGTTCACCCGGCTCGGGCACCTTCCCGTCGAAGCGCTTGTAGGCAAAGCTGAGCATGCGATTGGCCAGGTTGCCCCACGTCGCCACCAGCTCGTTGTTGTTCCGCTCGACAAAGTCCTCCCACGAGAACTCGGTGTCCCGCGTCTCGGGTGCGGTGGCCGTCAGGTAGAAGCGCAAGGCATCGGGATCGTACCTCTCCAAGAAGTAGGGCACTTCCACGAACGCGCCGCGGCTCTTGCTTAGCTTGGTTCCCTTAAAGTTGAGGTATTCGTTCGCTGGCACATCATAGGGCACGTTTAGGTCCGTCTCGCACTCGTCACAGTAGAGCTGCCTAACTGCCAGCAGCTCGGCCGGCCAGATCACAGTGTGGAAGGGGATATTGTCCTTCCCGATAAAGTAGTAGGTCCGTGCCTCAGGATCGTACCACCATGCCTTCCAGGCCTCAGGCGTCCCCTGGTTCTTCGCCCATTCGACGCTGGCCGAAAAGTAGCCGATCACCGCCTCGAACCACACGTACAGGCACTTGCCTTCGTAGCCCGGCAGCGGGATCGGGATGCCCCAGTCGATGTCGCGGGTGATGGGCCGTCCATGCAGTTCTTTTACATAGTTGCGGGCAAAGTTGATGACATTGGGCCGCCAGTGATCCTTGTCGTCGTGGAGATAATCCTCCAGCTTGTCAGTGAGCTTGGCCAGATCGAGGAAGTAGTGCTCGGTCTCGCGCAGCTCCAGATCGGTGTCGCCGCTAGCCTTGCTGCGCGGATTGATCAGTTCCGTCGGCTCCAGCAGTTTGCCGCAGTTGTCGCACTGGTCGCCTCGAGCGTCTGGCGAGCCACAATGCGGACACTCGCCCTCCACGTACCGGTCCGGCAGGAATCGACCCTCCTGGGCGCTGTAGAGCTGCTGCTGCACCTCCTTGTACAGGTAGCCATTCTCGCGGATCTTGAGAAAGATGTCCTGGGACACGCGATGGTGGTTTTCGGTGTCGGTGTGCGTGAACAAGTCAAAGGTCAGCCCGATCTCCTGGTAGGTCTCCAGGAACGTCTGGTGGTAGCGCTCAAAGATCTCCCGCGGCGCGACGCCCTCCTCGTTGGCGCGCACAGTGATCGGCGTGCCGTGGGCGTCAGACCCGGATACCATAAGCACGTCGTTGCCGATCAGGCGGTGATAGCGGGCAAAAATATCCGGCGGTAAATAGGCCCCAGCCAGGTGACCCAGGTGTTGGTACCCGTTCGCATAAGGCCAGGCCACGCCGATCAGTATCTTCCGTCGTTCTTCATTGGTGGCCATTGTACTCCTCCTTTCAAAGAAAAAAGAGCGGGGAGTTCCCCCGCTCTGGTTTGGCCAATTAGGCGATTCTGCGCGACTTGTTGCATGGATCGCATGCAGAATCAGACGGCAAGGGACTCAGTCTGGATATAGCAAGCGCATGAGGGGGCAAGCCCCCATGAGGCCCTTGGCGGCTGAGAAATGACGGAGCGTATTCAGTTGCCACAATTTCGTATCGTTGAACATGCTCCTCCTCACGACCCCATTCTACCACAAACCTCAGAAAAACGCAAGTGCGGATCGATCTGCCCGTTGCCAAAGGCCGGAAAGGGTGGTATAATCCGCCGCGAGGAGAACCATGGAACAGCTATTGCTCTTTTTGCCTTTTCTGGTGCCGGTCATCGTTGCCAACTATGCCGAGCGGCACCGCCGGTCGCCATACACGTTGGAAAGCCCGCGCGCCAGTAAGAACCTGGACCTGGCGCTTCGGTACCTGCCCTATGGTGTGCTGATCGTCATCAACGTCGGCCTGATCGGCCTGTCGGCGTTGGCCCTCTTGAACTCGCTGGCCCTGATGGTCATGCCCGAGATGGCAGAGCCCGGCATCCAGGCCGGTGGCTGGTTGGCGATGTCGGCGGCCTCCTTCATCAGCGGGGTTGCTGCATTCCTGCCTCTTCTGCCCCAGATCCGGCAGAGGCTGGCTCGCTGGGTGCCTATCGACCCCGATTCACTGGTTCATATGACGGCCCTTGCCTTCGCCATCTATCAGATCGGCCTGAGTTTGGGACAGATGGCCCTCATTGGCGACCTGGAGAACCTGGCAAGTGCAGACGCGGTGCTGACCATCTGGGACGTCGTCCTTTCCGGCGTGCCCTTTGTGATCTTTGCGCTGGCAGGTGTCGGGCTTCTCATCCGGCGCCAGGGTCGGGATACCTGGCAGCGGCTGGGCCTGCGCCGTCCCACCTGGAAGCAGCTCATTGCTGCCCTCGTGATCGCCGGTTTGCTGCTGGGCTTTGACTTTCTGGTGAGTTGGGTCTGGCAGGCGATCGACCCTGCTGGGTATGAATTGCTGGACAAGGTGAATGAGAACCTCTTTGGCGGCCTGGCAACCGTGGGAGGCGCGATCGCCCTGGGTCTCTCTGCCGGGATCAGCGAGGAGCTGCTCTTCCGCGGTGCCATCCAGCCCCGGCTTGGCCTGCTGCTGACGACCCTCCTCTTTGCCCTCGGCCATCTGCAATACGGGCTGACTCTGGCTACCCTGCAGGTCTTTATCATCGGCCTGGTGCTTGGCCTGATGCGCAAGCGGACGGGTAGCGTCGTGCTCTGCATAGTCACCCATGCGGCCTATAACATGGTGGGCACTCTCCTGGGAATGGCATAGCGCATGGGCAAGGCGGACCTCGGCGAGCGCTTGAAGAGGCTGGGCCTGCACCGGGGGCTGGGCAAGGTCCGGTCGCGCCCCCGGCGGCGCGGTCCAGCCATCGAGGAACTGCTCTCCGGTCAGATCGTCGATACTGACCACGGCCCTTTCTTCCTCTACCGCGAGGGGCACGGGCTCGACGCGCGCCACGGGCAGCATGCCCTGGCTGACCTGCTGGCCCATCCGCAGCAGGCGGCAGCCCTCCTGGCCCGCGACGAGCGTCTGTCTGGCGTCGATTTCCGGCGCATGGCCTTCATCGATACCGAGACTACTGGCCTGGCGGGCGGCACAGGCACGTACGCTTTCCTCGTCGGTGTGGGCGTGTTCGACGAGGAAGGGTTCTCCATCCACCAGTTCTTCATGCGCGACTACGATGAGGAACTGGCCATGCTCCATGCCCTTGGCGAGTTGCTTGATGGGCTGGAGGCAGTGGTCAGCTTCAACGGAAAGAGCTTTGACCTGCCCCTCCTGGAAACGCGCTTCATCATGGCCCGCCAGCCGCCGCGCTTGATCGACGCACCTCACCTCGACCTGCTGCCCGTCGCCCGCCGCTTCTGGAAGTATCGCCTCGATTCATGCGCCCTGTCCTCGCTGGAGACAGAAGTTCTCGGTGTGCAGCGCACCGAGGATGACGTGCCTGGCTGGCTGATCCCTGGCCTATACGTCGACTATGCCCGCAGCGGCGATTCGCGCGAGATGCCCCGCATCTTCTATCACAACGCGCAGGACATCCTTTCCCTGGTCACCCTCACAGCGCGGATGTGCGATCTCCTGTCCGCACCGCTCCCTCCGGACGCTGACGTGCCGGGCGAGGATCTGTATGGCCTGGCCCGGCTCCTCAATGAGCTGGGTCAGAGCGATCGGGCCGAAGCAGCCTTTGAGCAGTCGGCCCTGACCAGCCAGAGCGAGCAGGTCCGCGAGATGGCCATGCGCGACCTGGCCTATCTTCTCAAGCGGCAGGAGCGCCGCGAGGAGGCTCTCCCCTGGTGGCAGCAACTGGTCGAGAGCAGGACATCCGTGTATGCTTGCGAGGAACTGGCCAAGCATTACGAGTGGCAGGATGCGGACCTGGCGCAAGCGGTGGCCTGGACGGAGCAGGCGATTGCCCTGGCCGGGGCGTGGGCGCCCGGTTCCAAGCGGCGGGACACCTTGGCCCAGCTCGAACACCGGCTGGAGCGGCTCAACCGCAAGCTGTCCCTTGCCGAAGAGCCAGACGATGAATCACCTGACTAGCTCCTCCCCTTCCCAGGGTGGTAGCATTGTCTCCTGTCAGACCTAACTAACTGAGCCTTGTCATCGCGAGGTCAGCCATGGTGTGTGCTGCCAGACTGTCTCCAATGACATCCGGATCTGTCATTGCGACGAGCGAGCGACTTTGGCGAGCGAGGAAGCAATCTCCACTCTCCCAGGAGTAGACTGCTTCCCCGACGCCTGGAATGACCGGCTCTGCTGCAGCCCTAGCACTCTCCTTGGCTTCTCCGTGTACAAAAGACCGGGCCATCCTCATCGGAATGGCCCGGTCTGCATTCTCGTCAGGAACCGAATCTGGAATCAGAACTCCAGCAATTGCTCCAATCCCAGCTCGCGCAGGCACTCTGCCGTTGGCGCGCCGGTCTCCGATTCCCAGCCCATCACCTCGTAGAAACGTCGCTTGAACCGCTCCAGGTCCTCGCTGTCGATGGCGCTGCCCTCGATCGGCCCGCTTTCAAAGGCGGTCATCACCCGCTTGGGAAGCCGGTCGTCCGCCGCGGTGAGACCCTCCCTCAGGTTGAACAGGCGGGCCAGCGTCTGCGCGCGGGCGCCCACGTCCAGGATATCGTGGATGCTGTACTCCTGCCCGCTTACGCCGGAGAGCGCCTCAGCCATGTGAGAGTAGTCGTAGCTATAGAACATGCAGATCAGGCCGCAATCCTCAAAGTGCGACCAGTTCAGCTCGGTCTGGAATATCTTGAGCTTGTCCTCGTCGAGTACATCCCGCGGCACGGGACCGATCGGCTCGCTCAGTGCCGAGTTCACCCGCCGGAGCGAACCTCCGTCTCGCGCATACGACGTGTCGTGTATATTCATCATGTGATCCGCGCCAACCGGGGCCACCGCGTAGCCAACCCCCAAACCATGCTTGAGGCGCGGCTCGTGCATCGGCAGCTCCTGGCCCTTGACCGTGACGTTGAACGGCTGTGAGGCCGGGCCAAAGCGATCTGCCATACGGTCCACGCCTTCGGCCATAATGTCGCCAAAGCCCTCCCGCCGGGCGATCATCTCTACGGAGCGCACCAGGTTCTCCCCGTCACCCCAGTGGAACTCCAACCCACCGGTGTCGTCGGCCGTCAGGATGCCGTTCTCGAAGCATTCCATCACAAACGCGATCGACATCCCAGCCGAGATCACGTCCAGGCCATAGGCGTTGGACAGCTCGTTGGCCTTGCACACCGCCAGATTGTCCGAGACGCCGCAGGCAGAGCCAAAGGCGCCCATCGCTTCGTACTCGGGCCCGCCATAGACCGGGTCGAGGCTGCGGTTCGGATCCTCGTCCACATGCTCAAAGACCTGCTTGCAGCTCACCGGGCAGCCCTGGCAGGTGTCGCGTCCCTTGTAGAACATCTCGTAGTTGCGCTCGCCGCTTAATAGCTCCGCCTGCTCGAACACCGGCTCGCCAAAGTTCCGGGTCGGCAGGTTGCCTTGCAGGGAGCCGCCCACCAGGCCGTCCTGCGTGCCGCGGCCGATGCCGGCTGTCGCCCAGCCCATCAGCTTTTTATAATTCTCGCCAAACCAGCGGGAGACTTCCGTCACCCGCGCCCGGTCGGCGACCTCTACCGTCCCCGTGCCGCGGACGGCTACCGCCTTCAGGTTCTTGGAGCCCATCAGTGCGCCCATGCCGTTGCGCCCTGCCGCGCGGTTGACGTCGTGTATCACCGCCGCGTAGCGCACCAGGTTCTCCCCTGCAGGACCGATCTGGGCGACCCTGACCCGCTCATCGCCCAACTCCTCGCGGATGGCATCCTGCGCAGGCGCGGTAGCCATCCCCCATAGATTGTCGGCGGGGTGGATCTCCGCTTCTCCATCGTGGACCCAGAGATAGACGGGCGACTGGGCGCGGCCCTTGATCACCAGCGCATCGAATCCTGCGCGCTTGAACTCGTGGCCCCACCAGCCTCCTACCTCGGAACTCCCCAATCCACCGGTGAGTGGCGACTTGCCTCCCACTGCATGCCGGCCCGCGCCCGGAAAGTTGGTACCCTGCATAATACCAGGCGCAAAGATCAGCAGGTTCTCGGGGCTCAGGGCTTCGGTCCCCTGCGGCAGGTCGCGCAGCAGCAGGTAGGCGATGACCGCCCGCCCGCCGACCAGTAGCCGGTAAAATTCCTCGGGGGGATGCTCCACGCGCGTCTCCCC
>P_1C_Sed_1_UnCtyDRAFT_1000049_pt1 | contig 18030 bp, 14 predicted proteins | sample Pon1CUnioCityCA_6_FD_11282 | JGI IMG/M metagenome (IMG submission 11282) | reverse complement strand
AAGCGTTGATCGACCAGGGTGCAACCTCATTAATACTGGACTTACGCAATAACGGCGGTGGATTGGTTGAGGCTGGCACAGCAATAGCGAACTTATTCCTTGAAACGGGGGATATTCTCCATCAGCAATATAATCGCAGCAAAGAAGAGATCTTTTCTCTAAAGGAACCGGGGCCCTTTACTGAGATCCCATTGATCCTAATGGTCAACGGAAATACTGCCAGCTCAGCTGAAATTGTCGCAGGTGCCATTAAAAAGTTTGATCGGGCACCAATTATTGGAAGCCCAACCTTTGGAAAAACCAGCATTCAGTATATCTTTGACTTAAATGACGGATCCAGTGTTCACATCACCAGCGGTAAATGGTGGATCCCTGGGGTTTCTTTCCCCCTTGAACCGGATTATGCTGTTGAAGATGATGCTGCTGGTATTGCGGTACTCCAAAAAGCAATTGAAATATTAAATGCACAGTGATTCAATTTCTGACACTTTTTAATAGAAATAATTCTTCAAGGAAATAAATTACATTTAGATTGAAATCGAAGCTTTTTTTGATCTCTAATTTCTCTTGATGATTAATTTTATTTTCATCTACTTTATCATCAACGATATCTTCAATTATTTCATACCGTAATGAGGAGACAAATGCCCAACAAATCTGCATTCCTATGTGGTTTGTATCGCTTCATTTGGCAAAGAAAAACGTAAAAGATCCTAATAGATAGCTCTTTACCGAAAGATTTTGATATCTCATTCGGAAATGGATGCAGCTTCATACTCAGGAAGTAAAGATTCCGCATCTCGAATGACTGGAATTGCTAAACCAACAGGTGTGAGTCCAGCAATCAGGATTCCAGTCAGGAGAGTCAGCAATGACATCCCTGCGCCTGAACCGGTGCCAACAAATTTTTGGAATATTGGCACTAACAAGCCGCCAGGCATCATCGCGGGTTCGAAGACCTCTTCAGCTAATGGACCGGCAATCAGTGTCCCTAAAGGGATCATCAAACGAGAAAGCGTGATGCGAGCGGACATAACTCTCCCCTGGACATCGGGTGGAACTTTCGAAAGCCATACTGGCGCCAGGCAGCCATTGAGAATGGGGATAAAAAAGTAAAAGAAAAATGCCCCTGGAATCCATGTGAAAAGGTCATAGCCCAAACCAAAAATTACCCGACCCAACAATCCACAAAGAGCCATGGAAATCAGCGCATATCGCACCTTCTGCTTTGGACCTCCCCAAACGCTGATGATAATTCCTCCGATCACCGCACCGATGCTCAACAGCGCTTCTATGCCACTAAGTGTAAATTGGTCTCCACCTGTACGAGCTAATACTATCGCGGGGATCAAAACATTCCCAATGGTTGCAAACAGATTAGCGGACATCCAGATCGATTGCAACCCTCTAAAACTTGGTCTTGAAATAATGAATTTGAATCCATAAAACATATCCTCAAGCAAATTTCCCCCTGCTGCTTTGCCAACTTCCGTTTCAGATGGTTGGGGAATGTAAACGATACTTATTGTAATGACAGCCAATCCAAAAGTCGCCAAATCAATCATTAGAATCTCACGAAGATCAGCAATTGCTAAAAAACCCGCAGCAGCAATTGGCGCAAAAATGCTCGAGGCAGTTCCAGCCAACTCTTGCATACCGCTTGCCCGACTGTAATGCTTTTTAGGAACAAGCAGAGTCATTGAACTCATTAATGCTGGAACCTGAACACTATCTGCAATACCTATAATTACACCAACAATGTAAATATGCCAAATTTCAAGGTTTCCCATATGATCAATGATCAGCATCCCAAGGGTAGCTATCCCAGCCAGGGAATCACTGGCGATAAGCAGAAATTTTCGTGAAAATCGATCAGCCAATGCACCACTCAAGGGACCAAAAATTAACATTGGGAAGGTGGCAAAAAAAGCAGAAATGGCTAAAGCAGTAGGAGATTCGGTTTTCTGAAAGACCCATATCGTCAGAGCAAAACTGGTCATACCGGACCCAAACAAGGAAGCAAATTGACCTGCCCAAATCGTCAAAAAACCACGGAATCCTTTTATTCCTCTTTTCTTCATCCTGGACACCTCCTTTTAGAAATCAGGCAATTCAATTAGCTGATTAAGAGTTTCTGCAGAAAACCATTTGCCTCTCGACATAACTCCCCGAGGAGTACGAAGTGTTTCAATATCAGTTAAAGGATTTTCTAAAACAAGGACCAGGTCTGCCCGGTTACCAACTTCAATGGTTCCAAAATTCCCCTCTCCAACCATCCTATCCACAATAATTGCCGGATTCACTGTAGCTGTTTTCAAAGCTTCATATGGTGTGAATCCATTCTCAATTAAAATATTCAGTTCATCATGAATTGAATATCCTGGAACAATCCCCATTCCGCCAGTACCTGAATCCGTTCCAAGTAAAAGTAAGACCCCCTCAGCCTGCAATCCTTTTAAAATCCAGCAATCAATCACATATTTATAGGCACAAAGCGCTTCAACACCTTTGCACTGCATTTGGTGCTTCTCTTCACCTCGCTGAAAAATTTTTATATAGCCTGATTCAAAATACTTGCTTTCAGAACGTTTAAGGAATTCCTCTGGTTGAAATAATTTCATATTGATGATATCATCAATAACCATCGTCGTAGAGACTGGAATGTTACTAGATTTCAGCAGTTCTGCAATTTGCCGCAACGAGTCCTCATTTTCTTCCAGGAAATGAGTATCATTGGCGGTTACATCCAGATCGAACTGAAGCATCGCTGACTCAGCAAGATAATGCATCCATTCTTCTGGAGACAACTTCTGATCCCTATCAAATTGGATAAATTCAAAAAGCAATTCTTCAACATGGGCGATCTCATCCATTCCTTCAGTAAGAATGCCATCCAATCCCACTGTATACGGGATATGACCTGCAGTGTACATTCCTAAGCTTTCTGCTTCCTCCATTGATTGATGGAAATCATCCCTGGATAAATAAGAATACAATTTAAGGAAATCGAAGCCCAGCTCATTGTTCCTGTCTACAATACCTGCCGGATCGTCCAATGGACTTGCATAGAGCAGTTCCCCAGAGGCATAAATTGTTGGCCCAATACGTTTGCCTGTAATTATCTCCTCTCGCCATTGAAGGGCATAATCAATGGGTAAACCAGAGGGTGAAAAATCCCTGATAGTCGTCACCCCATTAGCAAGATAAAGATACAAAGGGTGCACCGGCCATATTTCTCGATCCTCCCAGTCAGCTCGAGTATGTATGTGCATGTCTGCCAATCCGGGTATCAGGTATGCTCCGTTGCCATTGATCTCCTGTGCTTGCTTTGGAATTTTGATTTCATCTGAATCACCTATCCCAATAATTGTTGAACCTGATATCAAGACAGTCTGATTTTCCAAAACATCCTCATTCTTCATAGGAATTAAATTGACATGTGTAAAAACTATTTCCGCCTCTCCAGCTTGACTGCAATTGGATAACAATAGAGTGACCAAAGGAATAATCATCCAATGAAGGATTTTTCTCGAATTAATCATGATTTTCTTCCCTTATTAATACATCGTTCATATTCAATCCCTGACCATCCCAGTTCAGGATCAACTTTTGTTTCTCTCACTTTCTCAAAACCCATCTTCTCATAAAAGTGCTGATTCCGGACAGCCCAACTGGGGGTTCCTAGTGTCCATCTGGTGACATCTGGATGCAATTTAAACATTTCAGCCATAGCAGCCTGACCTATTCCAAGATTTTGAAAGTCTGGGTCCACCCAAATCCGTCCAATTTCAAAATGCTGGTCGCCGAGATCAAACATAATCAATCCACCGACAACTTTTCCATTGTAAAGAATCTTGTAATAATGGGTGTGGATGATCCAATAGGAATTCCATTTCAATGAATTGTATCCAGGTGGTCCCTCCAAGCTGGAGCCAGGAGGTTTATTTTTATTGTCATCCACAAATGTACGGATCTGAATCTCTGTCAGGGTTTCTACATCACATTTTTGAGCTTTCATAAGATCAATCATTTTTCTTCCTTCGAAATATTCTGTACAAGCCCAGAAAAATATTGAAGCGGGGTACTCGTCGAAGATAATTCCTATATGTTTTGCCAAAGTGAGTAAGACAGTATTCTTCTTCCTTGATGGTTTGAAGATAAAAGAATATGATGGTTAATATAGCCAGGACCAAAATAATTAGGTTTTGTGATAGAAGCGAAAACCCAACAGCCAGCAACATGTAACCCAAATATTGAGGATGGCGTACGACAGCAAATAAACTTCTATCAGCGACTTTGCTGGTCTGCATGTAAACTTGCCCATCTTTCTTCTTATGTCCAGAAAGCAGAAAAAATGGAGTAAATATGAAAACTGGCGCTGTTAGTAAGCTTATTACACCTGGGATCCGTAAATGTGGATAATGGCCACGAGGTAAAAACTGACTTGCTGCTATCAAGATTATGAGCAAAGCTGAGGCTAACCAGGCAAAAACCTTAGGGGGAGATTTTGTTTTTTCTGTTGTTGATAATATTACTTTCATAATTGACCACCTTATACTTTATGACAATTTTGTTGATTTTTTGATTTATTCAAGTTGAAAAACTTGAGGAACAAACCGGCTAGAATCAGCAGAGATGTTATAACAAAAGTTACACATAAAATACTGAAACCTCCAAATAAGGGAAGCGCCACATTCCAGATTACACAAAGAAACTCCCAGAAATAATTTGGCCCAAGGGCAACAAGCATTTCTTTATTATTTTTCTCATCCAGGTTATCACAGGAAAATATATATGTGCCAGGTTCTTTGACTGTGATACTCATGATCAGGACACCAAAGCTTTGAGTGCTCAATCGGAATCTATTTGTTTTGACATAATCTGGGACAGCTTTAATAACCTCTCCTGTTTTTTTGGAGATAAGCCTGCAATCAATTTTTGGAGGTATCTCCAATTCGCTGTAATTTTGATCCGATAATTTACGGATGTGATAAATTCCATATGCACCGCAGCGTTTTAAATTCACATCCTTTCCACCAGGGACAACGAGTTGATGCCTTCCCTGTTTGTAAGCTGTTGCAATCTTCGTGGGGTATAAACGGATATCCGACTGACGAAAAATCATCAGAGATGTGACTGAACCAATCAGACAAATTAAGGCTGCTATGATGAATAACCATCGTTGTGAAGAGTGATTGTTAGCTTTCATAATTCTTTTCTCCATTAAGCAATAGATTGCCAGGTTGAGTGTTGGGAAGCCAGCGCTGGCTGAAATACCTAACCCATCCAATCAATATTAAAGCTGCAACAGGAAGATTGATCAGTGTATAGAAGATTTGTGTTTTAGCTGAAGCATAAAATTGAAAATAATGCGTAAATGATCCGATAAACATATTAACCAGGAAGTGGAAAAGCATAGCAGGAAACAGGCTGTCAGCTTTTAGGACCATGTATCCGTAGAAGAATCCAAGTGCTGAACCGAAGATCACCTGTCGAAGGACAAAATTTGGTGGTGTGCCACCTAATAGATTTAGAAAGTGGAAAAAACCAAAACCAAGCGCAGTGATCAGGATGGCATTCCTAATTGAATACTTCTTCATAAACAAAACCAGACTAACACCTCTCCAGGAAATTTCTTCGAAAATTGATGGGAAGGCGATAATCCAACTCAGCGATTGTGGCGGAAGATCTACCTTAAGATTGATAACATGGCGAAAAAAGTATGAATTAATAGGCAATCCCAAAGATAAACGATAGATAAAGGAATTGGCAGATAAGAGAAGCAGCAAGATCAAGGAACTTGAAATGCCCAGTATCAACAATGGTAAAAACGGCTGGAAATGGGATAATCGAATATCATCCAGGTATTGTCTAAATGTTGTTTTCCCATTCGGTAATTGAAGAACAAAGGGCACAATCAGGAAGAGCAGAATGATATGCGCAAGGGTGGGGGTGATCAGTGGACGGTAGGACGCTTGGCCTGGAACACCAAGCCGATTTGCTAATACTATAACAAGTAATAAAACCAGGATGCTAATGATCCATGTTAAAAGCAGACTAACCCATGGATGCTCGTACAGATGGTTCTTTATTTGATCCTGTGATTTCAACTTTTCAGACAGCATATTCTCCTCTTATTCTTCTATGTATGTACAAAAAGCATAACAATAAAGGCAATAAAATACACGAGTCCAAGGAGAGGAATTAAACAAAACTCTGGAAAGGTTTTATCACCTATCCAGAGTATGTGTTTGTTATTTTATTACAAAGTTGTTTGCTTTACTTTCTTCCAGGAATTAATATGGGATCTGTCNGGAACAATAAATCTAATCCCCTCGGACGATCCCCTCCCGCCAGGCATAAACTGCTGCCTGAGTGCGGTCCGCAAGATGAAGTTTGCTTAAAATATTACTGACATGGCCTTTTACGGTCCCGATGCTGATCACAAGCTCATCAGCAATTTTTTGATTTGGATACCCCCTGGCAATCAGGGATAGGACTTCAAATTCTCTTTCGGTTAAACTCGTAAACAAATTATCTTGAACAGGCTGCTCTCCGCTAAATTGTTTTATCACCCGAGCAGCGACTCTTGGATGGAGTGTGGCTTCACCTCTGGCTGCCCTATGGATCGCTTCAACCAATTCCCGAGCTTTGACATCTTTGAGTAAATAAGAGATCGCCCCAGCCTTTAAAGCAGGAAAGATATGCTCATCTTGATGATATGAAGTTAACACGATGATTTGCGTCCGGGGGCTGACATCCTTAACCTTCCGCGTGGCCTCAACGCCATCCATCCCGGGCATGACCAGATCCATTAAAACCACATCCGGTATGTGTTCGCGAGCCAACTCTACGGCATCCTCACCTCTACTCGCTTCTGCAACAACAACCAAGTCTGTTTGAGCTGCTAAGTAACCAATAGCACCTTTACGTACCATTTCATGGTCATCCACAATCATAATCGTAATGGGATCAGACATTCAGTCCTCCTTTAATTTTAAATTGGAAAAATAACCTTGATCTGTGTTCCATGCCCGGTCGAACTGGTGATTGAGAAATCTCCATCTAATGATTCTGCTCGTTCACGCATCGAGTCTAACCCGATACCATTAAAACGTTTTTGGGCGTCAAAGCCGCTTCCATCATCTTGAATTTCTAATTCAACACAATTTTCTCTGTAATTAAGGCTTACCTGGACCTGATCTGCTGTACTGTGCCTGGCAACATTTGCCAGGGCTTCCTGCATGATACGGTATATGGCTTGCTTAACTTCCAGGGAAATTTCGGAGAAACCAATCACATTCATAGTGGCTTTAATCCCTGCCTGGTGAGCCCATTCGATCATGTACTCATTAAGGTATTCATCAAATTCACCAGCCTTTATGGAGGGCGGCCTTAATTCGTGGATCAAATCTGTTAGCTCTCCACGAACCGAATCTACCAGGTTATCCGCCTCCACAAGGTGATTTTTCGCACTTTGGGGATCCTGCTCAAAAAGCGTTAATGCGGTGCCAAGATGAAAAGAAGCCGCCAATGCCTCTTGTTTTGCGCTGTCATGCAAATCACGAGCAAGTCGGTTGCGTTCCTCTGAAACAGCCATCTCCTGACTTCTTCTGAGGTGGTGCTGTAATTGTTCTGCCATATGATTAAGACGATCCCCAAGTTGGCTGATTTCATCACCTGTTGGATCAGTAATAAATTCGGAAAAATCTCCCTGGCTCCAGGCTTCCGTCACCTCTGAAACCTTTCGCAATCGTTGGGTCATCCCTTTTGCTGTAAGAAAACCAAACAGGGTGCCAATTAATCCAGCTGCCAGCAGCAGAATTATTGCAGTCTGACTAAGTACTGCCAGGACATTCGCAGGAATATCGTTTTCAGTTGGAAGGCTTTCGAAGTAAATAACGCCGACGCCCAAAACTTCCTGATTTTTCTCATCATAATAGGGAATAGCAAAATAGAAACTTTCATTAGGTTCAATGGTAACAAATAATCGCTCTGGATCAACTTCTCCTGCAAGGGCGGTTTCTAAAACCGACTCCAATCTTGGTAGTGTACCAAGCTTAAAAGGCTTGCCAATCAGATTTTCAGAGACTAATTCTGTATTTGAAGTACCTATTAAATTTCCATTTGGATCTAGAATAAAGACACTGCCCCGACCGGTTGTTCTGACTCTTATCTCAAGATCCCCAATTTGGAATAAATCAAAAAAAGTAATCTGAAGCTCATCGTCCCTCAATAACATGGATAGCAGTTCTGTATCTATTGGCTCTTGCGACAGGATGTAGCGCCATTCTGGTGGGACATTCTGGCTGACAATTTGTATCCAAGCTTTTGGAGACAGCACACCATTTAAGATATCAATGGGTACGAGCACTTTAGAGAAAAGCAAGTACCCAATAATCAATATTATTATGAACAATGAACCCACCGTTACAGCAGTATAACTAGTGGTAAGTTTCCACTGCAAAAGTTTGAAGAAATTGCGAATTCGTTTTAAAAAACTCATGATGATCTACAGGCAGGTTGAAAAATTTGATGAAACCTAATTATTAGTATAATACAAAACAATTTAAGGCTCACCTATCTTGAGACCTGTTTTGCATCTTACCAACGATGGATACATTGAGGATTTAAAAAAATAATCAAATCGCAAATCAATTACACTTTTCTCAATCAATTATTTTTTTTTGAACCAGAACATTTTTCTTTGATTTTTATATTTTGATGAAGGTTTGTTTATCCAACCAAGTTTTGAATGGCGACAGAGGATTTCCATCAGCATCTTTAATTTTCAGACCGGATAATGATAGGATTATAGAATTGTCTTTTTTGGCAAGAGTTAAAAAATTTTTTTTATGGACATCTGGTCTTTATAGACAATATTCAGGCTGGGACATCATTCACCACACCTTATTCAGTATTAAATTCTCCCTAACACCTAATCAACTGATCACTTGATTATCTGATAACCTTTTTCAGCTTAATCTCTTCCGGGCAACCTGGATTATCTGTTCGTGAACGTCGATAAACTTCAAAACCAAGGGAATAATAAAAAGCTCTGGTTGCATCATAAGGCGCATACTCCACCGAGTCACCAAGGGTATAAGTGGCTAATTCATCGATCCCTCTTTGCTTACAGTAATCCGCGGCTGCACCAACCAGGGCGCGCCCAATGCCCTGATAATGATAATCGGGAGTGACACCCATCCAGCCGATGTTAACCCGCCCTTCCGCCACAAAAAGGGTGATAAACCCAATCACCTTCTCACCATCCAGTGCAATAAAACCATCCTGATACCTCAAATCGATAGGAATTACCCGTTGGCGAGAATCCGCATCAAACCAGGCTGGTAGAGATCCAGCCACTGCAGCAGCACCCTTAACATATTTTGGTGAAAGTTCTTTGATTTGATAATTCAAAATAAGCATCCTGCCTATTCAGATATTGAGTAGGATTTCAACAGCCTTTCATAATCCCCAGGTTTGTCAACATCCAGTAAAATCCTGCCATCAATCCAGGGCAGCCAATCAACTTTAAACAGGTTGATCAATGTTCGACCCCCGCGATCCCCGGTAATTTTCGCCAAAGCTGAAAATGCCTCACGGCTGAAGAGCAAAGGATTACCTCTCTGGCCATCAACCATGGGTGCAGTGATTGTCATTCGGTTTTGCCTGAACCGATCCAACAATTCGATGATCAACTGAGATGGTAGTTGAGGTTGATCACACAACAGGAATAAAGCACTGTCACATTTCTCAGAAACGGCATTTATCCCCAATCTCACAGAAGTGGATTGTCCATTTTTCCAATTCGGGTTAAGGTGAATTTGTACCGGCAAACCACTCAAAGCTTTTGTTACCTGATCGTGATTAGCCCCTGTGATAACAATGAGCGGCGCTAAGCCGGCTTCTAAGGCAGTCTCAGCCACCTGGCGGATGAAGGGCTTACCATGCCAATCCAGAAGCTGCTTGGGCCTTTGCAGGCGTTCACTCCCACCTGCTGCCAGGATGACACCAGCGGTCTGGCTGTAAACAGATTGGATATAACCTGTGGATCCTGGCTGCTCTATTGAGCCAATCAAAATCCGATCATAGGTGCCGGTTAATCTTCGTGCAATCCTCCCCCCTTTCGAGGATAAAACATCATCATCCGCCTGGTTGAGGAACAGAATTTTTTCGCTGCCAATTGGAATTCCTTTCAATCCCCCATCTTTAGATTCCAGTAATTGGATAACGTCACACACACGGATCGGGTTGGTCAACGCCAACCCTGTAATAGAAGAAAAAATTTCCGGTCGATGGACATAGGTTTCAACCAAAGGTTTCCCTAAAGCTGATAAACCTGCCAGGAGAATCACACGATCAACGCCCATCGGAATGACAGGTTCATATTCCGCAGGGGCTTTTATGTCACGCTGCCTTGCGCCATCCCCTTCAATCAACAAATTTAGATTATTATCTTTGCAAATTGATTGTAATTTAGCAAGGGTTTCTCCAGCCAGTCCATGCAAACGTTGATCATCCCCTTCAGGACCGGTGAACAATATTTTCCCCCCCTTGGTAAACAGAATTTCATCAATATCCCCAGGCTGTTGGACAATGTAGTGAAAATCTGCTAATCCGGATTGCCATGCTCCCAAATGCGTAGTTGCCGTCAGGATAACCGGTCCTTCAAGCTCTTTTGCAAGGGCAAACATGGTGCTGGTTTTACCGCCAGCACCAACAAAAACAACTGATTCACCTTTCCCTATATCAATTACTTTGACAAGGTTCACTGGTGATTAACCTTCCCAGAGGTGAGATCGGATCCTTTCCTGGGTCAGGATCGCTTCTAAAACACCGCCCCCAATTGCAAGTGATTTTTCGGAGACATACCAGCACCTGAATGTTTCAGGCCTCGGATCAATATCACCGACTTTCATACCTTTTCTGGCACTGATGCCTGAATGGATTAACCCCCGTACAACACCATCAAAGGGTGCGGGCACCGTTTCCCCACCCACAAATAAAATTGGGGCACCAGCTTTGACCGTATCACCAATTTCTACCTGAGTCAGGACCTCCCCGGCAGCCGGCGCATGCAGCACCCGTTCTTTTGCGTAAGCCTGGACTTTTCCAGGAACTCCGGTGTCCGGTTCTGGACTCCCTTCCCAATAAACCCGTCCTAAGAAATGTCCTCGATTGGTTTCAACTGCTGCATGGCAATTATTACCAACAACAAAACCAGGACCAAGTCCTATCACCATCTCAGCCATATCGAGGGGGATATCAACATAGCGCTTCCGCATTCGAGCATCAATTACCACAATGGGTTGATAATCTTTTAGCAAATTCAATTCAGGATCGACGATTACCGGGACAACATCCTCATCCCAGCAGGCTGTCATTTCTGAGGGCACTTCGATCAACTTTCCTGTAACCTCTTCAATTTGGGTTTCTCCATCATAAACCGCCTGGGCAAAAGAAACTGAGCGGCGAACAGCAAGAGGTTGAGCAGTTTCTACTACCAATACCTTAATTCCAACCCGGAATAATCTGATAGCAACCCCACTGGCAAGATCGCCGCCGCCCCAGATGAGTATAAAATTCATTATTTTATCTTTCCTAAACCTCTCAAAACTCGTTCAGGTGTCAAAGGAAATTCATTGATCCATACACCTGTTGCATTGTGGAGTGCATCAACCACAGCTGGTGCAAGGGGCAGGTAAGGCATCTCCGCCATCCCCCGGGCACCAAAGGGACCCAGTGGATCAGCCAGTTCTAAAACGATGGATTCTACTTCTACCGGGATATCCCTAACCGTTGGGATCAAGTACTTGGAAAGCATATCTGTGACAACTTTTCCCTTTTCTTCGATGAAATTCTCCATCAGAACATAACCGGCAGCCTGGACAATGGCGCCTTCAATCTGACCCACAACCTGCATTGGGTTGACGGCCTTACCAACATCATCTGCGCAGTAGACCTTCAATAACCGGATTTCTCCCGTTTCAGTATCCACTTCCAGTTCCACAGTTTCTGCCACATACCCATAAGTGATGTTTGGATAACATTCCCCGGTCACAGGGTCCATGTGGGTTGTTGGAGGTCCATGGTATGTATAATCAACCTTTACCGGGCGTTCTCCAGCCTTCCACTTTTTGAGGGCTTCTTCCGCAGCTCCCTTGATGGAATTCCCGGACATGAAGGTCATCCGCGATGCTGATGAACTGCCAGAATTTCCTGTAAATGCTGTATCTGAAAGGACCAGTGATATTCTATCAATCGGTACATCCAGTGCCTCCGCTGCAAATTGCTTGAAAACAGTGTGAGCTCCCTGTCCGACATCGGCACCAGCATGGTGGAGAACAACCCGCTCAATTTCCTCCTCCCCTTCCAATTCAATAATGGCATTGCAGCTCTCTGGTGCGCCGTAGGAAAAGCCGACGTTTTTGAAGGCACAGGCTGTTCCGCGCCCTCTTTTGATCACACCATTATCTTTCATCTTCGGGGGAGCTGTCCAACCTGTCTCATCCTTTGTCCATCCAGCACGTTCTACACAAGCCTCTAAAACTGGTTTGATTGTCACACCGTCAGGGACTACGGAATTCACAGATAGCAAAGAGCCGTCTTTGATCAAATTCCTCATCCGAAATTCCACAGGATCCATACCCAGAGCTTCTGCTAATTTGGTTACCTGGAGTTCTGCCTCGAAAGCACCCTGCGGTCCGCCAAAACCTCTAAACGCGCCCCCCGGAACATGGTTGGTATAAACCGCATCTGCATCCACATAAACATTGGGGATTTCATAAGGGCCGGTACATTGGAGAAAGGCATTTGCCAGCACCTTGGTGGAGGTATAGGCATAGGCACCGCCATCGGCGATCACCTCCACCTTTGCAGCACGGATTTTTCCTTCTTTGGTTGCTCCCCATTTTCCTCTCAGACGGTAAGCATGGCGTTTATGATGTCCGATGATCGATTCCTCACGACTCCAAACAATTTTGATCGGGCGGTCGATCCCCCGCTCATGAAGGCGCATCACAGCCAGCGCCAATACAATCTGGATCGACATATCCTCCCGTCCCCCAAAAGCACCGCCAATCGCAGGATAGATGATCCGAATCTTATCCTCTGGAAGATCCAGGGCATGGGCAATCTGCTCCTGATCCTCATGGGTCCACTGTCCAGCCACAACAACAGTGATTCGGTCCTGTGAATCTAAATAGGCAATCCCAGCCTCAGGCTGCAAATAAGCATGCTCCTGAACCGGGGTATGATATTCGCCTTCAACGATCACATCGCAATCTTTAAAGGCTTCTTCCACATCGCCATTACGAATTTGGTAATGAACAAAATTATTTGATTCCCGATCTGGATGCAATAAGGTGGCATCCTCTGAAATTGCTTCATCAATGCTGTCCACAAGGGGCAAATCTTCAAAGGTCACTTTGATGAGATCCCGTGCTTGTTCAGCAATCTTTTGCGTTTCAGCAACCACCACAGCTACCTGGTCACCCACAAACCGGACTCGATCTGTAAAAGGCTTGGATGATCCCGGTCCGCACAATACGGGTTGGTCAGGCATGATCAATCCATATTCATTAACCGGCACATCTTCTGCAGTAAACACTGCTAATACACCGTTCAAAGCTTCTGCTTCAGTTTTGTCGATCTCTTTAACAATCGCATGGGGGCGATTGGCAAAGAGAATTTTCATATAAACCTGATTTGGGAGATTAAAATCACCGGGATAGAGCGCTTTTCCGGTTGCTTTGTCCTCAACATCCACTCTGGAGATTGATTTTCCAATATAAGCCATTACTTTGCCTCCAAACCCAATTATTCTAAATCTTCAGTTGCAATCTGGCTTGCTTGTTCGATTGCTTCAACGATCTTGTAGTACCCTGTACAGCGGCATAAATTACCTGAGATCGCCAGGCGGATTTCCTCCTGGGAGGGGGTACGTCTTTCCTCAAAGAGTTTTGCAGCGGACATGATAAAGCCCGGCGTACAAAAGCCGCATTGAATCGCGCCGTACTCCACAAAAGTTTCCTGCACTGGGTGTATCCCATTCTTGGGTGTAATCCCTTCAATGGTCACAATTTCAGAGCCATGGGCTCGGGGTGCCGGCACCAGGCAGCTCATCACAGCACGCCCATCAAGATAAACGGTACAGGCGCCGCATTCCCCTTCTGCACAGCCCTCCTTTGTGCCAGTTAATCCAGCTTCATCCCTGATCAGGTTCAAAAGTGTTGTATCAAAACCTGTTGTGAAATGATATTCACGCCCGTTGATCCAGGTGTGGATCTCCTCCCCATTCCAGGGTTCTTTCGATGGTGTTACCTTAATTCCAGAGCCCATTAAGAGGACCGGGGTCTCTGGGATCATGTTTTTATCTACCCCATCCCTGATAGCCGTTAGGGCGCGTTTGGCAATCACACCGATCATATAATTCCGATAAGCAGCAGACCCACGAAGATCTGAGATCGTCCTGGCTGCCTCAGCCGTCTTTTCACCTGCCTTGGATATAACCTCCTCATCCAATGTTTTTCCGAGCAGGTAGGACTCTGCGTCTTCCGCATGGATAATTGTTGGCGCGGCTGCCCCCAGGGTGACAACAGCATATTCAACCTTACCATCATTCATTTTAAGCAGCACACTGATGTTGATCACAGAAATCGCCTGTGCTTTACGTAAAGCTGTTTTGATGAAATACGATTGGTGCGCCTCCCCCTGGGCATCAAAAAAGATATCTGTCAGGATCTCATCTGCTTCCATCACAGTTTTCCGGACACCGGTATAAAAATCCGCAAGTGGGATGATTCTTTTACCCCGGTTAGACTCCAGGGTCACCTTTGCATCCAGTGCCATCAATGGACTGATGGCGTCATTTGCGGGAGAAGCTGTAATGAGGTTTCCGGCAACGGTTCCCCGGTTTCTTATCTGAGGAGACCCCACTTCCCAGCAAGCCTGCAGCAGGGCAAAAGCCTTCTCCCTGATCAAGGGTGATGCAACCACATGGTTGTGGGTTACAAGGGGGCCAAGATGAACTATGCCCTCATCGTCTTCATAAATTTCGTCTAAACCTGGAATCTTTGTTATATCGATAATCACTGAAATACCCTTGCGCACCCCTCGTTCCAATTCCAGTATGAGATCCGTCCCCCCGGCAATGATTCGCCCTGATTCTCCAGCCTCAGCAAGGGCTTCGACAGCGTGTTCAATAGATTCTGCCAATATANATTTTTGCCACATAATCGATGTGCTCCGTTATCCTAAATTTTTCTTAATGGCACTTGCCTTCATTTCGTAGATTGATGATTTCAGCCATAATGCTGACCGCAATTTCTTCCGGTGTTTCAGCATTGATATCCAACCCGATAGGCGATTTTATTCTTGAGATTTCTTCGTCGGGAATGCCGATTTCCTGTAATCTTTCCTGGGTATGGCGCCACCTGCGATTTGAACCTATCAAACCGATATAGGCTGCGTCTGTTTCCAACAAACTTGGCAATCCCTCAACATCGATATCAACGCCCCGGGTGACCAGGACAAAATAGCTATGGGTGTCGATTTTAGTCTCCTCAGGAATGGCACTCATCGCCAGAGGTAGATAGACATCACCTCCGGGTGTCTTTTCAGGTGTACAAAGTTCCGCCCGATCATCAGAAATGACAATACGGAAGCCCAGCCAGGAGGCTAAGTGTGCCACTGCTCGACCCACATGGCCTGCGCCAACAATGACTACCGTTGGTGGATGAACATAAGGTTCCACAAAGACTGACAAAGATCCGCCGCACAATCCGGGGTCACCTTTCTCTACATCAACCAGATCATAATCAAGAAAGCGGGTTTTACCATCCTCAATTGCTGACTGTGCCTCTTTCAGAACAAGGTCTTCAACCTCCCCCCCTCCAACCGTCCCGATGAAACTGCCGTCACCATACACCAGCATTTTCGCTCCAGCATGCCTGGGAACGGCGCCGCAGGTATTCACGACGGTGCATAGGGCAACGGGTTGATTTTCATCAACGGCATCGCGCAGTCTTTCTAATATCTCCATGGTTCTCCTTAACAAGCTTTCTCAGTGCGCCTTAATTCTTCCCAGACCCTTTCAGGAATCGCCGGAATTGTGGTCAGGGATGCACCGCAAGCGTCCAAAATTGCATTACCAACGGCTGGCGCAACACCATCCAGTGGAATTTCAGCAACTGCTTTTGCGCCAAAAGGATGGGAGGGTTCATAAGTCTCCACGAAAATGGTGGTCATGTCGGGCATCTCATCGGAGCGGAAGATGTGATAATCCTCAAAATCTTTCTCCCTGAGTTGTCCTTTTTCATCANAGACCATTTCTTCACTGACTGCATAACCGAGGGACTGTGCCATCCCACCCTCAATTTGACCGGAAGCTGTCACAGGATTGATAATCACACCGGAATCCACAGCCATAACCAGTTTATCTACAGTGACCATTCCCGTTTCGGTATCCACTGTGACCTCAGCAAATTGAGCGGCAAAAGGCGGTGGGGCAACTGGTGAAACATGGGAAGCCACCCCCATAATCTGCTCCTGGTCTGTCTGATGCAGTGCATTCAAAGCAATTTCTTCCATTGTAAAATACCTTCCATCAGGTGCAATTGCTTTGCGATCTTCCAATAGAACATCTACTGGTTCAACCTCAATACCCTCTTCTGCCCACATCTTTGATGCTCGAACTCTGATTCGCTGTGCAACCTTCTCGGCCGCTTTCACCGTTGCCGTACCCGAGATATATGTGGTACTGGAAGCATAGGCCCCTTTATCAAAAGGTGTGAAGTCAGTATCCGAGGAATAGACAACCATGTCTTCCAGGGGTATGCCCAGGGTTTCTGCTGCCATTTGTGCCAAAACGGTATCTGAACCTGTGCCCAGATCCGTTGCCCCAATAAGTAAATTGAAGGAGCCGTCATCATTCATCTTGATGCTGGCACCGCCCATATCCAAATAAGGTATCGCGGTACCCTGCATCACCATTGCAACGCCAATTCCCTTTCGCAAATGTTTCTTCCCAGGGATGATGTGCCACTGTGAATTGTTAAATTTATCATCCCAACAAATTGCCTGTCGACCTTGCTCTACACATTCTTCCAGACCAATGGTGTAAAGAGTCTCGGGCCTTGGTTCACGTCCTTCACTCCAGGCTTTGCTGAAAGGATGAATTTCTCCCGGACGAATGGCGTTTTTCAGGCGGAATGACAGTGGATCCAAACCCAATTCCCTGGCAATTTTCTCCATATGCCTCTCAACAGGCCAAAATCCCTGGGGAACACCGTATCCACGATAAGCACCAGACGGGACCGTGTTTGTATAAACTACATCAGAGTAAAAACGAATATTTGGGGATTTCCGATATGGACCATCCCCAACATACAAAGCCATGGATTTATGGCCCGTATTTCCTGCGACCGTCAGTGCATGACAGCCATAGGCTCCCGTATCGCTGAGGCAGTACATCTCATTGGCTGTGATTGTTCCGTCCTTCTTCACGCCGGTTTTAACCCTGATCCGCATTGGGTGGCGTGTGCGGGAAGCAACAAATTCCTCTTCACGAGTCATCTCATAAAGCACCGGCCGCCTTGTGGCTATGGTCAAATGTGCAGCGACATCTTCAATCAGGACTTCTTGTTTACCACCAAACCCGCCTCCGATCCGGGGTTTAATGACCCTGATCCGCTTGATCGGCAGGTCCAAAACCGGGGCAATTTGTCGCCGGACATGAAATGGGACCTGTGTGCTGGTGCGAATCACCAGGCGGTCATCTTCGTCCCAATAAGTGAGTGTAACATGCGGCTCAATATAAGCCATCTGTACTTTGGGCACTTCGTATTCTTCTTCATAGATCTGATCTGCCTCAGAAAAACCTTGTTCGACATTACCAATATCGATCCTGATTTCAGCAGCAATATTCTTAGACGGGTCTGACTCGTCGAAATCCACAAATTCAGGTTCATCATGAATAATCGGTGCCCCTTCGTCCATCGATTTTGCAGGATCAAGAACATGGGGTAA